>JAABUK010004563.1_pt1 | contig 22357 bp, 18 predicted proteins | sample 5559141 | NCBI WGS metagenome assembly JAABUK01 (sample SAMN10711869, study PRJNA513367) | rock metagenome | isolation source: Antarctica rocks | place: Antarctica: Victoria Land, Pudding Butte nord | collected 2016-01-03
CACACCAAACCGCAGCGCCACACACACCAGGCACTGCAACAACCGCGGGGTGGAGCAGCCCGGTAGCTCGTCAGGCTCATAACCTGAAGGTCACAGGTTCAAATCCTGTCCCCGCAACCAGGTGCACTACCGTGTAACCAGCCTCATCAAACGTGAGGCGGTCCAACGAGATCGTCTCGATGGAACCATTGTTGAGCAGCGCCTCCAATGGACAAACTTCTTCAGCCACTGCCTACCCCTGACCGGCTGCTGAGATCAGCCATCAACCGCTGTTGCGTCTCAGCAAGTCATGTTCCGGCCGAATTCTCACAAGAAGCAGCCCTGGTCAGCTTCATGATCCCGACTACAACTTCCATTTCCATACCAAATGCTACATGTCTCGCAAATGCAGCCGTTATCGTCACCGGCATAGCGCGCCAGACCAGGCTTTGAGGCTCTTCCCTCCCAGGCACTAACGAACCAACGCCCACCTTGATTACTCCAGGCGCCGAAGGCATGTTGCCAGACCCAGCAATTGCTGGAATATCTAGCAGAACCGCTGCCACAAGAAGCACAGGGGACAAGGGATGGATGGACTGATTGCAAACGCCACGCCGGCGCCGTCCGACGGCTTGCTGGACCGTAGCCGCACCGTAGCCAAGCCAGGCTTCAACCGCTGGCTGGTGCCTCCAGCCGCACTGGCCATCCACCTGTGCATTGGCATGGCCTATGGTTTTTCAGTGTTCTGGTTGCCCCTGACCCGGGTGCTCGGCATTACCAAGCCAGTTGCGTGCCCCGGCAACTACGGCACGCTCGACATGCTGGTCACGACGACATGCGACTGGCGCATCGCCGACGTGACCGTCATGTACACATTATTCTTCGTGTTTTTGGGATCGTCGGCGGCAATCTGGGGCGGATGGCTGGAGCGTGCGGGACCGCGCCGGGCCGGCGTCGTCTCAGCGCTCTGCTGGTGCGGCGGCCTGGTAGTGTCTGCCGCCGGAATTTACCTGCACCAGCTCTGGATGCTGTGGCTCGGCTCCGGTGTCATCGGCGGCATCGGACTCGGGCTTGGCTATATCTCCCCAGTATCCACATTGATAAAATGGTTCCCTGATCGCCGAGGCATGGCGACCGGTATGGCCATCATGGGCTTCGGCGGCGGCGCGCTGATTGGCGCACCCCTGGCTGACAGGCTTATGAACGCGTTCAGTACCCCGGCCTCGGTCGGAGTCTGGCAGTGTTTCCTAGTGCTAGCCACAATCTATGCCGTATTCATGCTTGCAGGCGCATTCGGCTACCGGGTTCCTCCCGCGAGTTGGCAGCCCGAGGGCTGGGCGCCCCCATCCAGCACCAGCCGGCTCGTCACCGCGCGGAACGTGGCCTTGGGCGATGCGCATAAGACCCCGCAGTTCTGGCTGATTTGGGCCGTACTGTGCCTGAACGTGTCGGCGGGAATCGGCGTGCTCGGTCTCGCATCGCCCATGCTGCAGGAGATCTTCAGCGGCTCGCTGATCGGTCAGCCCGATACTGGCTATGCAACATTGGACGGCGCGCAGCGGCAGGCCGTCGCGTCTGTCGCCGCCGGGTTCGTCGGGCTGCTGTCCCTGTTCAACATCGCCGGGCGCTTCTTCTGGGCATCGTTCTCGGACCGCATCGGCCGCAAGCTGACTTACGCGACCTTCTTTGCATTGGGCATCGCCCTCTATGCCCTGGCCCCCTGGGCCGCGCACAGCGGCAGCAAGGGCCTGTTCGTGGCCATGATGTGCGTCATCCTGTCCATGTATGGCGGCGGCTTCGCGACGGTCCCCGCCTACCTCGCCGACATGTTCGGCACCGCCTATGTCGGCGCGATCCATGGCCGGCTGCTGACGGCCTGGTCCACCGCCGGCGTCATCGGCCCTATCTTGATCGCTCAGGTGCGCGAGGCGCAGAAGGCAGCCGGAGTGCCGTCCGACCTGGTCTATGACCGCACGCTCTATATGCTGGCGGGTCTGCTGGTCATCGGCGCCATCGCAAACATGCTGATCCGCCCGGTCGCGTCACGCTGGTATATGCCAGTTAGCGCAACCGAGGCCTCTGGCACCGCCAGGGGTGAGGCGTCCGGCATCGGGCGCGGTGGCCTGACACTGCCAGCCTTCCTGGCCTGGGCCTGCGTCGGGGCGCCGCTGCTGTGGGGCGTCTGGGTGACGCTCGGGAAGTCGGTCATGCTGTTCCGCTGATCATGGAGCGCATCGGCTTCATCGGACTTGGCAACATGGGCGGGCCGATGGCTGCCAACCTGGTCCGCGCCGGACACGGGGTAGCGGGCTTCGACCTGTCGCCCACCGCCCTGGATGCCCTGCATGCGGCAGGAGGCACCGCCACCGCCACTGCAGGCGAAGCCGCAAGGGGCGCCGACGTGGTGATAACCATGCTCCCTGCCGGTCAGCATGTGCGCGCCGTGCTGACCGGACCGGACGGCGTGCTCCCGCAGTTGCCGCGCGGGACGCTGGTGATTGACTGCTCCACCATAGACGTCGAGACCGCCCGTGCGGTGGCCAACGCAGCCGCGGCCCGGGGCTGTGCGATGCTGGACGCGCCCGTGTCCGGCGGCACGGCAGGCGCGTCGGCTGGCACGCTGACCTTTATGGTGGGCGGCGAGGCAGACGCTTTCGCGCGGGCGCAGGACGTGCTGGGCGCGATGGGCAAGACCATCGTGCATGCCGGACCAGCCGGGGCAGGGCAGGCGGCCAAGCTTTGCAACAACCTGATTCTCGGCATCACCATGCTCGGCGTGTCCGAGGCGTTCGCCCTGGCCGACAAGCTCGGCCTGCCGGCGCAGTCGCTATTCGACATCAGCTCGAAATCCTCCGGCCAATGCTGGTCGCTGACCAGCTACTGCCCGGTGCCCGGCCCGGTCCCGTCATCCCCGGCGAATCGCGACTACCAGCCCGGCTTTGCCGCAGCCCTGATGCTGAAGGACCTGACCCTGGCAATGGAGGCCGCCAAGTCAGCCGGCGCCGCTGGCGTGCTGGGCGAGCAGGCACGGGTTGCCTATGCCCGCTTGTGCGACGCCGGGCTGGGCGGCAACGACTTCTCGGTCGCCGCCCGGGCATTGCTTGCGGGCGGCATTGGCGGCTAGACCCGGCGGATGTTGACCGGCGTCGTCCTGCTGCAACCCGTTCCGTCACACGACCGCTGGCCGGCGCAGGCGGAACGCGATATCGCCCGCGTGCGCCGCGCCCTCGGCCCGGCCTGCCGCGCGGTGCATCACGTCGGGTCCACGTCCATACCTGGTTTGCACGCGGTCCCCGTCATTGACCTCGCGGCGGAGTTGGAGGGCGGGTTGCCGGCCGCCACTTCCGGGATGCGCCTTATGGTTCACGGCTTCGTTGCGGCCGCGCCGGAGCCGTCCTGCACCTTGCACGTCGTTGAAGACGCGCTGACTGGGCACCGGCAAGTCGAGCTGCGCTGCTACCCTGCCGGGCATGAGGATGTACGAGTCCTGGCCGCCTTCTTCGCGCTGCTGCGGTCAGCCCCGGCCATTGCCGCCGAGTATGACGCCATGAAGCACGCCGCCCGTGCCCGGCATGGCGCCGGGTCGCCCAGCTATCACGCGGAAAAGCAGGCATGGATACGCCGGCACGACGCCGCCGCGCGTCAGGCGGGCACGCAGCCCTGACCGCGCTTGCAACCATGTTGGACCCACGGTCCGATGCGGCCCGCGTCAATGCCGGCCGGATGAATGCGCTGGTGCAGGAACTGCGTGCGACGGTGGACCGCATCAGGCTGGGCGGCGGCGAATCCGCCCGCGCCCGCCACGCCGGCCGGGGCAAGCTGCTGCCCCGGGACCGCGTCCGCCTGCTGCTGGACCCCGGCGCCCCGTTCCTGGAACTGTCCCAGCTTGCCGCGCACGGGCTGTATGGCGGAGACATCCCGGCAGCCGGCATCATCACCGGCATCGGCCGCATCATGGGTCGTGAGTGCGTCGTGGTCGCCAACGACGCCACCGTGAAGGGAGGCACCTACTTCCCGATGACGGTGAAGAAGCACCTCCGCGCCCAGGAGATTGCGCAGCAGAACCGGCTCCCTTGCATCTATTTGGTGGACAGCGGCGGCGCCAACCTGCCGAACCAGGACGAGGTGTTCCCCGACCGCGACCACTTCGGCCGCATCTTCTACAACCAGGCCCAGATGTCCGCCGCCGGCATCCCGCAGATCGCCGTCGTGATGGGAAGCTGCACCGCCGGCGGTGCCTACGTGCCCGCCATGTCGGACGAGAGCATCATCGTCCGCAACCAGGGCACCATCTTCCTTGCAGGCCCGCCGCTGGTGAAGGCCGCAACCGGCGAGGTCGTGTCCGCCGAGGACCTGGGCGGCGGCGACCTGCACAGCCGGGTCAGCGGCGTCGTGGACCACCTGGCGGAGAACGACCCGCACGCCCTGGGCATCGCCCGCCGCATCGTCGGCGCCCTGAACACCACCAAACGCCCCGGCGTCGCCCTGCGCCCGCCGCGTGACCCCATCTACCCCGCGTCCGACCTTTACAGCATCGTTCCTGCCGACACGCGCGAGCCCTATGACGTCAGGGAGCTGATCGCCCGCATCGTGGACGGCTCGGAGATGGACGAGTTCAAGCGCTTGTATGGCCCGACTCTGGTGACCGGCTTCGCCCATATCTGGGGCATCCCGGTCGGCATCGTCGCCAATAACGGCATCCTGTTCAGCGAGTCCGCGCAAAAAGGCGCGCACTTCATCGAGCTATGCGCCCAGCGTGGCATCCCATTGGTGTTCCTGCAGAACATCACCGGCTTCATGGTGGGCCGGAAATACGAGAGCGGCGGCATCGCCAAGGACGGCGCCAAGATGGTCACGGCCGTCGCCACGGCAGGCGTGCCGAAGTTCACAGTCATCGTCGGCGGCAGCTTCGGCGCAGGCAACTACGGCATGTGCGGCCGCGCCTACGCGCCCCGCTTCCTGTGGATGTGGCCCAACGCGCGCATCAGCGTCATGGGCGGTGTCCAGGCCGCGAGCGTGATGGCGACGCTCCGGCGCGATAACCTGGAGGCGCAGGGCCGCACCTGGTCCGCGGAGGACGAGGCCGCGTTCAAGGCGCCGATCGAGCAGCAGTATGAGGACCAGGGCAACCCCTACTACGCCAGCGCCCGCCTATGGGACGACGGCGTGATTGACCCGGCCGACACCCGCATGGTCCTTGGCCTCGGCCTGTCCGCCAGCCTGAACGCGCCAGTGGAACCCTGGTCCGAGCAGCGGCGAGCCGCCGGCGGCTTCGGCCTGTTCCGGATGTAGCGGGCATGTTCGGAACCATTCTGATCGCCAACCGCGGCGAGATCGCCTGCCGCGTGATCCGCACTGCCCGCCGCATGGGCATACGCACTGTCGCGGTCTATTCCGAGGCTGATGCCGGCGCCCGGCATACCGCCCTGGCCGACGAGGCCCACCTGATCGGCCCGGCCCCGGCCCGCGAAAGCTACCTCCGGATTGACAGCATCATCGCCACCGCCCGGGCCTCCGGAGCCGAGGCCATCCACCCCGGCTACGGCTTCCTGAGCGAGAACGCGTGGTTCGCCGAGGCCTGCGCCGCCGCCGGGCTGGTGTTCATCGGCCCGCCGCCCGCCGCCATACGCGCGATGGGCAGCAAGTCCGCCGCCAAGACCCTGTTGGAGGGCGCGGGCGTGCCGCTGGTGCCGGGCTACCACGGCGCGGACCAAGACCCTGCGGCCTTGCAGGCGCAGGCCGGCCGCATCGGCTACCCCGTGCTCATCAAGGCCAGCGCCGGCGGCGGCGGCAAGGGGATGCGGGTGGTCGAGTCCGCCTCCGGCTTCGCCGAAGGCTTGACTCTCGCCAAAGGCGAGGCTGCCGCCAGCTTCGGCGACGACCAGGTCCTGATTGAGCGCTACCTGACCCGGCCCCGCCACATCGAAATCCAGGTCTTCGCCGACACCTACGGCAACACCGTCAGCCTGTTCGAGCGCGACTGCTCCATCCAGCGCCGCCACCAGAAGGTGATCGAGGAGGCGCCGGCCCCCGGCATGGACCCGGCCCGCCGCACGCGCATAGGCGAGGCTGCCTGCGCCGCCGCCCGCGCCATTGGCTACGTCGGCGCGGGGACCGTCGAGTTCATCACCGAAAGCGGGGACGACCAGGACGCCTTCTACTTCATGGAGATGAACACCCGCCTGCAGGTCGAACACCCCGTAACCGAGATGATCACCGGCCAGGACTTGGTGGAATGGCAGCTTCGCGTCGCCGACGGTGAGCGCCTGCCGCTGCTGCAGGACGCCCTGTCCATTACCGGCCATGCCATCGAGGCCCGGGTCTATGCCGAGGACCCCAGCCGCGACTTCATGCCCGCCGTGGGCACCCTGACCCATCTGCGCCAGCCTCGGCCCGGCCGCCACGTCCGGGTGGACTCCGGCGTGCGCGAGGGCGACACGATCAGCGTCCACTATGACCCCATGATCGCCAAGCTGATCGTCTGGGACGTGGACCGTCCTGCCGCCGTGGCGCGGCTGGGCCGGGCGCTGGCCGACTATCAGGTGGCCGGCGTCCGCACCAACCTGGATCTGCTGCGCGGCATCGCCCGGCACCCGGCCTTTGCGTTGGCCGACCTCGACACCGGCTTCATCGCCCGGCATGGCGTTGAGCTGCTGCCATCCCGCGGGCCGGCGCCCGCCCTGGCAGTGGCCGCGGTCGTCGCGCAGGTGCTGCACGACCAGGCTCAGCAGCCTCCGCCGGAGCATGATCCCCATTCCCCGTGGGATCTCCCGGGCAACTGGCGCATGAATGGGGATGCCTACCAGGATCTGCTGCTTCGGGACGGCGACACGGACATCGCCGTACGCGCCTACACCCCGCCGAACTGTCCGATGCGCCTGGAGTGGCCGGGTCATTCCGTCGAGGTCGCGGCCACTCACCGCCGCAGCGGCATCACTCTCATTTGCGACGGCGTGCAGCGCCGGGCCGCGGTGCTGCGGGACGGCCCGCACCTGACCACCATCTTAGACGGGGAGAGCCACGGCTGGGACCTGGTTGATCCCTTGCAGCCGCCCTCATCCGCCCAGGCCGGTGGCGACATGGTCGTGGCACCCATGCCCGGCCGCATCATAGACGTCCGCGTCCGGCCCGGCGACACCGTGCATCGCGGCGATGTGCTGCTGGTGCTGGAGGCCATGAAGGTGCAGATGCGCCTGACTGCCCCGCGGGACGGCACGATCGGCCGGGTCGGCGCCGCGGTGGGCGACCTGGTGGACGACGGCGCCGTGCTGGCCGCCTACGCGCCGGAGGCATAGGAGCGCCGATGCGCCTGGACGTGCTGTCCGACCCGATCTGTCCGTGGTGCTACATCGGCCGCCAGCACATGCAGACGGCGCTTGCCGAACTGACCGGGCAGGGGCTGCACTTCACCGTCGCCTGGCGGCCGTTCCAGCTCAATCCCGACATGCCCGCGGGTGGGATGCCCAGAGAGGATTACCGCCGCGCGAAGTTCGGCAGCCTCGAACGGTCGCACGAGTTGGACGCGCAGGTTGCCGCCGCGGCTGAAGCGGCTGGCTTGACCATCAACTTCGCCGCAATGCGCCGGACGCCGAACACGCTCGCGGCGCATCGGCTGATCCGCTTCGCCGGGCAGTTAGGCTGCCAGGACGAGGCCGTCGCCCGGCTGTTCCAAGACTACTTCGTGAACGGCCACGACCTGGGCGACCCGGAGGTGTTGGCCGATGCGGCGGCATCATGCGGACTGGACCGCCCGGCTGTAGCGGAGTACCTGTCCGGCGACGCCGGTGCTGCGGAGGTCAGGTCGGAGGACCAGGCATTGCGTTCGGCCGGCATCCAGGGCGTGCCCACCTTCGTGCTGGACGACCACATGCTGTTTTCCGGGGCGGTCCCAGCATCTGCCTTCGCCGAAAGGCTGGCCCGTGCGTGCCGCATCCTTGCGGCCCGGCAACCTCGTGCCGCAGCCGACTGACGGGATTGTGAGTACAGTCTGCGCCAGGGATAGTAGATGAACATTCGATGACCCTACGGCATCCTGCCGTGCCGGTTCATCGGATATCGGAGATTTAGGACGCATGGCGACACGGGTGCTTGTGACAGGTGGCGCGGGCTTCATCGGCTGCCACCTTACCCGCGCTCTGCTGAGCCAGGGCTACGAGGTCCGGGTGCTCGACAGCCTGATCGACCAGGTCCATGCCCGCAACGCCGCGCGCAACCCGGTGCTGGACGACGTGGAGCTGATACGCGCCGACGTGCGCGACCTGGACCGCGTGTCGGTGGCGCTGGCCGGCGTGGACAACGTGATCCACCTGGCCGCCGAGGTCGGCGTGGGCCAGAGCATGTATGCCATAGACCGCTACGTGTCGGTGAACGACGGCGGCACCGCCGTGCTGTTCCAGGCTCTGATTGACCGCCCGGTGTCCCGCGTCGTCGTCGCCAGCAGCATGAGCGTCTATGGCGAAGGCCTGTATCGGACCGCCGCCGGTGAGCGGATGGACGATGTGGTCCGTCCTGCCGGCCGTCCCGGCGGCGGCTGGGACCCGCTCGGCCCCGATGGTGCCAAGCTGATGCCGCAGGCGACGCCGGAGTGGAAGCGCCCCAACCTCGCCTCGGTTTATGCCCTGACCAAGTATGTGCAGGAACGTCTGACGCTGACCGTCGCCCCGGCCTACGGGATGCAGGGCGTGGCGTTGCGCCTGTTTAACGTTTACGGGCCGGGCCAGGCGCTTTCCAACCCCTATACCGGCGTGCTGGCGATCTTCGCCTCCCGCCTGCTGAACCGCGAGCGGCCAATGGTGTTCGAGGACGGCGAGCAGCGCCGGGACTTCGTCCATGTCGAGGACGTGGCCCGCGCCTTCGTGCTGGCGCTGGAGCATCCGGACGCGCCGGGCCAGGTGTTCAACATCGGCAGCGGCCACGACGTGAGCGTGCTGGAAACCGGCATTGCCCTGGCGCAGGCAATGGGGGTGCCGCATCTCACGCCGGAAGTCATAGGCAAGGCCCGGGTCGGCGACATACGCCACTGCTTCGCCGACATCTCGCTTGCCAGGGACGTGCTGGGCTTCCATCCCCGCCGCGGCTTTGACGACAGCTTGGGCGAACTGGCCGAGTGGGTCCGCCAGCAGCAGGCCGAGGACCGGGTCCATGACGCCCGGCGCGAGCTTGAGCAGCGCGGCCTGGTGGCATGACGGACGCCGCGTCCCCATCCCGCCCGGTCCTCGTGACTGGCGGCGCCGGCTTCATCGGCAGCAACTTGGCGGACCGCCTGGCCGGGCAGGGACATGAGGTCCGGGTGTTCGATGCCCTGGCCCGCCCCGGCGTGGAGGCCAACCTCGCCTGGCTGCGCCGCCGGCACCCCGGGCGCATCCAAGCCGTGGTCGCCGACCTGCGGGACCGCGCCGCGCTGGAGCAGGCGGCCACCGGCGTGTCCGCGGTGTTCCACATGGCCGCCCAGGTCGCCGTGACCACCAGCCTCGACAACCCGGAGCTGGACTTCGACGTGAACCTGCGCGGCACGGTGTTCTTGCTTGAGGCGTTGCGCCGCCAGCCCGCGCCGCCGCCGGTGATCTTCGCCAGCACCAACAAGGTTTATGGCAACCTGGCCGACGTGGCGCTGGAACGCGACGGCGACGCCTACCTGCCGCAGGACCCGGGCCTGCGAGCCCACGGCATCGGCGAGGACCGTCCGCTCAGCTTCTACACGCCCTATGGCTGCTCCAAGGGGGCGGCGGACCAGTATGTGCTGGACTACGCCCGCGGCTTTGGCGTGCCCGCCTGCGTGCTGCGCATGAGCTGCATCTACGGACCCCGCCAATTGGGAACCGAGGACCAGGGCTGGCTCGCCCACTTCCTATATTCCGTCCAGGCCGGGCGGCCGATCAGCATCTTCGGCGACGGCCGGCAGGTGCGGGACGTGCTGTATGTGGACGACGCCGTGGACGCCTACGTGGCGGCCTGGGCGAGGATCGGTCAGGTGTCCGGCCAGGCGTTCAACCTGGGCGGCGGACCCGGCAACGCGGTGACCCTGCTGCAAGTGCTGCACGAGATCGGCGCGATCAGCGGACGCCCGGCGGACCTGCGCTTCTCCGACTGGCGCCCCGGCGACCAGCGCTACTTCGTCGCCGACACCCGCCGGGCCGCGGCGGCGCTGGGCCTTGGTCCCGCCGTGCCCTGGCGCGACGGCCTGCGCCGCTTGGCCGGCTGGATCGCGCAGGAGCGCGGCGCCCCAGCCGGGCGCAAGGCCGCGGAGCATGCGGCGTGAAGGTCGCCCTGATCAACCCGCCGTGGACGTTCGAGGGCAGCATCTACTTCGGCTGCCGCGAGCCGCATCTGCCGCTCGAACTGGGTTACACCCGCGCCATGCTGGAGCGGGATGGGCACCAGGTTCTGCTACTGGACGGGCATCTGATGGGCCAGTCCTATGCCGGCCTAGCGGACCAAGTGCGCGGCTTCGGCCCGGACATGACCGTCGTCACCACCGCCCCGAGCTACCTGTTCTGGCGCTGCGCCCCGCCGGAGCTGCGGGTGCCGCGGGCCATGCTGGACACCCTGGCCGGTACGTGCGGCATGACGGTTGCGGTCGGCCCGCACGGTTCCTCTACCCCCGAAACGGCGCTCCGCAAGCTGGGCGTTGACGTCGTGGTCATGGGAGAGTGCGAAGAGGTCGTGGCAGCCCTGGCCGCTGGCGGCACGCCGGGCCAGGTGCCCGGCACCGCCATCCTGGATGGCGACACCCTGCGTCAGTGCGGCGGTCCCCAGGCTGGACGTTTCACCGACCTGCCGGCTCTGCAATGGCCGGACAAGTGGATACGCCGCCACCACCACCATCATCACCGCTTCGACCGCCCGGCCCAGGCGCCTGGCGCCGAGGTCGAGGCGTCCCGCGGCTGTCCCTACTACTGCAGTTTCTGCGCGAAAATTGACTTCCGCGACAAGTATCGCCGCCGCGACCTGGCGCCGATGCTGGTGGAGATTGACGCGCTGATCGGGCAGGGCGCCGAGTATCTCTACTTCATAGATGAGATATTCCTGCCGCAGCGCCCCCTGCTGGAAGCTCTGGTGGACCGTCCCATCGAGTTCGGCATCCAGACCCGCATAGATCTATGGAAGCCTGACATGCTGGCCCTGTTGGGCGCGGCCGGCTGCGTGTCCATTGAGGCCGGGGTGGAAAGCCTGACCGAGGACGGCCGTGCCGCCCTGGACAAGCGCTGCAAGCTGACGACCGACGAGCTGGCCGACCTGCTGGTGCTCGCCCGCCGGCATGTCCCGTTCGTGCAGGCCAACCTGCTTGAGGTCGCCGACGACGACGCCGCGATGGTCACGGCCTGGCGGGACCGGCTGCGCTCGCAGGGCGTTTGGGCCAACGACCCGGTGCCGCTGTATCCGTATCCCAGCTCCCCCGACTACCGGCGCCTGTTCGGCTTGCCCGACGGCGAGGCCTGGGAACGGGCGCACCGGCACTACCTCAGCCAGTTCAATGCTTTTTCCGACATCCAGGACGCCCAGCCCCTGCCGCTGCCGGAACTGGAACGGGCGTGCCGGACGGCGTAACGGCGCCAGGGATGCAGCGCCTTCTGGTGACGACGGACGCCGTGGGCGGGGTATGGCGCTATGCCTTGGACCTGGCGGGCGGCCTGGCCGACCGCGGCATCGAGACCGTGCTGGCCGTCATGGGGCCGCCCGCCGATGCGACGCAACGCAAAGAGGCCGAAGCCGTCCGTGGCCTCCGCCTGGTGCAGACCGGGCTGCCGTTGGACTGGACCGCCGACAGCCCGGCGGCGCTGGCCAGTGCCTCCGCCAAGCTTGCGGCGCTTGCGGCCTTGACCGGAGTATCCGCGGTGCACCTGCATGCCCCGGCGCTGGTCGGCGGCCAGCCCTGGTCTGTTCCAGTGGTCGCCGTTGCGCATTCCTGCGTCGGCACCTGGTGGCGCTCCGTCCGCGGTGGCGAGATGCCGGCGGACTTTCGCTGGCGGACCGAGGCCGCGGCGGCCGGGCTGCACGTGGTCGCCGCCGTGATCGCTCCCACGGCGGCCTACGCGGCCCTGTTGCAGGAGGTTTATGGCCCCGTCCCGGTCCAGGTCGTCCATAACGGGCATGACCCCACGCCGCTGCCGAGCGGACCACGCGAGCGGGCGGTGCTGACGGCCGGGCGGCTGTGGGACGAGGGCAAGGGTGTGGCGCGGTTGGATCAGGCCGCTGCCGGGCTGGGCGCACCGGTCCGTGCCGCTGGACCGGTGAAGGGACCGGACGGCGCGGCGGCCACGTTCGCCAACCTGGACCTTCTCGGCACCCTGGACCCCGCCGGCATGACCGCCGCCTACGCCGGCGCAGCCGTGTTCGCCTCAATGGCCCGCTATGAACCCTTTGGGCTCGCGGTACTGGAGGCAGCGCAGGCCGGAATGGCCCTGGTGCTGTCCGACCTGCCGGGCTTCCGCGAGCTTTGGGATGGGGCGGCGCTGTTCGTCGGGGAGGGCGACGACCTCGCCGCTGCGCTGCGCCGAGCGCTGGACGACCCGGCGCCGCTCGCCGCCGCAGCCCGGCAGCGGGGAATGCGCTACACCGCCGACGCCATGACCCACGCGACCCTTGCCGTCCACCGCTCCGCGGCGCTCGCCTAATGCGCTTCGTTTACTTCACCCACTCCCTGGCGTCCTGCTGGAACCACGGTAACGCCCATTTCCTGCGCGGCGTGTTGCGGGACTTGGTGGTGCGCGGACACGACGTGCGGGCCTACGAACCTGCCGGCGCCTGGAGCCGGCAGAACCTGCTGGCCGACGCCGGGCCGGAGGGGCTGGCGACCTGGCGCTCCGCCTACCCGGAGCTGGCCAGCACCGAGTATGCCTCTGGCGCCGACCTGACCGCCCTGGTGGACGGCGCGGACGTGGTGATCGTCCATGAATGGAACGAGCCCGCCCTGGTCGCCGCCGTCGGGGCGTTGCGCCGGGCCAGCAGGCGTTTCCGCCTGCTGTTCCACGACACCCATCACCGCGCCGTCAGCGACCCCGACGCCATCCGCCGCTACGACCTGTCCGCCTACGATGCCGTCCTGGCGTTTGGCGAAGCACTGGCGGAGGTCTATCGCCGCTGGGGCTGGGGCAGCCGCGTGTTCACCTGGCACGAGGCCGCCGACATACGGCTGTTCCATCCCCCCGCCGTCGAGCAGAAGCGCGCCGGCGCCGTCTGGATCGGCAATTGGGGCGACGGCGAGCGCACGGCGGAACTGGAAGCCTTCCTGTTCGCCCCCACTGCCGCGCTCGGCCTGCCGCTGGACGTTTACGGTGTCCGCTACCCCGAGGAGGCCCGCGCCATGCTGGCCCGGCACGGCGCCCATTACCGCGGCTGGCTGCCCAATCCCCGTGCGCCGGCGGTGTTTGCGCGGCACCTGCTGACCGTCCACGTCCCACGCCGCTTCTACGCCCAGACCCTGCCGGGCATCCCGACGATCCGGGTGTTCGAGGCCCTGGCCTGCGGCATCCCGCTGGTGTCCGCGCCCTGGCGGGATGCGGAGGGTCTGTTTAGCCCAGGCCAGGACTACCTCGTCGCACGCGACGGCGCTGAGATGACGCGCCACCTGTCTGACCTGTGCTCCGATCCCGGCCTGCGCACGGCCTTGGCAGCACACGGCCTGGCCACCATACAGGCCCGCCACACCTGCGCCCATCGCGTGGACGAACTGCTCGCGATCTTGCAACGGCTGTCCGAACCCCAAGCCGCGAGCGCCTGATGCACATTGCCTTCTACGGATCGAGCCTGCTGTCCTCCTACTGGAACGGCGCCGCGACCTATTACCGCGGCCTGCTCGGCGCCCTGGCCGGGCTGGGCCATACGATCACCTTCTACGAGCCCGATGCCTTTGACCGGCAAAGCCACCGGGACATCGAGCCTCCGGCCTGGGCGCGCTCCGTCGTCTATGCCGCCACGCCGGACGCGCTGCGTGGCGTGCTCGCGGAGGCTGCGGGCGCCGATGTGGTGATGAAGGCCAGCGGCGTCGGCGTGTTCGACGATGAGCTGCTGGCCGGCGCCCTGGCCCATGCCCATCCCGGCGCCGTGACCTGCTTCATGGACGTGGACGCCCCGGCGACGCTTGCCGCCGTGCGCACCGACCCCGCCAACCCCATGCACGCCGCCCTGCGGCAACTTGACCTGGTGCTGACGTATGGCGGCGGTCCGCCCGTGGTGGACGCCTACACCCGGCTAGGCGCCCGGCGCTGCGTGCCGATCTACAATGCGCTCGACCCGGCCACCCACCATCCCGTGGCGGCCGATCCGCGCTTTGCCGCCGACCTTGCCTTCCTCGCCAACCGGCTGCCGGACCGGGAAGCTCGGGTGGAGGCGTTCTTCCTGGATGCCGCCGCCCGGCTGCCGGCGGGGTCGTTCCTGCTGGGCGGCAATGGCTGGCAGGACAAGGCGATGCCGGGCAACGTACGCGCGATCGGGCATGTCGGCACGGCGGACCACAACGTCTTCAACTGCTCGGCCCATGCCGTGCTGAACGTGGCGCGGGACAGCATGGCGGCCGTGGGCTTCAGCCCCGCAACCCGGGTGTTCGAGGCCGCCGGGGCTGGCGCCTGCCTGATCACCGACGCTTGGGAGGGCATCGAGCTGTTCCTGCAGCCGGGCACGGAGGTGCTGGTCGCGCGCGACGGCGCTGACGTGGCGGAGCATGTGCGGGCGCTGACGCCCGGCCGCGCCCGGGCCATCGGCACCGCCGCCCGCGAGCGCATCCTGGCCGGGCACACCTATGCGCAGCGCGCGGTGATCCTGGACGCACTGCTGCGGGACACATTGGCCCAGAAGCGGCAAGCTGCCTGAAGAAGCAGTTACCTGCTCCCTCTCCCTCCAGGAGAGGGCTGGGGTGAGGGAGGCCAAAAGCGCACAGCTTAAGCCGATTTGGCGCCAAAAGCTGTGCTAAACTGTAAATTTCAGGACTTGCGGCTTCCCTCACCCCGGCCCTCTCCCGGAGGAAGAGGGAGCAGGAGGGCTCTTGCAGCGCCCGAGTTTCTATGGACCCAGGCCGGCACCTTTGCATGGTGGGTGCCGACGGCTACATCGATCTGGACCCAGCCCTTTGCCTATGAGGGCCTGACGATGCGGATCGGACGCAAGGCCGGGAAGACGCACGCCGTCGAGCAGCGTCGCTTCGGCGAGCACAACCAGTTCGCCCGGGAGACGGACCGCTTCGCCGACTGCATCAGCGCCGACCGCCAGCCGCACACGCCCGGCGACGAGGAGCTGCACGACACGAAGTTAAGGAAAGCGATCTACCAGGCCGCCCGGGGCAGCCGCGCCGACAAGCTGCCGACGGTTCAGGACCTGGACACCACCCGCGGCCCGGCGCCTCAAATGGAGGGCTGACGAGGGCAGGATAGGGGAGTATGGCTGACACATGCCAGACGCTCTGACTGAAGGGGCCGACACCCGTCCGACGTACTCGCACCAGCAGATAGTCCGGGTCGTCACCGGGATCATGCTCTGCATCCTGTTGGCGGCGCTGGACCAGACGGTGGTCATCCCGGCGGTGCCGGCCATCGCGTCGGACCTCGGCGCCTTTGGGCATCTGTCCTGGATCGTCACGGCCTACCTGCTGACCAGCACGGCACTGACGCCGGTCATCGGCAAGCTATCGGACATCTATGGCCGCCGGGCGCTGCTGCTGCCGTCGCTGGCCCTGTTCATCGTGGCAAGCCTATTATGCGGGTTCGCCCAGTCGCTGCCGCAACTGATCGGTGCGCGGGCGTTGCAGGGATGCGGCGGGGCCGGGCTGATGAGCATGGCGCAGGCGGCGGTGGCGGACGTGGTTTCCCCGCGGGAGCGCGGCCGATATCAGGGCTATATGGCCTCGATGTGGGGCGTCGCCTCCATTGCCGGGCCGGTGGTGGGCGGCTGGATGACGGACAACCTGTCCTGGCGCTGGGTGTTCTGGATCAACCTGCCGCTTGGGCTGGCGGCCATGTGGCTGTGCAACCGCGCCCTGCGCACGATCCAGCGGGAGCGCCAGCCCGCCCGCATTGATGGCCTCGGTGCGTTGCTGCTGGCCGCGGGCGTAACGGCCCTGCTGCTGATGCTGAGTTGGGGCGGCGTCGAGTTCCCATGGGCGTCCCCGCCCGTCATCACCGTCTCGGCGCTCGGAGTGGCGCTGCTTGCGGCGCTGGCCTGGCACGAGCGCCGGGTCGCCGACCCCATCCTGCCGCCACGGCTGTTCGGTCATCCCGTGTTCCTGCGCGGGGTGTGCATCGCCTTCCTGTCCTCGCTCGGGTTGTTCGGGGCCACGTTCCTGCTGCCATTATTTTTCCAGTTGTCCCTGGGCGCCGATGCATCGCGGTCCGGCCTGCTGGTCATGCCGTTCCTGGGCTCGACCGTCGTCGGCGCCATGCTGTCCGGGCAGGCGGCCCGGCGGCTCGGACGGACGCGCGGGATCATCCTCACCGGCGTCGTGCTCTCCGCCATGGCGTTCGCATCTCTTGCCGTAATGGCCGGACATGCGCCGCTATGGGCAGTGCTGCCCTGCACCTTCGTGCTCGGGGTCGGGATCGGCGGCACGATGCCGAGCGTGCTGATGCAGGTGCAGAACTCCGCCGAATACCGGGATGTCGGGGCGGCGACGGGATCGCTGCTGTTCCTGCGCTCCTTGGGTGGGGCATTCGGCAGCACGCTGGTCGGCTCGCTGCTGGCGGCGCGGTTCGCCGCCAGACTGCGTGCGGCGGGGCTGCCGGGCGACGTGGACCTGGGATCGCTGCGGGCCGGGGCGGGGATGCTCGGCCCGGCGCTGGACCAGGCGCGCGATGCGCTGACATCGGGGTTCGAGCTGTCGTTCGGGGTTTGCGCCGCCGTCATGCTGGTCGCAGCCGTCGTGGCCGCGGGGATGCAGGACGTGCAGTTGCGGTCAGGAGCGGCAGCCCCGCGCGACATCGGGCATTAGAGCAGATTGCAGTAGGTTCCGCGCGCGCAGCGACCGGATCGTGCTGCAAACCTTTGCCTGCATACGAAAAAGCCAGACCAGTTTGCGCGCATGCTAGACTTAAGCCGGTTCAGTGCCCCGGCGCTTCAACCGGCGCGCAGTTGGACCGGCCGGCTTGCACGCAGTCCTGGATCGCCGAGGCACCCCGCAGCGCGCCGGTGATCCACAAGCTGCCGGCCACCAGCACGACCAGCAGCACAAGCGCGGCGATGAGCTGCCGCCGCGGTCCGGGATCGTGGCCGTCGCTCAACATGACCTCTTAAAATCTGCGGATGGGCGCCACATCAGGTTGACAGCACCGCTCAGGCCACGCCTTAACGGGCCCATGCGCGTCCGTCACCTCCTCTGCGTTGCCGCCTTGCTGCTGGGCAGCCTGCCCGGCCTGCCGGCGCAAGCTGCGGAGAGCGGCTACTTCTCGACATCGGATGGCGTGCGGCTGCATGTCATCATGGCCGGGCCGGCCAATGCTCCGGTCATGGTGCTGGTGCCGGGCTGGACGATGCCGGCCTGGATTTTCCAGGCGCAGATCCTGGAGTTCTCCCGCCGCTATCGCGTCGTCGCGCTGGACCCTCGCGGCCAGGGCGACAGCGAGGTGGCGGCCAGCGGCTATGACCATACGAGGCGGGGGCAAGACATCGCCGACCTGATCGCCCGCATGGGGCCACGGCCGGTGCTGCTGGTGGCCTGGTCGCTCGGCGTGTTGGATAGCCTCTCCTACGTGCACGACTACGGCGACCGCCGTCTGGCAGGTCTTGTCCTGGTGGACAACTCGGTCGGCGAGGACCCGCCGCCGGTTCCGCGGCGCGCGCCTGCGGTGCGCGGCCCGCGCGTCGAGCGGGAGGTGCAGATGCGGAACTTCGTCCGCGGCATGTTCAGCAGCTCGCCTGGCGAGGAGTATCTGGCGGAGTTGACGGCGACCGCGCTGCGCACGCCGCCGGACGCGTCCGCGCAGCTCCTGAACTATGGCGTGCCCCGCAGCTATTGGCGAGACACCGTGCTGTCGGTCCAGAAGCCGGTGCTCTATGTCGTCCGTCCACGTTTCGCCGGGCAGGCCGCCAACCTTGAGCTGCACCAGCCCCTGGCGGAGACGGCATTGTTCACGTCCGCCGGCCATGCGTTGTTCGTGGACGAGCCGGTCCGGTTCAATGCGCTGGTGCAGGACTTCATCCGCCGCCGGGTCTGGCCATGACCGGCGGTGAGCCGCTGCCCCAAGGGCGCATGTCCCAGGGGCATATGTCCCAAGGACGCATGTCCCTTTGGCCGCTGTTCCTGATCTCCGGCGCTGCGGTCGGGTTCGAGATCGCGCTGACCCGCTACTTCGCCGTCGCGAAGTGGTCGGAGTACGGCTACTGGGTCATTTCCATCGTCATGGTCGGCTTCGCGCTCAGCGGCGTGACGATTGCCTTGGCGCGGGACTGGGCGGCGCGGCACGGGCCGCGTCTGCTGCGCGCGGCGCCCCCGGTGCTGGTGCTGGCGGCGGCGGGCGGCTACTGGGGCACGACGGCCAACCCGTTCAATCCGCTGCAATTGCAGAACGCCGTCACGTTCCTGCCGCAGCTCGGCAACATCGCGCTGTACTACGCCGTGCTGCTGCCGTTCTTCTACCTGACGGGCCTGTATATCAGCATCACCTTCGTGCTGAACGAGGACCGGGTGGGCCGGGTGTATGGCTTCGACCTGACGGGCGCCGGCGCCGGGGCAGCGCTGGTGCTGGGTTTGATGGCATTGCTGCACCCGTTCCAGCTTGTGGCAGCGCTGCTGGTCTTGCTGGCCGCGACCGGCCTGTTCGGCGCACGCCCCTGGCGCACTGCCGCCGCGGCGCTGGCCGCCCTGGTGGCGAGCGAGGCCGTGCTGCTGCTCGACAGCCGGGCGGACTACAACGACTTCAAGGCGATCTACGCCCCGGCGCACGTGACGGATGCGAAGCCGATCGCCGAGGTCCGCTCCCCACGCGGCCTGTATGCCCTGCTGGACGACTTCACCGAGCGCGTGGACACCGACGTATCCAACAACGCCGAGATGGTGGGCGCCGCGTCGCCGCCCCGCTCCTACGGCCTGTATCGCGACGGCAACCGGATCGCCGCCCTGCCGCTGGCGGAAGGCGCGAAGGCTGCCTACGCCCCCGCGGCCCTCGATGCGCTGCCCTATCGCCTGCTGCCCGGCGCCCGCGTGCTGATGGCCGGCAGCAGCGGCGGCTTCCGGGTGGCGCAGGTCTTGGCGCTGGATGCCGGCACGGTTGACGTGCTGGAGCCTGACCCGGTCATACTGGACGCGCTGCGCAACGGCCTCGGCCCGTCGCCCGCCTTGGCGCGGGACCCCCGCGTGCGGCTGCTGCCCGACAGCCCGCTGGCCGCCGTGCGCGGCGGCACGTCCTACGACCTGGTGGACCTGTCGGCGGACTTCCTGGATGCCGGAGAGGCCAACGCCGCCGCCTACACCGCCGAGGCAATGGAGCGCTACCTGCACGCCCTAGCGCCCGGCGGGCTGGTCTCGATCCCCGTCTCCATACGCGAGTTCCCGGTCTATGCCGTCCGCGTCCTCGGCACCGTTCGGGAGGCATTGCGCCGCGCCGGTGCCTCCGACCCGGCGGCGCATGTCGTCGTCTATCGTTCCGCCTGGAACCTCCGCATCCTGGTCGCCAACCAGCCCTGGACCGCCGAGCGTATCGCCGCCGTCCGCAGCTTCTGCGACGAGCGGTCCTTCGACGTGTCCTACTACCCCGGCATGGACGTCGTCGCCGCCCGCGCCGGCATCTACAACGACCTGCCCGCCGTCAACTTCACGAGCGGCGAGGTCACGTCCGGCGCCGGGTCGGAGGACGCGGTGGCGGACGAGGCCGGCGCAGTGTTGCGCGGCGAGACCAGCGAGTCGCAGGACGCCTTCAACCTGTCGCCGATCACCCTGGACCGGCCATTCTACTATTCGGTCCTGCGGCTGACGGAGTTGCCGACCATCGTGAAGCGGGTGGAGATGCTGCCGCAGGCGGAGGTCGGCCAGTTGGTGAACCTGGCCGTCCTGGCGCAGGCCGCCGTCATCGCGCTGATCGTGCTGGCGGTGCCGCTGTTCTCCTCGGGGATCACCGGGCGGCAGGCGCGCGGGGTGGGGATGCTGCGACCGGTGGTTTACTTCGCCTCCCTCGGCCTCGGGTTCCTGTTCATCGAGATCTTCCTGATCGAGAAGGCCAGCCTGTATCTCAATGACCGCACGAGCGCCTTTGCCCTGGTGCTGACGGGGATGCTGGTGTTTTCGGGATTGGGGAGCCTGCTGGCGGACCGGGTGCGCAGCACCGGCATCGCGCTGTCCGCGGCCGTGGTGGTGGCCTGGTGCATCCTCGTGCTGATCGGGCTGGAGCCGGTGCTGCTCGCGACCCTGGGGCTGCCCTGGGTGGCCCGGGCCGGCTTGATGCTGCTACTGATCGCGCCGGTGTCCGTGGCGCTGGGCCTGCCGTTCCCGCTGGGCCTGGCGCGGGCCGGGTCAGCCGGCGGCGGCTTCCTGCCGTGGGCCTGGGGGCTTAACGGTGCATTTTCCGTCGTCGCGACGCCGCTGGCCAACCTCGTGGCCGTGCAGCTTGGCTTTAGCTGGGTCCTGATGGCGGCGGCCTGCCTTTATGTTTTGACCTATGTCGCCTATCCCTCCCTACGAAAGAACCCGCAGTGGCAACCGATTCCCTCAACCTGACACGCCGTGACGTCCTGGGCGCCGCCCTGGCCGGCGGCGCCGCGCTGACCCTGGGGCGGCCCGCACTGGCTGCGCCGGCCACGGCCTGGAGCCGCGACGCCTACGTGGAGGCCATGCGCCGGTCCGGACGCCCGGCCGACCTGACGGAGGCGCAGTTCCAGGCGATCCAGGCCCGCAAGCCCGCGGCGATGCGGCGGATCGAGTCCTACCTCAAGGAGCGCCTCGGCGCCGCGGACCCGGCCGTCATGCGCGCCTTCGCGGAGGTGCCACGGGAGTACTACCACTACTTCTACCCCGAGCACCGCAGCCAGTCCGGCCTCGCCTACGAGGATGACCCGAAGCCCTGGGCGCTCGGCTATGGCAGCGCGCTGTCGGACTACCTGGGCCAGGCCTACATGACCCAGGTCTGCAAGCCGCAGCCCGGCGACGTGACGCTTGAGATCGGCACCGGCAGCGGCTTCCAGAGCAGCTTGATGTCCCGCATCGTCAAGCGCAGCTACTCCATCGAGATCATCGAGCCGCTGGGCCGTGCGGTCAGCCAGATCTTCGCCCCGCTCGGCTACGACAACGTCGAGACCCGGGTCGGCGACGGCTACTTCGGCTGGCCGGAGGTCAAGGGCGGCTTCGACATCATCATCATGACCTGCGCCGCGCAGTATGCCCCGCCGGAGTTGTTCAAGCAGCTCAAGCCCGGCGGGCGGATGCTGATCCCGATCGGGCAGCCGTTCAAGCGCGGACAGTATCTTTACGTCTATACCAAGGACGAGGACGGGAAGGTGCGGTCGCGGAAGGACGTGGGGGTTTACTTTATCCCGATGACGGGGGCGATGATGAACCGGCCTAAGCCGGGTGGGGCTGGAGAGGCGGGGGTGCAGGAGACCGCTGGCCCAGACAAGATTGAGTCAAAGGAATAGGTGCAGGCGATCCTCGGGGTGCAGTATGCCCCGAGTACAACACCACTAGCGTTGGCGCTACTATAGTAGGACGCAATGATAGAGTAACTAGGTGGGTTGTGCCTCATGTATGAGGGTGTACGGCGGAGCCAAGGAATACAGCTACCGAGACAAGTGCGACTAGTAATATTCCATAAAACAAATCCATTTTTGTCTTTGAACGTATGCGCCAACCAGTTGGCCAAATGACAAATGGGCTTGCATTGGATATCTCTGTACCAAGATCCACCTTGTAGCCGTATGCTTTAAGTGCGGTTTCAGCGGCGATCCCAGCCCTAACCGATCCGTCTAGCAGTCGGTGATACCAAAAACGGTCCATGAAGTAGAAAGCGAAGAGCGGTAGAATTGCTGTAAAGACTATTAATCCCGCTATAGAAATCTGATGTTCGAAAAGCATAATAGTTCCGGCGTCTTTGATGGCGTACCCACCCAGACCTAGAAATACCCCCGTGACAACGAGTGCAAAATTACGGATACGTAGTTCCAGATCATTGAAGTGCTGCTGTACGTCGATGATCTTCTTCCAAATTTCGATTTGACCGGGTGCCTCCGGCGGAAGTGTCGGCGTTACTTGTCCAGACGGATCAGTCATTATTCAGCCTCAAACAATGGCAGGATCTCGCTGAATGCTTCTTTGAGAACATAGCTTGGCATCAAGCCACCTGGCCTAAGAGCCTGACGCTCGCGCTCTACCATTTCAGGAGTCCAGTGTGTCACTTTTCGGAGAAGTTCGTACTCCGGTTTATGCTGACTCGCACCGTAAGCAGCATGCACGTCTACTACTCCAGCTTGC
>JAABUK010004564.1_pt1 | contig 22352 bp, 14 predicted proteins | sample 5559141 | NCBI WGS metagenome assembly JAABUK01 (sample SAMN10711869, study PRJNA513367) | rock metagenome | isolation source: Antarctica rocks | place: Antarctica: Victoria Land, Pudding Butte nord | collected 2016-01-03
GCAATCTCGCGTTCCAGACTTCGAGCGAAGATTTGCAGCAGTTGTTTGCCCAAGCGGGAACAGTCGAATCGGCTTCGGTTGTCGAAGATCGGGAAACGGGTCGCTCGCGCGGCTTCGGCTTCGTCGAAATGTCTTCCAAAGAAGAAGGCGAAAAGGCCATCGAAGAATTCAACGGCAAGGAAGTCAACGGTCGTAATTTGAACGTCAACGAAGCCAAACCGCGTGAAGACCGTGGCGGCGGCGGTGGCGGCGGACGCGGCGGCTACGGCGGTGGTGGTGGTCGCGGCGGCGGCGGTGGTCGCAGCGGCGGCGGCGGTGGTTACGGCGGCGGTGGCGGCAACCGTTACTAATTGTCGCTTTACATAACACGACAATTCTTTGCACAGAATGCCCGCGACGAGCGAATGTGCTTGTCGCGGGCATTCCGGTTTTTCAAACAAAAGTCGCGCGTCAAATAGTTACGCGCGCACTATATAAAGGAACGAATGAGTTTTACAGAACTTGGACTGCAACCAGCAACGCTTGGCGGCTGCGAGTCTCTCGGCTATGTCATACCGACGCCGATTCAAATGCAAGCGATTCCCATTATCCTCGCCGGTTCGGATTTAATCGGCTGCGCTGAAACAGGCACCGGAAAAACAGCCGCTTTCCTGCTTCCGATCATTCAAAGAATGGCGGACACACCGCGACCCGGCGTGCGCGTTTTGATTCTCGCTCCGACGCGCGAACTCGCATCGCAAATCGAAGCCAGCTATCGTGAGCTAGCCCCGAAAAAAGCACCGCGCTGCATCAGCATCATCGGCGGCGCGAATATGTCGCGGCAGATCGAAGCTTTGCGTCGTCGCGATGCTGGCTTGGTTGTCGCCACACCGGGACGCTTTCTCGATCACGTAGAGCGCGGCTCCGTTAATCTCGCGCACATCGAAGTGCTCGTGCTGGATGAAGCGGACCGTATGCTCGACATGGGCTTTTGGCCGGCGATCCGCCGCGTGCTCGGAATGCTTCCCGTGAAGCGCCAGACTTTGCTTTTTTCCGCGACGATGTCGCCATCAATCGAACAACTCGCGCGCACGACGATGCAGAAACCGGCCCTCGTCGAAGTCAGCACACGCGGACACGCTCCCTTGCTCGTAGAGCAAACGGCTTACCCCGTCGCAATGGAATCAAAGACGGCGCTTCTGCTCGATCTGCTCGAACGCGAGCGCTTTGAACGCGTCCTAGTCTTTACGCGCACCAAGCGCGGAGCCGAACGTCTTTCGCATATTTTAGAAGCGCGCCAGCATCAGGTTAATCGTATTCACGCTGACCGCACGCAGCCGCAACGCGAAGCGGCACTGCGCGGCTTCAAAGACGGAGGAACGCGCGTGCTCGTCGCAACGGACATCGCAGCGCGCGGCATTGACGTTGATTCCATTTCACATGTTATCAATTTCGACGTGCCTGCCGCGCCCGAAGATTACGTGCATAGAATCGGGCGCACGGGACGCGCCGGAAAAACAGGGCGCGCTATTACGCTTTTAACGCCCGCCGAAGAAATGTCTCTGCGCGGCATCGAACGCCTGACAGGGCAACCCATCAAGCGCGTTTTTCTGCCTGCCTTCGGCGGCTCGCAGGAATCGGGCGCAAGCACTTCGCCGAAACCCTTCGCTTCCGCCAAACACGGCAGCAGCGCCGGGCGTCGTTCATTTCGCCCGCGACGCGCGAGTAGATAAACTTTAGCGCACATGAATGCTCGACAGATGCCCGTGCATCGTGCATCTGTCGGCTTCAACAAAGATAGATAAAGATATAAGGAGAAATTGATTGGCTAAAGATGATTTAATTCCCGCTGAAGGCTTGATTATAGACAAGCAGCCCAACGCGTTTTTCAAGGTGCAACTCGATAACACGGAGCACGTCGTGCTCGCGCAGATTTCCGGCAAGATGCGCAAAAATCGCATACGCATTCTCGTCGGCGACCGTGTCAGCGTCGAACTGACGCCCTACGATCTGACGCGCGGGCGTATCACTTACAGATACAAATAAAAGCTCGGGAAGCAAAATTTCAGAGAACGTATATTCAACAGTCACGCGTCTAAAACAAATTTCGTTTTGTGACGATGGACTTCGGACGGCACACGATTAGCCGTCAAGGAAGGCTTTATGGAAAAAGTAGAAAAACACATTTACGCGGTTGGTGATCGGGTTGAAAAATTATGTCTGGTGTGCGAGGAAGAACGCGGCCATGTTGTCGCGTCCGTCACCAAGCGCGGCCAGATTTCGCGCGTCGATTGCGCCAGATGCAAAACGCGCAGCACGTTCAAGCAAAACGCCGTTCACGGCACGCGCGCGGCGATGAAGGTCGGCGCGCCCTACGATCAGGCCCGCACGTATAGCTCCGGTCAGACGATGCTGCACCCGACATACGGCGTCGGCGAAGTAATGGCCGTTGTCGAGCCGCGAAAAATCGACGTGCTTTTTCCAGACCGTATGCGCAGACTCATTCATTCGCGTGTTCAGGCGTAAACAAACGAACAGGATTCAGAAGATTCGTTTGCGAAGAAACAACCGCGCGCCTGTTTCCGAGTGGGCGGCAATCGGCACGCGGCTCACTTTTCGCGCGGAGGTAATGCCCGGCCGCGAATCCGGCGAGCGCACATTTACTGTGGCGCGCGTACACGCCAGCGGGCGGGTGGAATTAATTGAAATCTTCGGACAACATGCCGAAACGGAATTTGAACCCGTGCGTTGAAAACCGTAGCGCAACACAAGCCGCGCATGTTTTCCCGCGCGACTTACATAGCAACCGTTTAGCGGCAATTAGCTTCTTGAAACAACATGGCATCTGCGTTTAGCATGAGCGGACTACGAGTCTATATCAACCCGGAAAATTCTTTGCCGGGCGAGCAGGGAACGTTTTATAGCCGTCGCGCCGACGGGCCGTATTACTGCTGGCGCTACGAAGCCGGGCAGTGGAGCGGTTCGCGCGTTCACCCGCATGATCCTGTGGCAAAGGCTTTGTCTATGGCTCGCTGGAAGGCTGTGCCTGCATCATTGCAGACAAAGCTCGACGAGCACTACATGGAATAACGCGGTGGCGTAAGTTTCGCGCTTCATCACAAAGCTTTTTTTACTCATCAATCAAATAATTATCAGCCAGCTATGTACGGTAATGCACGTAGCTGCTACAATACATTCAAATAATGTATGGCTCGCCGTTTGGATCGAGTTCCCCTCTCCTTCCTCCTTGCGTTGTCAATCATTTAATTTCTTTCAAGGACTTGAAAAAAGCTGCTTGAGCGTTTGAAACGAAGCTGAGGGAAACGAGCCATGAGAATTCTTTTATACAATCCTGACAACGGCGTGACGCGCAATTTCATGCCGCACCTGTGGATGTTTCTGCTTCAATCGCTCACTCCGCCCGGCCACGAAGTGCTGCTGATTGACGGGAACGCGCAATCGATGAACGAAGAAGAACTCGTCGCCTACATCAAGAAAGAGAAAATCGGCCTCGTCGGGATCGGCGCGATGACGCGCATGGCTGCTAAAGCCTACCGCATGGCAGACGCGATTCGCGCCGCAGGAGTGCTCGTCGTGATGGGCGGCCCGCACGTCACGGAAGTGCCCGACGAACCATTGGGACGCGACGGCGGACAGCGCCACGCGGACGCCATCGCTCTCGGCGAAGCGGACGAAACGTGGCCTTTGATTGTCGAAGATGCCGCGCGCGGCGAACTAAAGGAAGTTTATCAACCGTCGCGCGACGCCAAAGGTGTCGATGTCAAGCCGAGCTTGCAAGACTACCCGACGATTCCTTGGGAGACGATTGATCTGGATCAATTCAATCTCGTGCCGAAGTTTATCCGCCCGCTGTTAGAGAAGCACGGCGCGGGCTGGGGCACGTTTCGCGTGATTCCTATCGAGTCCGGGCGCGGCTGTCCATACGGCTGCGAGTTCTGCACCGTGACGGGATTCTTCGGCGACTCGATTCGCTTTCGCACAAACGAATCGGTTGTTGACGAATTGCTGCGGCTGAAGAAACGCGCGCGTCAGGACGGCGGGCAAGTCGCTGTTTTCTTTATCGACGACAATTTTGCGATCAACAAAAAGCGCACGAAATCTTTATTGCGCGACATTATCGCGGCGGGCGCGGAATTGCCATGGGTCGCGCAGATCAGCGCTAATCTTTTGCGCGATGAAGAACTCGTTGACTTGATTACGCAATCCGGCGGCAAGTGGATTTTCATCGGCATGGAATCAATCGATCCGGCCAACCTCGCCGACGTGAACAAGAATTTCAACAAGCCCGGCGAGTATCAGGAAGTGCTTCAGCGTTTGGCAGACCGCAACGTTTACGCAATCACATCCTTTATCTTCGGGATGGACAACGACACGACGGGCGTCGCGGAACGCACGCTCGAACAGATTCACGAATGGGCGCCGGGCTTGCCCGTGTTCGGTCAACTGACGCCGTTTCCCGCGACGCCGCTCTATGATCGTCTCGCAAAAGCCGGACGACTCGCCCGCCCGAAGCACTGGATGGATTTTGCGCCGTTCGAGATGGCGCACGAGCCTTTGAAGATAACGATGAAGGAAGCGCGCGCGGAAGTCGATCACGCGTGGCGGTCTTCTTATAGCCCGGAAAGAAATTACGAAGTGTTTCAATCGCTCAGAGACAAGCCGCTCGAATTTCGCATCGGCCACTTCGTCGCGCGCCTTTTCTTTCGCGGCATCTACTTCCCGCAGATGAACAAACGCGACTGGCTCAAAGTAATCGCGCAAAACCGGCGCACGATTTTCACACTCACCAAAGACTCGATTGGCGCATGGCGTGCCTCGCGGAAAAGCAAACCGCAACCGAGCCTCGCCCCGCGCGAATCGCGTTAAAGACGCCTTCGTTCCGACAAAATTAATTGCCTTCCAACTACGGCGCGCAAACCTTGCAGGCGTGATAACCGGCAGTTTGCGCAGCCAGCGGTGTCGAGAATCCGACGCGATTCTTCGGCAATATAGTGTCCGCCCAATCGCAATCCGGCAAGTGATAAATTCCCAAAGCACGATTCGCAATAATCGCATCGGCAGTCACACTCACGAGCATGGGATGCGAAGCGTTTTGCGCGCTTGCGGCGTTGGCCTTCATCATCCAACCCGGCAAGGATTTGGCTGGCGGCACTGAAGACGAAAGCGCGTTCGAGCCGGTAAGCGAAGCGCCGCGTAGAAAGGCATCGCGTTCTTTGAGCGCCCGGTTAAAACCGTACAGCAAAGGAATTACGACAAGAGCCATAATCAAGATCAATAAGGTATAACCAAACGGCAAGCCTACCCAATTAGACATGTTAAAAAATAACACGAACCAAAACCATAACCATCTTCTAATCTGCGGCAGTGCTCTCGCATAGGCAAGCGCATTCTTGCGAACTTCCAGCGGATTAGTCGGCTGTGTGATTGTCGCAGATGAATTTTGCGCGGGCGGCGTGCCGCTGAAGACGCTTTGCACTGTGTGAGAGCCGGGCGATTGCGGCATTGCTCTATCACGATGCGGTTCCCATACAGTCCACGCGGGAGTCGCAGGAGTCGCCGCGTTTTTAACGGGCGCGACTTCACGCGTTTTCCCGATCACGTCAGCGCCAATTGGCGCAACCATCCACGCAGGCAATTTCGATTTCGCCGTCACTAATTCAAGCAAGGACGGAACTTTCGACGGATCACTCTTCGCCGCCGTCTCCAGAATCTCCGCGAGCCTTCGATGTTCCGCGCCGATCTCTTTAACTTTTGCGAACAGCGCGGAAGCTTCCGGCGCAAGGAAATCGGCCTTCGTGAAAATCAAATTTTCGTCGTGATGCTCCTTCCATAAATCAGGCAGCTCCGCCAGAGAAATCAATGATAGATAAACGACGAGCGCGGAAAAATTGTCTAGATTTACATCGAACAATTTTTCATTGCGCGACGGATGCTGATAGTGCTGGTGGCCTAATTCGCTCGCCGTCCAATTCTTCATCGCAGGCACAAACATGCCGTCGAAATCGACGAGCCGCAAATGCCCGTGCTCGACGATAATATTGCCGTGCTGCAAATCGCCGTGCGCGACATTCGCCGCACGCAACAAATCCATCAGTCTCACCCATTCATCCGCTAAATGCAGCACGACATCCGGGCGATTAATCACTTCGTCTAGGTAAACATCGAGCGTCGGCCCGTCGATCCACTCCATCGTGAGAATCGGAAATTTTCGCCCGCCCACCAGAATGCCGTCGGCTTCGTATGCGAAACCCGCAAGCGCAGGCGTAGGATGCGCGCGCAAATGTTCGTCAATGGCGCGGTAACGATTTTCCCTATCACCCAGATGCCCGCGAAAGCAGCGCACGGCGTAAGCTTCCGTCGCGCGTCGAAGTTTATAGACATACGCAAATTGCCCCGAAGTGACGAGCGGCATTCCCAGACGGTCAACGGCAGGAATCGTATCGCGCAGATATGCGGCGCGAAAACAAATGGCCGGGCATTGTATCGCTTCGCTGAAATGGCGCGCCGAAGGCCAATTTGATTGTGCGAGGTTTTGCATTAGCTATGCGATGAAGCGAAGAAAGCGCTCAGTAAAAACAGCAGTTGTTCGATGTTTTAAGAATGACTTGCGGCGATTCTGAGAACCGCGATGTCGTCGTCCTTTATTCTATGCGCAAGCCGTTCCCTGTCAAAGAGCCGCGTTAGCTCACCGTGCTGTGACGCGGCAAGCTGTGCGTCGAACTCATCGCAAACGGCGTCGCGCTGCTTCGCTTGTTTGAGATACCACGCGGCAACGGCATCCGAGAGCAACAAGAATACGTCTCCGTTTTCGATTGTGCCGGAATCAATCAACATCTTTGACAGCGCCGCATCCCGCATGGATTCCAGCGACGGCACAAGCACGGGCGATGAAGTGAATTGTTCATCGTCCGTGAGCGGGAACGAGCGCGCGATTGAAGCCTTGCGAAGTTGAATCAAACAACAATCGCCGAGCGCAATCGCCTGCCAGCGCGGAAGACTTGCGTTCATGTCGAACTGCACGCCGACGAACGCCGCGTAAGAACCGGCGCGAGCTTTTTCTTCGGCGTACCAAGAAAGCGCGCGTCCTTGCCAACTCGCATGAAGCCGCAAACTTTGTTCGGCAACGCAGGATCGAAAAGCATCAATCGAGACCGCTGCCGTTTTATCTTCGACCCACGCATCTGCTAACAGCGTCGCCCAACTGCGCGCGTCGAAGGCTTCGGTTGCGCCGTCTGCGACAGCGAATCTCGAAAGCTCTGCATTGATGCCGATTGCGTCTTCGCACTCCGCAGAATCCGAGCAGCTTTTCTGTAAAATGAATGACTGCGTGCGCAGCTGCCAGCGTTTGTCTGTCATAGCCTGTTCCCCAACGATGCGGAACGTTTCAACCGTCCATCCACTTATGCGGCGCCATACCCGTCAGGCTCGTGCCGATTTCGTAGAACTGAACGACTGATGACGGATCGCCGTTAAAAACGAATCCGCGCGAGCCTTCGTCCGCCGCGACGCCCAACTGCTTCGCGGCAGCAAGAAAGTTAGCGGGCAACAAACTCGAAACGTTGAAAAGCGTGCGCGCGAATCCGTCTGAAAGCTGCGCGTCCGTCGTCGGATATTCTATCTTCGCGGCGCGGCGCGATGAGAGATGACAATTAAGCAGTAGCACTTGCCCGTCGTCTGTGCCGAGCGACATGATTTCATGCCCGAGCGCAGTCGGGTCGCCGTCGCCCGATTCGCCGTCAGTCAAGTGCAGCACCGTCGGCGGAAAGCCGCGCGGATGCTCACGTAGCCAATCTTCGATGACGGTTTTCGCTTGACCAAACGCTTGGCACATAGGCGTTCCGCCATCGGCGTGCGCGTGCATCCAGACGGGAAAGCGCACGGGCATTTCGATGAGGCCGCCCGCGCCGTCCGGCACGCGCTTCAAACGATTTTCGACGCGCAAAGGATACTCCGCGACTTCCGCGATGGGCGCGATCATGCGATCCGCGAGCAGGCCGCCGAAAGCAGAGGTGACGCTGCGCCCGTAGCCGATCACCGAAACGTAATAATAGCTGCGCACTTCTTCGGTCTTCGTGCAGCGAATAACTAGGTCATGCAAAGTGTGATTGACGACATCGGCGACGAAATCCGCCTTGCGCGTGTTTTGATCCGTGCCGAGCGGGTCGGCCATCGAGCCGGATTGGTCTATGAGAAGCACGATACAGGTTGGGTTGGCGCGCGTTATTTGAGCCGAGTACAAAAGCAGTAACCTCCGAAACAGCGTCGTCGTTCTTCGACATGATGATCTATGCTTTGAGGAAATGTTGCAAGCTTCGATTGCTGCACGGCGAACGGGGCGTTGATTGAAACGTCGTTGATGAATCGTCTCAAAAATCGCACTTGATTTTTTATGATTTAGAAAGCGGAAACAGTATCGGATAGACAAGCGGATGGACGGAGCAGTGGATTACCGTCACGCGACGTTTGCTACGGAGGGTTCGTTTGCGGCAGCAGGCTCGCTTGCGGCGGGCAGTTCGATGATAAACGTCGAGCCTTCGCCGGGCTGAGAATCGGCGCTCGCTTCTCCGCCGTGCGCGCGCGCCAGATGCTTGACGATGGCGAGTCCGAGACCTGTGCCGCCCGTCTCTCGCGCGCGGTCAACTCTGTAGAAACGCTCGAAGACGCGCGTTAGCTGCTCACTTGGAATTCCCTCGCCCGTGTCCGCGACTTTGATGCGGTCACGCCCGTTCGCCCTTTCGTGGCTGATGATAACCGCGCCGTCTTCGCGGTTGAACTTAATCGCATTGCCGACGAGATTGAGCAGCATTTGTTCAAGGCGGCGGGCGTCTGCCTGCACAAAAACTTCTGCGCCGACTTCGTTGCGCACCGTGATGCCGCGCGCGTCTGCTGCTGCGGCGAGCGAAATTATCACGTCCGTGATTAATTGATGAAGCCGCACGGCCTTTATGTCAATCGTCACGGTGCCTGCTTCGATGGCGGAGAGTTCCAGAATATCATCGATCAGATTGTGCATACGCGCGGCGTTGCGGCGAATCACGCCCAGAAAACGCGTTGCAGTTTCCGCGTCTTCCATCGCGCCGTCTTGGAGAGTTTCAACGAAAGCGATAATCGAAGTTAAAGGCGTGCGCAGTTCGTGCGAAACGTTGGAGAGGAATTCCTGACGAATTAGTTCGAGCCGTTCGAGTTGCGTAATATCGAAGAAGACACCGATAGCGCCGCGCGGATTTTTATCCGCATTCAAATGCAAAGGCACAACGCTTAAATCGAAAACGCGACGCCCGTCGGCATTGTGCAATTCGACTTTGAGTTCGCCGCGCTCGCCTGTTTCAATCGCCGCGCGAAAGGCGTGGTGAACCGCCGCGTTGCGCGTCAAATCGCTCAAGCGACGACGTTCGAGCGTGCCTTCGACGCGGCTGAAGATGCCCCGCGCCGCCGGATTCGATGTCGCCACCGCGAGCGTTTGATCGACGACGAGAACGCCCTCGCGCATTCCGTTCATCGTCGCTTCAAGCAACGCACTTGCCGGTGCGCTTAAGAGTGCGTCCGTCTTAACTTGTTGCACAGGAAGTGAAGAATTCGGTGAAGAGTCCGTCGCCGATGAATCGCTCCGGCTTGAAGTGAGGCGATTAATCAACATGCCCGCAAGCACCGCCGCGAACATCGCAAGACCGATCCACCCATTCCAAGTGAAGCCGGAAACGAGACCGGCAAGCGAAGCTGCGCCGAAAGCTAAAAGATTTTTGTAACGAACGAACACAATGTTTTTATTGCGCGGAAGATGCGTCGCGCGGCGCGGCCTCGCTGTTTTCCGCGCAACCGACGAAGCGATAGCCGACGCCGACGACGGTTTCAATCGAATCACTGCACGCACCGAGCTTCTGGCGCAGCCTTCGTATGTGAACATCGAGCGTGCGCGCGTCGCCGTAGTAGGCGTAGCCCCATACGTTATCGAGCAATTGCTGGCGCGTCGCTACTCGCCCGCTGCTTTTAATAAGCGACTGCAACAACGCAAACTCCTTGCGCGTTAGTTTGACAGGCTCGCCCCCGCAGACAACGCGCATCTGCGCGAAATCGACGGCGAGACGATTGTCTTCGTAGTTGGCTTCCCCCGCTTCGTCCGTGCGTCTAAGGACAGCGCGCACGCGTGCCAAAAGCTCGCGCACGGAGAAGGGCTTCGTGATGTAATCGTCCGCGCCTAAGTCCAGGCCGCCGACGCGCTCCGCTTCCGAGACGCGCGCCGTCAGCATAATAATCGGCGTGCGCTTTGTTAGCGGCTCGCGTCGCAAACGCCTACACAATTCCGAGCCACTCATGCCGGGCAACATTAAATCGAGCAAAATCAGCGAAGGAGTTTCGCGCGCGTCGAGCGCGAGAGTTAAGCCTTGCTCGCCCGTCAATGCGACATGCGTCTTTAAGCCTTCGCGCTCCAGATTGTAACGCAGGCTCTCTGCGATATCAGGATCGTCCTCGACAATCAACACAGATTTCGGCATATATAACTCCTGCGCCCGTCGCGCCGCTCGCGCGAATGATGAAAGCGCTTATGGCCTCTGTAAATCACTCACTATGTATCTAAAACTTGCTACGTGTAAGAAAGCGCACGACGATGTTAATGGCAAGTATGAGCGTCATCAAGACGAGCGTCGCCGCCCACGCCTGGGCGTGCCATTCGTCGTAGGGCGAGATGGCGTAGTTGTAAATTTGCACGGGCAAGGCGGCAATCGGCTGGTCTAAATAAAAGTTGAAGAAGCGACTGCCGAAGGCCGTGAAAAGCAGCGGCGCGGTTTCGCCCGACACGCGCGCCACCGCGAGCATCGCACCCGTCGCAATGCCGCTCGAAGCGGCGGGCAACACGACGCCTAAAGTCACGCGCCACTGCGGAGCGCCGAGCGCGAGCGCCGCTTCGCGCAGAGATGTCGGAACCAATCGCATGATTTCTTCAGTCGTGCGGGCGACAATCGGAACCATAATCAGAGCGAGCGCTAATCCGCCCGCGAGCGCCGAAAATTGTTTCAACGGCAACACGACGAGCGTGTAAACGAAAACACCGACGACGATGGACGGCACGCCCGTCAAAGTGTCCGCCACGAATCGAACGAGCGCGGCGAAACGCCCGTCGCCGAATTCTGCCAGATAAATTCCCGTCGCAATGCCGAACGGCAAACCGATGACGGAAGCCAGCGCGAGGAGCACGAGCGTTCCCGTGATCGCGTTGCCGATGCCGCCGCCTTCGCCGACGGGCTTCGGCGTGTCAATCAAAAATTGATAATCGAGCGCGCCGATTCCGCGATACGTGATGTAGCCGAGAATCAACAAAAGCAGGCTGACGGCAAACAGCGCGCACATCGCCGTCGCCGCCGTCATCACAGTGCTCGTCAAGCGTCGAACACGGTCTGCTTGATTCACTGTCTTTATCATCATCATGCAGCCCTCGCCGTGCCGCTTGTGCCGCGCGTCACGCTCCACACAAGAAGCTTGGCGGCGGCGTTGACGACGAACGTCACAAGAAAAAGTATGAGGCCGATTTCGATGAGCGCGCTCAAATATAAATCGCCTGTCGCTTCGGTGAATTCGTTGGCGATGACGGAAGCGATTGTGTAAGAAGGCGCGAATAGCGAGGCGCTGATTTCGGGGCGATTGCCGATCACCATCGTGACAGCCATTGTTTCGCCGATGGCTCGCCCGAGTCCTAAGATGATGGCTCCGGCGATGCCGGGCGCGGCGTTGGCGAGCACGACGCGCGTCGTTTCCCAACGTGTTGCGCCGAGCGCGAGCGCCGCTTCGCGTTGCGATTGCGGCACGGCTGAAAGCACGTCGCGCACGACGGCTGAGATGATCGGCGTAATCATAATGGCGAGAATCACGCCGCCCGTGAAAAGGCCGATGCCCGTAATCGTTCCCTGAAAAAGCGGCAGCCAACCGAAGACACGCGCGAGCACAGGCTCGACATATTCGCGCAGCACGGGCGCAAGCACGAAGATGCCCCACAAGCCGTAAACCACAGAAGGAATCGCCGCCAGCAGTTCGACGAGAAAGGCGAGCGGGCGCGCGAATTGCGGCGGCGCTTGTTCGACGAGAAAGACGGAGACGCCCAGAGAAAGCGGCACGGCGATGAAGAGAGCGATGAAGGAAGAAACGAGCGTGCCGTAAATAAAGGGGAGCGCGCCGAACTCGCCGCCGACAGGATTCCACACGCGGCCTGTTAAAAAGTTCCAGCCGAATTTGTGAATCGACAACAGCGAGCTTGAAGCAATCGCGCCGATCATCAGCGCGACAATCAGCAGCAACGCAACGGCAGCGCACAACAGCACGAAGCGAAATACGGCGTCGCCCGCATTGCCTGTCGGTGCAAGCGCGCGTCGCCATTTCAACACACGCGCGCGCGCCCCATAAGCGCCCGCCGGTGTCGGAACAATTGTGTGCTGCTGCGACATTCTGATTGTTTGGGATTGCGGATTTACGATTGCGGATTGGATAAGGATAAAGAATCTCTGATTTTAATCTATCCTTTATAGGTTTAATTCTTTGCGCCGCTTCAAATCCGCAATCCCAAATCCGCAATCGTAAATCTTACGGTTGTTGTGCGGCGCGCAAGGGCTTGCCGTCGGCTGTGATCGAGTTGATTTTGGCTTCGGCGCGCCTTGTGATTTCTTCGGGCAGCGGCGCGTATTGCAGATCGCGCGCGAAGCGTTCGCCGTCGTGCAGTCCCCACCACAGAAAATCTACGAGCGCTTTGCCCTTCGCGGCGTCCTTCTGATTTTTATAGACAAGCAAATATGTGTAGCTCGCAATCGGATAAACGCTTGCGCCCGCCGCATCCGTAATCGAAGTGCGCAAATCTTCGGGCGTCGCTGAAACGGATTCAGCGGCGGCAGCGGTAACGGCGTCAAGCGACGGCTCGACGAAATTACCCGCGCGGTTTTTAATCAGCGCGGCAGGCAATTTATTTTGCACGGCGTAGGCGAGTTCGACATAGCCAATGGTATTCCCTTGCTGCTTGATTTGGCCTGTGACGCCTTCGTTGCCTTTGCCGCCCTGTCCGGCAGGCCAATTCACGGACGTGCCTGTGCCGATTTTTTCCTTCCATTCGGGGCTGATTTTTGAAAGGTAATCCGTGAAGACGGCGGACGTGCCGCTGCCGTCCGTGCGATGAACAACGGTGATGTCGGCGGCGGGAAGATTGACATTCGCATTGTCGGCTTTGATCGCCGCGTCATCCCAGCGTTTGATCTTGCCGAGAAAGATGTCGGCGATAGTATTGGGCGAAAACTTCAAGGGTTGTTGAATGCCTTGCAGATTGTATGTGACGACGACTGCGCCGAGCACCGTCGGGATATGCAGTAGTTCACCGGGAGCAGATTTCAAGTCTTCATCCTTCATCGGCGCATCACTCGCGCCGAAGTCAACTGTCTGTTCTTTGATTTGCTTGATGCCGCCGCCCGATCCGATGGATTGATAATCGATGCGCGTATTCGGATTCGCTTTGCCGTACTCGCTAAGCCATTTTTGATAAAGCGGATTCGGAAAGGTTGCGCCCGCGCCCTGCAAGCGAATCGCGCCGCCCACCGAGCCGGATGACGAACCGCCGCCAGCGCCGCCGCGTTCGCCGCTGCACGCGGAAGCGAGAGCGATAATAAAAACGAAAAGTACGAAAGCCAGACTGTGATGCGCTTGTATTTTCGGAAGTGACACGAAGAATCCTCCTGACAAAACGATTGACTTGGAACAAATGTGAAATCGCAGCTTATATCAGCCGTGTTACATCCGTCTGAATTATTTAACAGCGGCAAAAATAAAAGGCGCGCCTGCGGTTAAGCCTGCGCGCCTTTTTGTAAATGAGCATCGGTCATGCTTCATCGTCGGGATGAGGGCGTTTATGTGCTCACGGCGAAATTGAAGGTGTCCTTTTCGCCGCAAGCGCCGTTTTGTGAAATTAAAAGTTGAGCCGCAGAGCGAATTGAATCTGTCTGTTCGTGCCTAAGCCGACGGTGCGTTCGACTGTTTGCCGCAGCAGTCCGAAGGTCGAACCGGCGGCATTTTGCGTGAACGGCTGGCCGGGTTGCAGTTGGTTGTTTCCAGTACCGAGCGCGTTGTTGAGAGTCGAAGACGGATTGGAGAAGTTCGTTTGGTTGAAGATGTTGAAGAACTCCGAACGAAATTCTATGTTCGTCGTTTCACCGAAGCGAAAGCGCTTGTTCAAGACCATATCGAACTGCTTGAAGTTAGGCCCGCGCAGAGCGTTGCGCGGCAGATTGCCGAAGGTTCCGGGCGCTGGGATAGCAAAGGCCGCAGGGTTCAAAAGCGCGCGGTCGTTGTTGAGATACGGGTTGACGCCGGAAATTAAATCAGGACGGCGAATGTTGCGCGATGCGCCGCCGCCCGGCGTGTTAATGACGGCGGTGAAGCCTGCGGGCAAAGGAGTCGCGGCGTTGATCGTGCCGGGCAGAGCGCGAACTTCTCCAGCGCTGCATCCGGCTGCCGCGTTCGTGCATTGAATCACCACGTCGGGGCGCGTCACTAAAACTTCGATGGGCAGACCCGAACGCGCGTTGATGATGCCGCCGATTTCCATGTTGCCGAAAACGGCGTTGCCCACGCCGCCCAAATCGTAACGCTTGCCGCGACCTATCGGCAGATCATAAAGCGCGCTCAAGTTGAAAGTGTTGCGCACATCGAAGGTGTTGACGCTGCGGTCGGCGTTAAAGTCGAACGGGTTGGCGGAAGTGCGCGCTTCGTTCGAGCCTGAAGTATTGCCGAAGCTTTTGGAAAGAGTGTATTGCGCATTGAGCGTTAAGCCGCTCGACAAACGGCGCGCGAGCGAAGTTTGCAAAGCGTTGTAGCTATCAGAACCGCCGCTTGTTTTGTAGTCAACTTCGGCGAACGGATTCTGCACCGTCGCGCCGTTCAAAATGGAAAACTGCCGCACAGTCGTGACGCCGATGATGCGCCCAAAGGTCGCACTGCCGGGTACGTTGTCAACGCGATTAACGATACCGACTCCCGCCGGTATATTTGTGCCGTTATCAATTATCGTTTGTCCGGGCAAGATAGTATTGGCGACGCTTCGCAGAAACAGATTGCGTCCCTGACTGCCGACGTAAGCGATGGTTGCCGCTAACTTGTACGGCAATTCCTGTTGGACGGAGACGCTGTACTGATAAACTTTTTCGGGAATCGTGTATTCAGGCGCATAAGCGCGCGGCTGGAACGAGCGCGTGTTCGGGTTGCTATTGAAGAAGGCCAGAAAGTTTGCGAACGCTGCATTCGTATCGTTCTGGAAACCAAACAACTGTTGATTGTTGACGATTGTGCTGCTCGTTAAAGTTGAAATGGCGCGCACGCTCTCAATCGGTTGAATCTGGTCTTCGGTCTGGCCGGGGCCGTAGTAAATGCCGAAGCCTGTGCGAATCACCGTGCGCCCGCCGCCGAAAAAGCCTGTGCCGGAAGCGTTCGGCGAATACGTCAAAGCGATGCGCGGGCCGAAGTTCGTCTTTGAAGATTTCAAGGGGTCTTGCGATTGCGGACGAAGCGTGCCGTTCCTGATGTCGAAGAGAACTTGACGATTGCGCGCTTCGCGTAGCGGCGTGTAGAACTCGTAGCGCAAGCCGTAATTCAAAGTAAGGTTCGGGCGCAGCTTCCATTCATCCTGCGCGTAGCCGATGTAGTATTCCTGTTTGGCGTGCGCTTGCCCCGTCGAGCCGTCAAACGGACTCGGCAAGCTCAAGTCGCCCGCGTACTGCACGGATTGCAGCGTGCCCGCGAGAAAGTTTTGCAGATTCGAGTAGGTATAAGTGATGCCGCCCTGCCTGTCCGTGTAAAGACGTATCAGGCGAAGCTCGCCGCCGAAGCGAAAGTTGTGGTTGCCGCTCGTGTAGTTCACGTTATCAATGAACGACAGCGAGTAAGGCGTGTAGGGTTGGCCGCGCCCGTTCGTTGCGGAGTTAGCGCGCACGAGGCCGCCGGGAACTGCTGTGCCCGCCGACGAGCCTTGACCGGGCAGCGCGAAGTTCGCGGTGTTGCCGGAGATGTTGAGCGTGATACCGGAAAAGTCCACGCCGTTGATGGTGGGCGCGACGCCGTTGATGCGCGACAGCGCGGAGTTGTAACCCAGCTTGAATTCGTTGAGCAGGCGCGAACTCAAAGTGGATTGCAGAGCGAAGACGCCGTTTTGCGGCACATCGCGGATCACGACGCGGCGGCCTGTGACGCCTTCGGGCTGATCGTTGTTGCCTTGATCGCGGAAGAAACGAAAGTAAGCGGAGTTGCTATCGTTGATGCGCAAATCGAAGCGCGCCGCGCCGGAATTTTCGTTGACGGAATTGCTGGCCTGAAGCTGCGCAACGTCGAAGAAATTGTTGCCCGTGCCGGTTTGGATAATCGCCGCGCCCTGCCCGCGAAAGGCCGGAAGCAAAGCAATGCTGTTGGCCGTGCAAGCAAGCGTGCCTGTGCCGAACGGCGGAGCGCAGATTCTCGACGCGTCGCCGGGTACGGCTTCGACTGAATTGACGCCCGAGCGCAGGCGATAACCTTCGTAGCTGCCGAAAAAGAATAGTTTATCTTTGATGATGTAGCCGCCGAGCGAGCCGCCGAATTGATTAAGGCGCAAAGGCGCTTTCCGACCGACGATGTTATCGAAAAAGTTGGAAGCGTCTAATGAAGAATTGCGAAAGTATTCAAAAAGCGAGCCGTGAAAAGCGTTCGAGCCGCTTTTGGTAACGACGCTGATTTGCCCGCCCGTGCCTGTGCCGAACTCCGCCGGAAAGTTGTTCGAGTCAACGCGAAATTCCTGCACGTTTTCCAAACTCGATTGCAGGCGAAAGGGCGAAGGCACTTCACCGTTCAAGTTGCCGGGGCTGGCGTCGATAATCGCGGAGCCTTCGATGCCGTCGTAGCGTATGACGTTTTGCTGGTTGGCGCGTCCCGAAAAACGTATATCGCCGAACGTGCCGGAGCCGCTGTTGAGCGAGCCGGGCGCTTGCAGATAAAGCTGCGATAATTGACGCCCATTGACGGGCAAGCCTTCGACTTCGCGTTCATTAACGCTTGCGCCGATACGCGCCGAATCCGTGTCGAGTACAGCTTCCGAAGACGCCGTGACATTCACAGTCGTCGTTGCGCCGGCTGCCTGCAAAGCGAGATCGAGAGTAAATTCCTGCCCGACGTTTACCTGCACGGCAGTGGCGGTGGTCGTCGCAAAATTCGGCGCGGTCGCCGTCACCGTATAGGTCGATGCTTTGAGCGCAGGCACTTGAAAAACGCCTTCGCTTGTCGTCGTCGCGGTGCGTTCTTCGTTCGTGCGTTCGTTGCGCACGACGATTGCTGCGCCGGAGACGACTGCGTTGTTTGCATCGCGCACAGTGCCTGCGATGCGTCCCGTATCCGTCTGCGCGAACGCGCCCGTGTTGATGAACACGAGCGCGGCGAGCGTGAAAGCGAAACGCGGCACCAGCGGGCGCGTGAACCGTCTTGATTGCAGCCTAATCATAAAGCCTCCTTTGGAGTATGCGAAGAATTATTGACGCGTGCGCGAACGTGCGCGCAGTTATCCGGGAACGAAAAATTAAGGGTAAAGATTGAATGATTCATACGCTCTTATCATTGCTGAACGTGATACATGCGCGTGTTGATTGGAAAGCGAAGAATAGCGGGCGAAGGTTAAAGGCGGATTAACTGCACCTTAAATAAGTGTTAATTCATTTTTCGCAGGCGCACATGCCGTCGTTTCGTCAATTGAATAAAGCGGATAAAAGGAGCCGTTGATTGCGGAGCGCGACTCTTTCCCGACGGCGCTTGTCTTGAGAAAAGCGAAGTCATGGAAAGTCTTGAGAGATAGCTTTTCTTACTGTGCTATGCTTTCCCTCTGCGGTGGTCGTGAGTCGGCTTTAAGATTAATTCTGAAAAACTTTTCCCGGAGATAAATCGTGAACGCAACGCTTGTTGTCGCAAGAATACGGAACCTTACTTTTATCCTCTGTGGTTTTCTGATGCTCGTCGGATTGCCGTTCATCACGGCGGCGCAGACGCTCGATCAGAGCCTTTATCAAAATATGCGTTGGCGCATGATCGGGCCTTTTCGCGGCGGGCGCACAGTCGGCGCTGTCGGAGTGCCGGATCAGCCGAACGTTTTTTACATCGGCGTTAATAACGGCGGCGTGTGGCGCACAAACGACGCGGGGCGCACATGGACGCCCATCTTCGACGATCAACCGACAGGCTCAATCGGCGCGATTGCCGTCGCCGCGTCCGACCCGAACACGATTTACGTCGGCAGCGGCGAAGGCTTGCAGCGCCCGGATTTATCGACAGGCGACGGCGTTTATAAATCGACGGACGCGGGAAAGACTTGGCGACATTTGGGCTTGCGCGACGCACAACAAATCGGCGCAATCATCGTTGACCCGCGTGATGCAAGGCGCGTGTTCGTCGCCGTGCTCGGACACCCTTACGGCGCGAACGCGGAGCGCGGCGTGTTTCGCTCGATTGACGGCGGCGAGACATTTGAGAAAGTGCTTTACAAGGACGAGAACACGGGCGCGATTGCCCTCGCATTTGACCCGGCGAATTCGCAAACGATCTATGCAGACTTGTGGGCGTCCAGACAGGGGCCTTGGGAAAACGGCGCGTGGCAGGGCGCAGGGAGCGGCCTTTATAAATCAATTGACGGCGGCGCGACATGGCGGCAATTAACGAAGGGGCTTCCGACAACCGCGCAAGGCTTGGGACGCATTGGCATCGCCGTTGCGCCAAGCGATCCGAACAGGCTTTACGCTAATGTTGACGCGCCGAAACTCGGCGGCGTTTATCGCTCCGATAATGCGGGCGAGACTTGGCAACGCGTTAATAACGAAGTGCGCATCTGGGGACGTGGCAGCGACTTTGCCGAAGTGAAAGTCGATCCGAAAAACAAGGACATCGTTTATTCGGCGAACACTTCGACCTATCGCTCCACCGACGCGGGCAAGTCTTATCATGCGATAAAAGGCGCGCCCGGCGGCGACGATTACCACACGGTCTGGATCAACCCGAACAATCCGCAAATCATTTTGCTTGCGAGCGATCAAGGCGCGACCATCACGGTCAACGGCGGGCAAACGTGGAGCAGTTGGTACAACCAGCCGACGGCGCAGTTTTTTCACGTCATCACCGACAACGAATTTCCGTACTGGGTTTACGGCGCGCAGCAGGAAAGCGGCTCCGTCAGCACGTCCAGTCGCGGCGACAACGGCGCGATTAGTTTTCGTGACTGGCGCACCGTCGGCACGGAAGAATACGGCTATGTCGCGCCCGACCCGCTCACTCCGAATTTTATCTACGGCGGCAAAGCGACGCGCTTCGATAAAACGACGGGACAGGTTCAGAACGTCGCGCCCGAAGTCACACGCAGCGGCAAGTATCGCTTCGTCCGAACCGCGCCGCTTCTCTTCTCGCCCGTCGATCCACACGTTTTATTTTTAGGCTCGAACGTGCTTTTCAAAACCACGAACGGCGGCGCGAGTTGGGACATCGTCAGCCCAGACCTTTCGCGCGAGACGCCGGACGTGCCCGACAGCATAGGCATTTTCCGCAAGCCGGAGATGCAAACGCAACCGCGTCGCGGCGTCATCTATACCGTCGCGCCGTCCTACAAAGACATCAACACAATCTGGGCTGGCACAGACGACGGACTGATTCACATCACGCGCGACAATGGAAAATCTTGGCAGAATGTCACGCCGCCGGACGTAACTTCGTGGAGCAAAATTTCTATTATCGACGCCGGACGCTTCGACGCCGGAACAGCTTACGCCGCCGTCAATCGCATACGCCTCGACGATCAACGCCCGCACATTTATCGCACACACGACGACGGCAAAACTTGGAAGGAAATTACCAGAGGTTTGCCCGACAACGCTCCCGTCAATGTCGTCCGCGAAGATTTCACGCGGCAGGGATTGCTCTTTTGCGGAACCGAGCGCGCCGTGTACGTTTCATTCAATGACGGCGATGATTGGCAACCCTTGCGTTTGAATATGCCCGCGACTTCAATCCGCGATCTCGTTGTACACAATGATGATTTAGTCGTCGGCACGCACGGGCGCTCGTTCTGGATTCTCGACGACATCACACCGCTGCGCCAGACGAACGCAAAAATCGCCGCCTCCGATGCGTTTCTTTTTCAACCGCAACTCGCCGTTCGCATCAAGCGCAACGTCAATACGGACACGCCGCTGCCGCCCGAAGAACCAGCAGGCCGGAATCCGCCGGACGGCGCGGTTATTGATTACTATTTGAAGTCGAATAGTGCCAAGCCGATCACGCTTGAAATCTTCGACGCGGCGAATAAGCTCGTGCGCCGCTTTTCAAGCGCGGACTCTGCGACGCCGCCCGTCAGCGAAAAGGATTTGAACGTTCCCTTTTATTGGGTGCGCCCGCCGCAAGTGCTTTCGGCTCGGCAAGGAATGCAACGCTTCGTGTGGGACATGCACTATGCCGCGCCTAAAGTTGACCGCTACGATTACCCTATCTCTGCTATTTACATGGACACACCGCCGGTTCCGCAAGGGCATGTCGTTGCGCCCGGACGCTACACAGTGAAGCTCTCCGTGAACGGGCGAAGCTTTACGCAACCGCTCGACGTAAAGCTCGACCCGCGAGTGAAAACCGCATCATCCGGCATCGCGCAACAATTTGCGCTTTCCATGCAGGCTTACGAAGGAATGACTCGCAGCCGCGCGGCGCTCGAAGAAGTGCGCGAACTACGCACGCAACTCAAGGAACTACGCGCGCGCAAAAATCAAGACGCGCTATCGGCGGCGGTCAAATCGTTGGATCGAAAAGCAGCGGCGCTTGCGGGAGAAAGCAGCGGCGGTGACGACGAGGACGCGCCTGCTGCGAACAACACGGCGACAACGGAAACGAATTTTGCGAAACTGAATGCGGCGCAACTGTCTCTGCTAGACGTATTGCAGGATGCAGATGTCGCGCCGACCACGCAGGCCGTGAGGACGTCCGGCGAATTGCAGCAAACGCTTGCCGACTTGCTGGCGCGTTGGAATGAAACCAAACGCACGGACATTAAACAACTCAACGAACAGCTTCGCCGGGCTAATTTGCCGCCGCTCAAATTGAAGAAGTAAAAACTAAATGAAACGTGGAATGAAATACAGCAAGAACGTGCAAAGCTTCATGCGCAGCACGCGCTTTTGTTTCGTCGCACACTTCGCGCTCGTTCTCTGTTTTGCGAATGTAGCTTCTGCGCAAACGCCTGCGATAGAAAAAAGCGGCAAACAAAAACCCGCGCGAACCTTTGTCTATTATCCTGCGCCCGGCGACGCTTGGCAGCGCAAGCAACCGGCTGAAACAGGAATGGACGCCGCGCTGCTCGAACAGGCCGTCGCTTTCGCAAAGACGCAGGAAAGCACGATCCCGCCTGATTTTTCGACGCAAGTCGAAACCTTCGGCAAAGTTTTGGGCAATCTTCCAAAAGAGCGCGGCAGCACAAACGGCATCATACTGCGACACGGTTACATCATCGCCGAATGGGGCGACACAGCACGCATTGATCCGACTTACAGCGCCGCGAAAAGTTTTCTTTCAACCATTCTCGGCATCACGATTGATCGCGGATTAATAAAAAGCGTCAATGACCCTGTCGGAAAATACGTGCATGACGGCGGCTATGATTCGCCTCACAACGCGAAAATTACTTGGGAAGAACACGCGCAGCAAACAAGCGAATGGGACGGCGTGTTGTGGGATAAACCGTCGAACTTCGTCGGGCATGAAGAATTCGGCAAGGGCGAGCGCAAACCGCGCGCGCTGCAAGAACCCGGCGCGTTTTGGGAATACAACGACGTGCGTATCAATCGCCTCGCGCTCTCGCTTTTGCGCGTCTGGCGAAAGCCGCTGCCCGAAGTCTTGCGCAACGAAATTATGAATCCAATCGGCGCGTCGAATTCATGGCAGTATCGAGGCTATGACAATTCTTATGCGGAGATTGACGGCAGGCGAATACAATCGGTGAGCGGCGGCACGCGCTGGGGCGGCGGCCTCTGGATCAATACGCGCGACGAAGCACGCTTCGGTTATCTTTTCCTTCGCAAAGGCCGCTGGCAAAACAAACAACTCGTCTCCCAAAAGTGGGTGCAGTCGGCAATGACGCCGGGAAAACTCGGCCCCGACTACGGCTATCTGTGGTGGCTCAACACGAAAGGCAAGCAATGGCCGAAAGCGCCCGCGACGAGTTTCGCCGCCATCGGCTACGGCTCGAACACAATCTGGATTGACCCGGAACATGATCTGGTCGTCGTCTGGCGCTGGCATCAAGGCAACGGCGATGAACTGTTCAAACGCATTCTCGCGGCGATTAAAGA
>JAABUK010004565.1_pt1 | contig 22344 bp, 20 predicted proteins | sample 5559141 | NCBI WGS metagenome assembly JAABUK01 (sample SAMN10711869, study PRJNA513367) | rock metagenome | isolation source: Antarctica rocks | place: Antarctica: Victoria Land, Pudding Butte nord | collected 2016-01-03
CGGCAAGGCTGCAAGCGCCCGATGCATAGTAGAACTTCATGGTCGTCTCCCGTGGTTGGCAGTGATCCAACGCGCGGCGGGCGGATCAGTAGCGCAATCCCGCTGCGAAACGTGATCGCGGCGGGCGAGGACTCTCCCGCCGTCTACCTCGCCGTAGCCATCAAGGCTGCATCGAGATGCCGGCCATGCGCACCAATCCGTCCGGCCGCGGGGTGAACCCCTGCACCTTGTCGCTTAAGCCCCAAAACCAGGTAAAGTGATACAGCCCCATGTAGGGCATGTCCTTCATCCAGATTTCGGTCGCCTCGCGGTAGGCCGTGACGCGGGCCGCCTGGTCCGACGTGGCGGCGGCGCGGTCCAGTGCCGCCTCCATCTCTTTGCTGCACCAGCCGGTCCAGTTCAGCGAGGTGCCGCAGCGCATCCATAGGCTCAGGTTGCCGTCGGGGTCGGGCCGGCCGCTCCAGATCACCTGATAGGCCTGGTAGTCGCCACGCGCCGCCGCCGCCGTCTGGGAGACGGACTCGCCCTTGCGCAGCGTTACCTCAAACCCGGCCTCGGCCGCCATCGACTGGATGACCTCGCCGACCTGCACGTCGGTCGGGTTGTTCACCACGCTGAGCGCCACCTTGGGGTGCGGGACCCCGGCCTGGGCCAGCAGCGCTTGTGCCCCCGCCAGGTCGCGCGGAGCCACGGGAAAGGCGGGGTTCCAGTAGCGGCTGCCCGGCGGCTCGGTCTGGGTGCTGGGGATCATGCGGCCTTCGAACACGACCTGGTTGATGACCGCGAGGTCAATGGACTTGGCGAAGGCCTGGCGGACGCGCACGTCCTTGCCGAACGGGGCGTCGGACGCCGGGCCGTTGCCGAGGTTGAACGAGATCATCTCGAACCCGATTGACGGCGAGGACACGACCCGCAGCCTCTTGTCCGCCTGCACCTTGGACACGTCAGTCGCAGCCAGCCGGTTGGCAATGTCGAGCTGCCCTGACTGCAGGTTCACCAGCCGGACCGTCGAGTCCGTCATGATCTTGAACTCGATGCGGTCAAGGTGGATGTTCGCCGCGTTCCAGTATCCGGGAAAGCGCTGCAGGGTGACATGATCCTGCGCCACCCGCTCGACCAAGGTGAATGGCCCGGCGCAGACCGGGTGGGCCGAGATTACCTCCGTTGGCTGGTCCAGGATCCGCGGTGACAGCATCAGGCCGGGACGGTTCGCCAGCAGCGCCAGCAAGGGCGCGAACGGCTCGGACAAGCGGATGCGCACCGTCAGCGGGTCCACGGCATCCACGCCGGTCAGCGACTTCAGTTCGACCCTGCGGGCGCTGTAGGCGGCCGTGCGGTAGCGCTCGATATTGGCGCGCACCGCCTCGGCGTCGAAGGGCGCGCCGTCCTGGAAAACGACGCCGGGGCGCAGGTGCAGGGTCAGCGCCAGCTGGTCCGCCGACCATTCCCAACTGGTGGCCAGTTGCGGCACCAGGTTCAGTTGCGGATCGACATCCAGCAGTTGGTCGCACATGGCGGTGTTCACCACCCGCTCGATATAGGAGCCGTTGCGGGCGGGGTCGAAGGTGTCGAAGTCGAAGTCAAGGCCGAAGCGAAGCGTGCCCGCGGCCTGCGCCTGAGCAGCGGAAAACAGGAAGGCGGCCATCAGCCAGGGGCGCATGGGATGTTCCTCGTAGCAGACCATGGGTGTGTTGCAGTTATCGTGCCATCATCAGCCGGGAAATCTCGTCCAGCATCGCCGACGTGGTGACCTGGCGGGCGTAGCCCCGGTTGTTGCGCAGCGACCAGTCGTGCCGCTCCTGGCTGTGGGTCGCGCATGCGTCGGTGACGGTGGTCACCAGGTAGCCGAGGTCGCAGGCGTCGCGCACCGCGCTGTCTATGCACTGGTCTGTCAGCACGCCGGAGATAACCAGCGACCGCACCCCCAAATTGCGCAGCACATAGTCGATGTTGGTGGAGATGAAGACCGACGATGAGGTCTTCGGCAGCACGATCTCGTCCTCGCCCGGCGCAATGGCGTCAATGACTTTGCCGTCCCAGGAGCCGCGCGGCACGTTCAGGCCGCTGATCTTGTAGTCGAGGCTGCGGTCGCGGCCGTCCCGGGTCAGGTTCTCGATGACGGTATACAGCACCTCGATGCCGCCCTGGCGGCAGGCTGCCTGCAGGTGCTGCATGTTCGGCACCGCGGTCTCGCGCATCGTCCGGAAGAAAAAGCCGTACTTTGCCTCCCGCTCGGCCGCGTCCAGGTGCGCGTATTCACCGCCATCCGGCCCCGCGACGTAGTTCTGCACGTCAATGAACAGCAGGGCGGCGTGCGCGGGATCGATCTCGACCTCGCGGCTGAGGGCGGCTTGTGTCGTCATGGCGGAATTCCTCAGTAGATGGCGGCGTAACGGTCGCAGACGGCAGTCTCGTCCAGCCCCGCGAGCGCTTTCAGCTCGGCGCGCTTGAAGCGGAGATAGACGTCGAGAAGCGGGCCGAACCAGGCCGCGGCTTCGGGCGTGGACTGAAGATGGTCGAGCGCCTCGGCCAGGGTGGACGGCAACGGGTCTGCCTGGCGGCCGTCGAGGCGCCGGCGGTGGCGCAGCCCGTCCAGTCCGGCCCAGACGACGGCGCCCAGCGCCAGGTAGGGGCTTGCGGCGGCGTCGGCCACGCGGAACTCGACGTTGAACTGGCGGGCGACGCTCTCTGCCGCGGTGGCGTAGACCGGGCAGATGCGGACGGCGCTGCCGCGGTCACGGACGCCCAGGTCGGCTGTGGTCGGCGCCCAGCGACCCGGGCGCAGCCGGTAGTACGACGCTGCCGATGGCGCGGTCACGGCTGTCAGGGCAGGCAGGTGGTGCAGCATGCCGGCCGCCATGTGCTGGGCGGCCTCCGACAGGCCGTGCGGGTGGGCCGGGTCATAGGTCGCGGGCTGGCCGGCTGCGTCCAGCAGGCTCCAGTGGATGTGCGTGCCGTTGCCGGTGCCGTCCGGCGTCATCATCGGCGCCATGATGGCGCGGTGGCCGAGCACGGCCGCAATGGCCCGGGCCAGCTCGCGCAGCAGCACCGCCTGGTCCGCTGCGGCGATGCCGGCCGCGGGTCCTGCGGTCACCTCGAACTGGCGCGGCCCGTATTCGGACAGGAACGAGTCGGGCGCGATGCCGGCCTGGCGCATCGCAGCCAGCAGCGTGCCGCCGAACGGGCCTTGCCGGCGCAGCGCCTCCAGCGTGTAGGGCGAGCCGGCCTGCGTCTCTACGCCGGTATAGACCAGCTCCTGCTCGAAGGTGGACAGCAGGGTCAGGCCGAACTCATCGCGCAGCGCATCCAGCGCGCGGCGCAGGAAGCGGCGCGGGCAGCAGTCCCAGGGCGTGCCGTCGGTGTTGTGGAAGTCACCCAGCAGCAGGCGGATGTCGGGTGCGCCGGGGGCGGGGATGGCCGTCTCGGTGGCGGCGTCCGGCACGAGCATCAGGTCGCCTTGGGTGCCGAACGGCGTGTCGTGAATGGGGCCGAACACCGAAAGCAGCAGGTTGCTGTGGGTGATGCCCACGCCCCGCGCCATGCGGCCCGGCAGGCTGGCTGCCGGGAGCGACTTGCCCCGCACCAGCCCGGCCAAGTCACAGGTTCCGATGAAGGCGAGGGGTTCGGGCGTCATCCAGCGATCCCGTAGGTGCGTGCGGCGGTGCCGTGGAACAGGTCGCGCTGCTCGGCAGCCGTATACTCGGCGGCTACCTCGCGGAACCGCTGCACGAGTTCCGGGTAGGCCATGGTGCGTCGGGCGACGGGGTAGTCGCTACCGAACATACAGCGCTGGGGGCCGAAGGCGTCGATGCAGGTGCGCAGCGTGTCCCGGTCGGCCTCGAAGGTCCGCTCGAACGAGTAAGCGGCGTAGTTCGACACCTTGATCAGGATGTTGGGCTGCCGGCCCATCGCGGTCAGGCCATGGCGCCAGCGGGCCATGCCCTCCGCGTCGCGGTCATTGGGCGTGCAGCAATGGTTTACCACAAACACCTGGCCCGGCATGTCGCGGGCCAGGGCTGCCACCTCGAGTGCCTGATGCGGGTTCATCAGCAGCTCCAGCAACCAGCCATATCGCGCCAGCCGTGCCAGGCCGGCGCGCCAGGCGGGTTCGTCAACGATGCCCGGCGGCGTCCAGCGCTTGGCCGGGTCCGGGTGCCAGCGGATGGTTTCGCGGATGCCGGCTACGATGGGGTAGGCGGCATGGGCGTCGAGCAGCCCAGGCAGGTCAGGATCTGCGAGCGGCGCCGCGGCGACGAAGCGTGCGGCGATGCCGGGTGGCCTCGGTAGGGCGGCAAGCCACGCCGTTTCCTCGACCGGGCTGCGGGTCCGGTCCCACACTGCCTCGACATGCACCGAGGCCACCACGCCCTGTCCTCTGATATCGGCCTCGTAGTCATCCGGCAGGTAGCTGCGTCGCATGTAGGCGACGTTGCCCAGCGCGGTGATGCCGGAACCTTCCGTCAGCCACGGATAGTGCCCTCCGGCCAAGTTCCAGAAATGGTGGTGCGCATCGATAATGGGACCGTTATAGACGGAAGCGGAGGCTGGCATGGCGTGGATCGTGGCACCTCCGGCGTGGCCGGCCAACAGCCCGCCGACATCATGCGTTGCCGCCTGATACGCAACGCAGACCGTGGTGCCCGACAAACCGGCGGACACGACGCCGCCCGACGGTCACTTCCGGTTTGGCCTGGATGATGCGACCGAGGACTGCAAACGCCTGAGGGATACGCCGAAGCCGGACGCGGTTGACGAGCCCACCCTGTGACGCTGGCAGCATCGCCACGCTAGAGTCCGCGTCCTCTCTACAGAACCACCTGCTGTGCCCTGCGGGACACCTGCAGTTCGACGACCTGCGCACCTTGCGGAACAGGATTGCTCACCTTGGCCGTGAGCGGCCTGTCTGGTTTGGAGAGAACGATTGGGAAAAGTGGACATCGGCCGTTTAGCTTTGTGATCCGCTGCTCTCGACTTCCTCGATCATGCTCTTCAACTGCGCCCTTTCAGCGTCATAAACGGCGGAGCATCCAAGTTCACGATGGTGATCAGTGGCTGCCAAGGTATCAGTGCCGGCGTTGTCGGTTCGATAACCGTTGAAGAGGAGCGTCGACCGAGCCACAAGCACGGCATGGCCTCCGGTAAGACGCTTAACGCCGCAAACCTTGAAGCGCTGGGCGCGACCCAACTCGCAGAACTCCTAGTCGAGATCAGCAAAGGCAACGCTGCTGCCCAGCGTCGCTTGCGGCTGGCCTTGGCAGGGAGCGCCGGCGCGGCTGAAACGGCCCGGGCGGTCATCAGGCGACTAGCCAGCATCGCCGGGGCGAAGACGTGGCTGGACTGGCAGAAGATCAAGCCATTTGTTGCTGACCTGGAAGCCCAACGCCGCGCTATCCTCGATCTGATCGCTCCGTCCGACCCGCGTGAGGCTTTCGATCTGATCTGGCGCCTGGTTTGCTGCGCCCAATCAGTGTTCGCGCGCAGCGACGACGGTAGTGGTCGCCTGTCAGCGGCCTTCCACCCTGCCGCACGGGATCTCGGTCCCTTGGCCCAGCGGGCCGGCCTTCATCCTGAAGAACTCGCAGGGCGTTCCTTTCGGGTTCTATCTGCCGATGGGCACGGCGCCTGGGATGACTTGGTCCCCATCCTGGCACCGCAACTTGGCACGAAGGGGCTGGAGACGCTGAGAGGGCTGCTGCAGGCCTGGAAGTCGGAGCCGGTGATGACGCCAACGGCCCAAGATCGGCGGGTAATTGGCTGGGCGAGTTCCGGCCCGGTCCATGCCGACGAGGTCCAGTCCCGCCACCGCGGCCACTTGGTCACCTTCGTCCTCCAGCAGGTCGCCGATGCGCTCGGCGACGTAGACGGTTACATCGAGCAGTTCGACAAGCGGGCGCGCAGCGTGCGGGGCATTGCCGCCAGGATTGCGCGACGTTTGCTTGACGCCCAGCGCCCGCAGGAAGCCTGGGCAGCGCTGGAGGCCGTTGAGGCCAAGCAGCGCGATCAAGCGCCGATAGAATGGGAGGAGGCACGCGTCGACGTGTTCGTGGCACTCGGAAAATCCGACGAGGCACAAGCTTTCCGGTGGCAACGCTTCCTCACGACACTGAACGCCACCCACCTTCGAGCTTACTTGAAGAAGCTGCCCGACTTTGATGATTTCGAGGCCGAGGAGCAGGCCCTGGCTCACGCACTCGCCTTCGGGGATGCCCACCAGGCTCTGGCGTTTCTCGTCGCGTGGCCCGACCTGCAGCGGGCCAACGAACTTGTGCTCGGCCGCTCGCAGAAGCTGAACGGCGACTTTTACGAGCTCCTGTCGCCTGCCGCCGACGCGCTTGACGACCGGTATCCGCTCGCGGCGACGCTCCTGCGCCGGGCCATGATCGGCTTTACCCTCTGTGCGGGTCGGTCGTCCCGTTACAAGCACGCGGCGCGGCACCTGCGTGATTGCAGGGATGCCGCAGCGCGCGTGGTGGACTTTGGAAGCGTTCCCGACCACCCGGCTTTCGACCAAGCACTTCGGGCTGCACACGGCCGCAAGGCCGGGTTCTGGCAGGAACTGAAAGCGCTGAATTGATTTTGGAAGCTAGCCGATAGTGGACAGTACGGTCTGGAGCACAGCGCTTGTGAAAGTGGACGAATGGCGCTTTCAAGTTCTGAGGGCATCCGCGTCTAAAAAGCTTTAGCCAGTGGCGTGATGCCTGTCGGGAAAGCTTCATCAGACCCGTCTTCGAGTGTCAAAGACCCAAGTAGATACGTTGGACCTCCGGATCCTGCGCCAACGCTGCGGCAGGACCATCCAACACGGTCGTACCGGTCTGAAGCACGTAAGCGTGTTGAGATATTTCCAGCGCGAGCTCCACGGACTGCTCGGCGAGCAACAGTGTCATACCGTTTGCGTGCAGCCTGGTCAGCGTCTCGTAGAGTGTCTCGACAACGGCGGGGGCGAGGCCGAGGCTGGGCTCGTCGAGCAGCAGCATCCGCGGTTCCGACATTAGGGCTCGACCCATCGCCAACATCTGCCGCTCGCCGCCAGACAGGGTGCCGGCGGACTGGCGGCGACGTTCGGCCAGGCGCGGGAACAGGGTGAAGACGTGGTCCAGCACTGCGGGGAGCCGGGCCTTGTCCGCGAGCACGGTGGCGCCAAGGCGGAGGTTCTGCTCCACGGTCTGGCCGACGAACAGGCGCCAGCCCTCGGGCGAGAGGGCCAGGCCGCGCCGGACCACGACGTAGGCCGGCTGCCCGGTGATGTCCTGCCCCTGCCAGGTGATGCGACCGGCCGCGACCGGGACGAGGCCGGCGATCGCGTTCAGCGTCGTCGTCTTGCCGGCGCCATTGGAACCGATGAGTGCAACGACACCCCCCTGCGGCACATCAAGCGACACGTCGGCGACGCCGACCAGATCGCCGTAGCGGACCGCGAGATTGCGGATGCTCAGCGCCACCGGCCTCATGGCGCGACCGGACGCCGGGCCATGCTGCGGCCGAGATAGGCGCTGATGACGGCTGGGTCGGCCACCACGTCGCGCGGCGGGCCCGCTGCGATGACCCGGCCCTGGTGGAACACGACGGCGTGGCGCGTAAGCGACAGGATCACCTCCATGATGTGCTCGACGATGACCAGGGTGATGCCGCGCGCCTGGATGCGTCGCACCAGGGCGATCGCGTCGCGCACCTCGACCGGGGTCAGCCCGGCGAGCGCCTCGTCCAGCAGCAGCAGCCGTGGCTGCGTGGCAAGCGCCCGCGCGATCTCGAGCCGCTTGCGGCCGGGGGTGCCCAGCGTGCGGGCCGGGCTGTCCGCTAGGGGGGCCAGGCCGGTGAAGTCCAACACCTCTTCCACCACGCGTTGCGCGGCGGCGCGGTCGGAATGGCGCAGGAACGCGCCGACCAGGACGTTCTCGGCGACGCTCATGCCCTCGAAGGTGACCGGGACCTGGAACGAGCGGGCGATGCCCAGCCGGGCGCGCGCCTCCGGGGTCGACCCGGTGATGTCCTGTCCTGCGAAGGTGATCCGGCCCGAGCTTACGGACAGGTCGCCGGCCAACATGTTGAAGAACGTGCTCTTGCCGGCGCCGTTCGGACCGATCAAGCCGATCACATCCCCTTCGCGCACCTGCAGACTGGCGCCGTCCACCGCGCGGAAGGCTCCGAAGCTGCGCACCAGGTCGCTGGCCTCAAGCAGCACTGGACGGCCGTCGGCCCGAGGGGCGGCGTGGCCGGCGGCGCAGCAGGTCCGTCAGGCCGCCGGGCAGGAAGCGGGCGATGAGCATCACCACGGCGCCGTAGACCACGTAGGTGATGCCGGTGCCGGAACCACCAAACAACGCATTGGTGCTCTCCTCCAACGGCACCAGTATGGCGGCACCGATCAAGGGTCCGAACAGCGTCCCCGCCCCGCCCAGGGCGGCGATGATCACCATCTTCACCGAGACCAGCACGCCTAGTACGCTGTCAGGGTCGGCGAACCCCACCATCAGCGCGTACAGCGACCCGGCCACGGAGGTGAAGCCAGCCGAGAGCAGCAGCGCATACAGCTTGAACCGTCGCACCGGCACGCCGAGGCTTCGCGCCGCCCGTTCGCTGCCATTGATGGCGCGAAGGTAGTATCCCATCCGGCTATGCTCCATGAGCGCCGTCAGGCCGAGGAGCACGGATAGAACGCCGAGGAAGATCCAGTAGTAGAGCCGTGGATCGGTAAATTGCAGGTCCGCAACGGTGCGAGGAACGGCAGGGCCCATGAGCCCGACGGCAGCGCCCAGCAGGGGCCAGTTGCTGACCAGGATCCGCACCAGCTCCGCCGCCGCGATCGTCGCCATCGAGAAATAATGGCCGTGCAGGCGGAAGGTCGGTGTCCCGATCACCGCCGCGAGCACCAGGCTGGCGCCGATGCCGAGCGGCACCCCAGCCACCGGCGGCCATCCGAACAGCGTGTAGACGAGCAGCGACGAGTATGCGCCGGCGCCGAAGAACATCGCGTGGCCCACTGAGACCTGCCCGGCGTAGCCGCCGACCAGGTTCCAGGCCGAGGCGGAGATGGCGCCGAGCAGCACCAGCGCCGCCACCCGCTGGTAGAACACGTCCTGCAGCAGCAGCGGCACCATGGCAAGCACGAGCAGCACGACGAGCGCGGTGAGCCACGTCCGCCTCATGTGCGGCCCAATAGACCCTGAGGCCGGACCCACAACACCAGCAGGAACAGCGCGTAGATCACCGCATCCTGGTAGACCGCGCCGATCCAAAAGGCCGACAGAGCCTGGACCACACCGATTAGCAGCCCGGCCAGCAGGGCGCCGGGCACACTGCCGAAGCCGCCCAGGCTGACTGTTACGAAGGCAATCAGGGTCAGTCCTTCGCCTACCGTCGGGGAGATGTAGAAGAACAGCGCGATCAGCGCGCCGGCGATCCCGGTGCTGGCGCCGGCCATCGCCCAGGCCAGCGCCTGCATTGGGTCCGGCCGGATCCCGACCAGCATCGCGGCGGACCGGTCTTCGGAGACGGCCAGCAGCCGGCTGCCCAGGGCCGTGCGAGTTAGCATCAGGTGCATGGCCAGCGTCAGCAGCAGGGCGACCAGGCCGGCGAGCAGGCGCGCCGCCTCGATCCGGAGCCCGCCGAACACAAGCGTGCCGCCAACCAAGGTATCAGGCAGGGTGACGAAGTTTGCTGAGAACGCCCAGAACGCGCCGTAGCGGAGCAGCAGGGCAAGCCCGAAGGTGGACAAGATCTGCGCCAGCATCGGCCCGCGCATGACATGCTTGATCAGGGCGAAGTAGACGGCGATCCCCAGCAGGCCGAGCAGCACCGCAGCGAATGGCACCGACAGAACCGGGCCGACACCGAGCAGCGTGAACGCGAAGAACGCTACGTACATCCCGAGCATGACAAAATCACCATGCGCGAAATTGACGACGTTCATCATGCCCCAGATCAGCGTCAGCCCGGACGAGAACAGGGCATAGACCGCGCCGATCAGCAGCCCGCTGACGATGACCTGGAGAAGGATCAACCGGGGTGTCCTGGTGCCCGGCTACTTTTCCCAGCCGACGTACGGCAGCTTCGGCACGGCGACGGCGTTGGCATCGGGCCAGACCGGGACGTAGTCCTTGCCGACCAGCTGCACGAGCAGAGTCGACCCCAGCTCGTTCTGTCCCTTCGCGTTGAAGCGCACCCCCTTGTAGGCGACGATGATCTGGTTCGGCTTCAGGTCGGTCGCCTTCAGCGCGGCCTGGATCTTCGCGGGATCGGTCGAGCCCGCGCGGCTGATCGCGTCGCACAGTACGAAGAAGCCCTGCATGCCCCGCGCCGCCGTGTCGCTCATGTCGCGTCCGGTGCGCTTCTTGAACAGCTCGTTCACGGCGTAGGACAGGCTGCCGGGCTTGCCGATGTCCCAGGAGGCTCGGTCGATGATGCCCTGAGCCAGATCGCTCACGGCCGCGATGTAGGCGGTGTCGGAAAAGCCGGAATCATCGCCGATCAGGATGGCTGGTTTCCAGTCCAGCGTACGCATCGTCTTGGTGAACAGAATGGCGTCTGAGGTATAGCTGACGAAGATCGCCACCTCTGGATTGGCCTGCTTGAGCTGCAGCACCTGGGCGCTCACATCCGTGCTGGCAGCGCCATAGGGGATGCGCAGGCTGACGTTGTAGCCGTGCGACGCCAGGGCCTTCACGATAGCGTCGCCGACGGAGGTGCCGTACTCGGTGTTCTCGTTGATGAGGGCGACCGTCTTGACGGCGATGCCCTTGCCCTTTTGCTGGTCGAGGAATTCGGCATAGGCCTCGCCGAAATCCCCGCCGATTGGGGTGGTTCGGAAGAACCACTTGAAGCTGCGTTCGGTCAGGCTGGGCGCGGTCGACTCGCCGGAGACGAACGGGACGCCGTAGCGCTCGGCGATCGCGCTCGCGGTCAGGGTCGAGCTCGACTGGTATGCGCCCGTCATCGCGACCACTTTTTCCTGAGTGATCAGCCGCAACACCTGGCTCTGTGCCGCCGCCGGACTGCCCTGGTGGTCGCCGAACACGACGGCGACCTTGCGGCCGCCGAGCCCAGGCAGGCCGGCACCGGCGCCGAGCGGCATGGCGGACAGCTCCGGGTGCGGGTTGTTGATGATGTCGGCCGCGACCTCGATTGCGTCGCGCAGCGCCGTTCCTTCGGAGGCGGCGGCGCCGGTCAGCGGGAACACCGCGCCGATCTTCACCGTTTCCTGGGCCCAGGCCGGCGGTGCGCCAGCGGTCAGCAGAAACAGGCCGAACGCGAACATGCGCCTGGACGTCATGATTTCCTCCTGCACGGTTCTTCGCCCGCATTCTATAAACAACCACCATTCCTCTCCGGACAGCAAGGCAGTGGGACGTTTGGCGGTCGGCGATGGTAGCATGGACGCAATCAACGGGAGGGACGCATGGAACACGGTGGCTATACCGTTGACATCCTCGTGCAGGGCTATCCAGGCAAGACGGTCTGTCACGGCCTGCTTGGGTGGAGCACGATTGTGCTGTTGCGCGGCCATGGGCAGGTGGCGTTGGTCGACGTCGGTTCGTTCGGCATCCGCCGCGCTCTGATCGCCCATCTCGCCGACCACGAGCTGACACCCGGTGCGGTGACCGACGTCCTGCTCACGCACGCCCACTGGGACCACTCGGTGAACTGGACCATGTTCAGCCAGGCCACGGTGGCGATCGGCCACGAGGAGCTGGACTGGGCGGTTCGGCAACCTTGGGGCGTCACGTCGGTGCCCGAACTGTACGTGCGGGAACTCGACACGTGGCCGACCCTGCGGCGCCTGCAAGACGGGGATGAAGCGCTTCCGGGAATTGCGACCTATGTCGCGCCGGGCCACACGCCGGGCTGCATGATCTACGTGCTGCGCGGCCGGGACCACGACATCATCTTCACCGGCGACGCCGCGAAGAACCGGGCCGAGCTGCTATCGGGCACGACTGACATGACCATCGATCCGGCGCTCAGCGCCGCGTCGCTGGAGTTGATCTGGCGTTTATGGCGCGAGCGGCCGCGCACCGTCATAATCCCCGGCCATGACCTGCCGATGATCCTGGAGGACGGAAACATCCACTTCATCGGGTCACGGGAGGCTGCGATCAAAGCTTGGTTCGGCGATGATCTGGAGCACACGACCATGATCAATCTGGCAGTCTGAACGACAAAGATCTCTTCTCGCTCTCAAATCTTTTGGATCGAAAATGGCGGCTCGCGGACATTCAGGCCTCCGGCAGCGATACTGGCCGACACCGGACAGTCCGCTGTGGAGCGCGCGCGGCGGGTGAGCGTACCATCGTGGCCGCGGGATGGCCGGCAGCTCCCAATCCTAAACCAACTTGATAAGGCCTAATTATCTTGTCCCGAGAGCGGGCAATCGTGTGGATCGGCATCGTCGAGGAACCCTATTGCCGCCGGGGTCCCGCCCGGCGCCGATCCACAGACGTCGATCTTGTGCCGCACGCGCCGAACTTCGTTCATGGCACGCTTTCCAAACCGCGCGACCATTACCACACTTCCATCACCGCACCAGCAAATCCCCCCGCCGGAACGGGCTTCGCGGCACTGCCTCGCCCCACCAGAACGCTCCTTCCGGCCGCCACGCTGGCCCTACAACCCGCACCTCTCCGAGCCCCCCCGGCACCGCCCCCAGGCACACCGCCGTCACCGCCGCCCCGTCCCACAGCGCGAAGTCCACGAACCCCGCGGCGCCCGGCAACCAGGCCCGCGGTAGGGGGCGCGGTGCCGACCAGACCCAGTCCTCCGCTGCATACATGCCCCTAAACCGCTCAAGCCCGGCGACGCCCGCCACTGCCGCCTCCGCCCACTCCAGGTAGGCATCGACCCACCGCCGCCGCGCCCCGGCATAGTCGCCGCACGCAGCGTGCAGCCAGGCCCGCGCGGCCGCTATCCGCCCGGCATGCCCAGGGCCGCCCCCCGCCAGCACCACAGGCGGCACCGGCACGCTGTTAAGCCGCAACGGCACGGCCCCAAGCTCAACGCACGGCAACCGGCCAGCGTCCACGCTCCGCGGCACACGCTCCAAGCCGTAGAGCACCCTCACCGCCCCGCCTTCATAAACCAGCCTTCATCGCCGCGCGAACTCCGGGTGCCAGCGCAGCAACCACTGCCGCAGCCGGGCCATGGCCCCTACCACGACCATTCCAACGGCCGCCGTCTCCACGATGCCCGCATACACCCCCACGCTATCCGCGAACCGCCCCGCTTGCAGCATCGCACCGCCCAGGCCGGACCCGCCCATAAGCATTTCAGCCGCCACGGTCGTAATCAACGCCGTCGGCAGCGCAATCTGCAGCCCCGTGAAGATCTGCGGCATCGCCGCCGGCAGCAGCACGTCCCAGAACAGCCCGAGTGCTCCCACACCCATGCTCCGCGCTGACCACACCAGGAACTTGTCGACGCCCCGCATTCCCGTCTCGGCCGCCGCGATGATCGTGAAGATCGCGGCAAACGCCACCATCACGATCTTCGACACGTCGTATAGCCCGAACCACAGGATGAACACCGGTAGGAACGCGATCTTGGGCATCGGAAACCCGATTGAGATGAGCGGCTCCATGAACCAGCGCAGCCAGCGCCCGCGCGCGACCAGGATGCCCAGCGGGATGCCGACGCCGCACGCGATCCCGAATCCCACCACCGTCCGATAGAACGTCAACCCCGCATTCGTCGTGAACTCCCCACCCGACACGTCCTCGACGAGCCGATCGAGCACCGCCGGTAGGGGCGGCAGCAGGAACGGGTCCACCAGCTCCCATCGGCCGACCACCAACCAGGCCACCGCCAGCACCACCGCCGCCGACAGGCTGCCGGCGACCGACCATGCGCGGTTCACTCCCGCCACCGCAGCCAATACCCGCTCAGCGCCAGGAACCCGCGATCGGCGGCATAGCCCAGCGCCGTCACTGTTAGGATTACGGCGAACATCGCCGGATAGCTGCCGGCGTCGCCCAGCGAGCCGATCAGGTAGCCGAGCCCGTTGGTCGCGATTACCAGCTCGCTCGACACCATCAGCAGGAACATGAACGCGATGGCCGTGCGGATGCCCGTCAAAATCGCGGGCGACGCCGCCGGCAGCAGCACGTCTCGCACGATCGCCGCACGCGACGCCCCCATGCTTCGCGCCGACCACACCAGCACGTGGTCCACCCCCGCGATGCCATTATACGTGCTCAACACCACCGGCAGCAGGCAGCCCAGGAAAACCAGCACCGCCTTCGACATGTCCCCCAGCCCGAACCACACCAGCAGCAACGGGATCAGCGCCGATTTCGGGAGCGGATAAAACACCTGTACGACGGGGTTCACCACGCTACGAAACCCGGCACTCAGCGCCATGCCCCCGCCCAGCGCCGTCCCCACCACCACTGCCGCGGTGAATCCGGCAAGGCTGCGCGGCCCCGAGGCCACGAGGTTGCGCCACAAATCCCCATCCGCGATCAGCCCACCCAACGCCACCAGCACCGTGCTGAACCGCGGCAGCATCGCCACCGACACCAGACCGAACCGCGTCGCTGCCTCCCACGCGGCCAAGACCAGCAGCACGGGAACGGCGCGGCCCAACATCAGTGACCGCCTCTCGTGACATCCACCTCGTGCCGCACCAGCTCCCACACGTGCTCGACCGTCTCCACAAACTCGGGGTTCTTCAGGATCGCCGGGTCGCCGCGGTTGTTGAAGTCCGTCGTGATCGCCTGCTTGATGCGCCCGGGCCGCGCGGACATGACCGAGATGCAGTCGGCCAAATACACCGCCTCCGCCACGTCATGCGTCACGAACACGACCGTCTTGCGGCTGGCGCGCCAAATGCCCAGCAGCTCCTCCTGCATGATCCGCCTTGTCTGCGCATCCAGGGCGCCGAACGGCTCGTCCATCAGCAGGATATCGGGGTCCGTCGCCAGGGTGCGCGCAATCGCCGCCCGCTGCTGCATGCCGCCCGAGAGCTGTGCAGGATAGCTGCGCTCGAAGCCCGTGAGGTGCACCATATCGATGAAATTCTGTGCCAGCTGGTCGGCCTCGGACCCGCGCTGGCCCCGGAGCAACAGCGCATACAGCACGTTCTGCTTCACCGTCTTCCACGGGAACAGCGCGAAGTTCTGGAACACGATCCCCCGCTCCGGCCCGGGCGCCCGCACCACCCCCGCCTGTGTCCGGATGACCCCCTGCTGCACTGGGATAAATCCGCCGATCAGATACAGCAGCGTCGACTTCCCGCACCCGCTAGGCCCCAGCAGCGCGTGGAACTGGTTCTGCGGAATGCTGAGCGAGATGTCCGACAGCGCCGTGACCGCCGCCCCGTTGCGCGGCGTGTAGCCGTGGGTGACGTGCTCGATCTCAATTCCCGTCAAGGTCCCGCTCCCGTCAAGGCTCGGCCTCGATCCGCTTGCGGGCCGTTTCGACGAAGCTCGTGTCCACGTACTTCGGCGCAACCTGCACCGCGGCCGGGATCAACGCCAACTGCTTCGTCGTGTCGATCGCGCCCTGCAATGCCGGGATGTTCGGCATGCTGAACGGGTCGCGGTAATAATCGTCCTTCGAGAACAGATAGGACAGCGAGGCCGGCTCCATCTTCATGAATCCGGCGATGATCGCCACCGCCTCCGCCCGGTTCTCCGGCGCGGCAAACCACCGCATGGCGCGCACGTAGTCCTCGACGAAGTCCTCCATCACGGCGCGGTTCTTGTCCAGGAAATCGCTGCGACCCACCAGGAACACCAGCTCCGTCGGCCCCCACGCGTCCCGCGCCCGGAACAGCACCCGGTATTGCCCGCTGGCCTGCAACGCCAAGGTCGTCGGCAGCAGCACGACCGACATATCGACCTTCTTTTCCTCCAGCAGCGCCGGCAGGGCGGGGAATGCCGCCTCGACTGAGATGAAGTCCCGCTTGTCCACAAGCCCCGCCTTGCTCAGCATTGCCCGCATCGCCGTATCGGACGCCGAGCCCAGCGCGTTGGTGCCCATCCGCTTGCCCCGCAGGTCAGCGACGGAGTTGATCCCGCTATCCGCCCGCACCAGGAACGTCTCGGAGTGGTAGCCCGGCACCCCGTCCTGGATGATGTCTGCCACCACCCGCACATCCAGCCGGGCATTGGTGATGCTGAGCGCAAGCGTCGCCGGGGACGCGGCCGTGAGGTCCACCTCCCGCGCCGCCATCGCCGTAATCTGCGGGCTGCTGCCGCGGAAGTTGATGGTCTGCACCCGGTAGGAGGTGCCCATATGCTTCAATACCTCGGGCTTGCTGAAAAGCACCGGGATCATGTGGCCGGGCATCGTCGACCACCCGATCCGGATCGTCAGCGGCTCCGCCCGCACCGCCCCTGCGCACAGCATCGCGCACGCCAAAATGAACAAACGCCCCATACAGCCTCCCCGGACCCACCTGTTGTTCGGCGTATGGAGAGCGTGCTGCCGGCATGGACCGCGGTCAAGCCGGCCCGAAATCGTCCGTGTCGAACGCACTCGCGGGCATGTGGTCACCTCACCCTGGTATTGCTTCAGCAGCGCCACCGTCTACTCCCGATCCGCTGCCGCCATGAACCCCGACCCCTGACCGAGACCAGCGCCCGATGATCGGCACGGCGCCCTAAATGGTCATCTCCAGCGTGTACAGGCCGCCGCCGAAGCGGTCCGCTATATAGATGAGGCGGTTCTCGTCGACATGGACGTCGTTGATCTGGATGGCGCCGGGCTTGTAATCTGGTGTTGGGACCTCGGGGACGTAGCTGGCGATCTCCTTTGGTTGAAACGGGTCCGTGATGTCGTGGACGCGCAGACCGCCGTTGAAGTAGGTGCCGAACAGCATCGTGTCGGATTGGAACGAAGGGCCCGGGCGGTTTTCGTGCAGGTTGTGGGCGCCGTAGCGACCGCCGCGATGCGCGTGTTCCTCGATGGCCGGCAGCGGCAGCGTGCTGATCGGCACGGGGTTGGCCGGGTTGCGGTAGTCGAGGATCCAGACCAGCTTCGGCCAGTCGACTCCGTCATCCATGACGCATTCGTCGGATACCACCAGCAAGTCGCGGTCAAAGAGCGGCAGGACGGTGTGCGTGAAGCCGGGGAACGGCGGGTGCGGGTTCCAGTGGCTGACTTGTCTGATGTTCGACATGTCGCTGATGTCGAGCACGAAGGCGCCGCCGTCGAGGTAGCCGACATAGGCGCGGTCCGGGTGGGTGGGGAAGACGTTGGTATTGTGGGCGCGCCAGCCACTGTCGAATTTCGGGTGCCGCGGGGGGGGCGGGGCGTCATCGCCCTCGGCCACGCCGGGGTACCACCAGCGGCCGAGCTCGCGCGGGCGGGCAGGGTCGCTGACGTCGATGCAGCGGTAGGGCTGGTCATCCAGCAGGTTGCGGGGCGTGAAGTCGGGCGCGCCGCCGGCGAAGTGGATGGTTTTTCCGTCGACGAACCAGACCTGGTGCACGCCGCGGGACGCCGGGCCTGAACAGTCGAAGAAGCCGACGCTGCGAGGGGTTTCGGGCACTGAGATATCGAACAGCTCGATCCCCGCGGGCTGCAGGCCGTGGGTGCTGACCTGGTAGGCGACGGCCATGAGATCGCCGCAGACTTCCAGCGAGTTGGAGCGGACGTTGCGGTGCGGCAGCGCCGTCTGCACGATGACGCGGGGGTTCTTCGGGTCGGTTACGTCGACGCCGGTGAAGTTCTTGGGCGCGGTTTCGTGCGCAAGCCAGAGGATGCGCCGGCCGCGGGAAAGCTGCATGCTGATGCCCTCGCCGAGGCCGCCGAAGCCGCGGAGCAGGTCGTGCGAGATGAGCTTGATGTTGTTTGCCTCGGGGTATGCCACCGATGATCCTTCCAAACGCGCCTGTTCCCGTGACAATCGTGACTGGGTTCCTGGGGAGCGGCAAGACGACGATGCTGAACCAGTTGCTGCGGGCGCCCGATTTGGCGGACACGGTCGTGATCGTGAACGAGTTCGGCGAGGCCGGGCTGGACCATCTGTTGATTGAGCAGGCGATCGAGAACACGGTGCTGCTAAAAAACGGCTGCATCTGCTGCACGGTGCGCGGTGACGTAGCGGACACGCTGGAGACGCTGTTCGCGCAGCGGGCTTCGGGCGCAATCCCGGACTTCCGGCGCATCGCCATCGAGACCACTGGGCTCGCCGACCCTGGTCCCGTGGCGCACGCGCTGGTGGCCGAACCCGGCGCCGGATACGCCTGCGTGTTGGACGGTATCGTAACCACGGTGGACGCCATGCATGGTGCCGACACCCTGATCCGGCACGAGGAAGCGCGGCGGCAGGTAGCACTCGCGGATCGTATCCTGGTGACCAAGACGGACCTGGTGCCGGACACGGCGGCGCTGGAGGCGGCGGTAGCCCGGTTGAACCCGGATGCGCCCCGGCGCCGGCTTGCGATGGGGGCGGTGTCGGCGGAGGATGTGTTCGGGCTGGGGCCGTCCATCCGGGGGTGGCCCGGGCATAACTATGACCATCGTCATCACCATGACCTCGTGCACGACAACGGCATCGGGACCGTGTTGTTGACGCATGCCGGGCCGATGCGGTGGGAGGCGTTGCGGCTGTGGCTGGAATCGGTGCTGTCGCTGCGGGGGGAGGCGGTGTTGCGGCTGAAGGGGCTCGTCGAGATGGAGGGGGAGGCTGGGCCGGTGGTGCTGCAGGGGGTGCATCACGTGATGTACCCGTGGTCGCGGCTGGATTCCTGGCCCGGCGAGGCGCGGACGCAGTTGGTGGTGATCACGCAGGGGCTGGACCCGGCCGGGTTGCGCGCAAGTTTCGCGGCGGCGATGGCATGAGCATCAGCCCCGGCATCGAAATCGGCATCGGCACGGCAACGCCGCGGTTCGAGGATGCGCGGCTGCTGCGGGGGCTCGGGCGGTTCACGGACGACATCCACCCGGCGGGTGCCGCGTTCATGGTCGTGGTGCGGTCGCCGCACGCGCATGCCGGGATCACGCGCGTGGACGGAGATGCGGCGCGGGCGGCGCCGGGGGTGTTGGCTGTGCTGACCGGGGCGGATGCCGAGGCGGATGGGATTGGGACGTTGCAGACCATGGTCCAGCGGCACCGGGCCGACGGGTCGCCCATGGCCAGGCCACCGTACCGGGTGCTGGCGACCGATGCGGTGCGGTTCACGGGCGATGCCGTCGCGATCGTGGTCGGCGAGACGCTGCAGGCGGCGCATGATGGGGCGGAGCTGGTCGCCGTCGACTACGACTTGCGCCCGGCGGTAACGGACGTGGCGCAGGCCGAAAGCGGGCCGGCGGTGTGGCCCGGCGACGTGCCCGACAACGTCTCGTTCGTGTTCCGGCAAGGCGACGCGGCCGCGACGGACCGCGCCTTCGCCGCCGCGCACCACGTGACACGGCTGGACCTGCGGATCAGCCGGGTCAGCGCCAACCCGATGGAACCTCGGACCGCGACGGGCGCCTATGATGCGGCCGACGGCACCTACACGCTGCATGCCGGGACGCAGGCGCCACACAAGGTGCGCTCGGAGCTCGCCGAGCATCAATTCGGCATCCCCGCTAACCGAATCCGGCTGGTCTCACCCGATGTCGGCGGGGCGTTTGGGATGAAGGGCAGCCCGTATCCGGAATACGCACTGGTGCTTTGGGCGGCGCGGCGCACCGGGCGCGTGGTGCGTTGGGCGGCGACGCGAAGCGAGAGCTTTCTGTCGGACTATCACGCGCGGGACCAGGTGACAGAAGTGGCGCTGGCACTGGACGAGGACGGCGCGTTTCTGGGGTTGCGGGTTCGGGTGCTGGCCAATCTGGGCGCGTATCTGGCGTTCAACACGCCGCACAGCTCCACCAACAATCTCGGCGGCCTGGCCGGGGTCTATCGGACGCCGCACATTCATGCCGAAGTGCGGGGCCTGTTCACGAACGTGCAGCCGCATGCGCCGTATCGCGGGGCCGGACGGCCGGAGGCGACCTATGCACTGGAGCGGGTGATCGACCAAGCAGCTGTGGAGTTGGGGATCGACCGGGCCGAGCTGCGGGCCCGCAACCTGGTGCCGCCCGAGGCGATGCCGTTCCGCACCGGCCTGGTGTTCACCTACGACAGCGGGGACTTCCCGGCGAACATGCGGATGGCGCTGGACGCCGCGGACTGGGCCGGGTTCGCGGCGCGCAGAGTAGAGAGCGAGGCGCGGGGGATGCGCCGCGGCATCGGCGTTGCCAACGCCATCGAGATCGCGGGCGGTCCGGCAGCGTCGCCGAACGAGGAGGGCGCGGAAATCCGCTTCGACCCTGACGGGTCCGCCACCATCGTGCTCGGCACGCACAGCCACGGCCAGGGCCACGAGACCGCGTTCCGTCAGATCGCAGCGACGCGGCTTGGGCTTGATCCCGCACGGGTTCGGGTCGTGTTCGGCGATACCGCTACGGCCGCCTATGGGCGCGGTACGTTCGGGTCGCGGTCGATCATGGCGGGGGGCGGGGCGTTCGTGCGGGCGGCGGAGAGGGTGATCGCGCGGGGGCGGCCGATCGCGGCGCGGCTGCTGGAGGCGGCGGAGGCGGATATCGTGTTCCGGGACGGGCGGTTCGTGGTGGACGGCACCGATCGCGGCGTGGGCGTGGCGGAGGTGGCGGCAGCGAGCTTCGTGGCGGCGAAATTGCCGCCCGGGAGCGAGTTCGGGCTGGGGGCGTCGGCGATCGTGGCGCCGGGTGGGGCGACGTTCCCGAACGGGTGCCATGTGGCGGAGGTGCAGGTGGACCTGGAGACGGGGGTGGTGTCCGTGCTCCGATACCTGGTGGTGGACGACGTGGGCACGGTGATCAACCCGTTGCTTGTGAAGGGGCAGATCCATGGCGGCGTGGCGCAGGGGCTGGGCCAAGTGCTGATGGAGGCGATCGTGTATGACGCGGAAGGACAGATGCTAACGGGCTCGTTCATGGATTATGCGATGCCGCGGGCCTCTGACCTTCCTTGCATGACGGTGATCAGCAACCCGGTGCCGACGGCGATGAACGCGCTGGGGGCGAAGGGTGCCGGGGAGGCGGGGACGGTGGGGGCACTGCCGGTGCTGATGAATGCGGTGATCGATGCGCTACGGCCCTTGGGTGTTACCGACGTCGATATGCCGGCGTCGCCGCACGCGGTATGGTCGGCGATACAAAAGGCTCGGATCCACAAGACCCGGATCCACACGAAAGGGGAGTAACGTGCGTGAAGCGACGGAATGTCTTGGCGGCTGGAGCGGCGGCTGGGGCGTGGGCGCTGCCGACGGTGGTCCGGGCGCAACCGGCTCCGGTGATCAAGCTGGGCTGGGCGATCACGCCAGCGCAGTTGCCGCCGATCGTGTTCGCCAATCCTGGCGTGCTGAGGCACTACGGCAAGTCCTACACCGTCGAACTGGTGTATTTCCGCGGCAGCGCGCCGCAGATCACGGCGTTGGCAGCGGGCGAGTTGCAGGTCGCGGCACTCGCGTTCTCATCGTTCGCGCTGGCAATCCAGAATGCGCGGATGACGGATATCCGAGTGATCGGGGATCTGTATCAGGACGGGGTCGAGGGCTACTATTCCAGCCAGTATGTCGTGCGGGCGGACGGCCCGATACGGTCGGTCGCCGACCTCAAGGGCAAGGTGATCGCCACCAACGGCATCGGTGGCGCCATCGACATGGCGATGCGCAAGCGAATGCGCGACGAGAATATGGAGGACAAGCGCGACTACCAGGTAATTGAGGTGCAGTTCCCGGCCATGCCGGCGATGCTGGCGGAGGGGAAGGTGGACATGGCGGGCATGGTGGCGCCGTTTAGCCTCGATGAGGTCAGCAAGGGCCGGGTGCGTCCGCTGTTTTCGATCAAGGACGCGATGGGCGTGACGCAGACGACGCTGATGGCTGCGCGGGCGCCTTACATCGAGAAGAACCGGGCGGCGCTGGTGGACTTCATGGAAGACATGCAGATCGGCACACGCTGGCTGCTGGACGGCAAGAACCGCGAGGCGGCGCTGGCGGTGGTGGCGCGCGTGACGAAGCAGCCGGTCGGCAACTTCGCGGGCTGGGCGTTCACCAGGCTCGACTACTTCCACGACCCGGCGGTCCGACCGAACCTGGTAGCGTTGCAAAACAACATCCGCATCCAGAAGGAACTCGGCTTCCTGCGCGCCGACATCGACGTGCCAAAATTCGCGGACCTGTCGCTGGTAGACGAGGCGGTGAAGCGGACGTGACGACGCCGGCGTTCGAGTATGCGAGTAACCCTTTGCGGAAGCCCGGCTCCGGGTGGCGGAGGGCTTCAGCGGCATCAAGCTGAATTTTGGCTTCAGCCTCGATGACGACGCCCAACTCTGCTACGCCGTCCGCCAGGCCCTTGGCAACCAGGTCGCCATCATGGTGGACGCCTACAACG
>JAABUK010004566.1_pt1 | contig 22343 bp, 25 predicted proteins | sample 5559141 | NCBI WGS metagenome assembly JAABUK01 (sample SAMN10711869, study PRJNA513367) | rock metagenome | isolation source: Antarctica rocks | place: Antarctica: Victoria Land, Pudding Butte nord | collected 2016-01-03
CTCCCAAATCCGACTCCTCGCCCTCTTGTACGCAAACCTCTCATCCTCTCCCGTCAACGCACTCGTCTGCGTGAAATCCGGGCCCCGATCTCCGTCTCGACGCTGCCTCCGCTCCGCTACCTCCAATCCCACCGACGCACCATGACCCCTCCCATTCCCGTAGACAGGACCGAAATCCGCGTCTTCGTCCGCGAGTACGGATCTCAACTTCGGATTCAGGAGGGATTGCGTCGGCATGGCGGATGCATCTTCGTCTCTGTAAGACGAGATATTAGGCCGGAACGGGGACGTGCGATCTTGATAGATTTCCGCGAGGGTTTCCTGGTAGACCTCGTCGCCACCGATTGCATCCCCTGTGGCGGCGCCGGAGGTCTGTGTCTCGGGGAAGAAGAGCATATCAGGTGGCGCTTCGGCCCGCATTAGGAGGCGACATCTAGATTCGTAGAGGGCGTCTAAGAGGGTGATGAAGCGGCGGGCTTCGTTTTTTTGGATCCAGGTTAGGATGGGGACGGAGTCGAGGATTAGGGTGTGGTAGGTGGAGGCGAGGGAGATGTAGTCGGCTGGACCGAGGTCGGTGGCGCAGAGGTCGCTGAAGGTCCAGAGGGTGTAGCCAGTGGGTGTTGAGGCGGGGACGGGGACGCGACGGCCGTAGACTGAGAGGTGCGATGGAGACCACACCGGCGGCGTGTCAACGGAGGGAGACTCCGAGAGGAGAGAATTAATTTTGCAGCTCCATCCAATGTCGGCTTCTGCAACTGATCCGGGGTTTGATGAAGTTTGGTGGACAAGATGGTAATGTTGAGGGTGCTGGGAAGATGGCGCTTCCTTGTCTGAGATTCCACCATTCCCAATCGCTCCAACAGTGACCGGTAGGCCTCCTTGGGCAGGATCTGTCATGTCAAGAACCTCATCAAGCTCCTCTTCGTGCAAATCAGCCACCAAGCCATCTCTCCTCCAATCCCTCTCCCCTTCCATCTCCCAGATCTCGCACCTCGCCTTCAGCACATCCAAGAACGCACCAAAATCCGTCGACGCCGATCTCTCAGCCCCAGTCCGCCTCCTAGACCACCCAAACGCGGATGCCAAGCCACCTGGCGGCGGCGCATACTCCACCCCTGCTGCCTTCGCCAACTCATCCGGCATGCGATTACTCGTTGCAATCAACACGCCCCCCAGATGAAAGAACGTCGTCAAAAATGAATTCAAAAGCTTACTCGCCGCCCGATCTGGCAATTGAAACTCATCTAAGAACAAGATCGGACTGGTGCTGATCGTGTCCTTGGCCAAGCTCAGCACGCTATGCTCCTGTTCCAGCCCCTGGAGATGGCCGGGCAGATTGGAACGCTGCACCCGCAACTGCTCGAGACGGCGAAATGTCTGGAGCATGAAGGTGTTGAAGTGCCAGCGCTTCTTTTTGCGGCTGGGGAGCGAGTCGGCGAAGAGGTCGAGGAGCATGGATTTGCCACGTCCAACTTCGCCGTAGAGGAGCATGCCCTGCGGGGAGTTGATGGATAGAGCGGATTCTTGGACGGGGACTGTGCGGGTCAATGCTAGGATGTGATCAGGGGATCTGTCTCTCCATAGCGAGGAGAAGAGACTCGTCGGAGCAAGGGCTGGCCCCGGCTTGGCATCATTCTGCGACTGGATTTCGGAGGGAGCGTCGACAGAGCGACCGATTTGGTCGAGGCGATGGCGATATTCTAGTTCGGGGTTATAGTCCTTGAGGCGGTAATAAAGGTTTTGTAATTGGAGAGCAAGACGGTGTTGGGCTGGATCGGGTCGAATTCTTCCTGTTGCGAGCAGGGTTCGATACTTGACGAGGGGATTTGTGATGGTGAGCCCTGTTGAGGATGATATCGCGGGCATGGGGCAAGACAGTCAAGTCAATATCTCGTCCAGGTCTGTTGATTGCTCTTCCCCACCGTCCTCGATTGAGACTCCATCATAGATATGAGCATTGTTGGTTTGCTGTGCCTGCCGTACTCATATGATAATCAGCCCTAAGATGCAGCCCTAAGTCCCTCCTTTTTACCATTGCCTAATGGGGTTGAAGGGGTTGTCGGTCCTCCTTGGCGGCTTACTCAGCGTAGGCCTTTTTCCTTCTTCCTTTCTAATTTGCGTAGATAGCTTCCTCCTGTATACACTCATTCATCAGAAGGGCAAGCCTAGATAGCTAGCTCCTGATACGGGTACTGATACGCGATCCTGATACGTCAACGGCTGTTGCATATGTCCCCCTGCGACCGACGGACCTCAAGATGGGATGGCAATTGCCCGTCGCATTGTGAAGAAACCTCAATGCCATCATGTATATAATTGCAGCTTATCTCAGCTCCAGCAACGGAAGTCGAGGCAGGGACAAGCAGCGGAAGCGAACCTGCTTGACACTACCCAGGGTCCCGCAGTCTTTTCAGCGGGGGTGTTACACTCTGACACGCCCCCGAACCCAGCCTTATCTGCCCTAATAAGTGCCAAGTCACACAGCAATTCCTCACTCAAAAGCCACACAATCCATGGCACTGTAGATAGAAGCTTGCTCAGCTGTATCGACTAGTGGAGTGGAGCTCTTAGAACGGTCTGAACCATGCTGCGGCCCGAGTGCCCCGAGTCGGACTCGCTGCCTCTCCTAATGGTCGGTCGGGGTTAGTTGGGATACGCCGATGAGAGCCTCCTCTTCTACTGTAGACAACAAGCGATCTATTGGCTCGCCGTAAGATCAGGCACAACCTTGTGCCAGATTGCTGAGCTTATAAATGGTACGCTTCCAGAAATGCCCAGAGTTGAATTGAGAGACGATCGGTAATCGGCGGGATTTTGTGCCTGACTCCCACCCCCAGGTTTGCACCACCAGCCCTAACAAGCCCCGAATGTCATAACTGTTTTCGGACCTTCGGACTCCAAGTTAAAATATACATAGTTTTGGACTCATATCTATAGTCCCTGCTGAAACGAGTGGATGATCGAGCCGTGATCTGATACAGCGATTATTTTCAATCTGATAAGACTTTGGAAAATTATATCATAATTTGAGGATAATGTAGATCAATGAAAATTGTTAGTTGTGGGTGAGGTTCGTACGAAGTGGTGCAAACATGGGGGAAGACCTACATAGATTAGTATTAGTCTGGTGGCGTTCACTAGGGAGGTTGGCGAATGCACAACCGGCCGGGCGACCCACCTGTCCAATTCATCCCTCCGCTTCCAGCGGATGTACGAGTAACGAGTAACAGGCCTCCGCCCAAAGCTAGTCAAGGATGTCATTGGTGTTCAACTCCGCATCTGTCATCCTTTCCTGAACTTCGCCCAAAGCAGTCACCTCCCTAGGAAAAGGCATTCAGCCAGAGTATTCATATACTGCCCTCTCGTCCTGATGTCTCTTGCAAGTCCGCATCTCTACAAAGCCCAAGCGGTTCTCTGTTTTGCACATAGTTTACTACTATCCATATACTTCCTTTCCTATCATTCATCAACCTCCGGCACTAGATACTCCTCTCATATCTCCTCGACCTCTATAGGTACCTGAACGCCCACAGACACAATGGCGTCAGTCCCCTCCCCTTCCCCTTCACCTCTTCCCTCTCTCATGGCCATACTCATCCGTCCCTTCTTCATAGTGCATCCAAAGCTAGCCTCACCACTCCTACCAACACCAATGCCAAGCCTTCCACCAATCCACCTCAGCGTCAACCATACACCCTCCTCCCTTACCTCCATGACCCCAACGTCCCGTTCGATGTCTCCCACCAGGCCGGGCGATCTTCTGTAAAAGAAAGTGAAGAGAACATGAAAGCATACCTGGGGAAGTGGAGCAAGGAGTGGGAGAACATGAAGAGAGAGTGAGAATGTCAGCAGCAGAGCAAATAAGAAGCAATGACGAGGCGGGATCTATCGTACTGGACAAGGCCTATTTGCTGTACACGAATACGAAAGCATGTCAGGACTCGGTGTGGTTACTGGAAACCCGCAGCGCTGCGCCAAGACCCTAGCGACCACGGCCCCTGAAGCACAACAAGGACAAGATGATGACGTAACGACGGTGGATGAAGAGTTTGATAGATGAAATGATTTATGAGTATGGTGTATACAAACATTCTCAGAGTTTACTCCAATATTGTTGAACACCTTTGACAGCTCGTTTGAGCCTAATTTGCTGACGTACCCCTGTGAACGTCGAGTCAGCTGCGCTCTTTCCAAGCTTTGACAGAACCAACAAACCCATGCCTATATCAGCTCTTCTTCAACGTTCCTATGAAAAACGGTCTTTCACGCAATGTTCCCCATCTCCCGTTCCGTTCGCGCACCCATCCATGCAGGTACGAAACATGGCTTGCCACAAGACAACGGCAGTTAGGATGGCCATCGCGAGTGTCAACGACAGCGTGGTCTGTCTCAGCCGTTTGTACTGCCCCTCTGTCTTGCCTTTTCGCGAGGTTGCCCAATACCCCTTCTTCTGAAGCATGGCTGTCCAGATGAAAAAGATAGTTGTAGGGGGAATGCCGCAGAAGAGGATTTTGGGGGTAATGCTGTGGCATACTTCGCCAAAGAATCCGAGTAAAGTATTGAGGGGCCAGAAAATGACGGCGCCGAGGAGAAAGATGTTGACGAATATGTCGAGGCACGTGAGTCGCGCTGGCCTGTGGGCATGGTTGGCGTTGTTCACATGATTGTTGATGCGTGGGGCGACTTGATCGGTCTGAACAGTAGCATAAGCATCAAGATCTTGCCAAGAGGTACGCATTCTCACACTAGCAGCTGCCATGTTCGCCTCCACGTCAAAGCTCAGGCCATTCTGTATATGAACATAGTCCTCCGCAAGCGGAGGCGTCGAGGCTCCTGCCCTTGTCTCATCACGGGGCAAATGCGTATGTGCTTCCTTTGGGCGCGCTAGAATTTCAGAAAGGTCGTCAAGCGGGTATGCTGGAGGTGCATTTCTTTCGAAAGCAATGTACCCGGGTGGGCTGCCATCAGAGTTGGAAGATTGGCGCTCGTGCATGTTGGATGGTGTTGCTACAAATGATGGCACAAGTGTTGGATTCAGAGCCCAACCGAGAGGTAGGAACATATTTTTGACAAAACCCCAGAATAGAAGACATGAAGAGCGAGCAGTATTTATAAGTGCAAGGTACGGATTTATGATCTCTTTGTGGAATGAAGGGAGTACAAGACGGTGTGAGGACCTGCCGCTGCGCTGGGAACGCTAAGGACATTTCCACCATTCAAAATGTGCGACTTGCAAATAGAGTCAGCCTGACTGATATGAGAATGCGCGATTTTTGTTAGCTACCTGTCGAAGACATAGTACCAAGATCAAAGAAGACCTTGCTCAAAATGTAATAGTGGGACCCATATCTCTGCTAAATGTTGTTGATGCTAGACAAGGAACTTTGCACAAATCTCATCGTCATCAGAGTCAGCAGTTCATGTCCATACATTTTACGCAATGCTTCAAAGATGCTTTCTCATCGTGTAAATTAAGACTTCGGAGGTAGGTATTGTAGTAGCTCGAGGAAGCTAGGGAGACCGTGACGCCACATACGGGCTGGCTTCGCATGCTTGATGACCAAGTTTGGTAGGTAGGTGATGAAGAGGGATGTTGGTTCTGCTAGATCAAGTTATGGCCCTCATGAAGCAGTGTGCGATAGAGGGCGATCAGCCCTTGCTAATGGTACTTGTCAGGTCATGCTCTCTTTGGGCGTTGCGAGATCTCAGAGCAGACCAGAACGAGCACGATGATTGTCAGACGCTTGTCCCCAATTAAGAGCAGTTGAAAGTGGATACTAGCGCCAGTGTGGAGTCTTACAGCCATGTCCTCGAGGCGATGGTTCCGAATTTCCTAGGCTTAACATGTCGCAGTGAAACCCGCAAAATCTAGTGTAGCCGGCCATTGTGTTGGGGCTGTTCGTCAGAAGACGCGTCGTCTGCCAATGGTATATGCAAGCTCTTGAATGAGTTTTCATCCCAGAAAGCTTTAGGCTCCGTTGGTTGAACGAACGATTTGGGCCTGGTTCAGCAGTATTAGGGGAACTCGCATCCACTGGAAGCATCTAAGTCGTACTTGTGGGCACCGTCCAAGAAACGGTCGAGAACACACTCAGAGTTCCACTCTCGAGAGGACACTTCGCTGATTTCAAGTCTCGAAAGGAAATATATCGCACGGGTTCAGTGAACTGGGATCTCTTGGTCGCGTCGCCACTGGCTGACTGACATCGCACAACCCGTCAGACTGTAGAGTGATTGAATTGGAAGGGTTTTGGCTTCAGCTCTCTTCGTCTACGATGTTGCTGGAAGAGTGGGCGTTGCTGGCACACAGAGTTGTTGATGCAGCGTGATAGATTCTGCTTCGTAGCCCCATGAGGCTGTGAGTGGGGAGACTGCCATGCTGGCAGGACCCGGCCCGCCGCACATCAAACTGCCACAAGCTTCGGTGCTATGTTGATCCTCTCCGGCCCCGAGGCCACCTCCCAATACCATCAGTTCGTCACAAAAAAGATCTTGATTCTCTTACAAAGTACATCTGCAAAACCTGTCTGACATGCCGGCTTACTAGAGACGGAGTACCGTCGGTAGCACACGATACCTTTTTGAAACGGACCGAGTGATACTTCTTTCAAGCTCTTCCCTTAGGGGCGTTTTCTCTTGGAGAACAGAAGGTGACCGTCACGACAAGAAGGTCTATTGACGAGAATCTGATGCCCGAACACTGACTGTGTCAAAGTATGAGTGTATGCAGTATCACATACCATTTCTGCCCCAGATCCGAACAGATCCTGCATCCCCTATCTGTGGTGTGCTCCTGAAACAATCCGTTGCCCTCAGAATGCATGTCATCGAGGCGATTTGTTACCTTATGCTTTCTGAAAGGAAAGTTTCATATCTGTCTGTTGATCGAGGCGAGCTATTGAAAAGCATCTGCGATTCTCACTGCTGCTACAGTCCGAGTGGGACTTTGTGGACAAGAAATTTATCCACATTAGAAGCCGCCTCTTCCACTGGATTCATTTAACGCAATACTCATATCCTATATCCACATACTCCCCCGCACCTTCAAGATGTCACAACACTCTATGACGGATCTCTATATCTTACAATGGCGGACGAGGACCGGTAAAAGGTGGTGGGCATTCGGTATAAAGGGTCAAGCGAAGAGCGAGGGTCGCCTCATTTACTGCGACAGTTGTATACGTACAAACCCAATTAATTTCAAATGGATACTAGACATGGACGAAGACTACACCGTTTCCAAGGAAATTATTTTGGCACAAACAACAGCGACAATGTACCGTATGGCTGGCCTCATTCGGAGTATACACGGAGATGATAATAAAGCATGGGTGTGGAATGTCCTCTTAGAACTGAGGAAAGCCGGGTATGTCCCGTCCGCCTATAGGCATTCTTGGGTCAAATGGGCAACCAGATTTGTTGTCCACAATCCCGCCTCCGCAGCACGTCGATCCACAACACATCCACCTGCAACAAGGGCGTCAGGCCAAGTACACATAACCGCCAACTTAGCAGTCTCAGCAGACACGCTAGCAGCAGCAAACCTAACCGAAGAAGACATGCCTAGATTGCGTCTTATCCAAGTAGACATGGCCGCAGATGGAATCTGGGGAGGAAATTTCTGGGCATCCAGGTCGCCCGCAATAATGCCGCGAACAAATCCACCAGCTGGAGATTTGGTGCCTATACACATACAAATAACACGCGAACCGGCAGCACCACCATCGGCAGCAAACCCAGCACCCTCATTCAACGAAGTAGTAGCACCTTTAGTGGCAGCACACCCCTCCTCAGCACCTTTAGTGGCAGCAGCTTCCGCGGCAGCGCGTTCGTTGGCGGCGCGCTCCAAGACAGCACGTTCATCGGCATCAGGAGAAGCGTTTCGAACAGCAACAGGCTTGCCAGTCACACGTCCATCGTCAGTATCTCGACCTGCGTCCACAGTTGACCCCTCGATTATAGCTGCATTGAAGAATGTGCCCAAAGTAACATCTGATACTCCTTCGCCCTCGACAAGCAGTGAATCCTCGGCAGCGCCTTTGTTGGAGGCGCGCTCAAAGACAGCACGTTCATCGGCATAAGAAGCAGCGTTTTGAATAGTAACAGGCTTGCCAGTCACTGCATTCACAGCTGACCCTTCGATAGTAGCTGCATTAAAACATGTGTTCAAAGTAACATCCGATACTCCTTCGTCCTTCATGAGAAGTAAACAGCCCTCATTGACAGGGAACAAGCATCCGAGTACTCCCACACCCCCCCCACCCAAGGACAGCGCGATCTTCGAGGTACAAGTGCAAAGAAACCTTCCCTCCCAAAGAGGAAGGGTGGTTAGAGTGTTTGAGGTTTACTGTACTAGTAGTACAGCTCGAAGCGTCGATGTCACACAATATGCATTTTGGGCTTGTCTGTAAAGTGATCACTAGGCGTTCAGGTAATTCTTTAGACTGAACCAAATTCGAGTCTGTCTCCTGAGGCATATGTGATAGTTCAACATTGCAATCTTCGTAAACGTTGAGCACTATTCTTCCTTAAGCATCGCTTCTATTCTATTCTTGCTTAAGCCAATCATCCTCCAGCCGCAAACTTACTCCTAGCTCTAAGTGCCTCCCCAAACTTCCACAACATGAACGGCGCCGGAATACCCAATCCAATCGCAACAAATGCTAACAAGCTATTTCCCCATCCATAATCCAATGCCCTGTACATGTATGGCGCAAAGAGCGGAAATCCAAAACCAGCCAAACTCCTTAGCACGGTCGCTGCTGCAACACCACTCGCTGCAAACCGCGTATATGCGTCCACGATATATGTCTGAATGCATTGGAATGAGACGATCGTCCCTGCGGCAAATATGCAAGCGCCAATGTTCGGCATGATCCAATGGATTCGAGCTTGGGCGGACCAGCCATACCAGAAGAGACCGATAGGAACCAGAACCGCACCAGGCACCATCATTGGAACTCGAAACTCTGGCTTGCCAATATCGTTGTTTCTCTTCTTGAATTGACGGTAGATTCGATCGTTGATAGGAGCACAGACTTGTGCGCCGAGGAAGAAACCGAGACCCAGAGAGAGATAATTTAGCCCTCCAATGCCCACGGACTCATTGTATCGCGTCTCCCAGAGCGCTGGGAACGTGGATAGCACCAAGTACATCAATCCGTATACGAATGCCATGTACAATGATAAGCATTGGATGATTGGCTGTGTACCGAGCAATCGAAAAGGACGACCAATAGAGCGCTTTAGTGTGTTCAACAAAGTGCGCTCGGGATGCTCAAACTCAGTCTTGAGCTCATTGTTGCCGGTTTCCTTCCGAGCTTTCTGCGCTTTCTTGTGTAGAATGATTGGACCGTACGTTTCTTGCAAGAAGAAGAAGAGTCCAGAAATCTGAATGAGACCATCTGCGATTGAGGTTGCGTAAAAGGCCCATCGCCAGGTTGTATTTTCGCTGATGAAGCCACCAGCAATGGGGCCGATCGCAGGTCCCAGGAGTGGCGCAAGACTGTAAAGGCTGACGGCTTTTCCGCGTTCTTCTGCTTTCCAACAGTCGCTCAGTACGCCACCTCCAATCTACTCTTGTAAGCGATCAGTCATCTTCTAAGAGAGGTATGACTTACCGCAAGCGGTGCGCTACCTCCAAGTCCAGACAAGAACCGAAAGGCAAGCATCTGGCCTTTGCTTGTACAAACGCCGCACGCAATGTTGAATACGAGGTAGAAAAGGTTTGCCAATTGCAGAACAGGTACCCTGCCGTATATTTCGCTCATCGGTCCCAAGAACAGAGGTCCAATAGCAAAGGCAAGCACGAATATCGAGAGCGTTAGTGCTATTTCGACGTCGTTGGTAATGTTGAACTCCTTCGCGATAGACTGTAGGGCTGGTGCGACCATTGATGACGAGACCGGCGAGATGAATGTAAACGAGGAGACTATAAAAGTCGCTGCCCATTTCCGTTGGAAGGTCCAGTTCTTGGGATTCGTGGCATCGTCAGGCCCATCCCATGTTACCTACCGTTTCAAAATCAGCTTCGAACGTGGCTTTGAGCCGTGTGGGTCTTACCAGATTCTCGGGTTTCACGGATCTCGTTGTTCTGTTTTTCTCCAGCGGTGGCCCTCGAGACTCCAGGTCAGGCTCGTCCAGAATACCATCTCGGACTTCCTTCGGTTCCTCTTCTCTTTCTCGCTCAGCTTCTCTGTCCTCATTCTGTTCTTCTTCTACCGTGTCTGAGGCTAATGTGCTCTGACTGTCGCCATCCGTGTACTGATGATAGTCATCGTGGTGATAGTAGGACTGGTCATCTCGATGCTGTCCCGAGCAGAGCCTTTGCAGTCGCGGGGTTATAGGCCGGCTGGGTCTGGAGGTAGCCCTTTGTCTGCGCCAACTTCTACCTGATTCAGTTTTCTCTAGCTCTGTCATGAAGATGTTCTTGACCTCTGACTCTCACGCTTGGTGTTTGGCTTTCCAGATTATTCTGGATTTGCTTCACTGCTGCTAATCGAGACAGAACAGTTTGAGAGCAATATCGAGCACTTGCAGGATGCTTTGCTGAAGCGCAGGGAAGGGGGGATCGCCTCTCCATCTTCAAAGGATTTTTGACCCGTAACGCCGTCATGGGCCTCCGGCAATTCGGCAAAGTCTCACGCTGTGCGTATGCAAAAGTCGGACATAAGAGTTCCCATGCTTGTTGCACTAACACGATCTCATTTGCCAGATAGACTCTGTCAGATAGAATCTGTCACAGAACAAGTCGCTCGCACAGAAGTCCTTGTCTAGAGGGATTCATTTCGTAATTGGGTTGTCTGAGGCGATTGCAGTGGATGTCAGGGAAAGCTTCCACGTAGGGACGCGACACGTTCTCCCCAAGTCTGGTCGCCTGCTTCATCGCCCTTCTTATGCAGTCTGTACCACGTTGGTAAGGTCTGTCCTTATGAATTGAGCGCTCCGATAGCTGTCATTCTCCTCATGTTCCAGGTTCTTCATTTCACCGGATTTTGCGGAACTCGTTTTCATGAGCACCGCTAGGAGAGCGGAGAGGATTGAAACGGAGACCGGATGATATCTGGTCGCCAAAGGAGGATGTGGAGTAGTAGGAGCTCCATTGTGCCAAGGAAGATGAGGATTGATGTCTGTGCTGGAAGACGATCTAAAATTGAAGTTCGCGTTGTCCTACAGAAATGGTAGGGGCACAAATCGCGATCCTAGTTCCGCGCGGGTATGGAATCCTATTCCCAATAGTACAATTCGAGGACTGATAATACGTCTTGCCATAGTCATCTCTCCGCCACAGGTGTTGCTGTTCTCACATCCACTGCTACAGGGAGGATCGCAGGTCTCTTGGGTGAGATTCTGTTACGTCTCGTCCTCACCATGGACCTCCAAGAAGTAAGGCCTAACTAACTAGCGCGTGTCACCGCATATACGCAACGCCTATAGAACAACTGCCACAGTTCACTCTGATCACCTCTTCCTTACCTCGTCATCCAAAGGATCAGTGTAATGTGCATTGTCCGTCCCATAGCAGCGCTTTATCTTTGATAACCTGAGATCAAAATAAAGACATACTCGATGTGGATGTCAAGGTACGGAAATGGAAGCAGTCAAAGGATAGAAGGTATGGGTCCACTGCGTTGGTCACAGTCGCTCAGACATCTGAGCCGAGGATGAATCAGAAGTCGTCTAAAAAAGGCTGGCGTGACATTGAGAGGCCCTGCAAAAGGGACAAGACTACAATTTGGGTGAGGACTTGTACTGACTTCCAAGCGATCTGTATTGTCTACTCGAGCACGTGCGGGCCTTTACTCCAGAAGCCTGAAGCCATCGACTGATATCAATCTCTGTAGGTCCTGCACAGATCGTAATCACACTTCGAAGCCGACTTCTTCCATCCTTGTGCAATTCCGTACACACATCGCTCGTCTAAAATGCCCGAAGGGGAGCGCCACTAAAGAATTAGTCGAAGAGACCGAAGCCCATATCCTCGTCTGACTCCTCTTTCTCTGTATTGGGTATCAGTAACAACCACGGCTGCGGAGATTGAGGTATTCTTACCCTCTTCTTTCTTTTCTTCCTCCTTTGGTGCCTCCTCGGCAGCACCTCCAGCGCCACCAGCTGCTGCAGCGCCTCCAGCGGCGGGGGCAGCGGCACCACCACCTGATCCCACATTTAACAGAAGGTCCTTCACATCTTTGCCCTCAAGGGCCTTTTTGAAATTAGCTCAATCATTTGCACACCAAGTGACTGCGAACCTTTGCAAATAATGACGCCCAGATTGGTTCGACATCGCTGACACCTGCAGCTTGGATCAGCGTTGTAAGTTTGTCGGCCTGGTGAAATTTAGTAAAACGCTTTACAGGAGTGTCAGAAGTTGGCGCACTGTGATATCGACACCGTCATCTGCCAAAATGAGGGCGGCGTATGATGTGGCGAGCTCAGCAGTAGACATCTTGAATCAAACTCTTTTGTAAGTGCTGGTGCTGTCCTCGGAGAAGTACTTCTGGAAAATTGATGTTGAATATTCTGTTTGTGGGAAAATAATTAGCGTGTCGGGGAACCGCTGCGGCGGGCACCATACTGCCAAGCCCAACCCCTCCAACGACTGACGCGTCTGTGAAAGCTGGCTTGAGGTTCTCCGCAGTGCCCAGAACGCATTTTGATCAACGAGTCCTTTCTGAGAAGAAATTGAAATAGGCTATCACCTCTCTAGCACAGTTCCTCTAATCGATGAATACTGCCCATCATGTCCGACTCACCCTTCGCTGCGGCACCTCTCGATCCCCGTGAGAAACCCATATTAGAATCGATCCTTACCATTCGAGACAAACTCCTGCTTCTGAAGCAAGACAAATCTACCTACGTCAAATCGCAAGATGTCCTTCCACTGTACGAACAGGTGATAGAGCAAGTGGGAAAGCTCAACATAATACGAGAAGACGTGCAGAAACAACTCGAATTAAATAGAGGTCGGTGAGAGATCACCCGAAGCACTGTTACACTTGAGCAGGAAATCTTTATGCCCACAGTGCTGACACGTCTGCTAGTGGATACCGTACTCGACGATTGTTTTCAGCTTATTTCATTGTTCTTCTTGACTATCGGCAGGAATAATGAAGCTCCTGCAGTGTGAGTCTTCTGGCGCAAAGTGACCGTTTCGGGCTAATTCGCGATAGATACTCCATGGCTTCCACCATTAACGTGAGTTTGCCTAAGCTCTTCCTATACTCTTTCTCTGAATCGCCATCCAGCGCCTCCTCGACCACCTCAAAGAAGCTGCATTCTACAGTCAGAAAGATCTTGTCAGCATGGGACAAACCTTGGACAAGATGGAGGAGACGGTTGAGAGGGGAAAGATTACATATTCACCACATTTGGTCACGCTACTGGAGGCACGGATGCAGACCTGCAAGAATCAGCTTGCGGATTTACAAGAATACCTGAAAAAAATAACCCCAGAACTTGTACCGACGTGGGAAAAGCTGGTCTCATTGTTGAGAAGCGCGGCTGCCTTGAACACAAGGAGCAAAGTATGGCCGCCTTGAACTAGTTTTCCCCACTTTCTGACCCTTTTTCTAGTTCTCTGAAAAAGACTTGGAGCAATTAAGAGCACAGCTTCTTGAGATCCAAGCGACAATGAAGGACGGCAAATTGCCTGCCGAGGACGGCTCTACTCCTGATCGCCAAGATCTAGTGGCCCCTCTGTTAGAAAGGTGTTTGAAATGGTGTGACATTGTACAAGAGAAGTGAGTTCATACAGGACCGGGAGGAGAAGCTCAATGCTGATGTCAATAGGAAAGGAAAGATTGATGAGCGATTCCAGGAGACCTACGACAAGCTAATAGAGATCCGAAATCATCTTGATAAGCTAACAATGACACAAGCATGGTCCTTGCGTGAAACAGACCTGTATATGTGGCAGAGGAAGTTAGATCGGATAGATGATTCGCGAAGAGATGGCAACTTCTTCGACTCAGAGGGCAGACCGGCTGACCTTCATACACAAAGGGTATGTCTCCTATCTCCTTAAAAGCAGCATACTCACACTCCCAGACAATGCTTTACCTCCTACGAAGAGGTTATGCCTACATCTACCAGCTCTTGATCTCATCAGAACCTGTCTCCGAAGCCCTCCTCCCCATCTATAATCAATTAATGACATTAAGACGGTGTCTACTGGAAGTCAAGAAATCGGGCGGTGTGTCAAATCCAAGGGAGCTCTATCCCTACAGCATGAAGCTGAACTCTATCGACAATATGCGCGTGGATGGCAAGTTCACTATCGGTCAGGATATCCCGGAGGGACAAGGTAGTGTGATTGGTGTGCTCAGCGAGTGCTATGATTTGGCGTACGAGCTGAGGACAGCAGCGGAGGATGATGTCGATGATTCCGACTGAGGCATTGGGCGGCAAGCAACAGGCGTTCCGGAACCAGTCATCCAGTGTTCTAGCTAACAGCGCTGAATGCGTGAGCGAGGTGGGTTGTGTAAGTGCTTCATAGCAGCTTGAAGCAATTCATTCAAAAACTGATTGATCGCTCTCATTCATTCCTTGCCACTTGCGCAACTACACTGATATATTCAGACTACAGATCGTCCTGTGCCAGGATGGCCTCTTTGGCAGCAAATCCACCATCCAAGCCACCAGCGGTGGTCTGAGAAGCACTCAAAGCAAGGGCATTCACCCAAGCCGCCAACCTCCTCCCTGCCTTTCCAATCAGCAAATCCACAACCGGCACCGCTCCGTCGTAATACGCCATCGAAAGATCCTTGCCCCCCTGCACACCCGCCACATCATCTTTGAGAACATAATCGCAGATCCACTGGTTCGCCTCGTCCGCCCACGCAAGCGAACAGTCCGCCGCTTTCCCGAGATCGTGGCACTCCGCCGCCAGTGAGCCAGAATGGTCCTTGTCCGCGGCATATATTTTCTTGGCCCAAGTGAGAGCGTTGGCTTTTTCATCATTACCCTTGCCGGCATGCTTGATGAGGATATCCGTATCCCAGATCGCATGGAGATTTGTATGCTTCTTCCCAAACAGCACGTCGATCCCATTCCCGCCTCTATCCTCCGCCTCCGTGTGCAACGGCTGATGAATATCCCCAACGAAGTGTAGCAAGAACCTCAACGCCTGCCCTTTGTCCGCGGCGCTGGTGCTGGCGTTCATGATCCTAGCTGTCTGGTTCACGATGGCAGAGACGATGCACCCACCCTGCATAGCGCAGTCGCGCTTGATATTCACGCCGCATTGGCGGGGTGGATCGTCCTGGGCGTCAATGTAGTGCCAGCCGGCGGTGTACTCAAAGCCGGGCATGTGGCGGACTTTGTCGGGGAAGAGAGCCGCTTCGGAGATGTCTTGGGAGTTGAGGAGGGTGCTGACATAGGCACTGGCGTTGGAGGTTAGGTATTCGGAGGCGAGGTAGGCGACGGTCCGATGGCCAAGGGAGCCCCAGCAGAGGGAGGAGGGGATTAGGGAGGTAAGGGTCGAGAGGGAGAGGAGGGTTGATGGTTTGTAAAAGAGCATTTTTTCACAGCAAGGGATGAGAGTATTTGACACGTTGATATATTTCCCGGCAGCAAGAGGAATGATTTCTCCTCAATGTAGAGCAATAGGTACTTCACTAAAAGCAGGACGGAGTTGCAAGTGAGGATGGGAACTTGCTGGGTACTTATCTTCACGTGTCAGCAACCAGGACATTACATGGCAGCTACCTTGCAGCCCAAGATCCAATGATACAGAGCGGCTGATCATCTGATCTCGCAGCACGTTGTGCTCTTTGTTATGTTACTGGTGATCGATCGACGTTCCATAAACCTGTGGTTGTCATGGGCGCCTGAGCTGAAACACGTCGTTAGTCAAGGTGCGTCACGGGAGGTGCCGCTAGTCAGGCATCCTGCCGAGAAACGCAGCGTGTAGTAGAATGGGTAATACATAGAGCACTAATGTCGACCAAGAGATGTGGAAGCAGACGCCTTATGCAAAGCTCATAGTGATTTAGCAGTCGAGGCTCAAGCGGAGGACACGCACGATGCGGTAGTGTGACCGGGGAAGTGTAACACCTAGCCATTGGGCACATCGAGACTGACAGGGCGACTATGGATTCGGGGGCATCCCCGAGGCTTGCGACCGATACCTGGCAGACAACGGAAAAAGAAAAGAAAAAGGGAACGTATATGATCAATGTGACTGTACAAGCCCTCAAAGACTAAGAAGGCGGTCGCAGCCGATCCCAGGTCGTTGAAGCAACAATAATTAAACGCTATGCCGCCAACGAGTCACACGTTCGACCACTCAATCAGCCAGTGCCGGTAAGTTGGATAACTCAGCACATTAGGTATGCTTTGCAGCATCTGCACATGCGTGGTGCGGGCCCTCTGTCTCCTCTGATCGGGTTTATCGTATTGAATTCGAGTGCTATTCATTTCATGAAATGATGCCTAGCCAAGTGCCACGAAACCGTCACTGGACAATCGGATTTGCATTCCCATACCTTGCTGCAAACGCTTCATTTATCGCCTGAAATGCTTCTAGAAGGCCACTTCTATCAATGCCTTGTATCTGGTATCTTTCAAGCAATTGCCCGATCTCATCAGCCGATATTGTCTGCATGTTCTGGCTCGTCAAGAACTGATAGAGGTAACCGGCGGCATCTCCTGCATCGTGGCCCTTGCGACCTCCTCCAGCCATGCGATGCACCTTCGCACAAAATTGATACGCCCAAGGGGCTGCGAGCAAAGTCAGCCCAGGGGATTGAAACACGACGGCATTCTGCGCCAAGCCCTCAGCCACCAGCTGCGCTCGAATCCTCGAATTGATGAAAAAAGTCGTCATGTTGTTGAACCATCCAGAGCCTAGCCGAGGGTCTGTGAGCTGCTGACGGACGTGTTGGGAAGCTTCCATAAGCAGCTTTGCGTCTTCACGGCTGAGCTGTTCGCTGAAGAAATCGATGTCTTGCGTTGAGTCGCGGGTACGGAGCAACATTGTGCTCACCACACCTCCCACCACCACGATTGACAGCTCTCTTCTTCGTCCGGTGATATAGGAGGCCATCAATTGGAGAGCATCCTCGAGATTATCAGGTGTTAGATCCACATCGTGCTCGTAGTCTTGGCCAGGTTGACCCGGACGATTTGGAGCAAGATCCGTAAGATCGACATCGCGGTCTTTGCTCGAACCGCAGCCCATTTTCGGTACACTGGTAAGCGAAGAAAGTAATTTCACGATTGTGGATGGCGTATTTCGGGCCTGGATTGCCAGTGGCAGCAGCGGATTTGACAATTGCCCTAAGATCGATAACAAAGGTAGCGACCTCAAATCTGGAAGGGAAAGAGCCAGTCTCACATAAACCAATGAAACTAGTAGGTGAAGACAGAAGTAGCGAACCCATCTTTTAGATCCGCACCGTGATAGGCGCCCGAATGTCTTTATCTCGTGGCCCTCCCACCGTAGCCGCATTGACCAGGACCGTGTGATGATGCTCTTGTGTCTTGCCTCTTGATACTTGTGCCCGAATCATGCAAAAGACCATTTTCAAGACACCCCACAGTCCTGCCTGGTGGCGCATAACAGCCTCGTAGATCGCTTCGAAGGAATCGTAATGGAGCTCATCTTGGCCATAGCCTGCATGGAGGTGACCAAAGACGTGCAATCTTGGCCGAACTCTCTGCACCTCTCGCAATAGCTGCTCTTCCCCAAATCCATCTATGTCGAGATGGGCAAAAGGCGGCATATGAGTAATGAGTAGGTCTGTTTCCTCTGGTACAGTCTTCGTCCATTTGTCTACGCCGCCAAGATACTCAAATGCCCAATTGCCATGTTTGCGAGTCCAAGGACTGCCGTAGACGTTCAAGACCCGGCCACCATTGAAGTGGAGTGATTTGCTGGAGTCCTGTAGGTAGATAAGGTCGTGCCAGTTGAGCGACCTTCGTTCATTGTCCGAGAAGCCCTTCTGGGGATCAAGCAACAATTCATGGTTGCCTGCAATGACAATCTTGAACTGATGGGGCAGGGTTTTGAGCCAGTCAAGAGTATGTTGAATTTCTTCACGGGTGCCTCCATTAGAGAGATCGCCCGCGTGAACCAGTAAATCACCCTCAGGAGTTTCAGGAAACTGATTGTGGGTATCAGAGATACAGACGACCGTAATAGAGTTTGCCCGCTCCGTTGAGCGATGCCAGGAACGGTAGCCGTACAGTGTCTTTGCTAGGGTTCTGTACGGAGCAGCAAAGAACAACTGAAGCCATGACGGCCGAGGGCGATGAAGCAAAGCGTCTAAAGAACCTTCGTCCTTCCCAAACATAGCGTCAACGGGGATAATATGCAACTAGGAAGCAAAGGTTTAAGCGACGAATCATGATGAATGAGTGGCATAGGGTAGCTAATCTAGCTTCGAAAACTCTGGCAGAGGCCAAATACGGGCGCAGGCTGAGTCAGCTGCCAATGAGGACCTACAGCATCTAGTAGCTGTTTCAGAGATACGCGTTGCTTCAGGCGGCGGCCAAAGAACAGAAGTTGAGATACCGTTGTTCTCCCATAGGTTTCTACGCTTACTGCTACGGTGAAGTTATTATTGCCGCTCCTTTGCATCATTTCTCCTTAAATTTCCTTCACAACACCATGTCAGGTAAAATGACTTGCAGCCCTAAAACACTCTTCAGCTGGGCATTCGGCCGTAAAGCGCCCGCAACTCCAGCAGTACTTCCACCGGTGCAAAGAATACTGTCATCACGAGACAAGTTCAGAGAGTTTTACCCCCGCCTGCTCCAACCTGACACTCCCCTCGCTACTCTCTACCGCATCTACGTGGCTATATTGGGTGGCCGACACCTGACCCTCCGCAACGAGATAGAATACTTCTGGAATCAGCATCAATGGCGCGTATGCGACATCCCCGAACCGCCGCCTTCTATCCGGGACAGACAGCAACGCGCCGTCCTGGCCACGATACCATACCTCCTCGTCATAGCATTTAATCGCCTCGTCAACATGGGATTACCACGAGATGCGCCGGCGATCATGGACGACGAGTTGATGGAGGAGATGAAGTCGAGACCCAAGGTGTTGGAGAGGATCCCCAGATGGGCCGAGCTGGTTCAACCACTGGAGATACCGTTGGTGATTCCGGATCCTACAGGGGCGGTACCGAAGGACGGCAATGATCGTGATGTGGACATTGATATGCGCCGAAAGAATATCTTGACGTTCACGTTGCCAGTCCTCTTCGTTTAATGGTCAGATAATCTTGTGGTTCAGAACATATGATTCAGCGATTAATTGACAACAAAACAGAAGCTCCTTGTTTATTAGTAAGAGATGGGCTTTCCAATCTCTCAGATCATTGCAGGCCCATATTGTATTCAATTGACCAGATTTGAGAAAAATATCAGGCTTCTCAGTGCTGTCAAACTTGCTCGGCTCGAAATCTGGACCGGCCAAAAGCCCGCGCATTGAACCCAGATCAAATGGTGGCGAGCTCCTTTCCTAACGGGATCAGCAATGCATAAACATCAAGTAGTAACAAAGGGGCATGCTTATGTCATACTACTTCATTCATATTCATACCTATTATCATTGAATCTTCCTACTCCATGATCAATCGACTACCCTAGATTATCGCGAGACACTTGCGGGCGCATCCCTAGTAATCTTCAGTAGGTGTTTGTGGTGCGCTATCTCTTGGGTGGCTTCATTGATGAGGCTACGGCGGCAGTTCTCCTGTCCCGCTGGATGATGTTGCTCATGGCACATTCGATAGGCGGCTCGAAGATGGGTCTCCTGGCACTTCTGGGGGGCGGTTGGAAGATGTGTCACCTGCTAGTTCCGGCTTTGCAAAAACGAAAGTATCATTCCCCTGCTTCGTGCGGCGACGTGGAGGGACTAGGAAACCAAGAACGAATGCCCCATTGACTATGCACGCTATCCCAACGCCAATGCCTGCTTTAGTACTGCCTCTCAAGCCTCTAGATGAAGAGAATGCCGCGCTAGGTGAGGTTGATGGCATCTCTGGCTTCGAGGATGGGCGTGGTGTAATTAATGCGGATGATGTCGCAAGCTTGGTGGTAGAGGCCGCTGCTGATGACGAACTCACAAACGGCATCCGATGCTATAATGTTGAAGTAATGGGAATTGGCGTGGACTTTGGAGTATAGCCCAGGGGAGATGTCCCAGAGGCGTAGATGGAAGACATTTGAAGTGGTAAGGTTGAAGGAGCTGGCATCAACAGTCGTAGACTGCGTGCCTGCTTTTCTGCAGTCAAATTGGATGTTGCCAGCAAAGGTGCCAATCTTAGCTACTGACCCAAAAGCGACTTGGAGTTCTCGAGATAGTTCGTCGAGACTGATGTTCGTGGCTGATGTTGACCACCTCAATGTCTGCGAGCTGCAAGCCGGAAGGTTGAGGTTGGCGCTGAAGTCCTTACTTGGTCCTCCTCCAGGTGGAAAGTACCTGTCAATGCTCATTCCTGGGAAAAGAAGACCCTGTACTTCGACCATCGAAATGACATCCACAGAGTGCGGTAAAGCTCAAAGGGTAGACAGAAACCCACATTTCAGAACATTGCTATGGGCGTCAAATAACGAGAAGAGGGTCTTTTCGACCGGCGCAGTTTCTCAAACTTTAATATTGCCAATATGAAATGGGGCTTGCTATTAATCATCTCAGTCTCGGTCAACGCATCCTCCTTGGAGGAAAGGGAGCTGAGTGGCTCTACATAGATGGAACTGCCTTTCAATGCGATTACCCCTGTAGACATGGAACAGCCTGCGTGAGGCGGTTGATGTTGAACACTTTGATTCTCGGAAACATCAAGCTGAGCTCAAAACACTCGGTGCACTAATAGTACAATGTTTGCGGTCACTTTTCAAGTCAGAATGCACGTTTGGGACGCGACGTTAGTTAGTGAGAACGCGCCGCGGGATGGGCCGCTAACTAAAGCTTGTTGCCTGATCCGGACATAAAAAACCAGAACAATTTTTTGCGCTTCTCCTATTCCATATGTCCCATGGTTGAGGAGGTCAAAACACTCCTACACAACTATGGACGTAGTTGATCTCTACAATGCTTGTAGCGCGCACCTCCTTGTGCCTCTTCTAGCATAAAGACATGGTCAACCGCTATCGTAAGCCTACACTAACTTTTCTCAATCTCCGATAGTGAACCTCTCTTGAATGAGATGCGTTTGTCTTACTTGACGTGAATCGCTCGATATACTGTTGTTCCTATCATCGCCTACTACCAACGATAGTCTCAAAATGGCGATTTTTTCCTTCTACCAGTGCCAAATCCTTGTCAACGGCGTCGCCCTTCAAGAATACAACGACGACGAGATACAGAAAGGCCATCAGTCTTTTCCAATAGTGACCAGATATGTCGAGGCAGCATCCGGTGCAGAGTTCATTATCACGTTCAGTCTTCTGCCAGAGCGGGTGTTAGACGAAGATCTTGTGTGGACGATTTCTCTGGATGGCACTACCCGTCAGTGTGCGGTCGTCGATAATTCAAAGCTTCGTTATGGCTTCAACATTTGGACTCGCGATGGTGTGCAGGTCGGCAGAGACGATGACTGGTATCTGAAAAAATACAAGTTTGCTGATATTGTCATGGGCAAGTTGAGCCGGCATTTGTAATTTTCTTGGCTAATTGTGCCCTTTCAGGTGATACTGCGGACAACCTCAAACCAGAGGAGATAAAAGCCAAATACTCTAGCCTTGGCTTGATCCGAATAGAAGTATGGCGCTTCAGAATCGAGCACACGGAATCCGTCCACAAGTCTGCTGCCATGTTCCAAGGGCCAGGTCCTAGAACGATACCAGAAAAAGTATTGAAGGGAAAGGCTCTATCTTTATCTACCAGGTACTTGACATTAGCGCAAAGTTTTGACGATGCTAACTGGTTTGAAGTCTTGGTGACCCGGTTTGGATTGGGGCCGTTCAGCAAGCCCAAGGTAAATACCTTGGTTTACAGCCCTTGGTCGCCTTCGACTTCTTGTATCGATCCAAAGGTCAGTTCGTTTCGAGTAATTGAGCTTCCTACTGCTAAACATGCACATCCTAGCTGCTCTTCAACAACTCATGATCATCCCGCGTTCCCCGACTCCGGTGCCCTTGGAAGCGAGGGCGATCGAGGACCTAACCGCCGACGAAGCCAGAGAGCTTCTACGTCGTCAGAGGGTATGGTTGTCTTTGTGGCCCCTTCTTGCTGATCAAGCTGACTCGTTGCTAGGCAAAAGCCGACGCTGTCGTAATAGTAAAGACAGAAAGCAGTCCGAAGTTGAAGAGGGACCGAAGCGCGACCACAACCGATACCAGACCTGTGAAGATAGTTAGAATGGCAGATGGAAGAGAGTGTATTG
>JAABUK010004568.1_pt1 | contig 22341 bp, 17 predicted proteins | sample 5559141 | NCBI WGS metagenome assembly JAABUK01 (sample SAMN10711869, study PRJNA513367) | rock metagenome | isolation source: Antarctica rocks | place: Antarctica: Victoria Land, Pudding Butte nord | collected 2016-01-03
CAAGATCAAGTACGAGTGGTTGCCCGTCAGTGCTTACGAGTCGTACAAGGCATTCGTCCAAGCGTTGGATGAAGTACTCAGTCAAGTCGGTTCAAAATACCAGATAACTTTTGCTTAGGTGCTTAAGTAGTTTCACTTTCCGGTTCATGCCTGTCTCTTCTCCTTGATGAGGAAGTGAAGAAATAGTTCTTCGGAGCAACGATTTTGAGAAATTTTATCGCCGACGGATGTGCGCGCACGAAGTTTCCTGTCGAGGACAATAGCGATTGAAGTATGATCTGCCAAACTGGTATGTCCGGCGCGGGCGGGCGTCGAACGAGCGGGATAAGTCTGGCGAATGGCAACGGCCTTGTAGAGAAAACTCCGAGAGATGCGCGAAAGTGTGAGCCGGGTCAGGGCTGATGTCAACGGCAGTAAAGCTTTTTTTCTTCCCGTATTTCACAGTAGCGAATAGTCTTCCCGTAGGATTTCCGCCAGATGTTTGGTGAAGGCGCTGCGCGGCAAGACACGGTCGAAGCCTGCCGTGTTTGCTTGATCGCGCAGCGCCGTTTGAACGTGCGAGTAAAAGCCGAGCAGTTTCATCGTGCGCAAGTCTTCGTCGGCTTTGATGAGTATCGCAGTCGCAAACGGATCGCACTTTTGCGAGTGAAGATCGAAAATAATAAGCGATGGTTTTGCTTCGCGCGCGGCGGCAAGAATCGCCGTTGCGCTTTTCGCGAACCGCACGTCTAGGTTCAAGGATTCGGCGACGGCGCGAATCTTCGCCGCAAAGATCATGTCATCAACCGCCGCGATAATCGGATTCTTCATGCGAAGATTGTAGCATCTGTTTCAGATTGAATTTTCACGCATAGGAAGAAAACAAGTGAGTGCGCGAGAGACTGTTATCAACAGCCGCGATAATCGACAGGTGCGCGCGGCGCGTGAGGTGCGCGACGGCAAGCAGCGCGAATTGATCTTCATCGAAGGCAAGCGTTTGTGTGCTGAAGCGATTAGCGCCGGATTGATTATCGAAGAAGCGTTCCTCACGGAAGAACTGGCGCGGGACGAACGCCATGAGCCGATGCATAGAGAATTACTTCGCTCCGGCTGCCGCACTTACCTCGTCAGCGAACGGGTGCTCGATTCGATTGCCGATACGAAAACGCCGCAAGGCATCGTGTTGATCGCACGCCGTCCGGCGGCGCAAATGAGCGCGCTGGAAAAAGCGATAAACGACACAACGCTTCTCGTCATTCTGCACCGCGTCGGCAATCCGTCGAACGCCGGTTCTGTTTTGCGCACGGCGGAAGCGGCGGGCGCGTGCGGCGCGATTATTACCGCTGGCTCGGTTGATATTTTTTCGCCAAAGGCGCTGCGCGGCGCGATGGGGTCGGGCTTTCGCCTGCCCGTGTGGGCGGGAGCGGAGTACGCGGAAGCGCTCGCTTGGTGTCGCGCGCATGGCATCGCAATCGTTGCGACGGATGTGCGTTCGTCGCGTTCTTATTCCGACTTCGATTGGACGAAGCCTGCGGCGCTCGTCGTCGGCGCGGAAGCGAGCGGGTTGACGATTGACGAAGCAGCGCAGGCCGATGAAGCCGTGAGTATTCCGATGCGCGCGCCCGTCGAAAGCCTCAACGTCGGCGTCGCCACAGCCGTCGTGCTTTACGAAGCCATGCGCCAGCGACGCAGTCTTTAACGCGAGCTTATATTCAAGGAAATCAATGCGACAGTTTTTTGGCTTATTTACTTGGCAATTTCAGCTTTCGTTTGCCGCTGTTTGCCGACGCTTCTCTACATCACTGTCTTTCAGTTAAAATAGCCAGCGCACCAAACCGGATATATACTACTTCCCTCCCCCGCGCCGCCCTTGGCAAGCTTTTGTCGCACTTTGTCTTTTGGCGCAAATTAAGTTGTTCGATTAAAATGTCTGTGAATGCGAGTCGAAGCAGGTGTGTTGAATGAAAAACGAGGATAAGCCGGAGCCGCCGAAGAAACGCGGTGAAGCGCTCGCCGAACGGCTTTTGCGGCGCGTGCTCGAAGGCGTCGGCGATGTCGTTGACCGCAAGCTCTGGCGCTCGGTTGAAACAAAAGGCGGATTGACGGCGACGGATTTGTTCGCGCGCATGAAACGAGCAATCGACGAACGCGTGCGCCATGAACCGGCGAAAGGCACAATCGCGCCGCATCTTCTGAAAATCAAAATCGAATGGGGAACGCATTCCGAAACACCGCCCGAAGTGATTAAGGATTTAGAAACGGAAGTGCTCGCCGCCGCCATCGATCATATCAACGATAGCCGTTATCGCACGCTTGCGCCGCCGCGCGTCGAAACGGAAACAGACATTTTCACAACTGGCATCGTCGTCGATCCGACGTTCGGCGAGTTCGAGGAAGAGCTGCGCGAACAGGACGAAGCCGCGCGCCGTGCGGCGGAACACGGCGGAAAACCGAAGGCTGCCGTTGCGCCGGAAGCACCAAAGGAAATGCGAGTCACGGCGCGTGCTTCACTGCCGAACGGCAAGCGCGAAGTGCCGCTGCTGTTCGTGATGGGCGGCAAGCGTTTGAACGTCGGGCGCGGCTCGGACAACGAATTATATTTGGACGATACGAGCGTCTCGAAGATTCACGCGGCGCTTTTGATGAACGGCGAAGGCACGCTGCTTGTTGCCGATACGGGATCGACCAACGGCACTTATATTAACGGGCGGCGCATCGCTTACGGTGAAGCGCGCGCGATAGAAGAAGGCGATGTCGTCGGGTTCGGCGATGTCGAAGTTCGTTTCCGCAAACAAAGTTCCTGACACTTTCCTTTATGACACAAACCTTAACGCCGCTGTTTCTTTTTCTACAGGCTGCCGCCAATAACTCTGCCGTTACTGCCGCCAACAATTCCGCGCGTGCCGCCGCTGCTGCGACAATGCCCGAAAAGCAACCGGCGATGCTTACCTTGATTTACGTCGGCGGGCTGGCGCTGATGACGCTATTCCTGCTTGTCTCACTTTTTCGCGCACGCTTGCGTAAAACGGCAATCGCGGCGGTTGTTCCCGCTGATTTGCCGCCGGAAGTGCGTGACCGTCTGGGCGCGGTTTCGACCAACAGAGGCTTGCGCGCGCTGCGCGTGTTATTCGTCGTGCTGGCGCTCACGGTCTTCGGGTTTCATGTTTACTGGGCGCGTTATGCCGAAGCGAGAAACGAGCGTTTCGAGGAACTGAACTATAAAGACTTGCGTAATCGCCGCCTCTCGGAATCCACTTTGCGCGGCTGGATTTTGGATCGTTCAGGCAAGTTGGAAAAGGCCGTCGCGCTTTATAAGTTCGAGAATAATCAACTCGTGCGCGAGTATCCGATGGACGAAGCGATGGCGCATCTGCTCGGCTCCGATCGCGGTGATCCGGGACTCGAACGCGCTTTGTTCGGCGTGCAGAGCGGCAACGTGCCGGAAGCCTTGCAAGTGGCGATGGGAGAAAATTTCAAGCAGCGCGCCAACACGGACGTGCGCTTGACGATTGACATTGATCTGCAAAAAACAGCCGTCGAACAACTCAAGGGCAGGCACGGCGCCGTTGTCGTCTTCAATCCGCAGACCGGCGAACTTTTGGCGATGTACAGCAATCCGTCTTACAGCTTGAAGGACGTGCAGGACGAAGCGACTTGGATCAGGCTCGAAGCGGACAAGCGCGACAACCCGCTCGTCAATCGCGCGCTCGGCACGTATTACACGCCCGGCTCGACGTTTAAGACCGTGACGATGACCGCCGCATTTCTCGCAGGTTTGCAGAATGAAACATTTCAAGGCACGCCGGGCGGCTTTGTTGCGGCAAGCGGCGCGAAGCCGATCACGGATGATAACGGTTCGTGCGAAATTTGCGGCTCGATGAAAATAGATCAAGCCTACGAAATTTCCAGCAATCAATATTTCGCGCAGATGGGCGTTAAGCTAGGCCCGGAAAGATTCGCCAATGCCGCCAGACTGCTCGGCATCGGAACCTACGCGACGCCCGCCGAAGCAGTGCAGGGACGCAGGCTGCCGGAAATCTGGAACGCCAGCACGGACGCCATCAAGCGCGCTCTTGCGCCGCGCGAATCGACGATGGTCACAGGGCCGAAAATCAGTCGCTTCGACATCGCGCTCGAAGGTTACGGGCAGGGTTATGCCGGACAAATGACGCCGTTTCAAATGGCGCTCGCGGCGGCTGCCATCGCCAACATGGACGGTAAACTGATGAAGCCGATGATTGAAATGGGACGCGCGCCCGAAGTGTTTCATCAAGTCATGCCGCCGCAAATCGCCCAGCAGGAACGCGCCATTATGGGACTCGTGACGGGCGGCCCAGCGGGTACGGCGCGCGGCGTCTTCGCGGATGTTCAGGCACAGGGCATTACATCCGGCGGCAAGACCGGCACGGCGCAAAAGATCGTTCCCGTTTATGACCCGAAGACGGGCGAGCCGAAAACACGCAAGCGCGTCGAGAAGGATCGCAAGGGCAATGTTATACGCGAGTATCAAGAAGTGATTATCGACAACGAACACCCACGCATAGACAGTTGGTTTCTCTGCATCGCGCCGCTCGAACGCCCGCAACTCGCCATGGCCGTTATCATCGAAGGCGGCGGCTACGGCTCGAAGGCCGCCGCGCCCGTCGCCGCCGCGATGGTGCTCAAAGCGCGCGACCTTGGATTGCTAGGCAATGCGCCCGTCAATCAAAACCAACAGCAACAACGGCAGCCGCCTACGAATAAGCGCGGACGCGGGCGCGCGCAGCAACAAACAGCGCCGCCGCAACTCACGCAGCAGTAACCGGCATTTTTGCTTCGTGTATAAACTCGCTGGATTGATTTCCGACAGTTAAATTAAACACAAATGAAGAATCGCGCTTCGTCACATCTCATCGCTCTCCTGCTCATTATCGCTTTCGAGTTCGCAGGTTATTACGCAGTGCATCGCGCCGCTCTAATTCGCGGCTACGATCCATCATGGGTCAGCGGCGCGCGTGATTTATTACTCTTCGTGCCGATCATCGCCATCGTTTTGTGGCTGACACGCGTGATGAAATTCGCGGGCAACTGGACGATCTACACGACCGCTGTACTGCTTTTCTCCATCGGCCTCCTTGTGCAGTATAGGCTTTACAGCGATCCCGAATACAACACGAAAAACAAAGCCGCCGCGCGCGCGGAGAAAACCAACCGGCTGCGTATGCGCTACATCAACGAAAATTACGATGCGGCGAAAAAGCAATTGATGGGCTTGCCCGCGACGCCCGTGCAACCCACCGACATTGACAACGAAGACGTGCAGCAAGGAACCTACTCCGTCGGCACGGCGCTTAAGTCGAGCTACACATGGATTCCGCTGTTTTCGTTTTTCCTCTTCGCGCTGGCCTACTGGTTCTGCGTGCAGGATAGATATTTGCTCTGGATACAGCGCCACAGTTTTATCATTGTCCTTATCACGCTCGTTCCGCTCGCCGCCGCCGTTGCGACTTCGAGCGCAGGCAAAGCTCTCGGTAATATGACGCCTTGGGAGCCTGCGAAGATTCCCTTTCTGCTCGGCTTCGCGGGCATTCTCACGGCGCGCTATAAAGACCTCGCGCGAACTTACTGGGGCATTCCTTCGGCGCGCGACATGGTGCCGTTGATTGCGATGGGGATGATGCCGTTCATACCATTCTTCGTGCTGAAAGACTTCGGACAAATGCTCGTTTTCAGCAGCGCCTACGCAACGCTTTACTTGATTGCGGTGCGACGCTGGCCGCAACTATTGCTGTTTGTCGGTACGGTCGCGCTCGCCATCGGCGTCCTTGTCGTCGGCGCTTTGCCGCAGGACGTGCAGGAAAAGGTTCCGCTGTTGCCGACGCTCGCCAAACCCGTGCAGGCCATTCTTCCATCGCGCATTCAACAGCGCTTTCATTTATGGCTGGACGGCTTCGATCCTCCGTCGCCGGATGTCACGTGGTGGAAAAAGGATTACGATGACGCGCTGCAACGCCAACCGAAAATGCGCGAGTTGGCAGAGCAAAGCCCTGCGATGCAAAAGTCCGTCAATACGGATGTGTGGTTTGACCGCCTCGCGTTTCAACCGGCGCAGGCCGTGTTCGGCATCGCGTCGGGCGGAACAACCGGGCGCGGTCTCGGGCTTGGCTTTGCGGAAGTAATTCCCGTCGCCGATTCCGATTATATTTACGCAGCCATCGGCGAAGAATTAGGACTCGTGGGCGGCGCAGTCGTGATGCTCGCGCTGATAATCTTTGTTCAGGCGGGCGTGCGCACGGCGCTCGAAGCGCGCGATATGTTCACCAAGCTCTGCTCTGCGGGGCTGGCGGCCTTCATCGGTTTTCAAGCGCTCGTCAATATCGGCGGCATCACGCGCGCGCTGCCGATGACGGGCATTACGCTGCCATTTGTCAGCCACGGCGGATTCAGTTTGATTACGAGCTTTGCGATGCTCGGAATGCTGATGGCCTTCTCGCATCGTAACTCTCTCGATGCAGTCGTCACCGCAAATACAGTCAAGGCGGCGCAGCCCGTCGCAAAGTCTGTTCTGGAGGCCGTTCAATGACGGATAAATCAAGCACAGCAGCGATTACTTCGGCCTCGATCAGTGACCGCGGATTAAGCGAGAAGCGCCCGCTCAACGAAGATTCATATCTCGCGGATGATGCGCGTCGTATCTTCGTCGTCGCGGACGGCGTCGGCGGCGCGCAGGCGGGCGAAGTCGCTTCCAAAACGGCAATCGAAGTGCTCGACGAAGCTTTTCGTCATCAGGAGATCGGCGGCGATATTGAAGACTTGCTCGAGATTGCAATTCAGCGCGCCAACGCTTCGATTCATCAAATGGCGCGCGAGCATCCGAAGCTTTCGATGATGGCAACAACCGTCGTCGCGCTTCACTTAGACGGCTTTACGGCAACCATCGGGCATGTCGGCGACTCGCGTCTTTATCGTTTGACGCCGGACGGCAAACTCCTGCGCGAAACCGAAGATCATTCGATGGTCGAAGAGGAAGTGCGCGCCGGGCGCATGACGCCGGATCAGGCTGCCAATCATCCGAGCCGCAATATTATTAGCCGCGCGCTCGGCGCAGAAGCCGCCGTCGATGTCGATACAAAAGCCATCGAAGTCGAGGACGGAACGGCTTTTCTTCTCTGCTCCGACGGCATCACGCGCCATATTTCCGATGACGAAATACGCCGTTTGCTCGCGGGCGGCAAGGACTTGAACGCAACGTGCGAAGAAATGAAACGCATTTGCTATGAACGCGGTGCGGAAGACAATCTCACGGCGGTTATTATACGCGTCGGCGATTTCAAAGCGGCGGCGAACACCACCACAGCATTTGAAGACGACGAACCGACGCTCGCTATGCCGCGCGCCAAAGCTTCCGCGTCGCCTTCTGCGAGTGACTCTCCGTCGCTTGTCGATGGCGATGGAAACGCAATGCCGACAATGCAAATGTCGAGCAACGATTCGGATGCACAAAACCGCGCTTCAAAATCATCATCGCGTCAGGTAATTTCGCTCGAACCGGAAGCAAGCGTGAAGGAGCGAGAGGCCACACGCGAACCGAAGCCGCGCAGCCTCGCCGGAACGCTCGCGCTGTTGCTCATCGTCGCTGCCGTCGCCGCTGCCGCAGCCTTTTACGGCGGCATGAATTATCGGGATCAACAGATTAAGCCATTGCCAATCGACAACGCATCGACGAGCGCCGTCGTTCAGGAATCTCCCGAAGCGAAATACGAAAAACTGCGCCGCGAAGTAGACCGCTCGCCGCAAGCGTGCGTTAGCCGCATGACGAGCGAAGCGGGCGGCAATCCTCTTGAAGCCGCCGACCCTGAATTTTTATATTTGTACGGGCGCGCGCTCATGCTTTCCGGCAAGCACGCGGAAGCAAGCGAAGCGTTCAAAAAAACAATCGATAAACTAAACGCGAATGCCGCGACGAATCGTGAGCCGCTGAAAGTGGAAGTGAGAATTTCGGCGGCGGCGGCAGCGCTTCAATCGCGCAATTCTTCCGCACAGGCAATAGCCGCCAAAGATTTAGATGAAGTCATTCAAACGGAAAGCGCGACGGGCGCAATGCAGCCAGCCGCCGCATCCAACGCCACAGGAACAGCACCGAAACGCTGATTTTTTTGCATCTAATCGCAAACACCGTTCGTATTCGATTGAAGCCGAAGGATGATCGAACTTAAATTACAGCAGTGCCGCTTGGACAATCGCTACGATGTCGAGCAGTGTCTGGGGCGCGGCAGCTATGCGGAGATTTACGTCGCGCATGACAACGCCGCGCAAAACGGCGAGCCGTCCACCGTCGTCATCAAAGCGCTCAACGTGCTGCTGCAAGGCGTGCCGGACGTAGAGCTTGAACGCACGCTCGTTGAAAATTTTCAGAACGAAGCCGTCGCCCTTGACCGCGTGCGCCATCCGAACATTATCAACCGTCTCGGACACGGCACGGCGATAGACCTTGCAAGCACGACGTTTCATTATCTCGTCCTCGAATATCTTTCCGGCGGAGACCTCGCGGCGCGTTGCCGCCAGCAAGCATTCCCGCTCGACCGCGCGCTTTTTTATCTCGAACAAGTTTGCGCCGGACTCGCGCACGCCCACCTCTGCGGCGTTATCCACCGCGACATCAAGCCGCAGAATCTGCTTCTAACGGAAGACTGCCGGGTCGTTAAAATCGCAGACTTCGGCGTTGCCAAAATCGAAGGCGGCGACGGAGTAATCACGCGCGTCGGCACAAACATTTACGCGCCGCCCGAACACAATCCGCTCTCGCACACAGGCCAACTCGACGCTTCGCTTCTGGCCGGAGGAGCGCAGCCGCACCTGACGCCCGCCGCCGATATTTATTCGCTTGCGAAAACCACCTACACGCTGCTCGCGGGAGAATCGCCGCGCCGTTTTGCGCAGCGCCCGATCACGGAATTTCCCGCGCCGATTGCCGGTAAGACATGGGCGACGGCAGTGCTTAAAGTTCTACGTCGTGCGACGCAAACATCCGCCGCCGCGCGCTATCAAACAGTGCAGGAGTTTTGGGCTGAATTGTCTGACGCCGCCTTGCCGCCGACGCAAATGCTTCGCCAGCCCGACGCAGAGGCAACTCTTTATCGCCCTGACACAAATCTGTCATCGGCAAACGATGCGCTGCCCGACGCCGCGCCGCCGCGTCCACGCTTTGACACGACACGCGATCTAGGCAAGATGCTTGCGGCGCACGGCAAAGAACGCCCGCGCATTGTCGTGCCGGTGATCGGTGCAGCAACGAACGCGGCATCAGCAGCGCATGAAGTATCCGGGCGCGAACATCGCCAAACCGCTCACGAAGCGCTCGCTGCGCTTCCGGATGCGCGCCAAAATTCCGCGTCTCCCCAATCGCTTCAACGTGACGCATCCTTAATCAAACAATCGGGATTGATAGCAAGCCGCAACGCACGACTGCTCGTCGCCGTGCTGCTCGTCGCGGCGCTTGCCGGAATGCTTTACGCAACGCACAATTACGTTCGCTCGCGTTTCTGGAATGCGACGCCCGCCGCCAATACAACGCCCACGCAGCAATCGAATGCGGCGGATACGGCAAACATCGGGCGTGAAGCAATTGCGACAACGAATGTTAATCTGCGTCCCGATCCGAGCATCAATAACGATCCGATTGGCCTTGCGGAAATGGGTTCGCGCGTGCGCGTGTTGAGCGTCAGAAATAATTTCTACGAAGTGCAGGTGCTGCAACACAGTCAGCCGAAGGCCGATCCGAATTCCAAGGATCGCGGCTGGCTGAACAAGAGGTTTCTGGAAATACAGTAAGCGCTGATTTTTTATTTTGCACGAAAGAGGAAACAAGAGTGGGCATACTTGAATCCATACGCCGCTGGGTGGATGGCGAAGGCGGAGTCGATCCTTTGGCGGCGGCGGACGAACAATCGCGCCCGCGCCGCGTGTGGGAAGAATTTCTGGTGAAGGTCGCGCGCGAAGTCGAAGCGGTAATGCAGCGCGAAATGTTTACACCGCCCGGCGGCGTCACATATATTCCGCGCGAATACATCGTGTACTTAAGCGCCGACGACGATAAGGATTGGCAGGGCGACAAGCGGCGCGGGCTTGAGCAGGGACTCTTTCATGTATTGTCGGAACGCGCGCGCGAATTAAGCAGTTCGACGCAGTTGGCTGCGAAATCCTTTGCCGTCGAACTGCGCGTTGACGGCACGCTCAACAAAGGCGAATTCCGCGTGCAGCCCGTCTGGGACGAAGCGGAGACAGGCCACACGATGGTCACGGCGCGCCCCGTTGAACTCTCCGCCGCGAAAACTCCGGCAGTCGCGCGCGCCGCTTCCATTGATGGAAACGAGAACCCGAACGACAGTTCGGCAGGGGAATCATTTGAAGGTGAAGGCGAGAAAACAATTGTGCGCGCTCGTCCCGCAGAACTTTATGCCATCGAAATATGGCGCGAAGGCGTGCGCGAATCCGTCTTGCCGATCAGCAAACCTGAAATCACTATCGGGCGCGGCTCGAACGCTGCTCCCGTCGATCTGCCGCTCAAAGGCGACCCGGAAGTCAGCCGTGTTCACGCCACACTCGCGCGCGACGAGCAAGCGCGATATTACCTGACGGCGAAAGGCAGGAACCCGACGCTCGTCAATAACCGCGAAATTACACGCGACGGGCGCACCTTGATTTCTCCAGACGACAAAATCGTAATTTGCAGCTTCACGCTCCGCATCCAACCGTAGCGAGCGACGTGGAACAAGTTTATCTATCAGATAAAAACCTTCCCAAGAAAACACAGCCGCCCGCAAGTTGCTGAACTCGCGGGCGGTTGTGTTTAAGTCTGATGGTCGTTACGGTGCATGAACGAGAAACACGTCCCATGCCCACCTGCCGACATGCGAATGCCGTGCATCATCGACTTTCGCTCTGAATCGAAAACTATTGCCGTATTGATCCGTCCGCTTCGATTCCTTGTAGTCAAGCGAAATAGAATCGACTCCAAGTTCCGGCAACGCGTGCAACTCGTTTGCTTCGGAAATCCCGTTGTGATTTACGTCCTGCCATAATCTCAAGCGAGCGAAAATCGCATCTCTGCTATCTATCACTCCATCGGCGTTTCCGCCGTTTGCCGGTTTGTCATATTCAGCTAAAGCGAGAAAGCCGTTTCTGATTATTCCTTGCGGCGGTTGTGGTTGCGGCGTGAAGTTGCCGAATAACTCTGTCCCATCGTCTATTGTGCCATTATCATTTCTATCCAGCGCCAGCCATGCGTCGTCTGAGCCTGCGGCAGTCCAAGACAGCCTGTCTTTGATTCCGTTGCCAGTAAGGTCGAAGTTGACGCTATTGTTTGTGCCGGTCAGATTAAAACCATTGCCCAACACGTCTATTACAATGGGTGAATAGCAGGTGCAGGCCTTCCATCGTCCGCCATGAGCCTCGCAATCAGCGATCACATCCGGGTCGTTGCAGCCTCCGCCACCATCGTTGCTACAAGTGTTGCTGGCAAAGTTCCAGTACCAACCAATAGATTCGCAAGTAGATTGAGTTATAGGAGAATCGGCGCAAGTCTCGCTAGAAGAATCCCAATTCATGCCCGCCGCCAAACACGCAGTCTGATACTGTGCCCTTGTAGGAGGTGGAGGCGGAGTAATACCGCATGTCTGAAGTGCTCTGGCGCACTTAGCCGCTACTAAGACTCCAAGAACCGGATGCAGAAGCAAGACACCGAGACAACTCGCTCCAATTGTTTCAGGACAAAGCGCAATTAAACCGCCCACTGATGCAATGTATGAACCTATTGTTAAGATGCACTCACCGGCATCTATTATGCAAGAAAGAGAATCAAGTAGAACATAATTCAATGCCCTAGCGGACATTGCCCCTAACAGAACAGAACTGATTTATCGGAGAAGCTTCTAGCATCTTCCATTAGCTGTTTGAGTTCACGATTCTTCCTGAGACTCGTAACCATCGCTCGTAGTTCCTTCTCTGCATCAGGAGTGAAACCTCTCTCTGCACGTTCTTCGTCGATTTTCAGCGCGGCTCTTATATTTTTGTATTGAAAGCCAACGTTGGTCTTAGTCGCGCCGTTATCCCTTGTTTCAGTTGTTGTACGTACTAAGAAGCTGCCTCCCCCAGTCTTAAATCGGGTTAAGGTCTCAAAACTTGACAAGCGCGTAAACTCTACCTCACCAAGTCTTCTCCCCCTTGTGATTTTAAGCTTAAAATGATTGGGCGATAGGTGTATGAATCTCCCTGTCGTGCCATCGGTTTTTTGTGCGAACGGTACATTGTCCCTGTCCAGTCCATAACGAAACGACTTGTTGCTGCTGGCTTTCAGAGTGTTCACATAATTCATGCCCCCATACATCTTCGCCTCCAAGCCATTACCAAAAGCAGCAACCTCAAAAGGCACAACCCAAGTCTGAGCAGCGGGCGCATTAGCGCTTGCACTACTCTTGGCTTTCGTGCTGCCTTCACGCCGTGCCTTCACTGAGGATGTGAATGGCACGCACAGCGAAATCACTAAGGCACACGAAATTGCTGAAGAAACGAAATAGTAAGAAAGGTTTTGAGAATGGTGTGAGCGCATGGTTATATAGTCTCCTTACAAGGTTTACTGATGTCTCTGACCAGAACACGTTCTTTGCACAATTGCAGCAATGGTCGTGTTAATTGTGCAACTCCAATGCTTCCAGTTTTCTTTTTCTAATCACGATAGCTTGGACTATCGAGACCGATATAAGCATTAGAGCGGCGAAGAATTTTATAGGTAGTCCGTCGTGGAACAGGATAAAGAATACGCACTGTAGAACAAATACCAAGTGCGAACCATATTTGAGCCATTTGTGCTTATTGTCTTTAAGCGCGAAAAATATCAGCATTGTGAGAAGAAAGACTGTCGAGATTTGGATGAAATCCAAAGCAGGGATTCCGATTTCAGAAAAGAAGGTCTCCATTTTGAACTCCATGACGTAATCCCGTAACATTAGTGGAACAGTTTCTTGAGGTTCTACACAAATTACATGCGATAGCAGTGCTGAAAACACTACCGCAACCGTTACTTTGAGAATCCATGAGTTGTTATGAGGTTGCGTTGGTTAAAATTTACAAGCTAACGAAAGCGGGATTCTTTGAGGAATGAGGCTTTTGCTAACAGAGAGAACAGGGACAAGCGCACTGTACGCCTGCGTTATTAAGCTGTCAAGATTTATTTTTGAAGTGGCGGGTTTGCGCGATTTACCTGTCGCTTCCGGCAGCAAGCAAGTCTTTCGCTTCGATTTCGGTGAGTAAGGTTTCCAGCAGCGGAATGATGCGCGACGGTTCAACGTAATCTTCGCCGAGGATGTTTGTGATGCGGTGATCAATCGTTTCACCGCTTACTTCTTTGAGGAAGGCGCGGCAGAATGCGGCGACGATGTCGGGGTCGAACTGCTTGCCTGTGTTGCGGCGTAAATCTTCGAGCACGTCTTCGAGCGGGCGACGTTGTCTGTATGGGCGATCCGTCGTCATTGCGTCGAAGGAATCGGCGAGCGTGACTATTTTAGCGCCGATGGGAATCTCGTCGCCCTTTAATCCGTCCGGGTAACCGCGCCCGTCCACGCGTTCGTGATGGTGGCGCGTCGTTAAAGGAATGTCCGCGTAGGGATGATGAATCGGCGCGAGGATTTCGTAGCCGATCACCGGATGGCGATTTAGTTCCTTCCACTGTCTGGCGTCTATTGCGCCGGGCGCATTGATAATCTCGCGGTCGATGATGAGCTTGCCGACATCATGCAGATAGCCCGCGACGCTGATGCCCTCTATGTGCTCTTCGCTCCAATCGAGTTCGCGCGCGATGATTTCGCTGTACTTGCCGACGCGTTCGGAATGCCCTTGCGTATACTTGTCCTTGCAATCAATCGCGGCGGCGAAGGCGCGCACCGTGTCTTTATAGGTTTCCCGCATCCCGTCGTAGAGCTTCAGGTTTTCGAGCGCGCGGCGTTCGACTTCCTCGATTAAACGATGCGTGTGCAGCCCGACGCCGATGTGCCGCGCCATCGAACAAACGATTTCCTCGTCTTCAACGGTGAAAGGCTGATCGCTCGCTTTGCCGCCGAGTAGTATGAGGCCGAGCAGATTGCCGCGAACGACAAGCGGCAGAATAACATCTATGCCGAGCGCCTCCAATACCATTCGATGAGTGGAAATAAAGTGAGGCAGATGCTCGGGCGGATTCGCCTTCGTAACTCTGCAAATTTTGTGAAGCCGCAGTTCTTCGACTTCAGAATCGGTGAGCGATAAGGACGGCAGCGTAAGATTGCCTGTGCCGCGCGTTGAAGCAAACTCCATCGTGCGATCTTCTTCGCGGTATTCGGCGAGCGCGCCGCGCCGTATGGCAAGCGCACCCAAAAGCAAATGCAAGGAAGCGCGCACCATATCCTGAAAATTATTCGTTTCAGCAATCTCTTGCCCCAAATCGGCAAGGGCTGCAAAATTGTGCAGCAGTTTGCGCCTGTCTTCTATTGCATCCATAAGATGCTCCTACGCTTCAATGGTTGATAACCCCTGTTTGATCTATCGCTGAAAACGAATCTACGACCGCCAGCGCTTCCACTTCATCCTTCGCAAGAGCGACGTGGCGTGTCAGCCCCAGCATTTCAAAAAGCTGCACCGTGTGGTCGTTGACATCGGAAAAAACGAGTTGCGCCTGAGTGCTTTTAGCGGCATCTATCACGCCCAACAGAATTGAGATGCCGATGCTATTGACGAGTTCCGTGTCTCTAAAATTAATGACGAGCACGCGAATGCCTGCGTCCAATTGCCGCAGGCATTCGCGTTCGATTCGTTCGCCGCTTAATTTGTTTAGATAGTCGCTGGCGTACACTACGGCCGTATTACCTTCGCTGCGCGAACGCACCGGTACGGCGTTTGCCGGTTCTGCCATTAAAGTAAGCCCCTCTCTTACCCCAACAGATATTTTGTCATGCGCAAACGCGAGCCGTCGTCCACACGCTCAAACTCGACCTCGTCCATCAGAGTTCGTATGAGTTTGAGTCCCCAGCCGCGACGTTCGCTCGCCTGCTCTTCTACGTCTTCAATGTGAGTGTTTTGCTGCGACGCAGGCGGCTCGTTTGCGCTCTCGGGCGCGACGACAACCCCTCTGCTTGAAACCGTGACGGTTAATCTATCACTTCTAACGAGAAATTGCTGATAAATTTTTCGATCCGGGCTATGGCTATGCTCAGCCGCATTGATGCAGGCTTCGACGAGCGCCGTCTTGATTTGATTAATCGCTTCGGGCGGAAAGTTAATGCGGCGCGCGATATGCTCCAAAGTGTGCGCGGCAATCAACTCCGTATCCTCGCCCATCGGAATCACCATCTCGAATTCATCCGGCGCTGTTTCCTTGCCGTTATTTGTCGCGTCGCCGCTGCGCTTGAGCAATGTTTGTAAAAGCCCGACCTGCCGCAGGCTCGAACCGTAAGCCCCGCGTTCATCGAGCAACTCGCAAGCTTCTGCCGTAAAACCTTCGGGAGCGATTAGCCACAAACGCACGCGCCCCATTCCACATGCCTGCGCAAAACTCTCCAAGCGATCACACATCAACTGCGTCAGCGCGCGCCCCGCTTCGGTTTTGGATTCGAGCTGCGCCGCCAGCCACACGACTTCGCTTGCGTCCGTGTATGCGCCCGCGTCGAAGCAGTGCGCGACGGCACAACGCTCGTCATCGAGGCGCGCGCCCGCCGGAACATCGAAGGCCGCGCAACCCGCCACATGAACCGCCTGCGGCAACCCCACTAAATCCGTTTCGCTGCCGAGGCCGTTATTAATGTCTGCGGCTTCGGCTCCGCGATAAAGACGCGCGAAATTTTCGTAGCTTAAGAGACTAGCAGGCACGCGCTGGCAATCGAAACGCGACAGCACATCCTTCAAGTCAATCGCCGACTCTTTACGGTAATGCCGCGCCATTGTTTCCGGCGCTCGCTTCAAACAACGGCGCAATGTTTCGGCGACGACGAGCACGCGCGCATCTGTAGCAACGTCGAGACGATAACGAGCCTGCAAATAGTCCATCCAAGGCAGCGAATCCCTCGGGACTTCGACAAAATCCGCTTCGACGTTGATTAACTCGCGCGCGTCTAATCTACCGAGCAACGACTGCAAGGCATCTGCTTCGAGGCCGATCCTTTTGCGCCACACTTCAATCGCCGATTTACTGCTGCCGCTCCCGCCGCCGTTGTTGCCCGCCGATTCATAAAGCGTGCGTATGAGCGCGCGGCTCGTCAACGCTTGCGGCGCGGCTGATTCGAGCGAACCCGAAAAATAGCGATGCAGGCGTCCGCCCATCAATTCATCGACGTAAAGCTGCTGGCAATTGAGAAAGCTCGTCAAAGAAACTTTTTGCTCGCGCGCTGCTTGTATCAGCGTGCCTATGTAAAAGGGATTACAGGACAACTGCTGCGCAATCAAATCCCTTGTTTGATCGTTGATCGAGACTTCATTGCGGCGCGCGAGCCGCTCTATCAAACGATGTGCATCCGGTTCATCTAGTCGCTGCAAGTGCAATGTCGCGGTGTGATCCGTAGCGATTTGCGCAGCGTCTATGAAATCGAGCATTTTGCGGCGCAGGCCGGAAAGCACAAAAGGCAGGCCGGAGCGAAGAAGCGTCTGCGTTAATGCTCTGCCGAAGGCCGCGCCGCCGTTTAAGTTTTCCATTAAATGCGCATCGTCGATCAGCACGAGCACTGATGCCGTGTGTGTCGCGGCACGTTCGAGCGCGCCTATGCAGGCATGAACAAGTTGATCCGTGTCGCCGCTCGATTGTTCGCAGATTTCGGCGAGCCGCTCGATCCAAACGGCATCGGCGGGCGGAGCCATTTCCACACACTCCGCGACGGTCAGCGACGCGTTGGCAAGCGAAGAATCAAAGCGGCGAAAGGCGATCCACTGCGTAAGAAAAGCTTGCAGAAAGCGTTGCGCTGAAGCAGCGGCTGAAATATCCTGCGCGGAGAAGGCGAAGTAGAACGGCGCGATGTTCGCGCGTCGATTAAATAATTGGTCGTAGCTTTGACGTAATAGTTCGGAGGCGCCGACGGTGGGAGCGGCAAGCAGAAACAATCCGCGCGCGCGCGCGCCGGGTTCGGCGAGGCTGGCGATTTGTTGTAATTGCGCGGCGCGCCCGATGAAGTCGTCCGGCGCAACGCGATTCATAATGCGCCGCACGCGCGTCGATTCATGTGGCGGCATCATCAGTATTATCCCTTGATTCTTTGTCCTTCAATCCACTGCCCGCGCGCGAATTAGCGGCTTGCGGCGAATGCGACACGACACGGTTTTTGCCATGGCTTTTGGCGAGATAAAGCGCGCGATCCGCAGCGCCGATAATGCTTGCCGCCGTGTCGAGCGACGGCTCGTAGGCGCACAGCCCGATGCTGACAGTGACGGCTCCGTGCGGCTGCGCGTTGCTGTGCGGAAAGCGCGTGCGTTCGACGCGCCGACGAATACGCTCGGCAATTACCTTTGCTTCCGCGAGGTTCGTCTGCGGCAGCAAAATCGAAAACTCTTCGCCGCCGTAACGCGACGCAACGTCAGCCGCGCGAAGCGCAGACTTCAAACTCTGCGCCGTCATCTCCAGCGCAAGGTCGCCCGCTTGATGCCCGTTGCGGTCGTTGTAGGGCTTAAAGTCGTCGATGTCTATCATCATAAAACTCATCGCGTAGCCCTGCCGCTTCGAGCGCTTCAATTCTTCCGTCAATCGTTCTTCGAGATAGCGGCGATTGAGCAAATTCGTCAAAGGGTCTGTAATCGCCATCAACTGAAACTGCGTCGCCTTTTCACGCCAACCCGCGCGGTCGAGCGCGAGCGCCATCTGCGGCGCAATCATTTCGAGAAGGCTCAGATCGACATCATCATAGGAGCCGCCGCCCGCTTTGTCCGTGACGTTCAGTACGCCGACCTTGCGCCCAGCAATCGAGATCGGATAGCTGATAAAGGAGTTGGTTTTGTAACGACGCTCGGCGGGAGCAGGATTGTAACCCGCTGTTTGCAGATCATTGACGACGAGCGGAAGCCCGGTCTGAAGTACCGCACCGGCGACGCTATCGCCGAGCCGCACGCGCGATTCCGTCGCGGCTTCCGTGTGAAAACCGACGGCTGCCTTGAACGCTAATTCGTTGGACGCTTCGTCGAACATCAGCAGCGAGCCGCGCTCTGCCCGCAGCAGTTCGGCGGAATGTTGGAGAATCGACAAATAGCTTTCGTCAGGCGCAGCTGTATTCATGCGCTCCGCGAAGTGGCGCAAATTATCGGCGGCGCGCGTTCGTTTCTCCAGCTCGCCGCGCAAGCGCATGATTTCAAGCGGCAATGCGAGCGATTGACAGAATTCCAGCAGCGCGCGCCGTTTCGCATTCGTCAGCTTCGCATCGGCGACAAGCAAAGCATCCTTCGCTCGATGACCGACGATCAAAGGAAAAAGTTCGATAGCAGTCTTCGCTTCGTCCGGCGCTTCCAATCCATCTGCGGGGCGCAACGAAAGCCGCCCGCGCGTGTTCTCGTAAACAACTAGCGAGCGCTCTTCCTTCGCCGCTTCAACAAACAAAGCGTCTTCATCGTTGAACTCCAAAGAATATGAGTGCTTCTGAAACCGCCCGCCTACGAGAGACGGAGCTAGCCCGCTTTTGTCGCCGATAAGCAAGGCGAAGGATTTCAAATCATACTTTTCGCCGAGAATCTTCGCGGCGGCGCGGCAGATGCCCGCCAGCGAAAGATCGGGCGCGGAATTGTCATCTACAGAATTTTCGCGCGCATCGACTTCGCGCGTAGCTGCAACGGGAGCGCCCGCGACATCGCTCTCGCTCGAAACAATCGCCTGCTCGATCGTTGCAGCAACAACCAGCGGCGTTGTTTCAACTGAAGCAGCGCGGTTGTAATCGGCGGCGAGTTTCGAGATGCGCGAGTCGAGCGCCTGCAAATCTTCGGGAGCGGCAAAGATGACGTTTTTGAATAAATCGTCCGAGAGCAAGTCCTGCAAATCACCGGCGCGTATGCGTTCGCCGAGCGCGCGATAGTCTGCGCTTTTCAGAAAGGCGCGCCCGCCGATAACCGCCAGCTTTCGGCCTTTAATTTCAACGGGAACGACAACGCAGTGCAATCCGGCATGACAACGATATTGAGTATCTGCGGCGGATTCCTGCGCTCGTTCATAAGCGACGCCGCAAAACGGTTCGCATAGATGCGCGTGCTCCGGCGAGGATTGAAAGGCGCGGCAAATGGAATTGTTGTTTGAAACGGCGAGAGCGGGAGGTTGGTGGCCTTCGACAAGCAAAAGCGCGAGGCCTGTCGCGGCAGCAAGCGCGTTTTGTCCGTCGGCAAAACCGGGCGGCGCTGTTTTGGGCGCTTGTGCTTCGACGGCGACGGCGCGCTTCGAGGTGGCGGCAGTATCCTTCATCTGCAAGGTCACGTGTAACGTGTCCGAAATGCGGTTAGGGGAGCGAATCAATATTATTCCTCGAGAAAGTGCGACCGCACGCGCACTTTAATGTTCGGAACCGGGCGCGAAATATGCTTCCGGCTCCTTGCCTTGCAGTATAAATATTAGCGCGCCTTCAGACAAGATTATCGCCTTCGCGCGAAACTCTTGCAGACCAGCCCGCCGAGCATTTTATCCGTCACTTACTGTATACGATTAATAACCGGGATGTTTCAAGATGCGATCACGCGCTGTTCGTCGCGCAGCCCGGGCGCATCATTCGGCGCAACCTTTTCGATGTCAGGCTCGGCGGGGCTGATGCGTATGCAGGCCGCAAAATGATTGGGCTTTATCTCCGCCAGCGGCGGCACAATTTCCTTGCAGGCCGCAATCGCATACGGGCAGCGCGTGTGAAAACGACAGCCCGGCGGCGGATTAATCGGCGACGGCACATCGCCTTCGAGCACAATGCGCTTGCGCGTCGCCTCAATGCGCGGGTCTGGCACGGGGACGGCGGAAATAAGCGCCTTTGTGTAAGGCATCAAAGGCTCATCGTAAATCGTTTTCGCGTCGGCGATTTCCACTAATTTGCCCAGATACATCACAGCCACGCGGTCAGAAACGTGACGAACGGCGCGCAAATCGTGCGTGATGAAAAGATATGTGAGCTTCTTTTCTTGTTGCAGACGTTCCATCAAATTCATTATCTGCGCTTGAATGGAAACATCCAACGCCGAGATCGGCTCGTCTGCGACGATGAAATCAGGATCGACGGCGAGGGCGCGCGCGATGCCGATGCGCTGGCGCTGTCCGCCGGAAAATTCATGCGGATAACGCTTGATGAAACGCTTGTTGAGGCCGACGGTTTCCATTAATTCCTGCACGCGCACATCCACGTCGCGCCCGCGCGCCAGCTTAAAAGTTCCGATTGGCTCGCTGATGATTTGCCCGACGGTCATGCGCGGGTTCAAGGACGCATACGGGTCTTGAAAGATCATCTGCAAATGCTTGCGCTCGTCGCGCATCGCGCGTTTCGACAAATGCGCTAAATCGCGCCCGCGAAACAATACTTGCCCGCTCGTCGGTTCGGTCAGGCGCAGGAGTGCGCGCCCGAGAGTAGATTTGCCGCAGCCGGATTCGCCGACAAGCCCGAGCGTCTCGCCCGGATAAATATCAATCGTCACGCCGTCAACCGCTTTCACGACGCGCGGCACTTTGCTTCCGCCCGAAAGCTTGTCCCAGACCGAGCCGCCGCCGAGATTGAAATGAACCTTCAGATCGCGTATCGCAATCAACGGTTCGCGGCCATGCCCGCTCTCAAGCGGCGACGGCATCACTTCGGCGGTGCTGTTAAGGGGTTCGGTGCTCATCAAATTATTCAACTCTGAATATGTTACCGTCAAATGTTTTGTGTTTGCACTTACGGTAGATCGAGTAATTGTTCTTCACTGTTACTGCCCTGTGACTGTACACCTTTTTCGCGGCATGACGCGCCGTAAACTTCTTCCGCAAAGTGACAGAGCGAATGATGATCCGGCGTGAGTTCGACAAACGGCGGAAACTCTTTGCGGCAAATGTCCTCGGCGCGTTCGCAGCGCGGCGCAAACGGGCAGCCTTGCGGGAGATGCGCGACATCCGGCGGCAAGCCCGGTATCTGGTAAAGCGCGCCCTGCTCCGACGTCGGATCAGGCACGGAGCGCAGTAGTCCCTTCGTGTATGGATTGCCCGGACAATCGAACAATTCGCTTGTGCGCGCCTGCTCGAAAACCTTTCCGGCGTACATCACTATGATGTGATCGGTCATGCCCGCGACGACGCCCAGATCGTGCGTGATGAGAATAACGCTTGTTCCCGTTTTTTGTTTGAGCGTCTTGATGAGTTCGAGAATTTGCGCTTGAATCGTCACGTCGAGCGCCGTCGTCGGTTCATCTGCAATCAGCAATTCCGGCTCGCATGAAAGCGCCATTGCGATCATCACGCGCTGCCGCATTCCACCGGAAAATTCATGCGGGTAGGAATCCACGCGCGAACGGGCATCTGGAATGCCGACAATTTCGAGCATCTTGACGGCGTGCTCGTAAGCCTCGCTTTTCGTGTGGCCTAAATGCAGTTGGGTGAGTTCCATCAACTGCCTTGAGATGCGCATAAACGGATTAAGCGACGTCATCGGGTCTTGAAAGATCATCGCAATTCGTTTGCCGCGAATCTTGCGCACTTCGTCCGGCGGCAACGTCAGCATGTCCTGCCCGTCGAAGATGACTTCGCCCGCGACGATGCGTCCCGGCGGGCTTGGTATCAAACGTATAATCGAAAGATTCGTGACGGATTTTCCCGACCCGCTTTCGCCGACGATGCCAAGCGTTTCGCCGCGCAGTAAATCGAAGCTGATGCCGTCAACGGCCTTCACCGTGCCGTCTTCAGTCGAGAAATACGTGCATAAATTTTCGACGGAAAGAATTGGTTCGCGCTTGCTCGTCATAGATATTTTTCGATTGCCGACGTAAATGTTCAGATCTTTCGCATCTGCGGATCAAGCGCGTCACGCAGTCCGTCGCCGAGAAAATTGAGCGAGAAAAGCGTCAGCGCCATCGTCACGCCGGGGAAAATCAGTTGCCAAGGAAAGATCGCGATGTTGTTGACGCCTTCGGACGAGAGGCTGCCCCACGATGCGAGCGGCGCTTGCACGCCGAGTCCCAAGAATGAAAGAAAAGCTTCCTGCAACATCACGGAAGGAATCGTCAGCGTCGCATACACGATCACGGGGCCGAGCGTGTTTGGAACCAAATGCCGAAAAATAATTTTCGAGTTGGAAACGCCCGTCGCGCGCGCCGCCATCACGAATTCCTGATTCTTGAGCGAGATTACCTGCCCGCGCACAATGCGCGCCATCGTCAGCCAAGACACAGCGCCGAGCGCCA
>JAABUK010004569.1_pt1 | contig 22337 bp, 21 predicted proteins | sample 5559141 | NCBI WGS metagenome assembly JAABUK01 (sample SAMN10711869, study PRJNA513367) | rock metagenome | isolation source: Antarctica rocks | place: Antarctica: Victoria Land, Pudding Butte nord | collected 2016-01-03
GAGTGAGGTAACCTTCCCCTCCAGGCCGCGCGCGAGAATAGCTCACGAGACGACTGACTGGTAGAGACGAGTCGCCACGATGGTTCTGGCACCAACTGCCCAGTTGGTGACTCGAGGTGGGTGTCCGCGGCACGTAGCATTTGCCTCGAGTATCTGTCCAGCGACCACGGTACCTCAGATGCAACGATGCCAATGGAAGGGGATCGGTCAGCAGTCATTGCATAGGACTCTGCCTGTCCGACGGCCCATCGATGGCGGAGGATCGGAGACATACGAGCAGGACCCATGTCTTGACTGTCCAAGTGGTGTCGCTATTGCACGCGAGCAGACGTACTCCGCACGCTGGAGAGGTGGAAGAGCGAGAACGCTGCCTTGTTCCTGGGGAAAACACGAGCTCGGCCCTCTCACGGGACCGCGCACCCCCCAAATGTGGGGAAAGCTGCTCGCGCGCTGATCCTCTTAAGCCTCCACTCAGGTCCTGTGCCTCTCGCACTCTGCGGACAGTGATCCCTTCATCTGTACACATCGTCAGCGGCCCCTGGCTCTCAGCTCTACCTCAGGAGCTGTGGAACATATCCGGGAAGCTGTGGTGCGAATAGATCCAGCTCCAGCTGTCTTCACTTCCCCCCACAATGTGGCTGATCCAAGCTTCTACCGTGTTGCTCACGGCTTCGGTAGCCTTTGCAGGGGTTGGTCAATTACTTTTCCGCAGACCTGATTGATTTCAGCTCGTCGATGCTGTCACGCTCATCTGAACCTGACGCGGTGTAGCTGACTGACCTCGACCAGGTCCCGCATCGGCACCGAGATCTGCCCTTCTCCAATAGCAGTACTGGCCCTCTTGCATTTTCCCCCCCAAAATACCCTTCTCCATGGGCAGCCGGCTCCGGACAGTGGGCAGATGCCTACGCAAAGGCACGCGCCTTCGTGAGCCAGTTGACGTTGCTTGAAAAGGTCAACTTGACAACAGGTGTCGGGCAAGTCGCCCCGTGCTTCTGCTCATCGTGACATTCTAAATTCTGTTCAGATGGCAAAGCGAGCGATGTGTTGGTGAAGTCGGATCAATTCCTCGCTTGGGTTTCCGCGGCCTTTGCATGCAAGATTCTCCACTCGGCGTCAGATTTGGTGAGTCTACTAAGCCATTCACATTGTTTTCAAGGCGTTAATCCAGGAAAGCCGACTATGTCTCTGCCTTTCCATCAGGCGTCAATGTGGCCGCTACCTGGTCTCGTAGTCTCGCCTATGCGCGCGGCGAAGCTATGGGCACAGAGCACCGTGGTAAAGGCGTTGATGTGCAACTCGGGCCGGTGTGCGGACCTTTAGGCCGTTCTCCCGAAGGGGGCAGGAACTGGGCAAGTCGAGAGTGATATGGGGGCTTTGACAGTGTCTGACGAGTATCGCAGGAGGGATTTAGCCCCGACCCATATCTGACTGGCGCCTTGATCAACCCCACGATTCGAGGCATTCAAGACGCAGGAGTCATTGCATGCACAAAGCATTACATTGGCAATGAACAGGAGCATTTCCGTCAGGCAGGCGAGGCGAAAGGCTATGGCTTCAATATCACCGAGAGTCTGAGTTCTAACATCGACGACAAAACCATGCACGAGTTGTACCTCTGGTAAGGGCCACCCCTTCGCCTCCGGGACCCTTGACTAACCAATACAGGCCCTTTGCAGATGCCGTCAAAGCAGGCACTGGCTCCATCATGTGCTCCTACAACCAGATCAACAACTCGTATGGGTGCCATAATTCCTACAGTCTCAACTACCTTCTGAAGAACGAGCTCGATTTCCAAGGGTTTGTCATGAGTGACTGGCAAGCACAACACAGCGGCGTCGGAGACATCCTAGCCGGGCTTGACATGGTGCGTCACTTCCTACCGCCAGGGAAATTTACACTAACATCTACCAGGCTATGCCAGGAGACACAACCTTCTCGACCGGTCTTTCATTCTGGGGCACCAACCTAACAATTGCTGTGGCCAATGGCACGGTTCCCGAATGGCGATTGGACGATGCTTGTGTCCGAATCATGTCCGCGTATTATCTGGTAGGCCGAGACACAACCCGGGTCCCCATCAATTTCGACTCGTGGACTAGGAACACTTATGCGCCTATCCACATTGCAGTCAAATCGCCCATTGGACTCGTCAATAAACATGTGGATGTACGGGACGACCATGCTCACTTGATTCGAGAAATGGGTCGTGCCAGCACGGTTCTACTCAAGAACACAAACAACGCCCTTCCACTATCTGGCAAGGAAAGATGGGTGGGAGTTTTTGGAGAAGACGCTGGATCAAATGCCTACGGTGCGAATGGCTGTTCCGACAGAGGATGTGACAACGGTACCCTGGCAATGGGATGGGGCAGCGGAACTGCAGATTTCCCTTATCTCGTCACCCCCGAACAGGCTATCCAAAACTATGTTCTCACACAAACCATCAGCCTCGTATCCGCCGTGACTGCTCAGGGGGCAGTCACGCAAGCCCAGAGTCTTGCCGCGCAAGCCGATGTTGCTCTGGTCTTTGTCAATGCTGACGCCGGTGAAGGCTATATCAGCGTTGACGGCAATCCAGGAGATCGCAAAAACTTGACTTTGTGGAAGCAGGGAGATGATTTGATCAAGAATATCTCCGCCCTCTGCAACAACACAATTGTTGTGATGCATACTGCTGGACCTGTCTTGGTCACTGATTGGTACCGAAACGATAACATCACCGCCATTTTGTGGGCAGGCCTTCCTGGACAGGAAAGTGGCAATGCAATCACCGACATCCTTTACGGCCACTACAACCCTGGCGGCAAGCTCCCTTTCACCCTTGGACCTACGCGGGCATCTTATGGAACCGATCTTCTATACGAGCCAAACAACGGGCAATTTGATGCTCCACAGGACGATTTCACCGAAGGAGTCTTCATTGATTATCGGGCTTTCGACAAAATGAATATCACACCCATCTACGAGTTCGGCTTTGGTCTCAGCTACACCACATTCAGTTACTCGAACTTGGTCGTCAGCTCCACGAATGCCGGACCGTATGTTCCTTCAAGTGGGACCACCCCAGCTGCTCCATCACTTGGCAATAATGCAAGCATGGACTACTCTCGATATGTCTTCCCTAACGGCAGCATTACCCGTGTCTCACAATACATTTACCCATACTTGAACTCGAGCAACCCTGCCGATGCATCGGCTGACCCCGATTATGGTCTTCCAACTAGCGATTACGTTCCCGCTGGCGCAACCGACGGCTCTCCACAGCCATTGCTGCCTGCTGGTGGTGCTCCTGGTGGCAATTCAGGACTGTGGGCCGTGTTGTACACCGTGACTGCTACCATCAAAAATACTGGCAGTGTTGAGGGTGATGAGGTGCCCCAGCTGTACGTCTCGCTTGGTGCAGGCGAGCCCGCAGTTGTGTTGAGAGGTTTTGACCGTTTGACCATTGCACCTGGAGCGTCTGCAACATTCGCGGCAGACCTCACCAGGAGAGACCTGTCGACATGGGACACTGCAAGTCAAAACTGGATACCTGCTAGTGGACCAGTTACTGTCCACGTCGGAAGCTCCAGCAGAAACCTGCCGCTATCGAATACATTGCAATCTTACTAGTCACCCAGCAGCAGGAGATGATGATCGGAGGAGAAGACTTCTCAAACTCTCAAAATTAGTTAATGCTGTATAGTTAGTCCTCCGCCGAGTGCCCTTATTGTCACAAGAGCTATTGTAAGTAATTATGGCGGTCCGAATGTATCTGAGACGTAGCCTCACTACTGAGTGTCTGCGAACCCATGATCTACTTATGCCCATCCACAACATGGCTCTCTCGGACCAATTGCTTTGCTCGATCAAGTTCACGTGCTAGATCAAGATTCCAAATCCAAGTCCATCGTGTCTCGATATCCCTCTGTAGCTTTTCCAAATCGTCAGAGATGCTTTGATCGGAGAACCCGTAAACGAGTCCAGCAGCGCGACTCGTAGCTACAAGCTTCTGCGCTCTAGGTCTTCTGACTTGATCAAAGGCTTCGAAGGCCACTTCAAGAGTGTCTTGCTATCCCAAGCCCCCGAGTAGACCACTCAATACATAGGCATCTTCAAACCCATGGCTGCCCCAGCGCCCTGATGGGGAGAACTCGCATGGGCCGCATCTCCGATCAAGCATATCTTGCCCTTGCAAAAGCTGTCAAGAGGAGGAGAATCGAAAATGCCCCATAGACTTCGATCTTTCACTTCCTAAGCAGCTATAAGATGGGTTTGCCCCAGTCCTCAAAGTCTTTCAGCATGCCTTCTCTTTCACCGGGCATGACCCACTGATCGATTTCCCAGGCCTGATCAACCATCTGCTTGTCAGCGACCATGTTCATAAGACGGCGGCGATCGGCGGGATGGGTGATAATATAGCCGCGGTACCCACAGTAGATGGTGCCATTCACAGCGGCCTCCTCGCCTACTACCTTTATGGCAATATCTCTGGGGATGAGAGAGAGAGCGATAGACCTTTTCGCCTGTGAACACTGCACTGGCTTTCGGGTCATTCTCGCCAAGAAGAAGTCGACTCCCACAACTTTTGATTCCGTCTGAACAGATCATACCTGAAGTCCAGGCAGTCGTGCCATCCTCGAATACAAGGTGAACGCCGGTACGAGTCTCCTGAGCCTCCTTAAGGCACTTTCTGAACTCGACCGTAGATTCTGGAATGAGCTTGATCAGTTCATCCAGAAACTTCGCCCTGTGCACACACAGCTTCTTCCCCAAGCACTGCTCGTCGTTGATTCCACGTGCGAAATCACATCACCGAACCGACCTACCGTCGACAATCCACACTCAGTGCATGACACCGTGATGGACCAACTTCATGTCCCTACCAGCCAGACCCTCTCGGTGCTTATCCGCCATCCCGTGGCGGAACGTCAGCCATGTGCGCTTCCTTTCTTCGCTCTCATTGTATGTTGCGCAACGAGTATACGCATCTCTTATCCTTGGATCGATAAGACCCAGAGGCTCGACCGCATTGGGCCCACAAGCGATTCCTGCGCCACTCTCGGAGAATGCTTTGGTTGATTCATATATTTTGTGCTTGATGCCGAAGCGAGAGAGGCCAATGGAAAGTGTCAAACCTGCAAGGCCCCCTCCTATGATAGCGATGGGGAGGTCCTTTGGGCCATCACCAAGGGGCATTCTTGCGAGCTGGTCCTGTGCTCAAGGGATCGAACTCCCCTGGCGTACTTTAGTAGTACGAGGATAAGGCTGGGTGCTCGGTGCATTCGCTAGCGGATGATCTCTAGATCCGATCAGGAGAGCTACATCATCACTTTCAGGAATGGGAAAGTTACCTTCGAAGCTAGGGAATATTACTTTGCAATAATGAGGGCTCTTGCTTGTATTATCGCTTTGCGATTCAAAGCTGATGCTTCAGAGAAGTCGGTCTTCGTTCCTGGTATCACCTAAAGTAAGCAAACTTCCCCATCCGACGGAAACAATTCTAGCACTGCCCAAATGGTCGCGTACATTCGCTACCATGGCACCCTCAAAAACATCGATAAGCTCGAAGCCGCGGGTGATCTATTGGTTTCGAACTGATTTGCGCCTCCACGATTCTCCTGCGCTGAAAGCTGCGCTCGACTTGGATCCAGATGTGTTTTATCCCATCTGGACTTGGGATCCGCATTATGTCTATCGGGCACGGGTTGGCCCAAATCGATGGCAATTCTTGTAAGTCGCGGTCTGAGCATGTCTTTTTGAAGCACTAATCAATACTTGAGCAGGACTGATTGCCAACACGATCTATCATCCTCATTGAGAAAGCTCAATAAGAAGCAGAAGCTGCATCTCATTCGCGAAGCCCCGCAGACAGTCTTCCCGAAGCTATTTAAATTATGGAAGATCACACATCTCGTTTTCGAGAAGGATACAGATGCATACGCGCGCGATCGCGACAAGGAGGTCATGAAGCTTGCAGAGGACGCAGGTGTTGAAGTAGTTGTGAAAATGGGGCGCACCTTGTATGATCCAGATGAGCTGGTCAAGCATAATGGAGGAAGGCCTACAATGAGCATGAGTCAGACACAGAAGGCTGCTGAAGCGTTGGGAGATCCGGCCAAACCAATACCAGCTCCGATATTTCTACCGGATCCTGGTAATACCGATTTGTCTTCCATCGACCATCAGAAGCCAGACCCAAGTCCTGACTTCAATTCTGCTCACCGGAACCTGAATAAGAAAGAGAGCCAATACAAATCAATCATGGGACCGAATAAGGATTTTGCAGTCCCGACATTAAATGAAATGGGCATTGAACTTGCCACAACACCACATCGTGGAGGAGAAACTATAGCGTTGAAGATGCTAGATGACATATGTAAGAATGAAGACTATACAGGCACATTTGAGAAACCAAAATCGGCACCCACCGACTTCAACCCCCAGTCAACTACGCTGTTAAGCCCACATCACCATTTCGGTAGCTTAAGCATCCGCGAATTCTGGTGGCGCGTTGACGAGGTCTATCAGAAACGAAAGAAGAACGGAAAAGTCAACAGCAGGATACCGGAAAACTTGCATGGACAACTGCTATTCCGCGATATGTATTTTGGGGCGCAAGCTGCCCTTGGCTACAGCTTTGCTCAGGAGGTTGGGAACAAAGTCTGTAAGTTTGTCGATTGGCATCTACGAAGCAATATCTCCGAAACGCCTGTCGGTGAACACCTCCTGGCAGGCGACTATGTCGTTGATAAGCCTGAAGCGGAGACTTGGTTTCGCCGATGGAAAGCCGGTACCACTGGCTTTCCTTGGATCGATGCGCTGATGCGCCAGCTGAGGCTGGAAGGATGGATACACCATCTAGGTCGACATGCTGTGGCTTGCTTTCTGACAAGAGGCGGCTGCTACGTGCATTGGGAAAGAGGAGCGGAGGTCTTCGAAGAATGGCTCATTGACCACGAGACTGCTTGCAACTCCGGAAACTGGATGTGGCTAAGCTGTACTGCCTTTTACTCGCAATTCTACAGGTGCTACAGTCCCATTGCCTTTCCCAAGAAAACAGACACTAACGGGGACTTTGTGCGACACTTTGTCCCCGAGCTCAAGGATTTCGACAAGAAGTATATATACGAGCCGTGGAAGGCGCCGATTGCGGACCAAAAGAAATGGGGTTGTGTCATCAAGGGCGATGGCACTCAAACGCAAGACGGAAAGCTGAAGGTGTATCCGAAGCCCATGTTTGATTTTAACGACAGGAGGAAATTCTGCATCGACGCGATCAAGAGGGCTTATCATGTCAATCTGCATGGACATGATCCCAAGGTGCTCGATGGGAGCTGGAAGGGAATCTTTGGGTACAAGATCGAAGGGTCGGGGAAGAGGAAGGATGAAACGAACGAGGATGAGGTGGGTGCGCAGAGGCCGAGCAAACGGGCAAAAGCTGATCCAGGGAATGAGCATGAAAATGATAGGGTGGCTAATGGCGATGATGCGAATGCGTCGGAGGATGAGACGAGCACACAGAGACCGGCGGGTAACAGGAAGAGAGGTGGGAGGGAGCAACAGGCGACGTTGGATAAGCACGTTGCCCGAAAGAAGGTTAGGAAGTAGTTATTTCCCGATTGTAAGCATCCATCTTCACTGCCCAAAGAGACTCCTGAGATCAGCTTCTCCCATAACCCACCAATCCACCTACTTCTGCAGACCATGAGGCAGTCTGCTTGTAATGGCCACTCCCTTCTGCGAAGGTCCCCTGTCCGCCAGGAAGCGTGTGAAGATGATCTTCAGTTCGACATTCGAATCGGTGGCTACGACGCAATGCCACCCTGGCCTTATCTCTTCGTCTTTTCGCAGCCACGACTCCGTGACGAACATTAAGCGTGTGTTAGCAATTTCGGTGATTGGTTGCAACGCCTGTACAACTTTTCATAGAGGTAAAGACGTGCATTATTGGGCGGAAAAGCTTTTGATTTCATGCCTTTGAGGGCTAAGTCGCGATTAGACTTCAGCCCCACAACCTCACTCACGGGAATTGTGACACCTCAATCAAACCCTCAAGAAGCACGACATTCGTCCGCTTGAGCATCGAGTAAACATTGCAACTCTGCTTGCAAGTACGAGCATCATTAGGTTTAGAAGCTGACTTTGTGACGGAGCCTATGCTTCCAGGGTCGGAATCATGAGGCACAGCAGTAAGCTGATAGCCAACACATGAGGCTGCCTTCCTGCTTGCATCGCTACGATGGCTGATCCGCTGAGCATTGCGGCCGGCGTCGGCGGCCTGATTGCCCTCACATTGCAAATTACGCAGGTCACCAAGGGATACATCGACAGCGTCAAGCATGCACCAAAAATTATCAAATCCTATCATCGAGAGATTCTCTTGCTGCAATCCTCCCTGTCGATTGTGAGGGATAGGCTTACCGACCGAGATGTCTTAGAGTATCTCAATGAGAGACATCAGCAGTCCCCTATGATATTGCAAGAGGCAAAGGATGGAATCGATGGCTGTATGATCGATTTGCAGAAGAGGCTCTCAAGCATTGCCAAGAAGGATAAAACTCCTTCAGTGGTGACCAGCATGACCTGGTACTTCAGTGAAGCCGAGACAGAAAAGGATGTGCAAAGGCTGGGAAGGTACAAATCTATGATATTGGACAATTTTAATAACGCCCTGTCGATCGGACATTCGAAGCACCTTCATGATCTTGTTGTCACTGCAGCAGAAGTGGACCAATTGACCCAGATGATGGTGCAAGACCTTCGTCTGTTGGACAGAAATGTCCATCATGTTCAAGAGACTAGCGATCGGATGCTTGGCTTTGTCGAACACACTCAATCAGATGTGGCTAGGTTAAGCCATATGGAGGATGGTAAGATCACATTGAATGACGAAGAGCTCAATCTGAATTGGCATTATAGAGGCCTACCAAACCATAGTCCTGAACTGGCTGTCAACCATCGATCCCTCGGCAAATCACAATTCTGCTCGCAAGTTGCATGAAGCTGATACTGGTAGCTGGCTCATTGACTCGCCAGCATATTCGGACTGGTACAAGAATAGCGGGCGTTTCTTCTGGCTGTATGGCATCGCTGGGTCTGGAAAGACGATCCTATTTTCGACTTTGATCGAAGATATCAAACGGCGCATCGAATCAGATGCAAAAGGCTACGTCGGATTTGGCTATTTCTATTTCGATTTTCAGGACACGACAAAACGGAGTACAAACTATCTTATTCGCACTTTGATTCGACAACTGTGCTCTGGCGATTCCATATCGTGGACCACAATCACCACTCTGTATGAAAGCTGTTCAAGGAGCGGACAACAACCCTCTCAGCATGTTCTGCTCGATCTGCTTGTTGAGGTTGTCGATGAGACGGACCAGACCTTCATCATGATTGATGCGCTTGACGAATGCATAGATAAGGAGGACGCTCTCAATACTACCCTGGAATTGTTCGAGCGAGTATCCGGCAACCTAAATATCCTCATCACGAGTCGACACGAGACATTCGTCGAAGACAGCCTCTGCGATGTTGATACTCAGCGCTCGGCGAAGGTGGCAGTTCGGAATGCAGCGGTCGATAAGGACATTTCGAACTTTGTGAAAGCCAGAATGGAGAAGGACCGAAAGCTGCGTAAATGGAAGGCTGAATCAAATCATATTGTCGAGTCCCTTGTCAGCCAGGCAGATGGCATGTAAGTTGCAATTTTGTTTTAGATGACCAGGGTGTTTTCTACTGATGAATTCTTGCTGGGTCTAGGTTTCGCTGGGTCGCTTGCCAGCTAGATGCCTTGCATAAAGCTCGTTCGGTGAATGAGCTTCACCGGACACTGCAGTCACTACCGAAGACGCTTGAACTAACCTACGAACGTATTCTAGCCCAAATCGATGAGAAGGATTGCGATAGTGCTCGAGCACTGCTGCAGTGGCTCGCCTACAGAAACTCTTCACACAAAATCTTCGACTTGACCCCTTCCTGGACATTGCCACAAATTGCAGAGGCTATAGCCACAAAATCAGACAAAAGCTTTGACCTGGGTGATCGTTTCGCTCACCCGCGGGAATTGCTGGATATTGCATCATCGCTGGTGAGTATTGACGAGGCTCTAAATTCTCACGTCCCGAGCATCTTCGTGGAAGGGGTCCCTCTCCTGCTAAATGTTGAGACGGTTCGACTGGCCCATGCTTCTGTTCTTGACTATTTAGAATCTTCGAGGTTGAGAGATACAAAATTGTCCATGTTCCATATATCTGCAAAGAAGGCACACCCTTTTCTTGCTCAGTCATGCTTACGATATCTTCTGTTCTTTGATGACAAGTCTATCGCCTTCGAAGAGGACAGTTCCTGGAAAACGACATACCCGCTTCTTGAATATGCAGCCAATTGCTGGGGCTTTCATCTTGCTCAAACACAAACGCATGAGGAAAGTAGCCAAGAAATTTATGCTCTCGCATTGAAAGTTCTGGATATCAAAAGACGTTGCTACAAGACCTGGCGGCTTGTTGTCGGTTCCCGATATTCAAGACCTGTTGCACCCTTAGCTTTTGCGTTGACGAACAACCTCACGTTTTTATTCGGGGCCTTGATAGATAGTGGTCACGACCCTGGCGAAGAAGAGGACACGCTCTTGCAAGCTGAAAATGGTTATTTGATCGAGCTCGCCATTTGGCACAACGAAAAGCTAGCGGTCAACACTCTTCTTGACATCCGGGAAAAGGTCTACCTTCTTAACCGAAAGGACAAGCTTCAAGAGTTTCTGGATCTGGCAGTGAAGAACGGAAGAACGGAGATTATCCCGATCTTGATCGCTCATGGCGGGCCAGCAATGAGATTTTTGCCAGTGATAGAGGCGATAAGGGGTGCTCGGGATATCGAGGCGCGGACCATGATTCGTTCAGGCGCGCTACTAAACAAATACATCAGATCGACTGATGAGGAGGAAGCTACCCCTCTAGCGTACGCGGTTTTGTTCCATCAAATGCCTCTTGTGATTTCTCTGCTTGAAGATGGTGCGGATACGGCGCTGAAAATCGAGGCCGCCCTCCTCAGGTTTCGTGGTCCAGTACGTCGTCAAGACATTGAGGCGCGGACCATGATGCGTTCAGGCGCGCTGCTAGACAAATACATCAGATCGACTGATGAGGAGGAAGCTGCACCTCTAGCATACGAGCTTTTCCCCCTTTCTCTCCTCAACGATGGTGCGGACACGGCGCTGAAAGTCAAGGCCGCTCTCCTCTGGTTTCGTGGTCCAGTACTGCAATTGGCGTTTCTCCTGGGGTTTCAGGATATCTTCCACGTCCTGTCTTCTAACGGTCATGGATCAATCGACGCAACTTTCGAAACATTCACCGATTATGGCGAGACTTTCGTGGGTACTCTCTTGTTCCACCAAATCAGTCATGCCAACCTGGTAAAAGTCATTGTTCTCCTTGGAAAAGGTCCTGACCTAGAGATTGAACATGAAATGACAGATAAAGGCAGTGAAGACCAGGTAGTTGGGACAGCATTACATAGCGCCATCTTTCAGGACAAGATTCACGTTGTCAAACTGCTGGTGTTCAATGGAGCTAACCTAAATGCTGCTTGTATCATCAACCGTGGGCAAGCACAACGTATCGCGTTCGCACCGACTGGTCTCTGGCCATTGGCAGGCGAGAAAACCAGGATTCTAGAACTTCTACTGGAGAACGGAGCTCAGACGAATTTTGTTCACGAACCAGAGATCATGCCACCACTCGTTTCCCACATCAGCCGCTTACGCGTTCAGCCGGTACAAACCCTCCTGGATCACGATGCTGATGTTCATTATGATGGGCGATACGGCACCCCTCTGTATCACGCTGCACATCTTTTCGACAAAAGACTCGAAAAAATCTTGCGCGAGGCAGGCGCTGAGGATGTGGCCACTGTATCGTACTGGGTAGGGCTCTGACGTTCTGCTCTTTGATACCCATGGACCACGCGTCATTGGCAAGGGATGTCAGCTGGAAAAGCGGTGGACGTCTTTCCGTCGTGGTGACTCCCATCGGTCCGCTGCTGAATAGTTCTGGTAGAACATCTTATCAATCGCCAAGATTACCGCGCATGATAACTATACCAGGATTCGTTTTGGATAAACAGATGCGTGACAGTAGGTCAACACTATCCGCTTCTATTTCAAACGGAATCAAGGCACGAGCCCTGAGTTCTTGGATTCGTTTTGGATAAGCAGATGCGTGACAGTAGGTCAACACTATCCGCTTCTATTCTAAACGGAATCAAGGCACGAGCCCTGAGTTCTTGGATGCTGGGTATGATTATACTTGTGTCTCTATGGTGGATATTCGTCAGAAAGGATATGATCGTTCATCACTATGAGCAAGTCTGACCAAGCCGACCCGGATGTGCAAGACATCATGACCCAAGTCTGATCTACAACCTTCATTTTCCACTTGGTTTACCAAGCCCTCGTTCCTCCGTCACTGCTAGGGACGACGTATATGTCTGCCAATTCGCTGCCAACCGAGGTCTGCGAAGTGTCAACATTCACAAGAGTGGGCAAAGCCCGATCCGTCGCTGTGCCGCGCCCAAACACTTCCTCGTCCAATGACCTCCTCGCTGTCTCCTTGGATCTCCCTCCTCACACTTTCGCTCTCATATCAACATGCTTGTGACCTGCATACCACACACAGCAGGCGAAGCCATTGGACCCTGCTCACAAAGTTAGCTCGCATCAATTCTTCGCAGCTGACACCAAATTCTGCTGCGGCGGCCGCCAGTGCTGCCGCTACTCAGGATGACCTCCATATCCACGATCCATCAACTCTCCAGGAGCGTCAGGCTCACTGCGGGTCCTGTGCACTACCCACCTCTTCCGTTATACTTCCTGCCTCTTCTGTTATACTTCCTGAAGGCCTCTTCAAGCTTGCGGGCGCCGTCCGTACACTACATCTGTGGGAGTTGAGTTCCTGCTTGCTCTGCTTGCGGCGTTCGACGTGATAGATGCACAGGCCAAAACAATGCCGATGATAGTGCAATCAAGGAATAGAGGCGGTGAGGCCAAACGAGATGAGTTAGCGTTTGCCTACCCGTCCTCGGTGGTCCATCTCGAACAAACTTCTTTTGTGCTGCCTCTGCCATCTCGTTCCCCGGATATCGCGGACGACTTGAAGGGCGTTTTGCTCGAGGTGGCTTTCCAATGAAGCTAGGAAGGAGTTTCCCCTTCGCATCAATACAGTATAGACCTAGATTACCGAAATCGTCGGCTAATTGGTTTGGAGCTGAAATCAGGGGGCTGACCAGCGCCAAGAGGCAACAGGAGGGGGGATCTGCTCTTGGCAAAAAGCTGAAAGGAAATCTGTGATTCATTCCAACCGCTCCTCGAAAGTTCCTTCTTTTCGGTCCCAGCATCAATCAGCCACTCCAGCTAGCTCATGTCTAGGTTTTGGTTGGCTGTGGTGGACACTCGAATACTTCCTTAGGAGCCAGCTTGGACAATCAAAGCTAGAGCTACTGCTTACACTATAAAGTCCAATCGTCGGTCTGAAGCAAGGCTGGTAGGGAGTATGTTGTCTTTGGAAGATATGTAGCCATGGGTCTGGAAGAGGAGGAGGAGGAGGAGGAGGAGGAGGAGGAGGAGGAGGAGAGTCTTATATTCTGCATTCCATTGACTTGCCACGCATAGCTATGATACACGATCCGTCTATTGCTCCATTGTTGATGCTCCACAGCTTCGCGACAGCTCCTCTAACAGCCCTTGAAAGTCTACTCTTCGACATAGCCATTCTACATGCTCCGTCTATCGCTCCGATGCACCACAGGATTTCGAAAGCTCGCACTAACATGCCACAAACGTCCCTTCCGTTTCTTCTGACGAGCACCGGGAAAGACTCGACTATGGTGCTCATCTCCCTCTCTGCCCTGCATCAACCCTCTTCCCGACACAACCTCTATCACTGTCTCCGTCCATCCTGCGCAGAACCTCTCTACTAACAGTACTCCCGCATTTGATACCTCGTGTGAGCTATGTGCGGGTGCCAGCCTGCTCGGTCCCTCGCCGTGGAGGGGGGGGGGCCGAAGCTTAACTGGAAATCCAAGCGCCATTGGGTGAGATCACGGCAGACTTTAGTCCTATCATCCAGCCAAACTGGACTGTTGATGTGCTTGGAATATGCTTCCTTGAACTCTGGGATGGACTGATGAGACGTTTGAGTCAAGAGAGGCCTATTTAAGAGATCAATATGGGACAATTTACGAAAATGCGTTCGCATGTCAGACTGATTCATTAGAAAGAATTGTCGAAAGCTGTTGTTCGTGTCAAGCAACTTTTCGAGGTTCCTGTCGTATTCGTGGCCTAGTTGTTCCCATTCGAGTCTCGACTGAAGATGCTGCTCTATCGCCTGTTCTTGACTAGCAAGTCTCTCGTTGAGCGGTTTAATCTCTTTCTCAAATCGATTCGATCTGATGCGATGCGTCACTGTCTTTGTCGAGACCTGAAACATGTCAAGCAGAGTACCGTGTTTTCAACTGCACTGAAAATAACTTACATATAGGAGAGCTATCGGCTTGTTCCGTGTCTTCGTGGTTCGCGTGCCGCATCTCCCTCAGAAGGAAGAGGAGCTCATGATCCGAAAACGAAGAGCCGTTGTCGAACAGCTGCACTTTCCGAAGCAAGGTGCTGTCGTTTGCGAAGTCGTCAGCCATGGTGGACACCCTATCATTTTCCTTTATTGGATCCAGCGACCCCTGTCGTTCGGTTGGCGGAGCCTTGTTCCAGCTTCGCTTTATGCACAATGGGCACCACCAACTCTCATTGACAATATCGACCGAAAAGTTTTCCTCCAGGCAGGCTCTATGGAAGCTTCGCTGACATATCATACAGTTGATGTCAAGCCGAGGACAAAAGCGCATTAAAGCATGAGGTGTCACGGGGCTCTGCTCTACCTGTTCAGATGTCAGAGATTTTGGCATCAGTGAGCCATCCACTCACTCCTCCATGACCAGTAAGTCTGCTCGAGCTTTTCCGTCTGCTCACTGGCGTATCTTGGACCCCATTCTAGTGCTAATTGAAGCGCCTCAGACAACCTCGAGCTGGTCGGCTCCTGGAAGTTACCAGAGAACGACTTTTACAAATTGTGCTGTCAAAGCTTACCACTTCTGTTTCGTCAGTCTCTGACAGTAGTGCTTGACTGGAGTCGGTGTCTTCAGTCTTGACCCGGGAAGGCAAGACGGAGCCCACAGCCGGAGTCCTTTCCCGCGAGGTTCGAAGACCAGGAAAAGTCTTTTGGCGTTTTGGCTGCAGGCTCCATTGGAAATGTACTTAGAAGTCTGCAACACTTGCAAGCTCTCAGTGTCAACCTCATGGACAGAAACGCGCAACGTCATGAGCTGCAAACTTTCCAGTATGTTTCAGGTTTTGAAGAAGGTGCAATACACTGAACCTCATACTGCAAAACCGTGTTGTAATCTGATCTAATCTGATCTAATCTAATCTAATCTGATCTAATCTGATCTAAGCTAAGCTAATCTAAGCTGATCTCTTGCCTTCCACCCGTCCTGTTTTCCAGATTCAATATTCTTATCTGAAGGGAAGAAAGTAGGTAGCTTTGTCTTCATGCCTTCTCATACATCTCAAAGTTCTTGCGCACGACCTTACACATGGCGGCTACGCCCCTTCTCCTTCAGCCCCTCTGAAATTGTACCCCCGGCCAATTCCCAGCACACCTACATTTTGCATTCCTCTTTCTCCGTCACGGAGATTATTCCGTCGTATGCTGACAAAACCGTGCTGTTCTTCAGAGGGCATGACCTCTTTTTTGTGGTCATCATAGTTCTTTCTTCGAGGACGGCTGGGTCTATCGACGCCCTTCAAGGCTATAGTATAATAGTTCAGGCGGCCCGTGCCAAAAAGGCAACTACGACCATCCTAAGACGATCGATCGATCGCTCAACCCGAGAGCAGGTCTCCACCATCATATCAACGTTGGTACCCTTAATGACCTTGATGGCCCAACGCGCCTGGTCTCGCCTCACATCTGGGGATTTCCTGCGATCGCGCCTCACGAATACGACCTCAGCGCGCCTGAAACCCCGCCGCGCTCAGCTCTTGGCATCTATTTTAGGAATGTCACGGTGCAGGCAAAATTCGGGGAAGAAGACATGATTTGAGCGGACACGCAGATAAGGCCGTTGGTCATGGGGAAGTGTGGAAAGGTACAAGTACAATACGTGGGACGCTTTGAGGTGCCTACTGTCTCGAAAGGGATCTTTTCCTTATCTCGTCGAGGCATTCCAATTTGTCCTTCATTTCGCACATTGCATCTCTCTCTTGGCCAGAACAAAAAAGTTGACGCACAAATTTCTTGTATAACCAAACTTTCGCCTCCATATCCACAGAAATGTCCTCCTCCACCCCGCCCAACCCAGACTCCAAACCCCAGGGCTCCCACTTCTCCTTCTCCCACCTTAACTTCTGGGCCCGCGCCGGCATAGTAATCGCCTGCATCCTCGTTGCCATCTTCATACTCAGTACCACCATCCTCTGCGTCGTTCGGAGGGGCCGCCTGTTCAGCAGCGGCAGCGGCAGCGGCAGCGGCAGCAGCCGCAGTAGCACCTCGGCTGTTTCGAAGAGAGGAGGATACAGGAAACCCGAGGAGAAAGGGTTCACGAACAGCGCCGCGGGACTTGACGGCGAAGAGAGTGGGTATGGAGCAAGGGTGCTGACGCTGCCGGAGGAGGTTGCGTTGCAGGATTATCGGGGTGGGGGTGGGTATGGGTATGGGTATGGGTATGGGAAGGTGGGAAGGGAGGGGGAGGAGTATCGGCAACGGCAGGAGTGGGAAGGGGAGGAGAGGGAGTATAGACCGCGGAGTTTGGTGTGAGCAGGATACGGGGAAGATGGAGTGGGACGGGTAGGCGGAAGGGAGGGGAAGGGAGTATGTACCGCGGAGTTTGGTGTGAGCAGAATACGGGGAAGATGGAGCGGGACGGGTATGCGAAAAGGCTATACGCGGGACGAGAGGGAGGAGAAGGGGTGTAGGCCTTGGAATGCGATATGAGCACATGCGGTAGGCAAGGAAGGACATCTCGTCGACGCCCTTCATGGTGTCGGATTGGGGTAAAGTGGGCTTCAATTCTTCCGCCATCTGCAACAAGCATGGCGTTGTGGATGTGCGTCTCTCTCTCTGTCTCTCAATGTGGGAGAGGCAGCTAGCTATTCAATGCCCCGCTCCCACTCTATGGCAACTTCCCATCAAGACCTTCCTCCGTTTGACGATCTGGAATATTTACGCGTAGACTTCTATGTCCCTAGCACTGCAACCACCACTAATAGATGCCCGGAACGATCCTGCTCGTAACCTTGCTAGTATACTTATCCCAATCGGCACCATACTTCCTCTTGCACTTCTCCTCATCCCTGCGCTCCCTGTGAATTAACAACACAGCGAAATAGATGATATAGAAGTACGTGAAGATGATGCCCCAACCGCGAGCATCCCCTGGCACAACCTCTGTCGTCACATTCCCGGTCAAAGGATTCTTGTGCCTGTTGATGAGGTAGCCAGCAATACCCGTCGGCAGACAGTAAGACCAAGCCATGATCCAATCTCCAAAGTAATTGATGTGGCGGGCGCGTCCCCACCAGCCTGAGGTGAGGAGCCTGGAACCAGTATGAGTGGGAATAGACTGTAGGTGCTTGACGCGAGGATCTTTGGGGTCGGTGCGAAAGCGATTCTTTTCGTTGTTGGAGGCGCGGAAGATGTAGTATCCAAGGCCTTGGACTGCTAGGACGCCGGAAATACCCGCCAGGCCGAGATGGACGGGGTGGACGGCGAGATAACGGGCCTGCAGGCTGTAGATGAATGGTAGCCAGACTAGGTCGCCGAAGGCGAGCATGAAGCCGAAACCGTCGGTGGTCACGTCCATCGTGGTCAACAATGCCGGCTCCATGTACAGAGCATCAAGTACGTAGAGTGTCTGGAAGGCAGTGATTAGGAAGATCGAGTCTGAAATCGTGCCGTGCTCTCGATATTGATGGGCGATGAATGCAAGGTCCAGGAGAATCCAACCGAGAAAGCCAGGTCGAAGCTCGCAGAACAACTTGATGTCGAGAGATTGTCCACCCACGAAGGGAATTGAGTTCGGAATGTCGATACGAGGATTCAATTCGCGCCCAATGAAGAAGTCGTATATCATGTTGCCACTGTGACCGCCTTTGGCAAGCTCGCGGTTGCTTTTGTTTGGTTGACCAGGATGTGGCACGCTGAAGGAGCGCACGTACACGTAGACGGAAAGCATAGACGTGATGATCATATTCGCTGTAACGATCTGCGGAAGCTTGTCCCAGATGAAAGTCCAGACCGGAAAGCCGGTACCCTGCAGAAACGTTCCTCCTGCACACGCTCCCAGGACTAGAAGAGCTGAGGGAAAGGAGTTAAACTTGTACTTATGTCGTCCGCCATTGTCAAGCTTCACGCCTGTCGACTCAACACCCGGCAGGATCAATTGCATAACAAGACTCAAAGCGTAGTAGGCTAGAACCCAGCTGATGACCTGGGAGTCTATAAGACCGGACCATCCCTCCTTTGGCCATGGTGTCTCTGCTCTCAACTTTGCGAGACTGAGAGATTTGGGGTGTAGAACTGATGGAACCGGACAGCCGGAGACCTCATTGCAGAGAAAGAGAGAGAGGTAGACGAGGATAGGAAGACCGAAGATGACTCCAGCAGCTCCGAATCTGTACACTCTTCATTAGTGGGAGAGTGATGGCGCATTGCGAAACACTTACGGTCCACCAAATTCATAACCATGCTTCTCTTGCGCTGGAGGAGCTGGCGCGTCTTTCTGTTTGGCAGGACCTCGCGCCATGATCAGAGACACGTGTAGCTTTCACAGTAGGAGAGGAGCTGATTAAAGGGTAGTAGAAGAAGGGGAACCAGCTTAGGACTGAAAAGGGAGAGACAGAATTGCCTCGATGAAGCTCGACTTCGCCGGAAATGATGATGCCGACTAACACGACCTTTGCGACTTGCCAGATGACTTCACCACCACCAAGACTATTCATGAGGCATCCGCGGGCTGTGGCTGAAGCATATGTGTTCGTTCTCCAATATCTTTTGCCCGACGGCTGTTAGGGCTGTCTTCATCAGCTGCGCTGCCTCGCATCTACTCAGTCGCTGGCGAGAAGCACACAATATCCTTGACTGAGAGCACCCTAATATAACATACTGCGCCGAACGGCGCCCTCTCTTCCTTTCGCTCTCCACCACACAACAATGCATCTCCCGACCTCTCTCCTCTTGTACCTACCTCTTCTCCTTCCTCTCCTCCCTTCCTCTCTGGCCGCCGACATCAAACCCGCCCCAAAACCTTGCACAATCCACTCTCCATCAACAGGCTCCTACTATGACCTCCGCCCCCTAGACCTTTCACTCCAACAATCCTCCAAACCCAAAGACTCCCGCACGGAGTCCTGGCACGCAAAAGGCTATGACTACCCTGCAAACTTCTCCCTCAATTTCTGCGGTCCCGTCATTGAGTCCCTCGAAGACGTAGACGGTATTCCCGAATCTCGGTGGAAGAACGTGAGCGCATTCTACACGACTGCAAAGGACAAAACCTACAGCATCGGACAATCAAACTCAGAACTCGTCTTCCGAGGAAGAAAGCTCGTCCTCAACTACACGGACGGATCGCCCTGTCCAGACCTAGACTCGGACGGAAACCCCAAAGGACGAGATCTGCGAGATCGAAAAATCATTGACGACGATGACGACGATGATGATGATGACAACGACGAGAAGAAAAAGTCCTCAAAAGCTAGCACACGACGAAAATCCACCCTCCTCTCCCTCCTCTGCGACCGCGACCCAACCCTCTCTACGCACCCCTTCCTCTCCTTCCTCGGCACCCCTGACCACTGCATCTACGTCTTCGAAGCGCGCTCCCGCTACTTCTGCGGTGGCTCGACCTCGTCTTCCGAGCCGGGCTCCCTTGGCCCTGGCGGTGTTTTTGGAGTCATCATCGTGATCGCTTTGCTGGCGTACCTGGTGGGAGGGTGCGCTTATCAGCGGATCGTGATGAGGCAGAGAGGATGGAGGCAGTGTCCTAATTATGCGGTTTGGATGGGGTTGGTGGGATTTGTGAAGGTGAGTTGTTATTCTGCGCCGTCTTGTTGTTTTACGAGAAGAAGAGGAGGGAGAAGGAGGAAAGATGATGGGGGTGGAGACGTGAGGTTGCCTGATCATTGGGATGATTGATCGGCTGTGCTTGTATCATCGCATTCTACCTGAAGCGCGGAACGACAGAAGTGAAATAGTGCGAATCTCGCTTTGTTGCTTACGCTGCAACGCTTTGAATGGTTTCCTTATGTACGCGTTGCCGGCACTTCAAACGCTCTTGGTTGTCTACCACCATGCGACCCGAACATATGCCCCTGCATGTTTGCACAAAACACCCTCACATACCCAATCATGTACACTTTTCAACACCCCAGGGCATCACTAGCCAAAAAAACAATTCTCGCCTTACCATCTCCTCTCCTCCATCACTATTCATCCCTCTCCTCCATCACTATCCATCCCTCCCCTCCTCCACAACCTCCGCTAACCCCCTCTACCTCTCATCTAGGACATCCTAACCATCATATTCTCCTCCTGCACGCGCCACCTCCCCTCCTTCACCCGCGCCTTCGGCTCCCGACCCAGCGGCAGTGGCTACCAGCGCGTCGGCGAAGACAGCGGCGGTCGAAGACGAGCCGGCGCGAATGGCAACGCTGTGGATGCCGGGGTGATTGGCCGAGGCAGGGCGGCAGAGGAAGAGGAGAATAGGTTGATTGATCAGTTGGATGAGGAGTGGGATGATTGATTGCCTCGAGATTTGAGGGCGAGTTTGATTGGGTGTAACCTAGTTAGCGGGTTTTGGGCCTGGTGTCGGATCTTGGATGGAGTGGAGTTTTGCGGCACGTAAGATCGTCATATAAGCATGATATCCGGCGATGGAATGGATGTGTAGACGTGAATGATACCAAGATCGAGGATATCGTTGCTGTCATCTTTTGCGTGTCTTGCACCAACCGCCATCATGGCATTCTGCGCTTTCATGTCCCTGTGTGGCAGAGGATGTGTCTTTTCCCTGACTGACTACCGTCCTGGTTGTCCGCCGTACGAAGTCCCATGACTGTATATGCGTCGGATAAGCCGTGGCCACTATCTCAAATTGGGTGTCGAAGACCGCGTCTCTCCAAGGGTTGACTTCAAGCTTTGTCAAGGAATTCAGATCCATTGTTAGCATCCATCACGTATTCGGGTGGGTCCAACGATCCCCAGGCCGTGAGAAGATTGTACCGCTGAGGATATCGTTTATAAGTCCTCCGTCCTTGGTTGTATCGACGTCGAATATATAAGGAATTCCCCTACAGATCACGTCTGCCCATGTCCATCGCTCATCCCCACATCACACATTATCCCTTGCTCGAATAATGATCCCCCACCACCACCACCACCACCACTACCAACGCCTGCACCCATAAACAAAGTAGCATCCGCATCTCCTATCTGTGGCGGATCCATATTGAACGGCATGAACCAAGCTGAACTCGGCTCTTGTGTATCCATCCCCGAATTGACTACACCACCCATCCCGCCGCCTAGGTTATCAAACGCGGCACCATTCATGTCTATACCTTCCCACGTGCTGTAGCCACCACTGCCGCTGGTCAGATTGCTGTTGTTGACAGTGCCATCCATGCCTGCGTAAGCGCCGAAGACGAGTTGGCGGTCTAGCTTATGGAGGGAGTTGGTGGGGTAGAAGGAGGAGGTGTTGAAGGAGAAGGTTGGGGGTGCGAGGGTGAAGGTGCTAGCTTGTGGGGTCTGTATCTGATGATAGAGCTGCTGCGGAGAATTGGACATGTAGTCTGTGCTGGTGGTGCTGAAGCTGCGGGGGTGAGAAGTCTGAGAGGGAGCGAGGTTTTGGAGGTGAGGCGGTGGAGGACGAGCCTGGGATTGGCGGCGTTGCTGGCGCTGCGGAGCGTGTGGGTTTGTTTGGGAAGGGCTTTGAGACGGCATCTGAGATTTGATTTCACTGGCTTTCTTCGTGTTTCTGCGTGCTACCTTTCTGGTCGATTCGGTCTTCGACGGTGGGGAAAGGCTTGCAAAGAATTCTTCGATACTCTGAAGGTCGGATTGTTGGCTCATAACTGCTTCCGAACCAGTTTCCTTTCTAGTCTCCATGGAGGAATTGTCCCACTCATTGCCTGGAATCCCTCGAGGATATTTGTCAAACCAGTCGCCGTACTGGAAGAGCGGCGAATCTGCTTCGCTTGAGTCCGCCGTCGATGGAGCGCCTCTCTTTGCAGCATCGGCAAAGTG
>JAABUK010004570.1_pt1 | contig 22335 bp, 25 predicted proteins | sample 5559141 | NCBI WGS metagenome assembly JAABUK01 (sample SAMN10711869, study PRJNA513367) | rock metagenome | isolation source: Antarctica rocks | place: Antarctica: Victoria Land, Pudding Butte nord | collected 2016-01-03
TGCTAACATACTTCAGTAACATTTTTTGCCAATATAATTGCAATGGGACTCTTCCTAATTCACATAAAACAACGCCATCCGGAACAGACTTGCGCACATGTAATGTGCGTTTCATGAAGTGATTGTGTACAGTGTTCATTTGCAAAAACAGGGAGGACCTTTCAAGACACCATACTTCACAACTGTATGAAAGGACTGGCTGTACCAAAGATGAGAACAACTGATGCTGTATTGGACAATCGAAATGAAATCATCTCGGAGGTGTGCAGTTCTAAGTCACACTCTTATTGCTCTGAGGCAAAACATGAAGGGCCTTGCGGCTTCGCAGGGTGAGATGAGATAACATACCTGTATGTGATTTAACACGGTTGCAATTGATTTAGTTTGCTCCCTACATTGCAAATTACAGGTACACCGTGATAAGCGCAGGCGTTTATGTGTTCATGATAAGCATGTAATGGCCAAGCTGACTCATCGCTGCAGGCAAAATGTTTTCGATTCCGGAGTTCAAAAGCCTACTGGCCAAGGCAGAGCCAAGATGCAGCATGAAGTCAATTGCATGGCCAAAGTTATTCAGTCAAGTAACTTGACCGTGCACTGTCTTGGCTGCGAACATTCAGAGAGACAAAGCCCATGACCACGTCCAAAACCGAGAAGCAATATCCGATCCCACCTGCCTTGCCCGCCATATTAAAAGGCTTTGCGCGAGAAACACTAAGGGCTCAGGTATGCTGTCCTTGTGCTATAGTAAATTGCGAGGCAAATGTGCAGCCACAAATGTTGCTGGATGACCGCCCACACAACGACACTGATAAGGACTGATCACTGACTTCTGCTCCCCACTCGTGCAGCCGCAAGACATATACAAGTTCGCAGCACAGTACTTCAAAGAGCTCAATGCATCATCAGCGTCCCAGACACAGCCTGGGTTCGTCGGAGATCAGGCAGCCAACCTGCAGGCAACTTTACTACGTATGTCTGACTCACTCCTGCATGTCTGACTCACTCCTGCAAGCAAACTCAAGTTTCTGGAGTGTGCAGTGACACTCAGTCTGGTTGAAATGCAGAGCATTTCTTGGACGCGGACAGATCCAACATTGGACTCCTGCATAGAGGTGCATTGAAGCAGGCACTGTGTGCAAGGGGTCTAGCTTTGTCAAGCAGGTCAGCCCCTGTCAACCATGTTTCTCAGCAGTCCATTGCATTACTTGTACTCCTGTTTGAGCAAACATTGCCAGAGGTGTGCGCATCACAGACACTTTATCACAGGCAGTTGCAGCTAGCATTGGCTAACAGTGATGAGGATCCTGAAGGCTTGATTGACTACCGCTCAGTGGCGCCACATCTTTCCAAGCTTCTCTTGAAGTCACAGGCAAGCTGTCTCTGCCTCTCACAGACTTGCTGGCACTTGAGCCCAACTGCACGCTACCAGTGCATCAAAATTCAACACTGGTCACCTTATAAATGTAATGTGATCAGCTCTTGCTCCATATCTTCAGGCTCGTGCCAACACAAACTCGAAGGTGTCCCAAATGGCATTTTGCATCATGCAGTGGTGTACTGATTCTGGAAGCGATGCTGGTGCTGGCAGAAGCACCAAGTCAAAGACTGTATTTTGTGTTGTCACAGGAGATAGATACACAGTCTGATCAGCCTAGTCTCTTGCGGGGCCAGACTGGATCAGAGACTGAAGCACATTTTCTACAGGTCTTCCAACAAGCTGACTCAGACCTGACAGGCATGATCAGCAGGCAGGTCAGCCATGCTTTCCACTATTCACCTGCATACAAGGCTGCACTCCCAACATCCTACCATATACAAGAGCACACAGAGCAAAGCCTTCTTGGCTGACCTATGAGTATATTAGATTGAGACAGACTTAGACCAAAGTTTCATGCAGTCTAGCACAGCAGTCGGCTGCGTTTCGAGACATCACAGTCAATCATTGCAACACAGCTGAGCTGTCGTGTCTGTCAATTAGCAGCTTCGGATACAAGTCACCATATGTTGTGCAGCACCATAACGCACTTCACCCAGTCTTGGTTCAAACACAACAACAAGCCAATCTGTTGCAGGACTTCAAAGCGTGTTTGCAAAGCCATGAGTTGGCTTTGTGCCGCAAGGATGTAAACGCAATCTTGGGAGAAGTAGAGGATGGCCCCATTGAATATCAGGCCCTTGCTGAGAGCATTTACCAAGTGCTTGCCACTCGCCTTGAGGTAAGTCCAGTGTAACTTGAGGGATGGCCAGTTCCAGTGTAAGTTGCCAGTGGTGGTTGTGATTGAGCTGGTCAAGGGAAGCAATGCTAAGCTAATGCACTGCTTTGACACATGTCTCTGTCCCCCTGAGCAAAGCCAACACCTGGTGTACTTGCTGCGTCGATGGACATGTCAATTCAGCTATGCTTTTGGATTAGCAGATGTCTTGTTTCTGGTGGAAAGCACTTGTGTCTATCTTCTTGCAGGATGAGATACTCCTCAATGAAAACCTGGCTTCCAGCAAAGCCCTGAGCCAGCACCTGGCGCAGCTGCTACAGCAGCAGGACTCACAGCACACAGGCAGCATCTCCTTGTCTAGCCTAGTCCAGACTCTGCAGACACTGTCTCAAGACTGCCTGGGCTTGACCAACATCTGCATAGCTTGCATCATTGGCTGCACAGCATCAGACGCAACAGACTCTGTTCCATACAAGCAATGGGCTGCACCTGCAGCTGCTATGATGTACAGTATGCTGGATCCCAAGATGGCCTCCACCCGCCATGCGGCCTTGACAGAGTTCAGAGGGCGCGATAAGTCTGAAAGAAACAGATCTGGCGATGTCAAGTCAATCAAGGTGTGCCTGCAGTGCCCCTTTGCTCTTTAGGTGCCAAATCAATCCGGCTTGTTGGTTAGCTTTAGCAACGCCAGCTTGCTTGTGTAAGCCACTCATGCTGGTAGACAGTGTGTCCAATTGCTCACAGGCTACCATGTCAACATTGGTGTACAAAAGGCCTTTTGCTCATCTCTACCGCCCTGCTTTAAGCTCAAAAGGGTTGAGTACAGCCACGGCAGCAGCTGCATGTTATCGCACTGTTGCTGCAGGATTGCCTGCTGCAAGCATTCCAGGAGTCAGATCAGTCTGGCAGTGGTCACTTGACCAAGCAGAAGTGTGTGTCGGTCATCAAGGGGCTGGCCTCTGATCTGCTGCATCTGTCTCCACAGGCAAGTTGTGCGTTTGCCTAATGCCGGCCCAGAGTTGCACAAGTTTGCCTCGCATGACTGTCTGGAACTATTGCTTCCTCTCACACTTCTGACAGTTGTTGGCAGGCATGAGCGTAAGTGCATGTGATGTTTTGGCGATTTTACTGTACGTATTGACCTGGGATACAGAAGCATCTGCTTTTGTGATGCTGTACATGAGCATACGCGCATGTGTTCAGCAGTACACAGACTGAGATACCTTTCGAATTGCAATTGATGCAGGAGTCTGTTGCCTTGCAATCCATCGTGGAAGGGAGTGCATCTGACAAGATTGCTTGTGACGACTTTGTTGGGCAATGCAGTCGAGTTGTAGTACAGCTGGAAGAGGAGGAATACATTTTCCAGTATATCCAGGCACATACTTGATCTGCCAGTGTCTTGTTGTCTTCATTGCTTGTCAAATACCACCATGAAATGGTCCACAATGTGTGCACGTTCAGTAAGCAAGTAAATCAGCTATCATGCTATTCACTAGGTGATAAACTGGCTGCCTAAGTCAAGCATAGTGCCCAAGCTAGTGGCAAACTGTACTGTTGGGCGTTGCGCTAGGCACCTTATAAAAGTCATTGTATTGTGTGCACAAAGCTGCTCTGCTATGCTGCATCTCCAGTAAAAGGCCTTAGTCAAGCAATCCAACTGCTGGTGTCTGCGCAGCTGAGCTCAAAAGGGATCACAGAGTTGTCCATCATTGTACTGTTCATCTCATGCAACAGCTCAACTTGCATCTGTTGTGTTGTACTCATCAAACAATTGGTGGGTCATCAACCTCCACCAGGTAAACGAGAGTCTTGCAGCAGCTGGCTGGCATTGGCCACGTCAAGTGGCTGCAGATAACAAAGCATAGTCAGACAAACGAATCTCAAATGATGAAGGTCAAACTCACCTGCAGTTCCCCTTGGGCTGCAGACTGCTTGATGAAATGCTCGTGTATCTGGTCTGTCACTGCACATTGCAAAATTTATGCTGTCCAACACACCTACAGAAGGTGTGTCCAAAGCAATATGTGGTGCAGCAGTGCATACTTGATGGGTCACTTTCAACACCCCCAGTAGCAGCCAGCACAGCTGTAAGACATATAACACGGTTCGGCCCACAAACAGTGGCAAATGCAGAGCAGGTGCAAACCTGCTGTGCTTGCAGTAGTTCTGATGCAGCCAGTGTCTGTGAGTGGCCATGACTCCAGCGAGCCAGGACACCCATGATCAGCAGGTGCAGCGCCAACGTATAGCAGAAGACAAAGACTCGTGCATACCTGCACATCCAGCATCTCTGCTTGAGATGGGTGTAGACTGACATGCTTTGACTGATTTCAGCAGCACAGGGCCAAAGCATTGCAGGGGTTGACTCATTCGATGGGCATTCATGGTACATGTGCTCCAGCAATGCAATGAGCAACAAGCTGCACAGCTGTGAATGAGTCTCAAGGTCTTACTGCAGAGTAAGTAACAGTGTGCGGTAAGACCTTGACAGTGTTTGCAGTAAGTGATGACCTTGGCAATTGTGCAGTAACAGTAACAGTGTGCAGTAAGACCTTGATGGTAACGGTGTCAAGTGTACAGGGCTCTTGTGAATGAGCCAGGACAGGAAGGAATTGCAGTCACTCACTGGCTGCCAGAAATGAATTGCCCAAACTCAAACATAATTCTGTCCAGCACATTCATCTGCTGCCGCCGGGCTTCCCGCTCTCTGCTGCGGAAGTCGCTGAAAGGGTTCATCTTTTCCTCGTAAGCTTTGCTGTACCGACCTTCTACTTCACCAGCCTCAGGATCTGCCACTGCACACACAACAAAAGATTTGTTTTGCTTTGTCAGCCTCATGGTGTCTGACTGCACACAGTCAATGCATGTGCTTAAGCCATTTACTAAAGGAAGTCAATAACGCATCCAGCTTTCTGCTTGTGTGTGCTGCTACACCTGTGTGCTTCTACTGCACTCATCTGTGGAACCTGCCTGTGCATTTAGACAAGAGAACTGCATCAAGTCATGCAACAGAGTATGCACACACTTCAGGAGCAGGGCTGGATGTCATTGCAGGAAAGACAAGCTTGATGCAATACAAACCCAAACGTGAACATTATGCTAAGCCTCATCAAGCTCGCTGCCAGACTTTAAATGCACTTTTGTCCAGGCTGTTGTCACCTGGCAGTGCTGCAATGACCTGCCAATTTGCAACCAAAGTCGTTTATACACACTGCACAGTGCAAACGGAACAGCATAGCAGAGGGGCTCACTCTTTCTGGGGCGGGACTGGTTTTGGTAGCCCTGCACATACTTGAGCCGCTCCAGCAGCGCCAGGTTGTCACTTCTGACGGCTTCCACTTGCCCCTTGGCAGACTGTGCCTCCTCTCTTGCCTGCACCAACACAATTCACTACACATCCCACAACTCAACCCACAACTCAACTCACTACTGAGGCTACTACTCAACTCACTACTCAACTTACTACTCAACTCACTGCTCAACACGTTACTCAACTCACTACTCAACTCCCATCCCAATCGGTCAGCAGATCTGCACCCAACTCACAATTCAACTCCCTACTCACTTCACAACTCAACACACTACTCAACTCATTACTCAGCTCGCCACTGGGCTCACCACTCGACCCAACTGCTCTTGAGCATGCACTACATCTGCAAGCGTTCTGGGTGTGATACCTGAGCAAGCTGTAGCTCAAGCTGGTTGACTCTGTCTCTTAAGCGATCCCTTTGACTACACAGCACCTTGACCATGGTGTTGTCCCCCTCCTCCCCACCCCAATCCTCCCCGCCCCCTGCGTGTAGACACAGGGCTGAAACAATAATGGTGTATAGGTACTGTAGTCAAGGGACACATGTGCAGCTGTGGGCTTCTGTGTTGCTGCTGTGTTGCTGCAATGCTGCTGTGTTGCTATCAGCATGATGCTGCCCTGTTGCTGAAGCTGCCTATCTCCCCATACTTGTATGGCAGATCAGTCATCTGGCGGATCAGGACCACATTGTCAGTGAGTTGAGGTCGTTCCTGGAAGAGAGTAGGCGTATTGGTTCCATCAGTCAGCAGCACATTACCCTTTGTGTACTAGGATTTAAGCTATACATGTGCAGATGCATGTGCGCTGCTTAGCATGGCCTACCGTGCACCCTCAGGAGTGACTGACAGGCCAGATTGAATGTAAAATCTGGCTGCCTGATAGCTTTATCAGTCACTACAGTTGTGACAAGTTAGGGTACGAGCCAGAGAGCACACTGTCAGAGCCAGATTGGGAAGAAAGCAAGTCAGAACTGTTGCCAGGCTGGTACGCACAACAACATGTCACACAAGTACGCAAGCCATGATCTATGCCCTTGTGGCCCATCCCCCTTGTGTCCCACAGGGTGAGCCGCAAAGACTAAGATGGCAAGCATGAAGCTCATGCATGTACTGTTGAGCAGTTTCATGAACCTTACTGCTGAGCTGCTTCATACACCAGCTGACAATGCAGGTCACCCCTACTTTCACAATAACAGCCAGAGCTGAAGTCAGCACGCTGCAGCAGAACTCACCTTGAGATCCAGAGAGCACACTTCCAAAGCCAGACTGGGAGGTATCCAGGTCATGCCCATTGCCAGGGCGCTGCATGCGGCTGCCTGTGCGCTCGGCTGCAAGCAGGTCCTCCTCAAGCCTGGCGTTCAGGCTCTGCACCTCTTGTAGCTCTGCTTCCAGGTCTGCAATCTGAGTCAGGCTGGACTCACTCTGACCTGCCACACATCACAAAGGATTAGTTGCAGGCCTTTCTTTGGTGCAAGGCTGTCACCATTGTTGGACTGGTGCTTGTGTCTACAAGGCAGCATATTGGACTGGTGCTTGTGTCTACAATGCGGTGTATTTTGCAAGCAGACTTTGGGCAGATTTAGTATCCTGCAGCTGCATCCAAGTCCTCTGCTTGCATGAAGCTCGTGTCAATCTGCAAAGCATAGCAGTGCAGTGATGTCTGTGCTGAAGTCTTGGTGTAACTGCTCACTTAGTGATGGTCACCCAAGGCATTGATCACACTGCCTGTTCTTACATGGTCATGCAAAATTCCTTTTCAATTGCACTCATGCAGGAGAGCCTTCTGCTGTGGTCCTGTCAAATTTTTGCATACAACTACTTGATGACACAGGCAAAAGATGGAGGGAGCTTAGTAGACCTGTGAGGTCTGCCATATGCAGGCGTGCCATTGTCAGTTCATGCTCCAGGTGCCGGTTCTTGGCCAGCAGCAGGGCTTCCAGGGAGCGCGCTGAGCTGCCCTCTGCCCCGCTCCCATCTTCACCATTCTTGCCCTTGCCAGGGCTCAGGTCCTCCCCCTCCATTGCATTGTAGCCCACAGCTTGCAGAATCTTGATGTGCTGCCTCAGCTCATCCACCTGCAGGTGTTGCCACGTGATCAGCAGAGACCTGGAAGTCTAGGGGCAGATCAGGCATTTCATTTCAGCAAAGTCGGCACAACCTAAAAGTGCTGCTTCAGCAAGTGAATTTCCAGCGTTTATATCTCTGTCACACAGGCACAGTCACAGAGTAGTACATGATGGGAATGCTAGTGTGTGTACAGACAAGGAGTGCAGTAGCTGTATTCCATGCAGGACCATGAGGCCTCAACCTTGCCCCATGGTTGAGGCAGAACCCATGTACTGCTAAGATGCCCACAAGTATCCATCCTTTCCAAGCTTCATTCTACCTGTCTTTGGGAAATAACAACACATTCCAGCTGTTGCAGAGCCATTCAGGCTTGCTTGAACTCCCTTGTTGTGCTGTACTTTCCCTTCTATACCTGCTTTGTATAGCCCTACTGGCCAAATTGCAGCAGAGAATAAGCTGTCGTCACCTGCTGAGGAGTTGGTCTGGTTTTGAGATCTTGCTCAAGCTGTGAGCCATGGGCCTGCAGTGCTTGCAACTGCCCTTCCAGGTCCTCGCACCTGCCCTGCCACTCTGCCAGCTCAGCCTGCAGCCTCTCTGTGCTGCTGGATAGCTCCTCATGCAGATGTGCCACAATGCCTCTCTGCAAAACAAAGACAGCTCAAGCCATTAGTGGCAAGCAAACTGTTTGCTGTTTGCTGCTTGTGCTGATTCTTGGGTTTGTACTGGTTACACAACACGCTCCATCCTAGCGACTGATCCTGACAAGTCGCTGCAGCATCATACCCATTTTCAAATATGCAAGGAAAGCACACAAATGCAGATTATCACCCCAAAGTGCTTGCTGAAGTGCTTGCAACATGCTTGTCATCCTCTGCTGGGACATGCTGCAGGTAGAAGGTTTGCTTATCACCTTTTCTTTCAGCAATCAAGAATTGGGCAGTTGCCCAAATGCGACGTCACCAGCAATGTTGAGGAACAGATGCATCTTGCTTCAGTGTGAGAAAAGAGATACTGAAATGGGGGGCCAATGCAGTGAGCTGAGTGCATCCTGTGGTTGTGAGAGCGGTGGCTTCCTACTTTGCAGCAGGGATCAGATTCTTTAGCTGTCATCTGAGTGTTCTGCCATTGAATTTACTCCATACATGACATTGAAAGTTGACAGCAAGACTAGCTTTGTGAATTGTTCCTCAGCCTTTTTTGCATCACTCTCTTCACAGACAGATTGGAATGGATTTCTTGCGGCTTACTGGAAGCTGGAATTGCTCACCTGACTCAGCTCAGGCTCGCATCATGCAAAGTATGATATGGCGCAGCAAGTACCTGATTCTGCAGCTCGTTTCTGAGGCTCTCCTCCACAAGCTTGTTGGCAGGTGCCTTGTTGGCGGCCTGTGCAGCCGTAGGAGAGCTGGTGCCCTGTAGCAGTATGTCTTTCTCCCTTTCCAGGGTTGCCAGTCTCTGTTGAGCCCTCTCCATCTCATCAGTTGCAATCTCCAGCTCAGACCTCAGGCCAGCCTGCACCCAGGACACACACGCCTTCAGTATTTCTACAGCAGTGGTTCTGGCTCTACCTGAGAGCTCTGTCTGGCTGCTCAAATGGTGTATCGATTCCTTTGTACTGAGGCCTGACTCTGTTAGGTTCTTTGCAATCCAAATTGCAGTCTCCAGCTCACAACAAGCACATAGCAATGGTGCATACAGCAGGCCGCTGGATACAGCTGGTCTGTAACTGCACAGCTGTATCAGAAAAAGTGTGCACAGAACGCGCGCTGGCTTACCTCTTGCTCTTCGGTTTGGCTCTGGATGGTGAAGAGCTGGTTCTGTGAGGCTTGGTGCAGGCGCTGCATGTTGCCTAAGCTGGCCCTGGCCTCCAGCAGTGCATTGGACAGGCTCTCCTCACGCTGCTGCATCTCCTGCACCAGCTTGGCATCTGTCTCAGCAGCAGCACTGCTCACTGCCTGCTCCAGCTGCTCTTCCTGCACAGCAAAGACATGTTGGTTTCCAACACTCACACGTGTGGCACCCTTTCAACTGATGTTGGCCTATGGTGACTTTGTTGACACAGCCTCTCTGCACTGCTGCATTTCTGCACTAGTACAGCAGCTGTCTAAGGAATTGCATTGAACAGTGGTCCGTTGTTGAGTTGTGTGTTAGTGGTAATCATGAATTGTAGCTTTTCCATATGGCATGGAGTGATGCATCAAAACAAGATTCTGCCGGATGCTGCTGCAGGTTGGGATACTTCCAGCAGCTGCACTGCTGGCACGTCAAGCTGCTGTTCCTACGCAGCAAAACAAAGTCTGATGTGAAAAGGATGGGTTGCATCACTAGCAAGGGTAGCCTTTGAGTGCTTTGCAAAGCACAAACAGGTAAGGTGAACAAACGACTCACCTTGTTCTGTAGCTGAGCCTTCATCTGACCAAGCTGTGCTTCAAGGCGCTTGATGGTCAGGTCCTGATTCCTCAGCTCCTTGGACTCAGCCTTGAAGTCAGCCAGCTCTTGCACCACCCTCTTGTTAGTGGACTCCAGCTCAGCAATTCGAGCTGTGGTGTCCTGCAAAATTTGCAATTTCTGAACTAATGGTAATTTTGTGCACAAGCCAGCATCAAACGCTCACAACATACATGGGACACCCTTGTTATGTTGCCGGCTCTGCCGGCTGAGCAATGCAAGCTACACCCTCACCTGTTGGCCCACAGGCACCGTCTTATGACAATGAGTCATGGGCCATTTCATAACTAGAGATGCCTAGTAAGCAAATTGGCATTCAGCTATGACTAAAGTGCAAGCACTGGTGTGCTTTGGCATGGCAAAGTACACCTCTAAAGCTTGGAATGGCAGAGCGGTATTGGTTGAGCATGCTGCACTGCTTTGCCCAGTTGCCATCAGCAAACAGTCAAGGTGTTTTTGTCATGTTGGCAAAATATGTTGCCAGCGGTGCATGGGCTGCTCTTTTATATGACAAGGCAGAAATTTCTATTAAAAAGCTTGAATGCTTACTGCTGCGCTGATGAGCACTGCTGCTGGGTCAGGCGCTTCATATAGCTTTTGGTACACTTCCAGAAATGCAGACTCGCCAAACTTGGCTCTGCAACAGTCAAGGCATGCATTACAGCAACTGACAAAACCATGCTTGACAAACCAGGACATGGTCTGAAATGTTACGAATGCTCTCGTTGGACTGAGTAAGCTGAATATTGCACGAATGAGAACTAGCATAGCATCACCTGGTTGTGAGACGATCAACCTCTTCCTGATAGGCCTTCAGTAGGGTGCCCACATCCCTATTAAGCTCTGCTGATGCACCCTTCTTGAATTCTGCATGCTCACTATTGCGTGGGTACACAGCACTTGCTAAATTTCGCTGCGCAAAAAGTGTTAAGCATCACCTCTTGTGGTTTCCGCCAGCCTGCGTCTGCTTTTGAGAGAGCTTTCTTGATTCTCTGCAACTGCCATGCCCTGCTCATCCATTTTCTGTCTAAAGCTGTCCAGCTCGAACTCTGCATGCAATGTGCAACCCATGCAGACCGGACATAAGACTTCTCAATTGAAGCTTATGTTGGAAGAGCTTGTCAAAAACGCGTCTTTCACCTTTCCAGAAGCTTGCGACCGCGTTCATGTTCGCGAATGGACTGGCAGGCTCTAGATCATGTTGGGCAATGACATCAGATGGGCTCTTTAGTAAACCCTCCAGCTTGGCTGGACCCAACAAACTCTGCATGGCAAGCGATCGCACGATGGTCAAGAACGTTCTCGAGCGGTGATGGCAAACGCGCATTACTGCAATAGGTGGTCCGTCAAACGTGAAGAAGCTGAAGGGATGACGCATCATGACCATGATGCTCCAGGGGCTTGACAAGCTCATGTGGGTTGCTGCTGATGATGTTCACTGTCTACCCTTATCACCTATACTCCGGTGTTGGCCATGCTTGACCATAGTACTGACACAGTAGTGCATGGGAAGCCTAACAAAACTAATGCTCAGCATTCAAACGCTGCTCTGATCAAAGCTTAGCTTCTGCTTGTTTTCATTGCAGTATAATAGCTGCAGCGCCAGCGCCATGAGTAGAACCACACCGATGTTGAAGGTAAGTGGCTGGCTGAGTGGAATTGGCACTTTGAGATGCCAAGCAGATAATGCAGTGCGCTGCTGTGCTGTCCATATGTGTAGCTACTGCCAGTCTGTGGCGGCAGCCTCTTTGCACATGTACATGCATGCTTCGTTTCGTAAGTTCCATTCGAATCAATTGCAAAGCAACCTTGAACTTTGTTTGTCTTGACGCCGCACAACAGCTGTGAAGCCACAGGCTGGCACACTGCAGTGACATGGCGCCGTCAGCTGCTCTTCTTTTTTTCAGCGGCTATAGAACGAAGTTTCAGTTGCTGGATGCTAAAGGGATTATGCATGACAACCAAGTCAATGTATCGCATTTGTGTGCTGCAGAGTTCCTTCACAGCTATACGCAAGCAGAGTGTCAAATGCACACGTCCTACTGGCTACGCTTGTCAAGCGACTACCTATGTATCTAAGGTATGATCCTGTACATGTAACACACTTGTTGTAATGACATGTTTGGAACAACACAGTCTAAATTGTCAAATCGTTTGAGCAAAGCAGCGTCTCATGTTGTTCCAAACATACAAAGAAACTAGTACATGCACGCAGCAACAAACGCAACTAAAGAATGCAGCTAGGATGCTGGCAAGCAAATACTTATGGCAAACTAGCTGGCTAGGCGACAAGTCCGGTTGGGCTACTGCTGCTGTCCTGTTTGTTGCACAAACTCTTGATCAGTTCTCAAAGCCGAGACCTGCCATTTGTGTAATGACACCGCCTGTATGGACATGCAGTCTCAGTATCTGTATGCTGCCAAGGAAATGCGGCCAGACAAGCCAGAGGATGGGCAAGCAGTTCAGCTGAGCAGCCCAGGATGTCATAAATGCAGCATAGTGGTACAAAAGCACACACGAGGCACAGCTGGGTGTGCTCTACAAAAATTGCAGATGCAGAGGAGACAGGCAAGCCTATCATGGCTCCCAGGTGTCAGCCACATGGTTCTGTACATATACATAGACACGTACCATCAAACAACATTTGTTGCAAGGATTTTCTATCTACCTGAAAGCTGCCTGACTTCATGAGGCGTGTGTACCAGGGCTGCTCTATGAAGCCCACCACCTGTTTCGTTTTCACAGGCTTCCCAAGGGCTATGGGGTCGTAGCCAAACTTCGTCATCTGAGCTTGCCCTTCATTTCCTAGCTTGGGTGGCTCAGGGTTTTGTGGTGTCTCCTTCTTGTTCTGCATAGCAAGCACCAACTGAGCATCATGCATGCTGCAATGTTGTCCACCACAATAGTTCCCACGGCATTAACATTGAGTAGTGCGCATATGCTAGAGTGCCGAGCACTTAACTAAAGCTGACATGCCTCTCATCTGTGCTCGTCTGGTCACAAGGTACTAGGGTCACAATCATATCTCCTTGCATCCAAATATCAGTGCATCTGACCATGCTCATCGTTGTTAAACAAACACACAGAATCATCAGACATGATGATTCCTTCAACCAAGCAAGCCTGACATTGACAGCCTGTACCTGCAGCAGTATCTGCAGCTTGAGCTGCAGCTGCTTGGGCTGAGGCGTGACCCAGGGCATGGTGGGTCGCCCTGGCCTCATGGCACACGCAGCATCTATGACAGCAATCTTGTCCATGGGGTAGCCTGCCAAGTATGGCCACAGAAAGCCTAGCCCCTCCCCTGTATAGGTGATGCGACTTCATGTTATAATGATACTAAGTAATGATTGTGGCAATTTCCAGCACATGGTGAGCTAAGTACATGCAGGACAAGTCTTGTCTCTCCACTTTATGCTATGCAGACCAAACAAGCTGCTTGTGGGCTGCTTCAATGTCAAGATGTGTTGTGGTCAGGATGCAGTGCATACTGCATGCAGCCTGAGCAATCAAAATGCAGACTCAGGGAGGAGGGAACGTCCACAAATGCAGGGAGACTCAGCTCTTTGGGCGTCTGTATATACGTCTGGTGCACACCACACTTTCTGCCACAGATGCAGCTCAGGCAGAAGACAAGTGGAAAATGGTGGCAGACCCTTGAGTAACTCAGCAGCTTGCAGTGCACTCATTGACACCCCAAGGGCAGCATACCAGTTGCATGCATGCTGCAGTTTTGTGTTTTGGTATGTCTGACTTCCAGGCTATAGCATTGCTGACATGCCTACCCTCCAAACATATAGCCACAGCACACACTGGGTGCACGGAGCAGATGGTGTTTGTACCTGTCTGGGCCTCCACAAGTGTAGGCAGCACAATCTGCTGCAGGAAAGACCAGCTGAACAGAGGCGCAGCAGTGTCCACGTAGGTGCCATAGCGCAGCACGACAACAGGGGAGATGAGCATGTACATCATGAAGTCAGCCTGGGTATCCAGCGCACTGCACCAGGTGAGGTGGGCCAGGTCTAGATGGTTGTTCATGCTCAGCTGCAGCAACCTGCATGCACCACAGTGTGCTGTAAGCGCTCTTTGACACTAGTGTAGAGTATAACATGATACAGGTTTTGGTCGGCTAGACAGAGCAAGGCAGCACAGAACACTTCTACTTGCTATGTGTGCGCAGAAAGCATTGTCAATGTATTGAAAGATGTCGGCTGTAGGCTCTTGTTGATTGTGAGCTGCCTGTGCCTCGCAGCAAACAACCCCAGATGTCAAGCTTCTGGTCGCTGGACCCCATAGCAGGACACAAAGTGCATGAATGAATGCATTCATCAATTAAGATGAGTAGAAGCACGCATAGCTGAATTGGCGACAATAAGGTGCATGTCTGAATGATTGAACACAAAGACAGACAGAGAAAAAAGTGAGTGAACAAGTGCACAATCACTGGGCAAGTCAATATACACATCTGCACATGTGGTGTGGTGACTCACGTGGTGATGGCTGACACATCCTGGATGACACCCTCCTCTGGGAAGTACAGGTACTTGTGCTTGTCAACAACCAGGTCATCCCACATGCCCGTCTGCATCAGCTGGTACAGGTGCTGGTACCGACCCAGCTTCTGAGTTGAGTTGTAGCGGTGCACAAAGAGGCAGTGCGGGCATGTGACTATGTCCAGGTCATGTGGTGCAATTATCACAACATTCCACGCCTCAGCCGCTGGTTCTGTCAACCACCTGCACATGTAACAGCTGTCAAGAACTTCAGTGCTTGGACATGCGGTTGGGGCTTTCTGAAAGAAATCAGTAATACAGCTTTCCTTCCTGATATGGCAAGTTTTGCTGGCAAGATGTGTGCTATGGTAACTGCTTGCCCTACTGTTGACTTTTGGTCATGTCACAGTGCTGTGAGCAGTGTGACTTGATGGTGGTGGAGGTGTTGATAGGTGGCGATGGAAGTGGACAAACATGGCACAAATGCTGTGGCACTTCAGGCGGCAGTACACAACACACATACCACACAAGTGCTCTGACGGCTTTTGCTGTATGTGTTGTTGGTCATAAATTGGATGAAGCAGCAAGCTTGATGTGCCATGATACAAGATCAGGCATGCACCAGCATGACATGATCTAACAATGCCAGCACAATGGTGACGTAGAACTGACTTGGAGTAGCAAATAATGATTTGTACTCCCAGGTATGACAGGAGCAGTGTGAAGCTGTTTAGTGATCAAAATTTTGCACCATGAGGCATCTGCTAGCAGGATGGAATCTCATGCACTGAGCTTGGTGCACACACATATGATGCTCACCTGGGCTGCTTGCCAGCATAGATGACCAACACAATCAACAAGTCTGCACCTCTTCCTGCATGACACATAATGACCATGTATGTGCCAAGAAGCAGTGTCAGTAGTAGTTAGTTAGGTGTATCATGTAGGTAATGAGCTAGTGTTGAGCACGAGCTCATCACCCCGCTAGTGGAAAATTTGGCGCAATGTAGGCTTTCCCAACAATAATACATTTTGGGAGAAGGCTAGAAATACCAAATGATTGCAAGATGCTGGGTTGCTGCTTTCAGGGCAACCACAACAGCGTAACAATCACGTAACTACTTGCTGGTACTAGCCTTCTTGCTACGGTAAGAAATGCAGTACAGCACAGCAGCAAGTTCACATGTTGCTTAACATCCTTTCACAGCAGACCAGGTATTGCGTTCAGCCTAAAGTTATTCAAAGGCAACCACTCAGATAAATACTTGCCTTGCTTCAGGGCATCAATCAAACACGAAACAGAGCACCTGAGATGCAAAGCTGGACAAAGCTTGGCAAGCGCACCTTGAATGGAAGGTTGACTGGGGGCAGCATGGAGTGCAGTCTGAGGCCACTGCCATGGGGTCGGAGAGAAGACTGGCTGAACCAGGGTCACCCCCTTCCTGGGGCCCTGCGCTACTCGGTTTGTACCAAACTGCTCTGCAGCAGTCAGACAGCGCACATATGACAAAACGTGTGAAGCATTGCTACTCTGCAGCAGTGACCTTCCATCACAGCATGCCTGTTCCTGCAAGTTACCCCCAGAGCCATGCAATGCGCATAGGATTATGCTTGACACTCCACAGGATTATGCAACCCTGCTATGATGCCTGAGCAGAAGTCTAATAAGCAAGACAAGCAAGTGCTGTACCTGTGTGCCAGTTAACAACCTGTAAAGAGTAAAGGACTTGCATATGCTAGTTGCAGAAGACACATTTGAGCCGATCCATTGCTGCATTTTGGCTTGCAACAGAACATTTGCCTAAGTCAAGACTGCATTGATGCCATGTAGGCATGGACAGCGCAGAGAAGGCAACAGCGTGTCAATGAATACTACCTACAAGCCCGCCTTGCTCCATCAGGGCGGCATACCAGGGCTGCCAGATCTGCCCCAGCCTTGCCCTCTCCAAATAACCCATGCCATATTTCTCATGACACGGCTGCGGCACACACTCACAGACTATCAATTTCATGCCACACACCATGCAAGCTGCAGAGGACTGCTGCGGTACAAGGCATACAGATGTATGTTGAATGTCATGTGAATGTGTGTACATGTATTGCAGTGAACACAATTCACATGACATTCAAGACGTAGATTCCCAAGCTGTGTCCAGTGTGCATTGCTATTATGCTGCAATGCTATTATGCTGCAAGGGATGCGGCCCCTGCTGCTGTTGTGCTGATCACAACTTTGCTTCTCAGCACTGTCATTACTATAAATGCAGCTCACCCACACTGGACACTGACATGCAGCAAAAACAGAACCAAGTGACCTGCCAACAAGCATCCCCTTTAAGCTTGGCATTGGTTGCATTTGCACCTTGCACATCAAACTTCTTCTGATGATGACCTATGGTGTGCACAGTGCACTGTCAACCACTTGAACAGTTTAGATTGGTGCGACTTGCCTTTGCTGCATAGCCGTACTTCTCAAACTGGATCTTCTCTTCCTCTGTTTGCCACCCCAGGAAGTGAGGATTAGTGTCATACATGCTTGTCTTGCCTTCCCTCTGCAACGACTTCTTAGGATGTATGACACACACATCGTCTATGACAGCAATCTTGTCTTGAGGATAGCCCAACAAGAAGGGCCATACCCAGTCCAGCCCATGCCCTGCATGCCAGGCCAAGCTCATTTCGCGTGTCCAGGCAGGTCAGCGTTGCCATCATGCATGCGCAGTCTCTGCTTGAGAAATACAATGACAGATGCGTGTAAACCTACATGCTGTGAGTTCCCAATGAACATTGCACACCGACATGTGAAAATGTGACAGCAGCATTCTCAATGTCACAGCTTGCAGCTTGCAAGGTGGCTGACATGTCCGTGGGTGAATGAAGGCAGCAGGAGGCAAATCAAGGCAGCAACGCTGCAGCCATGATGCACCTGAGGCTGAAGTGGACAGTGTGTCTGTGACATTGCCCTTGAAGAAGTCCATGCTGAACAGTGGCACCATGATCTCCACAAAGGTCCCGTATCTGAGTACAGTTGGGCTCTCCATATACATCCCCTGACCATGCACTGAGTCAGACTCAATGCGTGAGCACAGACTTGGCTGAGCCAGGTCCAAGCCATACACCTCTTGTATGTCAAAGGCTCTGTCGATGCTGCTGCTAAGTTGCACTATATCGTCATCAGGAATGTACACCTGCAGGCAGTGTGTTGTGCAGTCACCTCACAAACAAGGATGGCACTGCCCAGGAATGTGAGAGGACACTGATTGCAACAAAATGCAGATGAACCTCATACTGTGACCGCTGCGGGACGCCTCACAAGAGACCACGTTCACATCCCCTACATGACTTGTGTTTTGGCACAGGAGAGCTGCAAGTGTCATGACTGGCAAGGCATGCTAGGATACGGTCATGACACAGGAGTTGACATATGGAGCAGCTTTCTTGGAAGATATGCCAGAAAAGCTTTGTCAGCCGCTATAAAAGCAATACCCATGTAGGCATAGGTTGCTCTGCAAAAGCTCCTGATTGAGTGAACTGATATATCAGCCTCCACTTGGCTCCTGAGCCCAACTCAATATGCATGCACTTCTCACATGTGAAGGCACTCTTGAGTTTGCCATAGTAGATGACTGCAAGATCCCAGTTGGCACTGGCAGAGTCATCAAGCCACCTGCAAGACAGAATGCATACTTTGTTACAGTGGTGCAGCCTTGCTGAAAGTTTCAGGGGGCTGCTAAATTTGTTTGGTTGCAGTTTGCTGGTGCCCAAGGGACTGACTCAAGCTGTTCATGGCCGACTCTGGTGTGCTGACATTCTTGCTATGTGAGTCAAGCATCAGTAAGGCACGTTTGCATGCTATAAAAAGGAAGCACCTTTCATGCTCTGAAGTATCACCCACCATGACAATCACCAGTTATGCCTGTGTGTGTTTCCTGCAGTTCAACAGCAGCCAGACCCTATATAACCTGCTTGGACACAGACCGTATAAAGCCACAGTTCCCCTTACCCCAATTGCAGGTCTTTAACACAACAGGTGGTAGAACAGGTGCTGCAACAGGTTTGACAGGAAGCGTGCGTCTATTCCAGAAAGACCTGTCTAGCACTGCGGGCAGTAGGCTTGTGTCCCCGTTGAACTGCAAGCGACAGCGGTGCATCAGTGGGTCTCACGGGATGTAGACGCGCAATAGATGACACATCGGATTTGGAACCTTACCTTCGCAAACGCTACCACGAATGCAAGCACAGCACTCGCAACAAGACCACCGATCAACTTTTGCTGGTTGCTGATCGGTGAGCTACAACCGCGCATATCACGCTCGTGCACTACCTGCGACCAGTGCCAAATAGTCTGCAGTGCAAGGCGCCTATCACAAGCTGATGCGCCTGAATTGCTGCCACTTCAAACTTGCTCGAGTCTCAAAAACCCGATTATGTCTGTGTGTATGTATGTGTGTATGTATGTGTGTATGTATGTATGTATGTATGTATGTATGTACACCAAGTCTACGTTCAAGGACAAAAGCATGCGGCTAAGAGGATGCAGGTCCATCTAGATGTTGCAACATGCCAGCATTGCCGCACAGCCACTTGCCTGGGCATGTTTGCAAGAAGCAGTCACCGCTTGATGGTGTACTCACACCCTGCTGAAATTCAATGATTTCATGCATCAAGGTCATCATATTGCCACCTGGCAATTATCCACTAAACACGACCAAGCTCACATCCCCATAGTAAAAAAGATGCTCTAAAGACATATCACCGCCAATTGCTGGTAGGCTATACAATCAGATCAAGGCTCACAGTTTTGCACAGCTCTTGCACCATCTGCGCGGTGACTTCTGTGTTGTAAGTCCGAGCCTTAAGAGGAAAGCCTTGGGGCAAAGCCATGGGGTAAAACAAGTCATGCAAGAGCAAAATCAATGGCTTCAAATTTGGTGCAATGTTTGGCAGCTCATCAAGCTCAGGCTTTGTGAGTTGACCACGCCTCAGAAGGGCACAGTTCTTCAGCTGAGTAGGTCTCATTGCATGTCGCCCTGCCAGCTTTTCACTGCAACTGATGCTCAGAGAGCTGATGAAAAGCCCCTCAAGCATGCTGCTCTCTGAATGTTGTCCACCTTCTAGCACAGACAATGGCGCCCAAAGGACTGTGCCTGTGATACTACTAAGGCTGCTTGCTGAGCGTGGCCGTTTCCATCCATTGCTTGTCATATCCTGCGAGGGAGAAGCTCGTTGCAATATGCCGTACATGCTTGAACAATACTGCGATGGCACTCAAGCATGACTTGCAAGCTTGTGCAGAGCAAAGTACAAGTTGGCCAAACAGTCGCCTAGTTGGGGCACGGTGTCATTGTATGTGCGGCTGATCTGTCTTGACCACACAAAACATTGTTTTCAAAACAAATGGCAAAGTACCTTGCCAGCAGAAAAGTCATAGAGGTATCCTCGACCACTTGAGTGCCCAAAATTGTTCGGCGTCACATCTCTATGTGCAATGTCCTTTCCTGCCGACCCCCCTATGGCACTTGCCACATCGTACACGACCTACACAAGTGCATGTGCATGGCTTGTGAGTCAGACCCACACCACCCATGAACGGCATGAGCTGTGTGTGCTCACCATACCATCAGTGTCCAAGCTAGGATAGAAGCGAAACAACCCGGTATCATGCATGGGCATGCAGCAAGATCTACACTTAAAACACAAGAAGACTCCAAGCTTCAGAGTTTCTGCATATTGTTGTGAGCTTGTGGTGCTGACCTGAGCAAACAGCTCGACCGAATCATCACAAGTCAACGGCTGGCAATATGGTGACACTATGACACAATGCCATTCTTTCCCAGCGTACTCGCATGTGCCCTTGCCTAGGAGCCTGATTACATGATTGACCTCCTGGAGTCTCGACAGCAGATCACCCTGCATTGCATAGCACAACATTTCCTGCAGTGATTTTGCGCCACCATGCAAGTGCAGACCTGACAAAGCAGCTTCCAAAACTTGCCCTTACATGTGATGCCATACCAAAATGGGTGTATGAGATTATGAGGCTAGACTGTATCTTCAATTGGCAAAACACGCAGTGTGGTGCTAGCATCTGGATTTTGCAGCATGCGTGCCTGCTCACCTCAGTGGACACTGTGTTGAGCTTCAAGATAGCATCTGCATGTGAAGCCACTGTTGCCGAAAACACCCAGCTGCCGCTGCCTTGTTGGGCAGATCCCTGCTTGATGGGTTTGACCACAGCAAAGCTGCATGAACCCAACTCGCTGACAGCTGGCAGCTGAGTCTCGACAAACCCCAAGTCAATTTTGGGTGTCAGCAGACATTGGACCAGCAATTGGAAGCCACGGGACTCAGGGCTAATGCTGAAAGGCTGGCGGCCAGTTCTGGTCACCTTGAGACCTTCGTGCGCTTGTCGCTCCACCGTCACAACTTCCAAGGTGTTCATGGTGATATTGATTGCCAACACCATGTTGCGGTCTTTGTTGTTATGAAAAACATGGCGACAGCGCTCGATCTGCTGGCCAAACATGGTCTCTATATCTGTTTTGCTGTCACTAATTTTGAACTCCAAAAGAGAGACGACCTGAGTCCACAGCGGCTTGGGACCTGAGGCTGCAAATATGCCGTCAGGCCGAGCAATTGGCCCATGGAGCTGATTGCTGGACTTATGCGTGTCCAACAGAATGCAATCGCCTCCTGCTGCCAATAGAGCTGTGCGCAAAAGCCCTATAAGGACAGGCTGCATGTGCTCCTCCTCTTTGAAGCTTTCTTGAAAGCTCTGAGGGATCATATTGGCCAGGGTCACCCTAGTCGCCTGGCTTGGGTCCAGCAAAGTCAATTGGGTGTGCTCTCCACGCTTGCGCCTCCCTGCAGCGTATTGCAAAACTATTTCAGTCCTGCAAGTCAGTGCATAGCAGTCAAGCACATCAGCATCAGCTGTGTGGCGCTTCAGCTGGTCATGGCACAGTGTCAGAGGAACATAACAAAGCCCACCCCAGCATGTATCTTCTTCGCAAGCGGTGTACTTGTATGCAGCATTGGAATGGGTCTACTACAACATGGAGGACAAGCTAGCAAGACAACCTGCATTTCCTTCTCATTTACGACACCACACCAACTCATGGACACATGAAATGCAGCCATGCACCTACTTACTATGAGGATCCTGGGCTGATTCAACAGGAACGGCATACAGCCGTTCACTGAAGGAATCCAGTACTGCACTACATACTGTTTGCACGGCCGGCGAGTCCTCAGTCAGTCTACACAAGCAGGAAAGCTCCCTTGCCTGTGCGCGCTCTATCCAGACCTGGATCCAGGTGGACAATCGACATGTTTTTCTGTCAACAATGTTGCCCCTAGCAGCAAGGTAACACAGACCGTGTGATGAGCAGCATTGCAACCATTCACTTGCAATGCCAATGATTGAGTATATAGTTGCTTACTGCCCCTAGATCCTGGGTGGTCTGTGAACTATCATTCAGCTGGACAAGGAGCTCAGCCATCTGCATCTGCATTTGTTGTATACCATGAGACTCATATACAGATGTACCTGTGAAACACATACAGAGTAAAATTGTGCTACGAGAACACCAGACCAGTTGCAACAAGGGCTTCCTGCAGCTTGACTGAGCAGTTCTGGTGGAGACCAAAACAAAGCAAAATTGCAGCAGCCATTGCGCTGCGTAACAATATGCTTGTAATGACTGCATTGACATAACCAGATGCTTCTTGTAGACACATGTATCCACCTTTGCAAGATATTCAAGCATTTGCAGAAAGGCACGTCTAAACGTGCATTA
>JAABUK010004571.1_pt1 | contig 22333 bp, 22 predicted proteins | sample 5559141 | NCBI WGS metagenome assembly JAABUK01 (sample SAMN10711869, study PRJNA513367) | rock metagenome | isolation source: Antarctica rocks | place: Antarctica: Victoria Land, Pudding Butte nord | collected 2016-01-03
TGGTGGGGAGGATGGGGGGGAGGGTGATGACGAACTGGTTGGTGGGGATGAGGAATGAATATGGCAGTGATGCGTGGTGAAAGACTACAACCCATGAACGTCTTCAATGTGGTAGAAGGGTGATTGTTCTGCCATACAGGAAAACACAGAAGATGGTATCAAGTGTAAAAATCGAGATACGTCCCGCGAATCATGTACCAGAACCTCCAAACCTCCAAATATTGCATAAACGCTTCTACGACTCTTCCACTTCCGTAATTACAATCACAAGTATTGGCGAACCACCAAAACTCCTTCCTCTAACCTACAAAAAAAGCAGCGCCAATTGCGCAACGAACCGTGAGCTCCTTGTAGCCAGATGGTAATGAAATTCTCCATTTGAGTTGCGAGAGCGTAGAATATTCTCCACTATCAGCGTAAGTAGAGTAACGGACGCAATACCTCATCGAATGATACTCCAGCTCAAGGGCCATTGCGAGGCCGGAGGGAGAGACCACCCCACCCCTGACGGTCAGTGTTACTCACACTCTCATTACATACACAGCCAGTCTCGGGAGCTTCAAAGTTGACAATAAGAGATCTCAAGCGATTGCTATGGGCCGATATTGATAATGTATTAGGACCGCTATCGAATCCTACCAATACGTATCAACTCGCTTGAAGACAATGTAAATCCGCCTTCCAATTCCGCTATCCGCCTGTAGAGTCCTTCTAAAGTGTAATGAAGGATTTGCAACCTCGGTAGCCGGGTTCTTAAACAAAGCCATGCTTCAGGTATGTTAAGCTATCCTAATACTTAACATACTTCTGTAGAGAAATGTGTGGCTATGAAGAGGAAATTTCCTCGATGGCAATTATTGAAGCGCTAAGAGTCAGTAGAGATCCCATGCTCCAAGCTAGAATACTGCAGATGCGGGCATAACCTCAGACTTCGCGGTGATCTTCACAAACGAAGAGCGATTGCCGTTCATTGGTGTGGTACGCTCTTCTTGGTTGCGGTGCTGTTGGAATCTACGGCGAGTTTCGTGCCTATTTTAGTACTGCCTAAGCCCCGGAAAGAGACGACTAGTCCTTGGTCTCAACTTGAACGATATTTAGTACTTGCTCACAATCTTCGAGAGATAGTGCGGCCGCGATCATGGCCGGCGAAAGGGTTGATATTACGTGCGTAGCGAGCTTCGCCACACATCGTGGGACGTGAGAGATGTGTATTCTGACTGCGAGTCGGTCTAGTGAGGACCGAGTATCAAAATGTGATTGCACCCATCAAAGAACCCACAGGATGTTGTTCGGAATTTGTCGGATCATTAGCGCCAAAGTCGACAAGGCGATTTAGTCGGCTTTCCTGATCAACTGCGAGATACGGTGGTCTCTTCCACGTGATTGATTAAGCCCTCTCTGTGGGCTTAAGGACATCCACCCGAGTGCTTGGTCGTTCATAGAGTCAGTATGCAATCTCAGGCGCTTGCACATCTTGACAGAAACACGTCGTGGATATGTTTGTCAACTAACAGCACCGACGGCATCCATTAGGCAGCTGAGAACGTTAGCGTTCTTTCCGCTCGTACTCGCAAAGATGAAGTGCACACAATCTAGTATGCTATCAAGCACGTCCCTGTCTCAGGCTCCCATATCAGCGACTCAAGTGTTGCAGAAAGGGGCATATTTGGTGGTTTGCTACTCTGCCATGACCAATCCAAGTGTTGCAGACCGTGATGGGAACGACCGTGGGATCTCGGACATGCGCAGCTGGTAGCGGCTTCTACGTGGATCAGCCCGTCAAGCCTGCTGTGAGCGAGAGTGAGACGACAGTCAGGTCTGCAGTGTACGCCCGAGAAGTTCCTGTTCTCGGCAATCGTTGATGTGCAGAGCGGCCGTTCGGTCTGTCAGAGCCTCAGGGCTGTTCTTTGAAAAGCTTCTATCGATCCAACATCTTCCTCGGCGCCATCATTGGTACACAGCCGCGATGGGAGATAACGTAGCTCGCTTTCCAGCACGCATTCCCATTGCCTCCGGGACAATTTAGCGGCACCATTCGATCGAACCTTAAGCGGAGAAGTGGGCCTCAATTTACCAAACGTCGGAAAGAATGTTCCGAAGCCTTGTACTTATAATAGGACCCTGATCCGGTCGATTCACGTATCACAGCCATAGGCGCAGCATCGAGTCAGATCTAGCAGGGCGATCCTTGAGGCTGTTGCAGCGTCCGCAGTCTCGAGTTTCCCTGGTTGAATGGTGATCAGTGTCGAGGATTGGTCGCTAACTCGACGCATATATGCAGGCATATGAAGCTTGCGCAGGGACCGGATACGAGAAAATATCCGTAAAAGTTGGCAGGAACTGCGAATCCAATGAAAAGATTCCGATGACCATTCAGACCCGCATTCCTCGGAAAGTGGATATGTTTCAGGCGGTACATCTGCACAAGGAATTGATTGGGCCGGGCGATCAAGCCTCGAATGCAGGCAACCCTAAAAGGTTATCAGATCTTGTCGGAAAGATCGGAGGCTATCACTGGCGAGAGCACATCCTGGCATCCGCTCATTCCTTGGTGGGTGTAGATGACCATTCCTGTATATCTTCGGCACCAACCGAGTAGAAAATTCGGAGGCAGAACGTTCTGCCTCCTGCTTCCCCAGAACTTGCAGCCTTCTGTAGTGGACCACCTAATAACGTTATAGCCTCGAACTATTTACCAAGCTACCCCACTAGTGCAATGCGTGACAAGACTGGGAGCTTCATAGTCAGACATTTGCAGTGCTCGGATCAAAGCGAAGGCTTGGTCACATAGACTGGCAGCGGGGAAGTAGAAGCTCAATCTGATGAACCATGATGATGGTAATCATACTGGTCGAAGAGTCCCCCACACTCACTTCCCGAGGGTACCATCCGAATTGTATCAATCAGTAAGGTCAATACCTGAGCATCTACAATACGGTGCTAGTCGACCTTTAGCTTCCGTTACTGCCTGAAACATATGGGGTATAAGCCAACATTCCGGATACCTTGCTTGTCAATTGACTGTCGCGCCTCTTGAATACCGTTCGTGGAATTCGCTGGCTTAGCGAAGCAACTCAAGTCTATAAGGGTCTTCAAAAGCCTTGTCATCTTTCCCCCTCGATCAATACCTCTCTTGGCAAATTGTTCCGTCTCCACATCCTTTGAAGAATTATTAGTATGTCGATTGCTGGTGTAATCATGATGAACGACCAACTAACCAACGTGGCAGACATAATGTCGAATTATCTGTACAGCGGGTCGCATGGCGGCTTGGCCATGGATGCGGACATTAAAGATTCAGGTGGTGACCTTGACATATTTCAATACGTCAACCCACAGGATACAAACAACCAGTATCGTCGACCTCAAGATGATCAGCTCTCGACAGTTTCGAAGAGATTGATAAGAACACCTCAAACCATGATCGATACCTCATCACGTCGACCGTCACTGATGTCACCAAACACAGCAGCTTCCTACAACGCCGACCCAGGATCTGCGTCATCTGCATCTTCTTTTGACTCTTCGCCTGGATTTCCATCAAGCTGCCCAAGCTCTGCCTCGACTGCGCCATCCTCACGTCGTCAATCAGCAATCTGCCCAGAGCATCACCAGCAATACTATTTACCTGTCACTTCTACAAGCCCTCTGTTCCGGTCTGAAATACCCAAGGAGAACTGGAGTCTGAACCAACGAATGTTACAAACCCCTTTTTCCACTGATGACCAAGATATCCGAACAGATGTCACCACGTTCACCTTTGCGGGCGACGCTATCACAAGCGACCTTGATGACGACCCTCTCGCGGCTAACGACCCCCGAATGGCATGGCAGGAACGGAATACTGGTACCTATAGCATGCCAGCCTACGATTTGGAAAATCGAACCTTGACCATGGACTTGTTCTCGAATGCCAATGGGTCCATGGCTCCTCGGTCTATCGAATACCCTCGCGCAGCCTTCGAAAGTCCGCAACCGAGCATTTTCCCGGACGCCATTTCTGAAAGCCTTGTACCATCGCAGACGAGCACATCAGTCCTAGGTCCAAGCTGGGAGCACCAGCCTGGCGGGCATGATGACAACATGTCCTATTCCGACGACGAAAGCCCTCCAGACATACAAACAAAAGCAAGCCGGAGTTTTCGGGAAACGAGCATCACGAGAGGCAATCCAGTGACGACTGACGGCCACAAGCAAATTTGTAAATACTGCCCTTTGCTTGTTCCACCCAAAAAATACGTGTGCAACCGACAGGAGCACATGAAACGACATTGCGCCGCAAAGCATCCGATGGAGTCCGGGACCCCTCAGGATGTGTATACCTGCGAGTTTGCGGACTGCATCGATAAGAAAACTGGTAAGCGCAAAATAATCGTAGCTCGGGGCGACAATTTCAAAGCCCACTACGCCAAGACGCATTTTAGCTACGGCAACACAGAGAAAAGTGGCAAAAACGTTAGGAAAAGCATGAAGATGTCGATAGAGAAAGGACTCAGGGGCTACGACGCCAGATGGACACTCATGCTGGCAGGCAAAATGAAAGTGGGTGAGAACTTGAAGAGCGTGGGCGATGACAAGCCTCAACAGAGTTTCTTGAGCGTATGGAAAATGATTGGATACTCGATCAAGGAGACGCGAGAGATGAAAGTCAAAGACATCGCTCCTGACTGGCAAGGTCCGGACAACACCACGCTAGAGAAATTCGATTGTAGATGGAAAGCATTGAAGGACGGCAGAATGGATTATGAGCAGGCGATGTCTGTGGGGACTAACATGCTGGAGACTCCCAAGCAAGGTTTGCTTGGTGTGGAAATGATGCAGTCGAAAGAGATGGGACTTATGGGTATCGATCCGCGGTGGATTGAGTTGCGCAGTGGACGCATGAGCATTGAGGATTCTGAAAAGTTGGGCGTGAAACAACTTGCACTGCAGGCCAGGTGTAAACGATGATCCGACGTATGACGATATACTGCTGGTATGATCTGATGTTAATGGTTTTTCGCAATTGTAATGGATAATGGGTAATGTACCTTATGCTAGATAACCATCTCGGTATGTAACGGCGGTATAATCGACAGCATTTTTGCGAATCACACACTATAGCATTGGCAGCCTCTTTTGTACTGTTGTTATTACTGAAGCTCACTTGCATAGATATGGAGGGCATCAACTTCATGTTCAAACCCAGGCCTAGCGAAGCAACCCATATCGTTCACACCGCTTCGTGGTTCGCGGTCGGCAATCTGAACCATCAACAAGGCTAATTCCTCTCATTTGCACCCATATTGTCAGCTTGGTCCTTGGGCTTCTTCTCATCATAATTCGGCCTCTCCCCTTCCTCCTTGTTCTTTTTGCCAAAGATTCCCTTGAAATTGGCGATGAGTCCGGGACTAGCTCCCTTCTCCTTTATGCTGGGAGTGAGTGAGCGTTGATGGCCAACGTCATTTTCAATGAAGGAGCGCATGATGCTGCCGCGTGTACAAGTAGTGCTAAATTGGTCTTCGTGTTCAGGGCAGAAATCGCCGTCCTTCTCGACGGAACACGAACAGTCTGCAAGGCAATGGGGCATGTTGACGTTTGCTCTGCGGATTTCAAGAGGGACAAATCGTGGAATCTTCGTAAATTTAGAACTCGTCGGCTCTGTATGACCACCAATGAACAGCAATTCGCGTTCTGGAGTAGGAGCACGTAATCTCTCCGGGATCCTAGACAACGGCGTGGGCGGAAGTGAGGTTGATCGGCGTTGGATAGGTGGTGGATGGCGCCCGAGGAAGTTTGAAAGCCGAGGCTGATAGTTTTCCGACGACCGTCGTCTCGGCAGGCTAGCTGGCGAAGACAGGGACGAATCTTGGGAGCTTGATCGAAGTGGACCAGTGGGTCTGTACTACTATATTTTAGTATTGACGAGCAAGTAAACATGGTACGCAGTTGGTACCTTGTCGTGAACGGGCGTTGGTGGACTTAGTGGTACGGATACGTTTCCTACCTGATCAGATAGAATGCCGGATACTGTAATGAGTCAGCTATCCCGTACTGGCGTTGGGGGGCCAGTACACTCTTACCAGGGCGTACAGTAGATACAACAGACTCTTGCGACTCGAAGGGTTTGAAGACGATAGCACCCGAGGGGCCGAGTTTCAATTTGCTGTTCTGAGGTTTTGATCTCGAGGGCGTGAAGAGATTCGACGCCCACCCTACAGATCGCTTGATTGTGGGTCGGGTATTGATAGCTGAAGATGTTTCTGGACCAGGTGTTGATGCCTCTGGTGCGAGGTTGATGATGGTGGTGGGTTGGAGAACGGAGCTCAGGTTGTGTGATGCAGCATTATCCTTAGCCGAGCCATCCCCATTACGGATTAGCTTGTGAAACATCAGGAGCTAGCGTTTCTGGTGTAAGCTTTGTAGAGCGTCTGCCGTTTGATATAGGGCGATTGATTCATGTGAGAGCTAGGAGCTGGCCTGCTCCCTGTTCAGCGGGCTCGTTGGCGGAGTTGGTATACACAGCGATACTGCTTACTCTCTAAATATCGAGACTCCTGTTCAAATGTCAATACTAATTTCATTTGTCGGCTTTTCTGGTGCGAGTGAGGGACGCTCGACAGCGATACCTAACCCGCGCTTACCTGCTTGTCCTTGCAACCACGAACGAAATTTGCGGATGTAAGATCACGACGTCCCAGCAAGATCGATATGAGGTGAATAGCGGACGCCGAGTGCTGCGATTCGATGCCCGTTCGGATCGATTGTCTCACCAATCGCAATCCTGCCCAGCTTCTAGCAATCTACAGGCGAGCAGTCTGACGGGATCAATGAAGCCGATGAGATTCCGCAACTGGTCTTAGATGATTCGGCGAGACTCTGTCCAGCGTCCACGGTTCTTGCAGCCGTTCCGATCTACCAGCAGTCTCACCAACAGGTTTGACACGCAAGATCTTCGCCGAAGCTGGGTTTCAAACAGCGGTGTGTATGAACTGATTTGAAGATTCAGCGAAGATGAGCACTGTCCAAGGTCAACATCTCTTCCTACCTTCATCCGCTCGCTGTTGGGCTTGGCTCACCGGACGGGATTCCTGGACCCCTCACAAGACCGAACAGCAAGACAAGGCGAGTAGGCTCCAGACCCTAGCAATACACGACAAGAATGAGTTTTGAACGAGAACTGTAATTGATACTACCGCAATGAAAACATTACACTCGCAGCTCTTAACGATAATGTTTGGATTTCCGCTTTCAGAGAGTGAACAAGTGCAATTACGGGGATAACACATAGAATCATACCTACACAGGTAGCTTTTCGGGAAAAGCCTGCCGTGCGAAGCTTCTTTATGGGAGGTAGGAGCGACACTGCTACTGCAATACTAAAGCCAGACCTTGGGTGGCCATGACCTCCGGCCTGGGGAGCCTCTGGCTACGGTCGACACTACCACATTCCATTTGTGTGAATCCATGTTCACGCCATTGCAGTAACTACAACCCCTCGCCCCTTGACAAGATCACTCAGAATGGGAACCATTCAGTTGAATCGGGACCCGCCATGACTGCGTCTTCCAGACCACTATTAGCAGAAATTCTAGAGCAAATATAGCAGACTAGAGCTCACCTCTGCCTCCACACTTGCGGATAATTTCTCCATCAGTATCCCGGGCTGTCCATCAGACTCTATCATATGGCAGGGACCCCAAGAGCTATAAGATAATCAGTCCTCAAAACGAGCAAATTAGGAGTCTCAACATAGGAATACCTCTTCCATAACATCGCCTAAGACTTGTAATGAACTTGACAATACCAACCTCCATTCATAGCGATGAGTGGCAGCAAACTGCGCGTGGCGTAGGATATTCCCTTGGAGCAGCAAATCAAAGCAACAACCTCGCGCTGATCAAACTCTCACTCGTTCTTGCCACAATCTTTGAACAACCCCATTGCAAGAGACATTCTACGAGTTTCCCTGTCCTTCTGCCGCTTGTCGAGTGATTTGAGGTCAATTTTCACTTCAAGGATATCGTTATGAACCACCTTCAAGTTGTCTCTTACCCCCCTAATTTCTTTTCCGATGATGTAGTTGTTTCCAACTATACTCAACGCCGTTCCCAACGTTGTCAGAGCTGCTGGGTATAGGACATATGTCCAGACTAATCAGTATGTTAGCAATGCCATTTACCAGGGTAAAGACTTACAAGTTGGAAGGATTGGCCCGGCCATGGTAGGTCCGATGGAGTGCGGGGGATCGGAATTCCGTACATATTAGTATATAACCCGAACTTCTCTGAGAGGATCTGACTATCAGCTGACGGAAGTGAGGGTCTAAACGGTTGGATCGTTGTGATTGGGATTGGAAAGAGCACCGAGGGTCGGTCAAAGAAGTCGTTGCCGGTGTCCTCTCCACAATTGCGGCCAAGACCGGCAGGGAAATTTTGGCTTTGTTGACCGATCCCTCGTGCCGAATTTAAAATTTTGGTGGGAGAGACGATTGCGGGATGGCCGTCGATGCTCTTAGCATACCGATTAGGGACCATTTGGCAGGGTCTCTGAGTGGCGTGGGCCCATGTTTGAACCTGCCCGTAGCCAAGTCGTACACGGAGATGTATCATGCTTCGCAAACAATGCCACCAATTGGCACCCATCACAGTGAAATCCATCAATTTTCCTATGCCCTCGCACAGCCAAGCCACCTACCCAGCAACCCCAGCCAGCTTCAACCGCTGCAACCTCGCCTCCTCCTCCCCCTTCCCCTCCACCCTCTCCAAAAACTCCTTCCTCCCCAAATAACTCTTCCCACTCTTCTCCGCCCGCTCCAACTCCTCCCTCATACCCTGCCGTTCCACCTCCGCCTCCCAATCCAATTTGCTCTTCTCCACCGTATTCAGCTTCTTAGCCGCCTTCACATCCTTGCCGATATCCCACTGAGTAGCCTTCTTGTTCGTGTCGAGATGTCTCGTCCCTTTGCCGCCTATCGAGGTGGGGAGGTCGCCTCGAGGGGGTAGTTCACGGCCGCGGATTAGGTAGGTGGGGTTTGGGTCGAGGAGACCTTTGCGCGCGAGGGGGCGGCGGAGGGGTGGGCCGGTTGCGGGGGCGGAGCGTTTGTCTTTGGTGGCGAGGTAGGCTTGGGCTTCGGGGGATGATGTTGGGACGATTTTTGTGGAGGTGTGGGTTTCGCCGGCGAAGACGTAGCTGTGGGGGATTGTTATCGTTTGTTCAGCGGTTGGGGCTTTCAGTATCGAGGGCAGGTCTCTTGACGGAGGGTTTTCGGAAGATGGTGGTATGTTTTCGGTGTCTGGGGAGTCGTCCGGGCGTTCTGATCGGGAAGTGTGTGACTTGGGAGTGTTCAGGCGGGCCCAGACCGAATCGATATCTATAGTTGCACCTGAGGCTTTGGGAAGGTTTGCTTTCTTAACCTCGTCCCTGTAGACAGTGGAGAGCCGTCAGCAAAGGCTCAACTTCACCGCTGAAGGCAGTATCCAATTGGTCAAGCATAGACTCAGACACTGACTTCAAACCCCTATACCAAAACTTCAACAAAAGAACTTCACCTACCCACCCCTCCCACTCCTTAGTCTAACCCTCACCCCCACCGGTCCCTCCTCCTCATCCTCCCCTTCTTTCTCCTTCCCCTTCCCCTTCCCCCTCTTCTTCTTCCTACCCTGAGCCACTATCCCCTCATCCCCACTCCCCATCTCGACATCTCCATCCGCATCTTTGCTTAATTTTTTGCCTTTTGTTCGTACACCGGTACCCGCATCGCCAGCTTCAGATTCGTCGCCCGAGGAAGAAGAGAGCGAGGCATCGAAGTCGGAGTCGGCGGCGGAGTCGTATTCTTCTTCGTCTGGAGGGGGGAGGGTAGGCGGCATTGTTGATGAGTAGGGAGGGATGTATGTGCGGAGCGAAGTGCTGTGAAGCGCGTCTAGGTTCGTGGCGAGGTGTGCCTGATAAAGTATTTGGGGCGCTGTGTTGATAGAGTTTCAAAGACAATTTGCGTGTCAAAGTTTACGATGCTGGGATATGATTGGCTGGAACTTTGGCTACTATCACACATCGGCAAGCTCATTCGATGTAAGTGAAGTCATGTAATACCTAATACATTGGAATTTGAACCCGATCCTTAAGAACAAATAAAGGGAACGCCTTTAGGCCGTCATTGACCGTGTCCTGATAACCCCGAAGCGCCAGCGATCCAGCGAGGTAGCTTCGATCCCATCCATATCTGCTGAGCGTACCCATGTTTGGGCAATCTCAGACTTTCATAAGCTCGACCTGGCTTTTCCCCATCTCGGAAGTACCCCTCTTCATCCTCATCTCTACCCACCAGCCCCAAGCTGCAACGCCCACGGCAAGTACCTCCATTATGACCAGAAATATCACTAGACCCAACGCCGCTGATCCTTGATTGCATATCGCGGTGAAGTTTGCAGGCGCCACGCTTTCAAAGCCCTGCCATTTGCATGTCCACGAATTGAGAGTGCCCTGAGATGTGCTGTACGAAAGATTGTTGGTGATGATTGAAGCGAAGATGGTGGTGAACAGAGACATAGCAAGGCAGACGAAAGATAGGACAGTAGACACAATATTGAGAGTATGCATTTTTCGTGCTCCCTAAGCCGGTGTTAGTAGGTAGACAGAAACTGTAGAAGAGGCTTTGGATAGACCATAGGTGCGAAGGCGGCAGCAAGGTACACGAGACTTAGGACTGCGACCGTGATGCCGCATCCCAGTACTGAATGGGTCGGCCGCAGGTCCACATTGAGAGGCCATAGCGGTAGAAGCCATTCGGCACCAAGGTGCGAATTCGAGTAATGGCGAAGAGCGACGCCTGCGCATGCAATGGCCGCAATCGAAGTAGCCAGTGTGATCGCTGTGATCCCCAGCCGTATCAGGTATACCCATCTAGAGAACTTCTGGTTGCGTGCTGCAAGCAAATCGTCTGTGGTGTACGCAGGTGGGACAATGCTCGGACTGCGTCCCATCGCAGAGAATGTTGGGGAGCCACTGGAAACGAATTTGGGCTTCTGCTGTGAGGGAGGAGTCATGATCCGGAAAGTCATCTTGAGTAGAGAGTGAGAAGATAGAGAAGGGTGTCAACCAGCGACAATGTAAGTAGAAACGGAGAAGAGTAGAGCTGTAGCCAACGAGACACAGGTGAGGCTTGAAATGGGTCGGAGAATTGGGTATGATCATATAGATTGACGGCTCGGCCAAGCTATCTTCTCTGTAACTAAATATATCGGACCCTTCGACTCTTTGACCAACCAGTACATCTTCCCTCCCTCAGAATGTAGGGAATGGGGTACAGTATGTAATGGTGCTTACAGCGAGACGCTCAATCTCTGCTTGAAGAAGATCTTCGTCTCTCCATCGAATGGGATGAATTCACTCCGTTGCAGCAATATGAGGCTGCAGACTGTCCCTCGCGCATAATCTCAACGATTGGAGGGGGCTCGTCTTGTTCCTGGGCTAATGCATATCAGCAAGGACTCCCGTACCGCATCCTTGGAGGCAGCTGTCGATTGGGCCGTTTCGGATGTAATGGAAAGTCACACGGCGCGTAAAGAGGTCTGTGATTGTAGTGAATGCCGTGGTCGAAAATGAGTGGACGTTTGACTGGAAATAAGGTTGCGGGACTGCCGTCGATCCTCTTGGCATCTCTGGCGCTTCATGAGGCTATTTTTGGATATGTCATCTGGTGCACCGACGATGAAAATCTGTTGAAAGCAGATGAAAGGAGCCACAACCGCTTTTGACGCCCTGGAAACAACCTTATCTGGAAATTATTGAAACAAATCGTTACAGCTTCAGCGAGCCTCATCCCTCCGCACGGCAAACAGTCCAACAAATGCGGCTGAGAAGCTTAGCTCAGCTTGTAGGGACGGCACGCACCACACAAATGTGAGCACGACTAATGTTGAGAGCACAGGTAGCCCTTGACCTCACCAAGATGGGATGACCCTAGCCATCACAGGCCGTCTTCTTTTTTCGAGCTTTGTTTGGGTATTAATATCGACTTCAACAATTCGCGGGAGTCTGGCATGACTTTTTCAAGATTTTGGTGTGGCTATAGTGAATCCTCTTCAGTCCATGCCTACATCATTTCTAATTCGATGTATCCATCCGAGGGTCGTCGTAAGACAATGGCATGCGTGAGGTTCTGCAAATTCTGCTGTTCACAGCGCTGCTGAACAAGATTAATGCAACCCTGTTGAGAACCTAGACCTAAATAAACGATTACGATCCAAAACCCTCAAAACAAGAACCATCTCAATCCACACATCGCAAACCCTAACACCCATCACCAACCCCTTTGCCAGCACCCCTAAACCGTCTCCCCCTTACAAAGCTGCCCCTTAAGACACCCTGCCTCATTCAACGTAACATTCCTCTTCCAATGAAAGCACGCTCCGACCATCTTCGTATTATAGCAAATCGCCGGCGTCCCCGCTTTCGTCTCATACGCCTCGCTATACAAATACTGATTGCACGCGCCCGGCGTGTAGCGCGGGTCGCCGCTTTGCCCCGGAGCGAAACCGAGTATGTCGAGCTGTTCGCGGGAGTTCATGTCGCGCGTGAGGGTGAAGGAGGCGATGGTGCCGGGTTCGGCGGAGCCGTAGATTAGGTGGGTGTGGGTGTCGCTGGGGGGGCCTTGGCAGGCTTTGACGGGCCTAGGGGGTGGGGCGTTAGTTGTGCGATTGTTTGAGTAGTGCGGGAGGGCGGGAGGGAGACTGGGTAGGGGTGGGGGATTGGTTTCTAGCTGATTGGGTGTGTGATTGAGATGGGATGTGGGGCAGAGGTTCTGGTGTTTGAGGATTGAGGGGGTGACCTACCAGGTTGTTATGCCCATGGTGGAGACGACCATTCTGTTGTCGTACATGTCATTATCAACAACGTTGTTGAAGTTGTTTGTGCCTGTTGGGGACGAGAGGGTGAGGGGGAAGAGGAGAAGAGCCGCTAGTTGATAGATCATGTTTGAAGATTGATAATTTTGCTGAGACTTTTGAGTATTCTTTCCGTTCTTAGGGGAAAGGCAGAGATCAGAGTATATGATATTCCTTGTGCAGTGTGCTTGGTTTTGTGAGGAAAGCTCCTCGACTTTAAAGACCGCTGATGGGGGTCGATGCTCACGAACCCTTGAGCATACGGACAATGGAGGCAAATTGAGCTCCGTTAACTTCAATCGATCGTTGTAATCGGAAATAGAAGCATAGTATGTAGGAAACGGTCTGTTCCCTTTTCGGGTATCAATAGGCCGGCTCATGAAAAGCTTTCTTGTAACTTTCCTTCACCTTTGATATCGCGCTAATCTTCTTTGAGACTGCTTGTTCAGAAATAGAACGAAGAAACAAAGTATTGTCAATCTTCGTCGCCAACTTTCGTGGAATGTGCCGTAGAAGTCTGCTGTGCACGTTGTGTGACAACACCACGAGAGGTGGAGGCTTGGCCTTTCAGTGATGCTTCTGTTTTGTAGGCGCCTCCCGTCTAGGGCCTGACAAAGGTCAGGAACCGGAAATCGAATTCTCGAAGACTGGCTTGTGCTCTCTCAACCCAAAGACTTACTAAGCAAACTCACTTCCCACAGAATTGAGGATGTCGAAAACGTCCGGTAACCAGCTTTCATTTCCCTCAACCTTCAACTGCAGGCATGCTATTAATCCGATATCGTAACCTCCTTAAGCCTCCCGCTATCTCTCAGAAATCCAACAGCAGCTGCGGTGCCAATTTCTCCAAGTCTTCAACCTGCACCACCATGTTAGCACCCTTACCCATGTTTACAGCCCCCATTCACCCCCCTTCGCTCCCTACACCCCACCCCTCCCGAAGCAACATCGACTCACCTCCAAGAACTCGCCCGCCAACCCAGGAGCCACAGTTCCTTGCGCAACAGCCTCACTCCTTTCAAAAGCTGCCCTTGCAATCGCCTCCCGAACAAAGGTCTCCATATACTTCCCCACCACGCCCTCCGCGTCCTTTCTGATCCGCATCTTGCTCTCTTTGAAATGATGATGTAGCAGTTTCGTCAACAGAGCAGGTGGTATGGTGGGTGGTGCATCTTGCGTGCTTGTAGCAGCTCCATGGGTGGGAAGGGCGGTGTCAGAATCTTCTTCGGAGGCGGAGTGAAATGAGTGATGGGTGTCGCTGGGGATTTCGTCATCGTCGTTGTCGTCTTCTGCGTCTTCATCGTCGTCGGAGGCGGAGGCTTCGTTTGCGGTGAATGAAGGGCGGCCTCGCTTGCCTGTGGGCGCGGATTTGCGACGCGGTGCTGCGGTGGTCTTGGTGGATTTGGAGGCAGGGTGGGGAGGTTTAAAGGAGGGAGTTTTGCGCTTGTGGGCGGGTTTGGAAATTATGGGTGGCATGACTGAGCGGAGTGGGGCAGTTCTCGAGTTGTTCTGTTTAGTGTGGATACAAATAGTTCTACGCGTGTGGGTCTAGGTCATCGATTGGACGCAGACACGACACGGGCTTCCTATATTTCACTCTGGCAATTCTTACAGTCTTTCACTTCGATCAATTGAGATACACTTAGTCGCTATTGATCTAATTAAAAGAGTGATAAAGATTTGGCTACATGAGAGCTTTGATAGGATTCTGATTCTCAGAATCGCATTCCATGTCTCACAATGGCTACATCACCGTGTTTCGGGCAAAAGAACGTTCCATGAGCATTTAGTGTAGCCATATGCAGCGTGTTGTGATTGAGCCAGTCTTTCGGCAAATAAAAATGTCTCTTCATGTCCTGCCGGCCAGTGTCAATTCTCCATGTACAAAGCCAGTAGTCGTGATCAAGAAAGACGATTTGATCTTGATAGGTGCCTACCAAACGTTTGATTTGAGCCGCGAGCTCCGCCATAAAGTCATTTGTCAATGAGTGCGGATGCTGAACTTGCAGATCAGAGGTAGAGAGAAACTCGAGATGCAGGCCGCTTGATAATCGAGTGTCCGCGTGACCGGCGCTTGATATGTATACAATGTACTGTTGGTTATGGGTCAAGGCAACCCAATGAACAACCTTGCCGTGGGATGCGGTGGGATCTGCTGGGATAGACTCCGCAGGCGGGTTACTTATTGGATCAGTATGGTCCAACGCCTTCCAGCTATAGGTATGTACCACGGATGGATCAATCCATATCAAGAGCCCACGTTCAAGAGGGTGCTGGATCCATCTCCTGCCTGGACTTGGGCTCCAACGTCGACAGCATACTTCCTTTTTTGATTTGAGATTCCATATTCTGTCAGTGGAGCCTGTCGAAATGAGTAGCAATCTTTCGGACTCGTCTAACAAGAATTGCTGCACCGGCTCGTCTATTCGGATGTCGAAGACCGGAAAAACGCCAAATGCGTTGTTCGTTTTCGCCTCCACCCTTTTCGCTACGATCCGACCGGAGTCATCCCCGGATATTACGTATCTATTAAAGTGAGACCATGCCAATGTTATAATCGAGCTGTGGGAAGAATGGGCGAAGACTTTACGCAATTTTCGGCCGTCAATGGCGTCATGAATGCAGACAGTGCCGTCCTCGCGGCCAGCGCAGTAAAGATTATCCGCAGAGCCATAGGCCAAAGCTGTGACATGAGCTTGGCTGCTTTCGTCGCGTGCTATCACCGGTTCAATCGGTATAGAGCTTCCTCGATCTTCGAGCCCATAGTCATCAGGTCTTACAAGGGCATCAGGCTCCCATACATTGCAAATCGTACCACGTATATCATAAAAGCGCTGACCGTCCGGGCTGAAAGCCAAGTTCTCGATGAGTTCGTTCTCATTGACTAATTGATATATGAGACTAAGCCGCGGGAAACTGAAGACGCTGATCGTTCCCATATGGTCGCTTGTGAGCAGTAAACTACCATCTTTGCTGACAGTCATCTCATGGGGCCTCACATGGTCGAACTCGTACTGCTCCTCGTCGTATATGTGCCACTCGATAAGGTTTGTATTGTGACAAAGAATGAGGACTGAATATCCGTCGGCTTGCCATTGCATAGTCAAGGGAGAGAACAGCGCGTCTGTGCTGCTACGAACCCTGCATCGCAAGCATCGTTGAGGCTCAGTCTCGAACAGGTCCCACACTAGAGGAGGCTTTCCCCTCCAGGCCACTGCAAGCTTGGTCAAGTCTGGGCTAATAGCCATGATGAGGGGACAACCATAATCTTCCACCGAGGTAGGGACGGTAAATTGCCATTTCTGTTGTGATGTTTCGAGGTCATAGCATGTTACTGAGCAATCATCAAGACCGATAATCAAATCGGACCCAGCACTGCCAAAAGCTATTACCATAGTGAGTGCTCGAGATGTCTTCTCGAGCCGGTAAAGCTGTGTGCCGGAGGAGATATCCCAAATTCGATAGCTTTCGCTGCCTGCCGTCGCCAGAAGGGTGTGAGACCTACTCAATTCCATGAACGTCACATACTCCCTATGTTGAAACCTTCGCGCTTCTTCGCAGGTCTCAGCATACCACACGACTACAGTGCCGTTGCTACTGACCAATGTTAGGAAAAATGAATCAGCCGCAAGAACTTTGAATGCTGCTTCCTCCTTTCCAACGCTCACACGCGCAAGGCAATCGTCCCACCCTTCCGAAAGCAGTCCACTCACAGAGATCGACCTTTCTCCTGATCCATATACAGTGCTCATCATTGATGCACGAGGGCAGAAAGGAGGAATAAGCCGGTACACTGATGATGGGCTCTGAATCAGATTGGGTCCGAATTTTCCAACTATACGGATGAAATCGACTGCCCATAGATATATGCTCCTCGAGTCATCGCTGTCGAGATCTTCAAGAGTCATAGGATATTCATCACTAATTAGGTTTCGTCTGCGTGATCTTCTCTTGGCGTAGGCTTTCAGGAATTGGGCCGATCGAGTGAGATATCTCAGGTTTCTTGATAACGCGATGGCCTCTATCCAAGAAAGGCAGTGTCTCATGAAAAAAACCTTTAGAGCGGCTGGCAACTGCTCCGAATCCAGGGATGATTTAGAAACATGGAAAGCATAATAGCATACCGAGTAGCCGAGGAATGGGCTTCCCTTTTCGGCAAGCAGTAGCCTGTTCGTCTTGGGTGCCGTTCCTGTTGCAGTAGTAGTGGAGATCTCAACGGTCTTGAAGATACGTTTCCACTTCCCGTCAGACAGATGCTTCAAGCAAACAATCGCGATGTGTTCGTGGCCTTGTCCAGAGTCGATGAATGCTGGTGCACCAAGGCGATCACTCAGAAGAAATTGGCGCGCCGTCATATGTATCAGAGATACCTTATCGTTGTCAACGGAGATGAAGTTCCCACATATTTGAACGATCGTTTCCTGCAATCTGACAAACCCCGAGAACTCAGGCTCCAATGCTGCCTGCAATTCAGCGACGCTCAGAGGTCTCCAGCAGCATGCAGTCCACGTTAGTATCCTCTTTGCCATGAGCTGTAATCTAGGAGATTGAGACTCAATTTTTTCTAGCATTCGAATGTATAGGTGTTCCATCCCCTTTGGCATTTCCGTCAGAACTTCGCGGATGTCATCCTGCGTATGCCAATTATCACGCAACGTCTCAAGAGCCAGTTTGACCCAAAGAAAAGAGCCCCCGGCGTTCGATAGAACCTGTTCTATGATATCCTTCCGAATGTTTTGGTCATCGTCCGGTAAAGCTTCACAGACGGCATTGCTGACATACGCTCGGATATCACTACCTGTATCATCTTCAGAGAGGAAGCAGGTATGGATCGAGGATCCACACAGCGCAGTTCCAGATGGTATCCTTATAGGTCTGCTAGTGATGAGAATTTTGATTGGCGTCAATGACCGAATTTTCATAAAACTACTGATCAGCGTGGACGGCGCGTCCGCCTCATCGAAGGCGTCCAACACCCAATACATAGGCTCTACCTTCATCTTGAAGATTATCCCTTCGAATATTTTCTCCCATATCACACTAAAATTCTGGACCTGTGAGCTGAATGAAATGCCCGTTTCTTCATTCAGAGCGAACAGCCTCTCTCTAAAGTCCTCATTCACAAATGCTAGCTGAGAGGCGAGGGAGCGAAGACAATACGCTGCCGTCCGTTTGTTTTGATGGCTGGCAGAAAAAAAGTGATATTGACAGCTCCTTTCAGCCCCGTGGTGTAAAAGGTAGTCGACCACGTAACTGGCGAGAACTGTTTTGCCCGTAGCAGGAAGGCCAATGAGCCAAAAGACGCTCGGGCTCTGGGATCCCTTAGAACCTTTCATCCATTCTACAAAGCCTTGTTTCTGTGTAATCCATTGGCAAGTTCCGTTCATCGCCCTACCGCGGCAGGTCTTGAACTCGTCCTCGCCACATTCTCTCATACCCATTATGGCTTCTATGCTCTTGGATAAGCCAAACGTGCTGCTAGTCCTACGTGCATGGGCTATCGATCCTTCAGAGATATTAGCTCCGAGATTGCTCCAGGAGCGCGTAAATCTAAAATCAATTACCTTGAAGTTATTGCGGAAATTAGACGTGATAGAGGAAAGCTATCCATTGTACTTACTTGGAGCACCCAGCTTAGACAACTTTGACGCCCACAAATTGAGCATATTCTTCACACTGATGTAGTTTCTATCGTCTCGATTTTGAAATTTGCAGATGCTATGATGATCTGCGTTGAGTGGATTTGACATCTCCTGAGGGTAACCCAAAATTGCAGACTCTTTCTCGACGACTAGAGATTTTTTTATGCCAAAATTTGTCTTGAGGGTCTCAAAGAAAGAGACTAAGGACAGGTCTCCGCACAAGGTTCGGAACTGTTCGTTTATGTCTTGTATAGTTCGTGAATGTGTCTCCAGGTCCTCAATATAAGCCTTTGGTGGCGCACCAAGCGGTGCTGTCGCCAGGATGGTATTGAGGATCTTCGTGTAGTGTGCACCTCTGTGTGGCGTGGCAAGGAACATGATTCCATGCGTTTTCGCAATGATATGGGCATATTGATCATCATGCTTTCCGAGGACATATGCTTTTTTCACCACCAAGCCTCCCATAGAATGTGCAACGAATATGATGGGCTGCCGGCCAACGGGTCCGCGGTCCTCCCTAAGCCCATCAGAAAAGACCAACATCTGAAACAGAAGGTCTTTGGCAAAGTCGATGATATTGAGGTTGGTTCCAGCGCCCTTGAAATTGGAGTTGTACCCATAGGTAAAGATTCTGTAAGACGATAATCCATCTTCTTCAGCCAGCCACACGGGCCAGAAGTAGTTCACATTCCTGTCCCAGGACCACGTTTTTCGCGCTGTACCTCCCAAGCCATGTATGAATATGATGTCCCCGCTGGGATGAGGATTGTCGTAAACTAAGTGAAGCCCCAGAGGATCAGGAGATTGTTTTCCTCCTTGAGACACAATGTCTGTGCTAGCAAACGTGGAATTCGAATTGGATGGCCTGCGGAGGAGATCTCCTCCACTTCTGTGCCGAAACGATGTCTTGCCATCGCGCTGAGAGTTTTCATTGGGAAAGCCGACGGAGGATTGCGCCCTGATACGCGGTTGAGGATCGGATTCAGAAGATAGTACCTTCTCGAGGACAAGGCCATCTCCAGCATAAGGTTCACCGGAAGCGGGTCCGCCGCTGTGGTAAGCGCGATGAGGATGTATTCCAATCTTGCGCAGCTATGTACCTCGTGACCTACATATCAGCGCATTCTGCACACAAGCTGATAGCGTTTGAGGGCCACCGACCATTCTGCAGGAAGTGGCTGTCAATATGACCTATCCTACTCGGCTGATGGCCCGCCGCTACCAGGGACCGTTCATATTATAACAAGATGAGGCAAGAGGCACTGGGAAGGCTACAACAGTACAGCGTCTCCAAAGGGTCCTCAGGATGATGGTACGATCTAGCATGCAAGGCCGACGATCCCTGAGGCCTGGCAACTACCCCGCGAGCGGAGCCTCACTGCTCCAACTACTGCGTAGCTTCTGCTCCTGCTTGCTATGCCTCGGTCCCTTTCTCTATTTATTTACATATGTTGATATCAAACTCAAAACCTCTTCAGCAATGGCTCCAACGTCTATGATGGTCGCGTCTGGGGCGGAAGTCACCGACTCCATCTCTAGAATCGAGATCAGTGAGAACCATCGGAAGCTCGAACAGACGCCCTCGGAGACCATCCTGCCCCCACAACCCAGCGGTAGTTACGATGTGGACGAGAGTGTCAGAGCCTGTGAGTTTGAACGGTCACACTTCGAGTGGATGATCTTGATAAGTTCCAGCTTTTCCTGTCCCTCGAACAAACGTCGTACATGTGCAGGATTATGGCATGTCACTCTGGGGTAAGACTGCAAAGGTCATTGTCGAGCTTCCCTCCGGAGAAGTAGAAAGCTACTCCTCAAGGTTGGATCGGTTCGGAACGACGAGGCATGAAACAACTGATTTCAGTCCTCCAGGGTATTACGTTGGGAGCCACAGGGAAGCATACGTGCGAGGGCGAATTTGACTCTCTGAAAGCCATTCACGCTGTTCCTCCTGGCTTCGTGCCACAACCCTATGCTTGGGGGAAATTTGCACAAGACGATCCCGAAATCTATTTTCTCCTTACAGAATTTCGAGATGTTGGTAAGCAGGTACATGCTAAAGACCTATACCCCAAACTATTCTCATTTGCCAGTCACCTCGCACATGGAATTCGTCTTTCGTTTCGTGTCACTGTCTCGAGGCTAACCACCAAAGCCGGCAAGTCCTATAAAGCTCGCGGCTGGCTTGGCCAATCTACATAAGGAATCTGTATCTCCCACTGGAAAACTTGGCTTTCACATGGCAACCTGCCACGCCAAGATCGCTCAAGCGGTCGGCACCTGGGAAGAGTCATGGTGTACTAGACACCTTGGGCATGTGATGACCTTGGCAAACCCAATCCTCCAATGGCCTGAATTTGACGTTGTGTGCAATCTTACCCAAGAAAAAGTCGTTCCTCGGCTTCTTCTGCCACTGCAGTCGCAGGGACAGGTCCTGAAACCCTCCCTTCTTCACGGCAACTGCTGGGATGGTGAGTGATGGCTCTCCCTCAAACTGGCGGTCTTATGTTTAATGAAATAAGGCAACGCTGCCTTGGACTAGAGAACAGGGGATGCATTTGTGTTCGATGTCTGCTCGTTCTATGATAATGAATACGACACTGGCAACTGGCGGGCACCCCGGCATCGTCTAAGTAACAAGACATACATCAGAGAGTACAAATCCCGGCTTCCAGTATCACCTCCTGAAGACGACTGGGATGCCCGCAATCTCCTCTACTCGCTAACATTCAATATTGGCAATACAATCTACATTCCTGGTTCCAGCCAGAAACAGGTAGTCTATGATGATATGACGACGTTGTGTAAAATGTTTTGTGCTGATGATCCCAAACGAAATTTGAAAAGTATTGGAAGCAGGGACTCTGAAGACGAGCCGGCAACGGCGGGCATGGATGCCGATGAAGAGGACATGGAAGAAGATGTCAAGGAGGAGGAAGAGGAGGAAGAGGAGGAAATGGAGGAATAATAGTGGAGAACGGTGGACGCGGAAACATACCATATTGAATGAGCATAGCAACGTATTGGTTTAGGTACTCTCGCGATCGAGTCAGACTGTAATCTTCAACAATATTGTCATCAACTCCAATCGTGAAGAAGTATCGTTCACGAAACAAAAGCCCGTACGCACAGCTTCCGAACTCTTAGCACATCCAATTAGCTCCGATCCACATATCAAGTAATTGACCATTTAAATTGAACCTGTCATGTCAGACACGCACCCCATCAAACCCAAATTCCCACCCGTCCGCGCCTGCATATTCGACGTAGACGGCCTCCTCATCAACTCCGAAGACATCTACACAGAAATCTACAACAACATCCTCCGCTCCTACAACGCGCCCGACCTACCATGGAGTATCAAAGCCAAGCAGCAAAGCAGAGGCCGCGAGGTACTCATCCCCCCTTCTATCTACCACCCACACCCATCTCCCTCCTTCCATCCACCATCTACGCTAACAGCACTTCACCAGGGTACACTCCAACTCCTCGCCTGGGCCCAACTGCCCCTCACCTACACCGACTGGACCGCCCAAGTAACAGCCCAACACGCCCTCTTCAAAACCTGCACCCTGCTCCCAGGCATCCCCTCCCTCCTCTCCACCCTCTCCTCCTCAAACATCCACACCGCCCTCGCCTCCTCCGCCACCAGCGCCACCTTCGAGTTGAAAACATCCCACCTCCCCCACATCACAGCCGCGTTTCCACCCAACTGTCGTGTTTTTGGCGACGATAAAGCTATGAGCGAGGCGAGGAAGAAACCGATGCCTGATGTTTTTTTGCTGGCGCTGGATAGGATTAATGAGGGGTTGGGGGAGGGGGAGAGGGTGG
>JAABUK010004572.1_pt1 | contig 22332 bp, 19 predicted proteins | sample 5559141 | NCBI WGS metagenome assembly JAABUK01 (sample SAMN10711869, study PRJNA513367) | rock metagenome | isolation source: Antarctica rocks | place: Antarctica: Victoria Land, Pudding Butte nord | collected 2016-01-03
TGCTGCTGCGCGAGGTGTTCGCCTTCCAGCGCGAGACGCGGGTGGCGGAGGTGGTCGAGCTGCCGTTCAGCGCCGCGCCCGACCCCGCCGCGCCGAGCGAGGACGACCTCAAGCGCGCCTACGAGAACAACCCGGCCGCCTACAGCGCCCCGGAGTTCCGCCGCATCAAGGCGGTGATCCTCTCGCCGGAGACGGTGGCGCGCGATATCCAGGTCTCGGACGAGGACCTGCGCGCCTATTACAACCAGCACAAGGCCGAGTACGTCGCGCCGGAGAAGCGGTCGGTCGAGGTCCTGGTGGCGCAGGACGAGGCGGCGGCGGGCAAGCTGGCCGCCGCCTGGATCGCCGGGGCGGACTGGGCGGCGGTGCAGAAGCTGGCGGCCGACGCCGGCGCCTCGTCGGCGACGCTGGAGGTCGCGGCCCGGCCGGAGTTCCCCACGCCCGAGCTGGCCGAGGCGGTGTTCGCGGCGGCGCCGGAGACGGTGGCCGGGCCGTTCAAGTCGGCCTTCGGGTGGCAGGTGCTGCGGGTGACCAAGGTCTCGCCCGGCGCGGAACGCAGCCTGGAGCAGGTGGCAGACGAGGTCCGCCTGAAGGCGGCGCGGGACCGGGCGACGGACCTGGTCTATGCGCGCGCCAACAAGCTCGAGGACGCGCTTTCGGCCAGCACCAGCCTCGACGACCTGCCGGGCGACCTGGGGCTGGCGGCCGTCACCGGCACGCTGGACGCGAAGGGCAACACCGCGGAGGGCGAACCCGCGCCGATCCCGGGCTCGCCGGCGCTGCGCCAGGCGTTGATCACGGCGGCGTTCGCGCTGAACAAGGGCGACCCCGCCCGGCTGACGGAAGGGCCGGACCAGGCCTATTTCGCCGTTGCCGTCGAGGACACCACGGCGCCGGCGCTCAAGCCGTTTTCCGAAGTGGAGGGGCGCGTGCGGGAGGATTACCTGCGGGACGCGCGGCGGCGGTCGCAGGAGCAGGCGGCGGCCAAGCTGCTGGCCGCGGCCAAGGCGGGCGGGTCGCTCGACGACGCCGCAGTGGTGGCGGGGTTGCGGCTGCAGCGGACGCCGCCGGTGGGCCGCAGCAGCCCCGCCGAAGGGGTACCGCGCGAACTGGTGGAGCCGCTGTTCGGGCTGAAGAAGGGCGAGACGACGATGATCGAGACGCCGGAGGGGTTCCTGGTGGCGGGCCTGGCCGAGGTGATCGCGCCCGATGCTGCCGCCGACCCGGCCGGTGCCGGGCAGATGCGGACGGCGCTGACCCAGGCGCTTTCGCAGGATATCGAGGTCATCTACGCCACCGCGCTGCGCAACCGGCAGAACCCGCGGGTGAACCGGACCCTGCTGGACAGCCTGGCCCAATGAACGCCATCGCCTCGCCCAGCCACGCGGCCTTCCGCGCGGCATACGAGGCCGGGCGCGGCACGCTGGTGTGGTCCACGGGCGTGGCCGACCTGGAAACGCCGGTGGCGGCCTACATGAAGCTCGCCGCCGGGCGCAGCAACGCCTTCCTGCTGGAGAGCATCGAGGGCGGCTCGGCCCGCAGCCGGTATTCCATCATCGGCATGGCGCCGGACCTGGTGTGGCGCTGCCGGGCGGGGACGGCGGAGCTGAACCGTCATGCGCGGTCGGCGCCGCATGCGTTCGTGCCGGAGGCGCGCCCCGCGCTGGAGAGCCTGCGCGCGCTGATCGCCGAGAGCCGCATGGAGCTGCCCGAGCACCTGCCGCCGATGCTGGGCGGCCTCGTGGGATATCTCGGCTACGACATGGTGCGGCTGATGGAGCGGCTGCCGGAGAAGAACGCCGACGCGCTGGGCGTGCCGGAGGCGATCCTGGTGCGGCCCAGCCTGTTCGCGGTGTTCGACAACGTGCGGGACGAGTTGACGCTGGCCGCGCCGATCTATCCGCAGCCGGGCGTGGGCGCCGCGGCGGCGTGGGAGGCCGCGCAATCCGCGCTGGCGGAGGCCGACGCGCTGCTGCTGCGCCCCCTGCCCCATGCCGTGCCGCCGGTGGCGCTGCCGTCGCAGCCGGAGCCCGCCTCCAACATGAGCCGGGCCGAGTTCATGGCGGTGGTGGACCGCATGAAGGAGTACATCGCTGCCGGCGACGCGTTCCAGGTGGTGCCGAGCCAGCGTTTCTCGGTGCCGTTCGCCCTGCCGCCGTTCGCGCTGTATCGGGCGCTGCGCCGGGTCAACCCGGCGCCGTTCCTGTTCTTCCTCGACTTCGGCGGCTTCGCGGTGGTGGGCAGTTCGCCCGAGATCCTCGTTCGGCTGCGGGACGGCGTCGTGACCTTGCGGCCGCTGGCCGGCACGCGGCCGCGGGGCGCCACCCGCGAGGCGGACGAGGCGCTGGCGGCGGAGCTGCTCGCCGACCCGAAGGAGCGGGCCGAGCACCTGATGCTGCTCGACCTCGGGCGCAACGACGTGGGGCGGGTGGCCGAGCTGGGTACGGTGCGGGTCACGGAGAGCTTTGCCATCGAGCGGTTCAGCCATGTGATGCACATGTCGTCCACGGTGGAGGGCAAGCTGCGGCCGGGGCTCGACGCCTTGGACGCGCTGATCGCCGGGTTCCCGGCGGGCACGCTGACGGGGGCGCCAAAAATCCGGGCGATGCAGATCATCGAGGAGCTGGAGCCGACCCGGCGGGGGATCTACGCCGGATGCATCGGCTATTTCGCCGCCAACGGCACCATGGACACCTGCATCGGGCTGCGGACCGCGGTGGTCAAGGACGGCACGATGTATGTGCAGGCCGGCGGCGGCGTGGTGGCGGACAGCACCCCGGAGGGCGAGTACGAGGAAACGCGGCAGAAGTCGCGCGCGCTGTTCCGGGCCGCGGAAGAGGCGGTGCGGTTCGCGGCGCTGGGAGGTTGACCGGGAATGATCCTGCTCATCGACAACTACGACAGCTTCACCTTCAACCTGGTGCACTTCCTGGGCGACCTCGGCGCCGCGTGCGATGTGCGGCGCAACGATGCACTTGGCGTGGACGAGGCGATGGCGATGGCGCCGGAGGCGATCGTGCTGTCGCCGGGTCCGTGCACGCCGTCGGAGGCGGGGATTTGCCTCGACCTGATCGCGGCGGCGGCCGGGCGGGTGCCGCTGCTGGGCGTCTGCCTGGGCCACCAAGCGATCGGCCAGGCGTTCGGCGGCGACGTAGTGCGGGCAGCGGCGCCCATGCACGGCAAGGTCAGCCCGGTGCGGCATGGCGGGTCCGGCCTGTTCGCGGGCCTGCCCAGCCCGTTCCAGGCGACGCGCTACCACAGCCTGGTGGTGGAGCCGGCCACCCTGCCCCAAGCGTTGGAGGCGACGGCCTGGACCGCGGACAGCGCCATCATGGGCCTGCGGCACCGCACGCTGCCGGTGTTCGGCGTGCAGTTCCATCCGGAGAGCATCGCCTCCGAGCACGGGCACGCCATCCTGGCCAACTTTCTGGCGATCGCGCGGGGCGCCAACCGGCCGGCGCACGCCGCCTGATGTCGAGCTTGAAGCCCGTGCTGGCGCGGCTCGCTATGGGGGAGACGCTCTCGGCCGATGAGTCGGAGGCCGCGTTCGGCGTCGTGATGTCGGGCGAGGCCACGCCCGCGCAGATCGCCGGACTGCTGATGGCCATGCGGGTGCGGCGGGAGACGGTGCCGGAGCTGACGGGCGCGGTGCGGGCGATGCGGTCCCGCATGCTGGAGGTGCAGGCGCCGGCGGAGGCGATGGACGTCTGCGGCACCGGCGGCGACGGCGCGGGCACGCTCAACGTGTCCACGGCGGTGACCTTCGTGCTGGCGGGCGCGGGCGTGATTGTGGCCAAGCATGGCAACCGGGCGCTGTCGTCGCTGACGGGCGGGGCGGACGTGCTGGCGGCGCTGGGCGTCGATATCGACGTGAAGGCGGAGCGGCTTTCCGCGATCCTGGACGCGGCGGGATGTGTGTTCATGTTCGCGCCGCGGCACCATGCGGCGCTGCGCCATGCGGCGGGACCGCGGGTGGAGCTGGGCACGCGGACCATCTTCAACCTGCTGGGCCCGCTGGCCAACCCGGCGCGCGTCCGCCGCCAGCTGACCGGGGTGTTCGACCCCTCCTGGGCCCGGCCGATGGCCGACACGCTGCAAGCGCTCGGCACGGAACGCGCCTGGGTGGTGCATGGCCAGGGGCTGGACGAGCTGACGGTGGCTGGGGAGAACCAGGTGGTGGCGGTCGAAGCGGGCACGCTGCGCGCCTTCACGGTGACGGCGGCGGAGGCGGGCCTGCCGTCGAGCCCGGTCGCCGCCATCCGGGGCGGGGACGCGGCGGCGAATGCCGGGGCGCTGCTGGGGCTGCTGCAGGGTGCGGCGGGGGCGTACCGGGACACCGTTCTGCTGAACGCGGCCGCCGGGCTGATCGTGGCCGGGCGAGTGGCAACGCTGCGCGAGGGGGCGGGGATGGCCGCCCGCGCGATCGACGACGGGGCGGCGCTGGCCGCGCTGGAGCGGCTGCGGCGCGCGACGGCGCCGGCGGGCGCGTGATGCCCGACGCGCTGGCCGAGATTTGCGCCGCGACCCTCGCCGAGACCGGCCGGCGGCAGGCCGGGATGCCGCTGGCCAAGATGCGGTCCCGGGTGGCGGCGCTGCGCGACAGGCCGCGCAACTTCGTCCTGGCCTTGAAGCAGGCGGTGGCCGCGGGCGGCTATGGGCTGATCGCCGAGATCAAGAAGGCGTCGCCCTCGGCCGGGCTGATCCGGCCCAGCTTCGACCCAGCGGCGCTGGCCCGCAGCTACGAAACCGCCGGCGCCATTTGTCTCTCGGTGCTGACGGACGCGCCCTATTTCCAGGGCGCGCCGGAGCACCTGAAGGCGGCCCGGACCGCCGTTTCCATGCCCGTGCTGCGCAAGGACTTCATGCTGGAGGCCTGGCAGGTGTATGAAAGCCGGCTCATGGGGGCCGATTGCATCCTGTTGATCCTGGCCGCGCTGAGCGACGACCGGGCGCGCGAGTTGGAGGAGTTGGCACGGGCGCTTGGCATGGACGTGCTGGCCGAGGTGCATGACCGGCGGGAGCTGGACCGGGCGCTGGGACTGCAGACCTCGCTGATCGGGATCAACAACCGCAACCTGAAAACGCTGCGCACCCATTTGGAGACCACGGCCGAGCTGGCGCCCTATGTGCCGTCGGACCGGTTCCTGATCGCCGAAAGCGGCATCCGCACCCATGCGGACGTGCTGCTGCTGGCAGAGGCGGGCGCGCGCTGCTTCCTGGTGGGGGAGAGCCTGCTGAAGCAGCCGGACGTGGGCCAGGCCACCCGCGCGCTGCTGGGCACGGCATGACGGAACTGACGCATTTCGACGCCGAGGGGCGCGCGGTGATGGTCGATGTGTCGGCCAAGCCGGAGACCGCGCGGTCGGCGACCGCGCGGGTGGCGGTGCTGATGCTGCCGGCGACCCTGGCCTTGATCCAGTCCGGGCAGGCCAAGAAGGGCGACGTGCTAGGGGTCGCGCGCCTCGCCGGCATCATGGCCGCCAAGCGCACCGCCGAGCTGATCCCGCTGTGCCATCCCCTGCCGATCTCGGCGGTGACGCTCGACCTGCGGGCGGGGGACGCGGCGGTCGAGATCGAGGCGACGGTGCGCACCACCGGGCGGACCGGGGTGGAGATGGAGGCGCTGACCGCGGCCAGCGTGGCGGCGCTGACGGTATATGACATGTGCAAGGCGGTGGACCGCGGCATGCGGATCGACGGGCTGCGCGTGGTGCACAAGGCGGGCGGCAAGTCGGGCGAGTTCAGCCAGGCATGATCCGCAATTTGGCATGATATCGGTCGAGGAAGCCCGGGCGCGCATCGTGGCCCCGCTGCGGCCCACCCCGCCCGAGGTCGTGTCCCTGCCGCAGGCCTGGGGCCGGGTGCTGGCCGCACCGGTGCTGGCCCGGCTGACGCAGCCGCCCGGGGACGTGTCGGCGATGGATGGCTACGCGCTGCGCGCCGGCGATGCCGGGCCGTGGCGGGTGATCGGCAGCGCGCCGGCCGGGCATCCCTTTGCCGGCACGGTCGGGCGGGACGAGGCCGTGCGCCTGTTCACCGGCAGCCTGATCCCGGCCGGGGCGGATGGGGTGGTGCTGCAGGAAGACGCCGACCGGGACGGCGAGCGGCTGACCTTGCGCGAGGCGCCGCGGCCGGGCGGGCACATTCGGCGGGCCGGGGGAGATTTCCGGGCGGGCGACGTGCTGGCGGCCGGTGGCACCCGGCTGGGCGCGCGCGGTGTGGGGCTGGTCGCGGCCGCGAACCATCCCTGGGTGGCCGTGCATCGGCGGCCGCGGATCGGTATCCTGGCGACCGGGGACGAGATCGCCCTGCCCGGCGACCCGATCGGCGCCGGCGGCATCGTCAGCTCGAACGCGCATGCGCTGGCGGCGCTGGTGCAGTCCGCGGGCGGGGAGCCGGTGGTGCTGCCGATCGCGGCCGACAGCGCCGAGGCGATCGCGGCGGTGGCGGACCGGCTGGGCGGGATCGACCTGCTGGTCACCACGGGCGGCGCCAGCGTGGGCGAGCACGACCTGGTGCAGGCCGGCCTGGGCGCGCGGGGCTTCGAGCTGGACTTCTGGAAGATCGCCATGCGGCCGGGCAAGCCGCTGCTGTATGGGCGGCTGGCTGGCACGCCGGTGCTGGGGCTACCGGGCAACCCGGTATCGGCCTTTGTCTGCAGCGTGCTGTTCCTGCTGCCGGCGCTGGCGCGGCTGGGTGGGCGCGCGGGTGAGTCGCTGCCGCTGGCGAACGCACGGCTCGCCGCTGCGGTGCGGGGGAACGACCACCGCGCCGACCACCTTCGGGCCAAGCTGGCGGTGGCGTTGGATGGCGCGCTGCTGGCGACACCGTTCGAGCGGCAGGACTCCTCGATGCTGCGGCTGCTGGCCGACGCGGACTGCCTCGTGCTGCGCGCGCCGGGCGCGCCCGCGGCGGGCGCGGGGGCGCCGGTGCAGGTGATCCGCCTCGATCAATCCTTGCTTTGATTCCATTCGATTGTTGACGCGCCCGGCGGAACCAATCTAGAACGGGAGGGTTGCCGGTTTGTTCCGATTCCCGGCACGCGGGAGAGCACCGCCATGTTGACGCGCAAGCAGCACGAGTTGCTGATCTATATCGACCGGCACCTGAAGGCGACGGGCTTCTCGCCAAGCTTCGAGGAGATGAAGGAGGCGCTGCAGCTTCGCTCGAAGTCGGGCATCCACCGGCTGATCTCCGCTTTGGAGGAGCGCGGCTTCCTGCGCCGCCGCCATCATCGAGCGCGGGCGCTTGAAGTGACCCGGCTGCCGAACGAGGCGGTGCTGCGGCCAGACCTGCCGGCCCCGGCGCCACCCGCGCTGGCGCCGCCCGCCTTCGCGCCAAACGTCATCCGGGGCGACTTCACCAGCCGCCTGCCGGGCGTGCGCGCGGCCAATGAGGCCGGGGCCGTGCAGCTGCCGCTGTATGGCCGGATCGCGGCCGGTTTGCCGATCGAGGCGCTGCGGGACCAGGGCTCGCAAATCGAGGTGCCGATGGCGCTCCTGGGCAACGGCGAGCATTACGCGCTGGAGGTCGACGGCGACTCGATGATCGAGGCCGGCATCCTGGACGGCGACACCGTGATCATCCGAAAGGGCGACGTGGCCGAGAACGGGCAGATCATCGTCGCCCTGGTGGACGAGCGGGAAGTGACCCTGAAGCGCCTGCGCCGGCACGGGAAGTCCATCGCGCTCGAGCCGGCGAACCCGGCGCACAAGGTGCAGATCGTGCCGGCGGACAAGGTCAAGGTGCAGGGTCGGCTGGTGGCGCTGCTGCGGAAATACTGAAGGTCAGGCGAGCATCGTCACCGGCTGCAGCCCCAGCAGCCGCCGGGCCTGCGCGGGCGTGGCCACGGGGCGGCCATACTCCGCGCAGAGCCCGGCGACCCGGCGCACCAGGGCCGCGTTGCTGTTCGCCAGCCGCGTCCGGTCCCAGCGCACGTTGTCCTCCAGCCCGGTCCGCACATGGCCGCCCAGCTCGAGCGCCCAATGGTTCACCTCGAGCTGATGCCGGCCGATGCCGGCGGCGGTCCAGGTGGCGCCGGGCAGCAGTTGGCGCAACTGCGCCAGCTGGAAGTCCAGGATTTCGCGCCGGGCCGGCAGGGCGTGGCGCACGCCGAACACGAACTGCACGTGCGGCGGCGGCAGGATGAGCCCTTCGGCGACCAGGTCCACGGTGTTGTAGAGCATCGCCAGGTCGAACACCTCGATCTCCGGCTTGATGCCGGCATCCCGCATAGTGGCGGCCAGGCTGCGGACGAAGTCCGGCGGGTTCTCGTACACGATGGTGGGAAAGTTGACCGACCCGGTGGCGAGCGAGGCCATATCCGGCCGCAGATGCAGCATCGCGCCGCGCTGCTCCATCGCGCGGCCGCGCCCGCCGGTCGAGAACTGCACGATCATGTCCGGGCAGTGCTTGCGGATGCCCTCCTGCAAGGCCGCGAACTTGGCGGGATCGCTGCTCGAGGTCTCGTCGTCATTGCGGACATGGACGTGGGCGAGCGTGGCGCCGGCCTCGTAGGCAGCCTGCGTGCTCTCGATCTGCTCGGGCACCGTGATCGGCACGGCGGGATTGTCCGCCTTGCGCGGGACGGACCCGGTGATGGCGACGGTGATGACGCAGGGGTCGGCCATCATGGGCTCCTATGCAACGGTGGCGGCATCGGCCAGCACGCGGTCGATAAAGGCCTGGGTGGCGCCGAGATAGGCGGCGGGGTCGGTCAGGCGGCGGATGCCGGCCTCGTCCATGTGCGCGGCGACCTCGGGTTCCCGCAGCAGGGCGTCGGCCAGACTGCCGCCGCCGGCGAGGGCTGCGTCCGACGCGTGCTTGACCGCGTGGTGCGCCTGCTCGCGGCCGAGCTTGGGAGCGAGGCCCATCATCACGGCCTCGGCGACGATGCCGCCCTGCGTGATGTCCAGGTTACGGCGCATGCGGGCGGCGTCGACCACCATGCCCTCGGCGATCGCGCGCGCATGCAGCAGCGCGCCATGCGTCAGCACGAAGGCTTGCGGCAGCGCCAGCAACTCGGCCTGCCAGGGGCCGGTGCCCCGCTCATGGTCGTCCGCCATGGCGCCGAGCATCAGCGGCACCAGGGCCTGCACCCCGCGCTGCGCGGCGATGACGTATTCGGAGGCGATCGGGTTGCGCTTCTGCGGCATGGTCGAGCTGCCGCCGCGGCCGGCGGCATAGGGCTCGGCCACCTCGCCCACCTCCGTCTGCGCGAGCAGGATGACGTCGGTGGCGATCTTGGCCAGGCTGCCGCAGACCAGGCCGAGGAACGACACCGCCTCCGCCAGCCCGTCCCGCGCCACATGCCAGGGCGCCGGGGGCGCGGCGAGGCCCAGCTCGGCCGCCAGGCCCTCCAATACCGCGATGCCCTGGTCGCCGAGCGAGGCGAGCGTGCCGGCGGCGCCGCCGAACTCGACCTGCTCGACGCGGGGCCGCAGCTGGTCGAGGCGGCGGACGTGGGCGGCCAGCGGCATCAGCCAGACGGCGCATTTCAGCCCGAAGGTGATCGGCAACGCATGTTGCAGGTGGGTGCGCCCGGCCATCACCGTGGCCCGGTGCCGGTCGGCCTGGGTGGCGAGCGCCCGCAGCACCGCCAGCAGCTCCCCCCGGATTAGCGCCAGGCCGTCCTGCATCTGCAGCACGGTGGCGGTGTCCATTACGTCCTGCGTGGTGGCGCCCCAGTGGGTCCAGCGGCCTGCCTCGCCGGCCGCGCGGCTCAGCCCCTGCACCATGCCGACCACGGGATAGCCGACATTCCGCACGCTGGCGGCCAGCTCCGCCTCGCGCAGCACGTCCACGCGGGCGGCCGCCGTGATGGCGGCGGCGGCGGCGGCGGGGATGATGCCCAGCCGCGCCTGCACGCGCGCCAGGGCGGCTTCCACGTCCAGCATACGCTGCAGGAAGGCGCGCTCGTCGAACACGGCGCGCATGGCGTCGGAGCCATACAGCGTGCCGAAGACGGGGCTGTCGGCCGGGTTCACGGCCATCCTAGAAGTCCAGGAAGACGGTCTCGCCGTCGCCTTGCAGGCGGATGTTGATGCTCCAGGCGCCGGGACCGTCGGGCTGGGCGATGAGGGTCGCGCGCCGGGCGGGGTCGTCGATTAGGCCGAGGATGGGGTCGGTCTCGTTCAGGGCCTCGCCTGCGAAATACACGCGCGTGATTAGCCGGGTCATGATGCCGCGGGCCAGCAACGTGAGCGCGAGATGCGGCGCCTGCTGGGTGTTGCTGCTTCTGGGCCCGGGGAGCGGACCCGGCTTGACCGTGGTGAAGCGGAACCGCCCCTCGGAATCGCAAGCGCAGCGGCCGAAGCCGGGGAACGCCGACGAGACGGCCGGGCTCGCCTGCCACAGCTCCACCGCCGCATCCACCACCAGCGCGCCGGCGCCGTCGGTGATGCGGCCATTCAGCACGAGGCGCTCGCCCTCGGCGCCGAAGCGGGTGAGGTCCGCCATTTCGGGATGCTCGATCAGGCCCCAGTAGGGGCCGATGGTCTGCGCAGCCGTCGCCACCAGCATGATCAGTGCTCCAGGCCGGCGTTCTCGAAGGGCGTCGCGTCGCGTCCGCGGAGCACCACGTCGAACCGGTAGCCCAGCGCGCGCTCCGGCTGCGTGATGGCGAGGTCGAAGGCGGCGACCAGGCCCTGGCGGGCGGCCGGGTCGGGCACGGCATTGAAGATGGGGTCGAGCGGCAGCAGCGGGTCGCCGGGGAAGTACATCTGCGTCACCAGCCGGGTGGCGAACCCCGCGCCGAACAGGGAATAGTGGATGTGGTTCGGCCGCCAGGCGTTGGCGTGGTTGCGCCAGGGATAGGCGCCGGGCTTGATGGTGGTGTAGCCGTACCAGCCGTCGGCGTCGGTGAACACGCGCGCTTCGCCGTGGAAGTTGGGATCGAGCGGCGCGTCGTGCGTGTCGCGCGCGTGGTCGTAGCGCCCGGCGGCGTTGGCCTGCCAGATCTCGATCATGGTGAGGGGCACCGGCCGCCCGTCCTCGTCCAGCACGCGCCCGCGGACGATGATGCGCTCGCCCAGCGCGCCGCGGCCGTCCTGTTGCGAGAGGTCGGTGATCGCGGGGTAGGCGGCCGGGCTGAACTGCGGGCCGCCGATCTCGGTGATGGTCTGCGGGATCCGAAGCAGGGGCTGCTTGGGGTGGCGGCTGCGGGTGCTGTTGTAGGCCGGCGAGTCGTTGCTCGGCTGGTGGCCCGGCGTCACCGTCCGGAACGGCTGTTGCTCGATCATGTCGCGTCCTGCTCCATTTCGCGCAGGGTCTGCTTGGCGACCCGCATCGCGCTGTTTGCCGCCGGGATGCCGGCATAGGCCGCAACATGGATCAACAGCTCGCCGATGTCTGCCGCCGTGGCGCCCGTGTTGCGGCTGGCGCGGACATGCAGCTTGAACTCTTCGTGGTGGCCCAGGGCCGCCATCAAGGCCAAGGTCAGCAGGCTGCGGGTGCGCCGGTCGAAGTGCGGCCGGGTCCAGACGCCGCCCCAGGCGGTGCGGGTGATGAACGCCTGGAAGTCCTGGTCGAGCGCGGTGATGGCGGCGGTGGCGCGGTCCACATGCGCGGTGCCCAGCACCTGCCGCCGTACGCCCATCCCGGCCGTGTGGGGATCGAGGAAGCGCAGCAGCGCACCGGCGACGGCGGCCGGCTGCTCGGCCGTGGGGATGTGCGACGCGTCGGCGACCACCTCCAAGCGCGCGCCCGGGATGGCGGCCCGCAGCGCCTCGGCGCTGGCCACCGGCGTTGCCATATCCTGGTCGCCCACCAGCACCAAGGTGGGCATGCGCAGGTCGCGGGCGGCGGCGGAGAGGTCTGCGGCGGCGATGGCCTCCGCGGCCCCGGCATAGCCTTCGGGCGGGCTGGCCAGCAGCATGGCGCGCAGCGGCGCCCCAACATGGGCGGGCGCCGAAGCGGTCACCCAGCGCGCCAGCACGGAGTCGACGATGGCCGCCATGCCCTGCGCCCGCACCAGCGCCGCGCGTTCGTGCCACAGGCTTGCGGGAGGGATCACCAGCGCCGTGTCCATCAGCACGAGCGACAGCACGCGGCCGGGCGCCTGCCGGGCCAAGTCCTGCGCGATCAGCCCGCCGATCGACAGCCCGGCCACGTGCGCGGCCGCGATGCCGAGCGCGTCCAGCACGCCCAGCGCATCCTGCCCGAGCCGCGCCATGCTGTACGGCCCCGGGGTCGCCGTCGTGCCGCCATGGCCACGCATGTCCGGCCGCACGACCCGGAACCCGGCCGCGAGCGCGGCCACGATGGGGTCCCAGACATGCAGGCTGGTGCCCAGCGAGTGCAGCAGCAGCAGCACGGGGGCATCCGCCGGGCCGTCCTGCCGCACGCGGACGGTGAGGTCGTCGATTTGCACCGTGCGGTCGAGTGTTTCCAAGTGGGTCTCCTATTGCGCCGATCCGTGCGCCGACCGGGCTTGCCTATGCAACACGGCGCCGCCGCGGCAAAGTGGCGGCATGGTTTACGCCCCAGAGCAGCACAAAGCGGCCGGTTCCGGCAACCGCGTAACGCGCCGCCATCTCATGGCGGGGACGGCCGGCCTGCTGCTGGCTGGTAAGGCGGCTGGGGCGGCGGAGGTCGCCGGCCCGATCACCGACATCGTCTTCACCCAACCGCAGCCGGCGCACCCGCTGATGGCCGAACAGGCCACGCTCGGCCATGTCGCGCCCGTGGGCGGCATCGGTCCCTACCAGTGGTCGCTGGTCTCGCGGCTGGACGGCAAGTACGACGTCGAGCCCGTGACCGGGCGGGTGTATGGCTACTGGGCCGCGCTCGGCGCCACGGCGGACGCGATCGAGGTCGTGTGCGTCGACGGCGCGGGCAGCCGCTTCCAGAAACGTTTCCCGATCCGCAAGACGGCCGACCCCGCGCCCTATCTGTTCTTCGGCGGCCGCCGCTTGGTCGATGCCAACGTGAACAACACGTTCTTGCAGCTGGCCTGGACCATCCAGGCCTATGGCGGCGACCACAATTTCCGGACCGACGCCACGACGGTCTCGGACCCGCGCTTCGAGATGTCCTATGGCGCGGTGCGCCCGGCCAAGAACGTGATGCCGCCCTTGGGCACCTACCCGCTCACGGTCACGTCGCGCAGCGCCAGCGGGCATCTGCTCTCGCTCGATGTGGTGATCCAGATCGTGGCGTTCGCGCCGATCGCGCGCATCCAGCTTATGCCCGGGATCGTCAGCACGTCGCAGGCGGCCGGCGTTTCGCTCGGCCGCGCGCTGGCGACTACGCCGAGCAACACGCCCACATGGTCATTGCCCGGCGATGCCGGGGGCGCGGTCGCCATCAACGCCAAGACGGGCGACGTCTCCATCGCCAAGCCACTCCCGGCGGGCCCGCTCACCCTCGTCGTCAAGGTCGTCGACCGGCTGGCAACCTACAGCCAGAGCATCACCATCCCCGTCCAGCAGGGGACGATCCTGCCGCCCGAAAACATGCGGATGGCCGTGTCCTCCGCGTTGCGGAACGCCGGCATGGGGCAAGCGGTGGGCAAGCCTGCCGTGCAGGGCGTGACCGGCAAACCGCGCTGGTCGATGACCCACAACAACCTCAACCTGGCCAGCGAGGTGCAGCCGTACGCCCTGCCCCGCCGCTACGCGATCGACCCGGCGACTGGCACGGTGACGGCGCCGGGCCTGCTCTCGGCACAAACCGACCAGCTGGTGATCACCTGCACCGACGGCATCAACACCTGCACCCGCAGCTTCGACGTGCCGGTGGCCGCCGCGCCCAAGGGCCCGACCTTCCACGTGGGCCGCGGCATGGCGGCGAGCCATGGGCCGCTCGGCTTCGAGCACCTCAAGGATGTCTATTACAAGTTCCAGACGGCCCGGCCCGAAGGCGATTGGCCGACCGTGCTAATCTATGCCGACGACGACCCGAACTACTACGCCAACGACATCGGCGGCGACTATGCGCTGCGCTATGGCTGGCACGGGCCGCTGACCATCCGCGGCGTCTCCAAAGGTGGCAAGCAGCCGCGCCTGGGCGGGTCGATCGACTGCGCGGCCGGCGGCAGCGACATGAGCGGCAAGGCGTTCTTCATCTTCAACCAGGGCGATTTCGTCCTCGAGAACGTGGAGGTCAGCCACGTCCACGGCGGCGGCGACCCGGCCAGCAGCTGGCCGGGTCATGGGCTGAGCGGCGTCCGCAAGGACGAGAAGAGCTACGGCAACCTGACGGTGCGCCGCTGCCGAATCGTGAGCTGCGACAACGGCATCCACACCGGCGCGAGCCCGGGCAATGTCGTGATCGAGGATTGCGAGATCGGCGGCGGCGGCACCGCCTATGTAGGCTCTGGCGCCACTCACAACGTCTATCTCGGCGACGGCTGGCGCGTCGAAGCCCGGCGCAACATCTTTCACGGCGCGACCAACGGACACGATTTCAAGAGCCGGATGGCGTTTGGCCTGCTCGAGGACAATCGCTTCTATGACGGGGAGCGCGGCTCCGCCTCGGCGCAAATCGACCTGCCAGACGGCGGCGAGTATGTGGTGCGCCGCAACAAGTTCCATAAGGGCGCCAATGCCCAGAACGGCTCCAGCCTGCAGTTCTGCGCCGAGATGCTGAGCGACCACGCAAAGAACATCTTGCTGGTCGAGGACAACGAGTTCTTCGTCACGACGCCGAGCGGCAATCATTTCGGCCCGCCCTGCGCGCTGCGCCACTACGGCCGGCTTAGCGCCCTGGGCGAGCAGAGCCAGTTCGTCTCCAAGCGCAACGCCTTCTACTTGGCTCCGGGGGCCACCAAGTTCCAGGAGATCCACGCGCCGGGCCACAGCCAGCCCATCGTCGAGAACGGCAGCATGCTATTGACGGAGCCGCCCGCGCTGGACTTTGCGCGGCCCTGGGGCCCGGGGCAGGTGCAACGGCTGGGCTGGCTGACCTTCGTCGCCGATAACAGCAAGACTTACGACAATTTCACCCTGGTGCAGATCGACCCTGGTTCCGACGACATCCGTTTGCCCGTGGGCAGCCCGGCCGGTACGGTGCTCGCGCGCTGCGCGGCCTACGGCGCGTCGTGGTTCACCCTAAGCAAGACGCAGCCGGACCCGCGCATCAATCCCTTCGCCGCGGGCGTGGCCTGGTCGCTAAGCCAGGACAAAAACTACTATGGGCAGGTGCCCTGGGCGCCCCCGGGACGATACGCGGTCGACGCGCGGGGCGTGGTGACGGTGACCGGGCCGCTGGTGCGGGGCGTGGATCTCCTCCTAGTGCGCGCGGCGTCGCCCACCGGCACGCTGTGCGACTACCGGTTTCACGTTTCGGTCGTCTAAGGCGGATCCAACAAGCATTAAGTTAACGATTTATTGACGAGATATTAACAATCCTGTAATGTCCCTCTTCGTTGCAGCAGGTGTGGGGGAGGAAGGGCATGTGGTCGCGATCGTTCCAGGCCAAGCAGTGCAACCGGGATGCCAGGGCCTGTGCAAACCGCCCGCGAGGGCTCTGGACTGATCGGCGCGCCACCTCTTCCGTCGAATACGCCGTCATAGCCTCGCTAATCGCTCTCGTCGTTATTCCAGGGGTCACCGCAGTTGGCGAGGCGCTGCAGAGCACCTTCACCATAATCCCGCAGGCGCTTGCAAGCGTAGTGGAGCAAGCTCCCGCGCGCCGGCAGACTTGCACTTATGCGATCCACGACACGGCGGCCGGCCGTGTCGGCGAGATAAGAAACTCTTGCAAGCACGCTCGCAACGGCGGCAGCTGATCAGCTGCAGGCTGTTTCGCTATTGGGGATGATTGTGGCGAAGGCGGTGGCGGAAATTCTTGGAAACGCCCGCGTCCGAGCACTTCGAGCACTGCTGCCCAGTTAACGGGACGCGGACTGTCCGGCCAACCAAGGACGGCACGAACTCGCACGATCCGTTGGCGGACCTAAGACGACAACGGCCAAGCCGAGGTGGGATCCACTTACCTTGGGAGGCTCACCGCCCTCTCGGAAGTTACTTCCGGGCCAGATGGGACCCGAACGCCTCCGCTGTCCAGATTAACACCGCAACAACAGCATGGGTCCGTCAACGCCGACTACCACGCCAATTTTGATCCGTCTGAGAGACAGGGCGGCATCCTACGTGGTATGAATTCGGCTCGCGTGGCTACACCCAAATGCTATAAGCGGCTGTCATCGGGCGGACACTCCAGAGGCCGAAGAGTTCGGATCGACGACGTGGCGAAATGCCCGTCGCAGCGTTAGCACAGTAGTAGCGAGCACCGCGATGGGAGCTAGCGGCACCCCATGGGCCGTCGCTGACTTGATGGCGAGGGGGGCAAAGTAGATCAATCCCAGGGTGAGTCGCTCGAATGGCAGCCAGCCGGTCTGAATAGCTTGAGATGCTAGCCAGGCGGCCGGGACGACAAAGATCACGAACTCATACTCGCCGAAAAATGGAACGCAGAACCCCGTAGCTACGATAATCAGCGATATCTCTCCCCCACCCCCGGGTCGTTTCCGCGCTGCTGCGATGAGCAGCGCCGATGCGACGAGCGCCGTCACCGCCTGGACTGTCCAAGCCATGCTCTCGGGCCAACCAAGCAACCTGATTGCGGCATAGGAACTGATAAATTTGTCGAACCCGGGAACACCATCGGCGTTGAAGGTTTTTGCGGCGGGTATCGAAGCTGCGAACGCGACCCAACTGCGTGTGCCGAATGCCGCTACAGAGAGCAGACCTAGTATCGTGGCTGTCGCCGCCGCGCTGACAAGGGCGCACCAGCGTCCTGCTACAACCAGCGCTAAGTGCGCAAGCAACGCGAGTTGCGGTTTGAAGGCAAGCAAGCCGAGGAAAATGCCTGCCAGCACCGGAAGGCGGTCCAACGCAGCCGCCGCACCGCACAGGAGTGCGGCAGACAGAAGCGAGTTCTGTCCGTAGAGGGCACAGAACAGCACGGAAGGGCATGACAGGGCCGGAATGACGAAGCGACTGCCGAAGGTGGCACGCACTGCTGAGGCAAAGGCGGCGCCGCTACAAGCCATCCATAGTGTGGCGGCTATCGCAAATGGCATTATGGCGAACGGCAGCCAAAATAGCAGAGCTATTGGCGGATAAAAAAACGGGGGGTAATCTCCTGGTCCGAGGAGGGCTGCCAATGCCGCCCGCTCTGGATCACCATAGGCATCGGATGCTCGTCCAGCCAAAGCGAGCCGAGATGCCGTCCAAAATGCTGCGAAGTCCCAACCCACCCGCATTGTGGGCACGGTCCATGGGATCGAAGCGAAAAGGCCAACCAGGATCGCGAGCAGGATCCGACTCGCGGCAACAGCGCGATCGGCAGTTAACCAGAGAGCATGCCTAAGAATGCAGCGATATACCTTACGGGCCAGAATGAGGGGACATCTCCTCGTGTTATGCCGGGGCATTATGGCATGCGCCAAATAGACCGAGGACCGATCTCCGGCGGCGAGGAGAGCGGAAACTCCCGGTGTCTCCAAGAGCACACAACAAGGCGCAGCGTGCAACCGCGTGCTTCAGCTACATCGAGGGCTGGTACAACCCCGCACGGCTCCACTCGGGCCTGGGTTACCGGTCGCCGATGACATACGAAGCCGAGAGGGAGGCCGCCCTGACCGAGCCGTAGCCAGCAAGCCTACAAACTGTCCACGAGAACGGGGCAACCTCATACCTGCATCATGTGTCTGAGTCACTACAGTAGTAGGCCCATCTGCACCAGGGCAGTTGCGCCTTAGAACCTGACACCAGAACTTCTAAGGGGGGATGTATTCCCCTACCCACCCTGGGGTCTTCGAGGTCGGAGGGGGTGGGGCCGGGTCCGGCCGCGCCGGCGGGCGCAGCGGCGCGCTACCAGCCTGCCTACCTGCCCGCTGCCTCACCCGCCCGCCACAGGTTCGGCTCCTTCCCCCTTCGCGACGTGCCACTCCCGCACCCTCCGCAGAACGAGACCCGACAGTGGGTCCGATGCCCAACGGTAGACGCGATAGCTGCGGTCTGCGTAGCGGGTCATTTTGAACGTCCGAATAGGGTGGAGAGCGGAATGTCCTCTTTCAGCGATCGGCTCGATCGAACCGGACATTCGGTTTAAGGTGGTGATTGGCCGGAACCGGACCGTCCGGTCTGGAGTGCGAAGGTGGGAAAAGCGGACGTCAACCAGCTGGCAACGCGATGCGCCGGTGTCGACCCTTTGCAGAGTCCCACCGCCTGATGGCGGCGATAGCAGCTTCTCGAAAAGAACCTGTCATTTTTCGAAGTCGATTGCAGCTGGTTGCCAAAGGCGACTTCAGCGACCCGGTTGGCCCGGCAGTTGCGGCTTGTTCATGAATTCTTTGATGCGGCTTGCGAGAGCATCGATGGCGAACGGCTTGGTTAGCACCTGCATGCCTGGATCAAGGTGGCCGTTGCCCACCACGGCGTTCTCGGCATAGCCCGTTATGAACAGCACCTTCAGCTTGGGCCGCCATGCCCGCCCAGCGTCGGCCAACTGCCGCCCATTCATGCCACCAGGCAGCCCGACATCGGTGATCAGCAAATCGATGCGCACCTCCGACTGCAGCGCCTCCAACCCCGCGGCGCTGTCTGCAGCTTCGAGCGCTGCATAGCCCAAGTCTTCCAGCACTTCGGTGACCAGCATCCGGACGGTCGGCTCGTCATCGACCACCAGCACTGTTTCGCCTTGTTCAGCGCGGGGCACAGTGGTCAGTTCGGGCGAGGTTTCGGCGCTGTCCGCCGCGCCATGATGACGCGGTAAGTAGAGACACATCGTCGTCCCTTGGCCGATCTCGGAGTAGATGCGCACCTGGCCGCCGGACTGCCGGGCAAAGCCATAGATCATGGACAAGCCCAGGCCGGTGCCCGTGCCGATCGGCTTCGTTGTGAAGAACGGATCGAACGCGCGCGCGACCACTTCCGGTGTCATGCCCGTGCCCGTGTCGGTGATGCACAGGGAGAGGTATTGGCCCGGCTTCAAGTCACGCTCGCGCCCAGTCCGCCCGTCCAGCCACTTGTTCGCCGTTTCGATCGTCAATCGCCCGCCGTCCGGCATGGCATCGCGTGCGTTGATGCACAGGTTCAGGAGCGCATTTTCGAGCTGGTGCGGGTCTATCAGGGTCGCCCAGAGCCCGGCGGCGCCGACCACCTCGATCTCAATGGCTGGGCCGACCGTGCGGCGGATCAGCTCCTCCAACCCAGCAATCAAACGATTCACGTCGGTCGGCTTGGGGTCGAGTGTCTGCTGACGAGAGAACGCGAGCAGCCGGTGTGTCAGTGCCGCCGCCCGTTTGGCGCCGCCCTGGGCGGCGGTGATGTAGCGGTCGAGGTCGTTGACCCTCCCTTGGATCATGCGTGCTTGCAGCAGCTCCAAGCTGCCTGAGATGCCGGCCAGCAAGTTGTTGAAGTCGTGGGCCAACCCACCGGTGAGCTGACCGACTGCCTCCATCTTCTGCGACTGACGCAGCTTCTCCTCAGCTTGCTGCAGTGCTTTGGCTTGCTCCTGTTGAACGGTGACGTCTCGCCCAACCGCATTGATGAACTCGTCACCTGGAACCGCCATCCACTCGATCCAACGATAGTCGCCGTCCTTGTGCTGATAGCGGTTGCTGAAACGCTGGAGGGTCGATCCGCTCGAAACGGCGCTGGCCTCCTTAGTGGTCCTGTCCAGATCGTCGGGGTGGATCAGATCGAACAGGTTGCGTCCGACCAGTTCTGGCTCTGTCCATCCCAGCGTGACGGTCCAGGCCGGATTGACCGCCGCGATAACACCATCAAACTGGGCCACGAGCATGATGTCGGCCGAGAGCTGCCAAAGGCGAGTGCGATCCGCAACTTGCATTGCGACACGCTGTTCCAGGTTTGCCTTAGCGTGCCGCAGCTCCGTCTCGAGTTGCTTGCGCTCGGTAATGTCGCGTGAGACCGAGAGCAGCTTGGTGGGCCGCCCGTCCATACCCAGGATGGGCGTAACCTGCACATCCCAATGCTTGGGAGTGCCGGCCATCGTCTCGGCCCCGCCTTGGAATCGTCCCACACCTCCAGCCTTGGCAACGTCCATTGCGGACCTCGCCTCGCGATTTCCTTCGTCCTTCCAGAAGTCCTGCCAAGGGCAGCCCCGGATGGCATTGAAGTCGCTCACCTCCATCACTCGCTGCCCACCCTCGCTCATGAAAGCGAGCTTGCCGTCGAGGTCGAGCACCTTGATGCAATCGGCGGACGACGCCAGCACGCTCTGCAGGAACGCCTCGCTAGCGGATCTCTCCTCCTCGGCCATCCGCTGCTGCGTTCGGTCGCGCAGGATCTTGAGGAAGCCTAGATGCCGGCCATCCTCGTCCAGCAACGGCATCATCTCACCGCTGGCCCAAAAGCGCGACCCGTCCTGCTTCATGTGCCAACGATCATCGCCCGCCCGCCCGGCCGCCAAGGCCTCGCCCATTTCGGTAGCCGGACGGCCCTGCTCGCGGTCCTCGGGCGTGAAAATCCGGTCCACAAGGTTTCCGGCCATCTCGGCGGCGGTCCAGCCGAAGATCCGGACGGCCCCCGAGTTCCAGTTGGTGATCCGGCCTCCCGCGTCCGACGCGATGATGGCGAAATCCACGGCGCTGTCGAAGATCGCGCGGTGACGGCGGGCCGCCGCAGCCTCTTGCTCCGTCATACCGGCATTTGCGTCGAGGATTGTACAACGGACGAAGCGGCGCTTCGGGACTGGCGCGCCCGGGCTGTGAGCAACTTGTCCCCATCGGGCCTGAGCCCTCCCTTGGAATCCACGTGGCGGTAGAGCGTCTGCCGAGTGATGCCCAGCTCGGCGCACAACTCACTCACCTTGGTGCCGGGCTGGCTCATGGCGGCTTGGGCCAGCCGCAGCTTGGCCGAAGTCATTTTGAACGGCCGGCCTCCGTTGCGGCCCCGGGCACGGGCCGCGGCCAACCCCGCGCGGGTGCGTTCGCCGATCAGCTCGCGTTCGAACTCGGCCAACGCGGCGGAAATGCCGAACACTAGCCGCCCGTTGGCAGTGGTGGTGTCCAGGTTGGCGCCCCGGCCTGCTAGGACCTTCAGTCCCACGCCGCGCTCCGTCAGGCTATGAACGAGATTGACCAAGTGGCGCAGGTCGCGGCCGAGCCGGTCGAGTTTCCAGGTGACCAATGTATCACCCTGGCGCGCGGCCTTTATGCACGCCTCCAGGCCGGGCCGGTCGTCGCGTTTACCCGAAGCATAATCTTCGTAGAGTTGCTGCATGGCTACACCGGTGCCGAGCAGCGGATCGCGTTGCAGGTCCAGCACCTGAGAGCCCTCCGCCTTGCTCACACGCATATAGCCGATCAGCATGAGGTTTTCTGCTCCATATACGACCGGTTGCGTGACACTGCGCGAGGACACGCCGGCGGCTTCTTAGGGTGTCATTTAAGCCGTCACTCTGTCTATGCTCTGTAAAGGCTCCAGTTCTGCCTTGCGAGACGGCCCGCGTCGGCCGTTTCATAGGCCTCCCGACGTCGGGCCATGCGGCCCAGGGTGGCCCGTAGTTCCTCCAGCGCTTCTACGCCCGTTCTCGACAACAGCCAGCCCTGCACGCGCTCGTTCACACGCCGCATCATGGCTGCAGCGTTCATCTCCCGCAGTCGCTCGATGTCGGTCATGATGCCTTTCGATGCTGGATTCGCCAATGTATACGGTGCTATCCAGCAGGCCGCCGTCAACTGTGGTCTTCTATCTCGCCGCGCGGATGAAATCTGGGAAGCGCCCGGCATCATCCAGGATGTCGTGAACCTTATCGATCGAGCTCGCATCGTAGTCTGCGACTGCACGAACCGAAATCCGAACGTGTTCTACGAGGCTGGTATCGCACATACGCTCGGTCGGGAATTCATTATTACCAAGCCAGCACGACGTTCCATTCGATCTTCGGCATTTGAGGTATGTCCATTACCTCAATAACCACGAGGGCCTGCTTGCCCTAAGGCAGGCACTACAGGCCCGGATACAGACCATACTTGGCCACTGACCACGCTGTTACCGGAGAAGGTGGCCGGCAACCACGTCGAGCGAGATAACGAGCGCGTTCGTCATCTCAGTGCTGATCCCGGCATCTCCATGCATGATGCCGATCAGCCCCATGTCGTTCACGACGGGTCCGCCAGAGAAACCGCCGGCGCCAGGTTTTGAGAGGCGGATGCTTACACCGGCGACTTCGTCCACCTCATATAATTGTCAGGATGTGCAGCGATGACCAGCCGTTCGGAGCATTACGAAGAGCTATGTCCGAACCTGGGTGACGACGGTTTGAGAAGGGCGGCGTGTCGAGGCGGGTGAAGGCCTGCCTGAACTCCCGAAGGAGCCGATACGCCATGTCGAGCAGTAGCACCGTTGTTTCTCT
>JAABUK010004573.1_pt1 | contig 22331 bp, 24 predicted proteins | sample 5559141 | NCBI WGS metagenome assembly JAABUK01 (sample SAMN10711869, study PRJNA513367) | rock metagenome | isolation source: Antarctica rocks | place: Antarctica: Victoria Land, Pudding Butte nord | collected 2016-01-03
GGGGTGTTGTAGGCGAGCCAGGCGGTCGATCAGCCCTGGCCCGCTGAGCTCTCCACCTTCGCTGCCCTGGGCCGGTCCAATACGGCGGAAAGCGTCGATGGTCTGGACTTGCGGAAGTGCGGTACGCACTTGGAGGGCGCCCACCATCCGATCGAGAACTCGCCGGGCGTCGTCCGGGGGATTGCCGCCCTCCATCTGAGCGAGCACCCTGGACAGGTGGCTCAGCTGGGTTCGTAAACCAGCATCGTCCGCGACCTTTGTCAGGCGGTCAGCTTGCCATGCCGAAAGCTCCCACGTCCCCCCCGAAGTCGTCCCGTGTTCCCCGAACTCGAACTCGAGCCAGAGGAGGCCCTTCTCGGCGTCCCAGAGTTCGCTGTCTCTCAGAAATCGACCAAGCGGGGCGACTTGGTCATCGAGGCCCAGCCGCTCGCCCATGTCGTCAATCGAAGTGCTGCGAGCAACGCCCACGCGCAACCGGGTGTCGGCTTGACCATACGGATGGTCGCTGAGCTCGAGCGCGAACGGAGCTGCTCCGCTGGCCAGTGCCGGGAGAACCCGTTGGGCCACCTGCAAGACATTGGACTTGCCCGAGTTGTTCGGGCCCGCCAGCAGATGCGCCTTAGTCAGCGGACTGATCTCCTGCCGGCTCCCGGCAGCGAAGCTGCGGAAGCCCTCGATGCGCAGTCCGGCGAGCCGTTGAATCTCAGGCATCAAGATCCACGGTAGGCCTGGGGGCGGTCAGCACGAAGGGTGGACAGCACGCTAAGGGCCCACCGGCCCGTGGAGGGCGATTGGTTCTGAAAGTTCCGGGGACCGTCTCATCATCGACCCGTTTGCCAGACTCGCCACCCTGCTCGAGCGCCGGTCGCCGGCCGCTGGGGGTGGTCGTGCCGTGGGTCAATGTGGCGTGTTCGAAGTGGTCGACCCCGCTGCAGGTCTTGTGGAAGGGGTAGTGGTGACCGTCGAACTAGACCGCTCACACGCGTGATCGCGACGGAGTCCCGAAGATGGCGACGTAGCACGTCAGCGTGGGGCAGTAGCGTGCCTGGCGATTTGCGCCGTTCCATCCGTAGCAAGATCCACCCCCACACTGGCGACCGGCTCCGTAGCGCGCTGGCCCAGATTACGTTTCGGGGGTTGATCCTGTATTTCGTGGCCGGTGTCCTTATCGGCGGGCTGGTCCTGGGATCCGGCTTCTGGATCACGCGCGCAGGAGGTGAGCCCGTTTCGCTCCTCCACTGGTGGCGTGTGGGCTCCATGACTCTGACGACGTTTCCGATCGACGGTACGTTCGCGTCGGTTGATCCGAGCGTCGGTCGCCTGTTCGTCGAGGCGGTCGCGTCTATCGCTGGAGTGGTGTTCCCGGCCCTATTTTTCGGCGCCATCGTCTTCAAATTCTTCGTGGCGCCTGAGCTCTTTGTCTTTCGCCGGCAGATCAGCGTGCAACAGAACCCCTCGGACCACGATCTCTTGCCCGCCGATGGCTTCAACTTGGCGATTAGGCTCTACAGCTCGACTGACCTACAGCTATTGGACGTCAACTGCTCGCTGATGCTTTGTCTCGAGCGACCCACCGCTGGGGCGGGCGTTGTCTATCGCTACCGCCGGGTGACTCCGCTCAATCCGCACTGGCCCGTAGCTGATACACACCTGCCTCACACGCTTCGTGTGCAGCTTGAGAACTCCGATGTCCAGACAGCAGACGGCGCGTTGAAATTGGTGGCTGTCCAAGGGCACACGCTGCGCGCCGATGATCAGCTCTACATACTGCTTTCCGGAGCAACACCAGAGCTCGGAACCGAGTTCACGGAGCGGCACTGTTTCGATGTGTTGAAGTTTCACTGATGCCCCGTTCTCACCGATAGGTGCGGTTCGTTCGACCCCCAGTTCGGCCTGGGCTGGGTGGGACACGTTCGATGGCTAGCCGACAGCAATTCTCAGTCGTGGGCTACGTGTTCGGATTTGGGACCTTGGCCGATGATCGCGATCCGCTGGTGCTCCGCACGCTCGACGACCGTCCGCCAGTGTGGGGGTCGGCGCGAGGCTTTCGTCGGCGATGGAACGTTGCAATGAGGAACATCGATCGTGACAATGACCACAAGTACTACATCGATGCCGTTACGCATCGCCGCGACGACATCTACGTGGTATCGCTCAACGCGGAAGTCGATGAAGGTTGTAGCTGCGCTGGCTTAGCTCTTCCAGTCTCCGAGCACACGCTCAGGCTCTTCGATCAACGCGAGCGCTACATGTGGCGCTTCGATGTGAGCGACTCCTTCTCCGTCGACCTCGACCTGCCCGTCTGGATCTACCGCGGCAATTCGCGCTCAACCGAGCTGTACGCAGAAGGGCTGCGTACGGGCAAGGGTCGCGTCCGGAAGGACTACAAAGAACGTGTCGAAGCCGCATTTCAACGGCGGGGATCAGATGTCTGGCGTGGCTATAAGGAATCGACGGACAGCCCTGAGGTGCCTGTGGTGGAGCTTGACATCCTTCGGGCCGATGGCGACCGAGGGCTCTAAAGCTCGGGCTTGAGCCCGAGCTTGAAGCGATCTGGGATGAGGCCTTAGCTCGGGATATTCATTCCACGCCGCAGCGTTACTCAACGGTGTGTCGCGGCCCGCCCCGGCCCTGTCTAGTCTGCCGAGCTGCCGCCGGCTGCGCCGCGGCACGGACGCTTTCGCGTTGAAAGATGGTCGCGTTACGGCTTGTCCGGTTTCCGCGCACGGAGAACAACCCGCGCGACGTCTGGGGCTATGTCTCGATCGGGCGAACCCGCACGGTCGACGCGCACGCGTGCCGGCTGCGGCGCAAACTGTCGGAATCGTCGGGGCGGCCGTGGATCGTGAACGTGCGCGGGGTTGGCTACCGTCTGACCGAGGGCACGACGTGAGCGCAGCGGCCGCGTGCGGGTGGCTGGTGGCCGCGCTGCTCGCGGTGTGGGTGGCGGGCTTGCGCCGCCGGCTCGACCTGATTGCCGACGCTGCGCACGAGTTGCGCGGCGCGGCGTCCACGATGGCGCTGGCCAGCGCGGCCGTGCGGCGCCACCCCGGGGGCATCCGGCTCGCCACGGCGCTGGAGTCGGAGTTCGAGCGGCTGCGCACCGGCCTAGCTGACCTCGACGCCGCTCGCGCGGGCGGGCGCGCGACACGCATGCCCGAGGTTCTCACGCTTGATCGCGTCGTCCGGCGCGCCGCGGCGGGATGGCGACCGGTGGCCGCGTGCGGCGGTCGAAGGCTCAGTGTCAGCTGGGACGGCCCTCCGGCGGCAGTTCGCGCCGATCGCGGCCGCCTCGCCCAGGCCATCGGCAACCTGCTCGCCAACGCCTTCGAGCACGGCAGCGGCCCGGTTGGGCTGCGGGGCCGGTCGACTGCTGACACGGTCGTCGTGGAAATCAGCGACCGCGGGCCGCGCGCCGGCTCCGCTGCGCGCGGATCCGGGGGCCGTGGGCGCGGACTGGGGATCGCCGCCCGCGCCATCGAGGATGCCGGTGGCACGCTCAGCGTTCGCCGTACCGATGAGGGCACCGTCGCGGCCGTGGAGATCCCGGTGGTCGGCAAGTGAGCGCCGCGGCGCGGCGCAGGCGTGGACTGCTGCTGCTGTCCCTGGCGTTGGCGTGCGGCGGGATCGCCGCCGCCCAGGTCGGTGGCAAGGTGCGCGCGGTCGAGGCGCGCACGGGCAGACTGCTGCCGGTCGTGGTCGCCGCCCGCGACCTGCCGGCCGGCAGGAAGCTCGGATCGCGGGACCTCATCGTGCGCGAGGTGCCGGCTCGGTATGTGCCGCCGGATGCCGTGGCCGCGCCGGGGGATGCCGTGGGCGCGAAGCCCGCGGGCGCTTTGTCGCGCGGCGCCTACGTCACGGCGGGCGCGCTCGCGCGTTCGGAGCGGGGCACCGGCGGCGGAGGCGGTCTGCGACGGGGCGAGCGCGCGGTGGAGGTGCCGGTTGCGGGTGGGGCGCCGCTGTCGGAGGCCGGCGGGCCTGGCTCGCGCGTGGACGTGGTCGTCTCGACCGAGCCTCGCTCGGGCGGCGGCCGCACGTTTCTTGCGCTGGAGAACGTGGAGCTGCTGGCGCTGAATGGCGCGACGGCGACGGCACCCGATAAGGCTCCGGATGCCGGTGGTGGGGGCTCGGCGGGCGCAGCGACGGCGACCGCGACTCTCCGCGTCACCCTGCGCCAGGCCGTCTACCTGACCGCGGCGCAGAACTTCGCGCGTGAGGTGCGGCTGCTGCCGCGCCCGAATGGCGATCGCGGCCGCGCTGGGCGCGCCGCCGTGACCGCCGAAGGCTTGTGAGGAGAGGTCGGGCAGGTCGACAGCGCGCCGGCCCAGAAGCTATCGGGCGAGGGCGCGGATCCCGCTTGCCTGGCCCGCCAGCTGGCGTGGGGACAACGGGCCTGATGGCAGTTCAACCACGAAGGCAGTCGAGCGCGGCAGCCGATGATTCTGCCAGCCGACCGCGCTGCCCGGATACCGGGCCAAGCGACGCGTCGGCAAGCCCACAAGCCGGGCGAAGCGCCGCTGCAGAGCGAGACTGCCGCCCGACTCGTCGACGACTCCGAGGGGCTGGTGAAACCACACCGTCACCGCCGGGCGCAGGCGGAGGATCAGCGCGTGGGCAATCCGCGACTCGGGTTCCGAGAGCGGCCCCGCACCGGAAAACTGCTGATCGCCGCGTTGACCCAGTCGCCGCCACCGGTAAGGGAAGTTTCGGTTCAGATCGACCCCCCGTGCGTTCTGTCGTGTGCCCGCCGCTGTGCCGTCGGGGTTGAGGTCGTCGATCACCCATAGGTCCGACTCCGCCTGAAGCGACAGGCGCGGAAGTCGGCGAGCGATGTCGATCCCGGCCGTCTCGTTCCCGTGGATGCAGCCCACGACCAGGATCTTTGACGGCGTGTCCGGATCGCCCAGCTCCACCGCGGAGATCGGCCGCCCCTGTGACGATCGTCCGAGCACCACTCGCCGCCGGACCAGCGGGTCGACGCGCGGCGTACGCGGGGAGTGGACCGGGTCGGCGGACGGGACGTCGCCGGCTCCGGCCCCGCCGCGGTCTGACCTGTGCAACAGGGCGCCAGCTGCGAACGTCACGCCTACGACAGAGACGAGAGCGAGGAGTACGGCGGGTAGTGGTCTGATCCGCTTCGGCCGACCCAAGTCCGGGATCTTCTAGCACCCCCGCGTGAGCGTGACGTGAGAAAGGTCGTAACGCTCGCGCTGCCGAGCCCGGCGATCACGGTCGTCTGGCGCCCCGGGTTGCGCACACCACCTCGCTGGGCAGGCACAGCTGGCTGACGTAGCGACGTTCGACCGGGCCGAAGCCGAGCGCCGCCAGGAGGGGAGCCGTGCGGATGCCGCGACAGTTCGAGGTGAAGGGCAGCCGGCTTCCGTAGAGGAGCTCGGGCAGCCGATGCAGCCGGCGCTCGCCCGGCGTGACGCTCACCAGCACCAGGCGCCCTCCGGGCCGGAGAACGCGTCTGAACTCCCTCAGCCCGACGAGTACGTCCTCCGAAGAGAGGATGTCGAGCACGTAGCTGCTGGTGAGGGTGTCGACGCTCCCATCGGCGAGGTCCAGCCGGCATGCATTCCCCGACCGGACTTCCGTGCGCTCAAGCCCGGCCCGCTCGATCCGCCGCCGTGCGGCCGCACTCATGCCCGGGGCCAGGTCGACTCCGATGGTCGTCCCAGCCGTGTTGTCGCGCGCCAGCTCCACCAGCACCGCGCCCGTTCCGCAGCCCACCTCGAGCACCGTCCCACCACCGGCCTCACGGACGAGCTCGCGGACGGTCCTCCTGACGCGCGAGTCCGCGAGCCGTCCCCACAGCTCGTAGGCAGGGGCCACGCGCGAATACATTCGGACGATCGCTGCCGGGTCGCGGCGCACTTTGGTGATCTCGCTCTGCATGTGTCCCCCGTCAGCAGCATGATCGAAGCGCTCGCGTGATGCCCGGCGGCCCAGAGCTTGGTCTCGGCATCGTGGTCCCGACCCAGTCGAAAGGTCATCGACCAACCGATTAGTCCCCGCGGGACCGGGAGTCTGCATTGCACGACGAACACGACGAACGGAGGACCCCTATGCAGTTCCTGATCCTGGTGTGTGCCGGCTCGGACTTCGCGCCCGACATCGAGACGATGAAGAGCGACACCGTGGCTGGGTCGACGAGGTCGAGGGCAAGGGCATGCGCAAGACCGGTGCACGCGCGTACGCACCTTCGCGTGCCCTGCGACGAGGCCGCCGCCTCCGGCTGCCCGGAAGCCGGCAGCGAAGAGCCGCGCGCGGAGTCGGTGCCCTGGCTGGAGCCATTCCCGGGGCCGCATGACGAGCTCGAGCAGCGCGAGACCGTCGAGCTGGCGTTTGTTGCCGTGCTCCAGCACCTGGCACCCAACTAGCGCGCCAACCTGATCCTGCGCGACGTGCCCGACTTCTCGGCACAGGAGACTGCGGAGGCGCTGGGCACCAGCGTGGCCTCGGTCACCAGCGCGCGACCGGCTGCCCGAGCGCAGTCAGCAGTCGATTCTGGCCGAGGTCGGCGACGAGCGGGTCCCCGCCTCGGTGACCCGCTACGTCGAGGGATGGATCGCGGCGATGTCGACGGCGTCGTGGCGCTGCTCAGTCAAGACGCCACCTGGTGCATGCCGCCGCTGATGTCGTGGTAAACCGGACACGACGCGATCGCCACCTTCCTGCGCTCGGGTCCAATGAGGCGCTCCTGGCGGCGCCTCGACGCGGGAATGGCCAACGGTCAGCCCGCCAGCGCCGCCTACCTGCTGACGAGGCCGCGGGCGTCGATCGGCCCTACGCACTCGACGTCTTCAGCTTCGACGGCCCTCAGATCTCATCATCCGCCTTCCTCGAGCCCGACCTGATGACTGCGTTCGGCCTGCCGACCGCCGGCTGACCGGCTAGGCCCGCTCGAGCACCTCGAGGCCGCCCTCCGGCGTACCGAGCAGCGCCCGCTCTGTCATGCCAATGAACAGGCCGTGCTCCAACACCCCTGGCACGTGGTGCAGCTCTTCGGTCAGGGCGTCGAGGTCGGTGTCGGCGGGGAGGGGGCAGTCCAGGATGTGGTGGCCCTCATCGGTCACGTAGGGCTCGCCGTCCTCGTCGAGGCGCAAGACGGGGTCGGCCAACACTCCGGAGAGCCTGCGCTGGGTGTCGCGCGCGGCGAACGGCGCGACTTCCACCGGCAGCTTGAACGCCTCGCCGAGGTGGGTGACCCGCTTGGGAGTCTCCGCCACCACCACGAACCGGCGGGCGGCGGCCACCACGATCTTCTCGCGTAGCAACGCTCCGCCGCCCCCCTTGATCAGCCGTAGCTGGGGGTCGATCTCGTCCGCCCCGTCCAGCGCCAGGTCGAGTTGGAAGCTGCCGTCGAGCTCGACGATCTCGATGCCGGCCTCGCGGGCGCGCTCGCGGGTGCGCTCGGAGGCCACGACGGCGCGCAGCGGCGGGCCGTCGGGCCAGCGCTCGGCGATCCGCTCCACCACTCGCCAGAGCGCGCGCCCAGAGCCCAACCCGAGGGTCATCTCGGGCTCGATCAGCTCCAGTGCGGCCGCCGAGGCCGCATCGCGCGCGGGGGAGTGGGTGCCTGCACCCATGTGGTAGAGCTTCGCACAAACGGGCGGTCGATCGCTCGCCCTCTAAGATCTCAGTGGTGGCGTATCAGGTTTCGTCACAACCGCCGTGAGGTGCTAGGCTGTACTTACCTTTCGTAAGTACTAGGAGATCGACTTGACTGAAGCCACTGAAACCCTGCTGCTTGTCCCGGTCGACGATTCGGTCGTCTTCCCCAACATGAACGTGACGCTGACCATCGACGTCGGCGACGAGGAGCGCGTGCTGATCGTGCCGCGCAAGGACGACGAGTTCGCGTCCGTCGGAACCGTGGCCGAGGTCTCAGAGCGCGTGCGTCTGCCGGGCGGAGGCCACGCAGTGGCCCTGAACGGCCTGCACCGCGGCATCGCGGGTGCCGCACGCGCTGCCGCTTCCGGCGAGCTGCGCGTCGAGGTCACCCCGCATCCCGACGACGAGCCGGTTGACGGCAAGACCCGCAACCTCGAGCGCGAGTACCGCGCGGTGGTCGAGGAACTGCTCGAGCTGCGAGGCGACAACGGCCGCGTCTCGGCGTTCCTGCGCTCGATCTCCGAGCCCGGCGCTCTGGCCGACACCTCGGGTTACTCGCCCGACATCGGCTACGACGAGAAGGTCGACCTGCTCGAGACCCTGGACGTGACCGACCGCCTCGAGAAGGCGCTGGAGCTGCAGAAGGCCCGCTTGGCCGAGCTGCAGATTCGCGAGCGCATCCGTGAGGACGTTCAGTCCGGGGCCGACAAGCAGCAGCGCGAGTACTTCCTGCGCAAGCAGATGGACTCGATCCGCAAGGAGCTGGACGAGGACGACGCCTCGGTGGCCGAGGAGTACCGGTCAAAGATCGAGGAAGCCGGCATGCCCGACGACGTGCGCGAGCAGGCCGAGAAGGAGCTCGGGCGGTTCGAGCGCATGGGCGAGCAGTCGGGCGAGAGCTCGATGATCCGCACCTATCTCGACTGGCTGGTTGCTCTGCCGTGGTCGAAGACCTCCGACGAGGTGCTGGACCCGGTGGCCGCGCGTAAGGTGCTCGATGCCGACCACGCGGGCCTCGACGACGTCAAGGACCGGATCGTGGAGCACATCGGCGTGATGAAGCTGCGTCGCGATCGCGGGATCGAGGACGAGGGCGATAGGAAGTCGGGCGCGATCCTGACCCTGATCGGCCCTCCCGGCACCGGCAAGACCTCCATTGGCGAGTCGATCGCCCGGGCGACGGGCCGCGAGTTCGTGCGCATGTCGCTCGGCGGGGTGCGCGACGAGGCCGAGATCCGCGGCCACCGACGCACATACGTCGGTGCCCTGCCGGGACGGCTGGTGCGTGCCCTGCGCGACGCCAAGACGATGAACCCGGTGATCATGCTCGACGAGGTCGACAAGGTCGGAAACGATTGGCGGGGCGACCCGTCGGCGGCCCTGCTCGAGGTGCTGGACCCGGCGCAGAACCATGCGTTCCGTGACCACTACCTCGACGTGGAGATAGACCTGTCGCAGGTCCTGTTCATCGCGACCGCCAACGTGGCGGACACGATTCCCGGGCCGCTGCTCGACCGCATGGAGGTCGTGCGCTTCGATGGCTACACCACCGCGGAGAAGGTCGCGATCGCTCGTGACTACTTGTGGCCGCGCCAACGCAGGCGCAACGGGCTCAACGAGGACGAGGTCGTGGTCGACGACGGGGTGCTTCGCACCATCGTGGCCGAGTACACCCGCGAGGCCGGCGCGCGGTCGCTGGAGCGTGAGCTCGGCACCGTGCTGCGCAAGACTGCCACGAAGATCGCGGGCGGCACCGCCGAGGCGCCGGTCACGATCGACGTCGACGCAGTGCGCGAGGGGCTGGGCCGCCAACGCCACTTCCAGGAGGCCGCCGAGCGTACGGCGGTTCCCGGTGTGGCAACGGGCCTGGCCTACACCCCGGTGGGCGGCGACGTGCTGTTCATCGAGGCGACGTCCATGAAGGGCAAGGAGAGCCTGGTGCTCACCGGCCAGCTCGGCGACGTGATGAAGGAGTCGGCGCGGATCGCCCTCTCCTACGTGCGCGGCCACGCGGAGGAGGTTGGAGCCCACGAGGACTCGTTCGACGACCGTGAGTTCCACGTGCACGTGCCCGCGGGAGCGATCCCCAAGGACGGCCCGAGCGCCGGGGTCACGATGACCACCGCGCTGGCGTCGCTGCTCAGCGGCCGCCCGGTCAAGCACACGGTCGGCATGACCGGCGAGGTCACGCTGCAGGGCCGGGTGCTGCCGATCGGCGGGCTCAAGCAGAAGGTGCTTGCCGCCCACGCGGCCGGCCTGACCGACGTGATCATCCCCGAGCGCAACCGCGCCGACGTGGACGAGGTGCCCGAGGAGGTCCGCGAGCAGATGACCTTCCACCCGGTCATGACGATCGGCGAGGTGCTCGACCTGGCGCTCGAGCCGGCACAGACGGCCGCCGGACTGGCATAGCCGACGCGAGCGGGTAGGCAACGGGCACGCGCTCCCGTTGCCTGCTCGCCGGCGTTCTTCGATTTCCCGGTGGCGCGCAGCTCACTGCGCCGACGGTATGGTCGCGCCATGGCGAGGTTGCGAGTGGCACTGGTGTTCGCGTTCATGGCGCTGTGCTGTCCAGGCGTAGCCCAGGCCGCCGGCGACAAGTACGTCGCGCTTGGTGACTCCTACACCTCGGCGCCGCTCGTTCCGATGCAGCACGGCGACCCGATCGACTGCGGGCGTTCTGACCACAACTACCCGTCGCTCACCGCCTCGGCGCTCGCGGTCGGCACGTTCACCGACGTCAGCTGCGGCAGCGCCAAGACCAAGGACATGACGTCACCTCAGACCGACCTTCCGGCAGGCGGCACCAACCCCCCGCAGTTCAACGCCCTGCGCGCCAACAGCTCGCTGGTGACCGTCGGGATCGGCGGCAACGACGCCGGCCTTGTCGGTGTGGCCACCAAGTGCGCCCAGCTCGGCCTCACCGCTCCGACGGGGACCGCATGCCGCGACAACTACGCGCCCGGCGGCAACGACACAGTGGCGGCCAAGATCGAGGCGGCCAAGCCGAAGATCGCCGCGGTGCTCCAAGGCATCCACGCGCGCAGTCCCGGCGCGCGGGTAGCCATCGTCGGCTACCCGGATGTGCTGCCGAAGACAGGCAACTGCTACCCGACGGTGCCCCTGAGCACCGATGACGTGCGCTACATCGACGAGCTGATCATCCGCATCAACGCGATGATCGCCGGCCAGGCCGCGGCCAACGACGCCGAGTACGTCGACACCTACGCCGACAGCATGGGCCACGATGTCTGCAAGCTGCCGCCGAACCGCTGGTTCGAGGGCCTGGCGCCCACCGAGCCCGCCTATCCGCTGCACCCCAACGGCAAGGGAGAGGCCAGCATGGCGGGCTCCACGATCAAGGTGCTCAGCCGCCCCCGGCCCGCAGGGCCGTCGCGGACGCAGGCGCTGGCACGAGCGCGTGCTCGCTCGCGCGTGAAGCTGCTCGTCGGCGCGACCATCGGGATGCGCCGCGCGCGTAAGGGCCATCCGTTCAGGGTCCGGGTCCGCGCGGTCGGTGTGACGCTGAAGGGCGTGCGGGTCACCCTGCGCGATGCACGGGGTCGCCGCGTCGGCCGCAGCAAGGCCTTCACCGTCACCACGAAGCGGCGCACCGTGCGGGTGAGCGTGTGGCGCAAGCTCAAGCCGGGGCGCTACCGCTTCACGGCCACCGGGCGCACCGCGGCTAAGCAGCTGGTCTCCGGTTCGCACCGGCGCCGGCTGACCAAGCCGGCCCACCGCTAGCGCGCCCGGCCTACTCTCGGGCGCGCCGCGCCAGCTCGACCGTCGCCGCGCGTAGCCCGCCGGCCGCGTCGATCGGATCGGCGAACTCGACGCGCACGGGCCGCAGGCCGTCAGGCGTCTCGGCCCGCAGATCGAGGCCGTAGCGGTCGGCGGCCATGCACTCGGCCGCGCTCGCGTCCTCACGGCCGCCCAGCCGGCGGGCCATCGCCAGGAGGGCGTCGGCGTGGTCGGCGTTTAAGTGCGCGACGGCCGGGGCCGACGCGGGGGAGACGGGGTCGGCCACCGCGGCCGCATAGTCGGCCGGCTCGACCCAAGCCATCTTGGCGAAGCCGCCGACCCAGCGGACGCTCTCCACGCGCAGCACCCAGCGGGTGAAGTCGTCGAAGTCCTCGAACACCGACGCGGATGGCACCGCGGCACGGAATGCCGCCTTTGCGGCAGCGTCTTCGGTCCCCGACGGGCGCTCGACCCGGCCCGCCACCGTCAGGCGTGGGCTGTCGGCGGGATCGGCGCCGGCCGCCAGCGGGGTCACGATCGCGATGCTCGCCCGTGCCTCGGTGGCCAGGTTGCGCCCGTGCAGCGCCATGTCCGACACGCACAGGACCGGCGCGCCGTCCTCCAGCAAACCGTAGGCGACCATCGACGCCCAGGGGTCCCCCGCGGCGGTCAGGCTTGCCAGCGTGGCGGCGTTGGTGGAGGCGGCCACAGTACGGGCATGCTCCGCCGGGGAGGGGCGCTCGGTGGCGATCCCGTCGCCGGGTCCGGCATGACCGCTGCGCCGCGGCTCAGACACTGCGGGTGAGCCCACCGTCGACGGTCACGCTCTCGCCAGTGACGTACGACGCGCGCGCCGAGCACAGAAAGGTGGCCACGGCGGCGGCTCCACGGTGCCGAGGCGGCCGGCGGCGATCGTGTCCTTGGCCGCCTGTTCGCCGGCCTCGCGCGAGCCGGCGTTGTCGAACACGCGGTCGGTGGCGATCCGGCCGGGCAGGATCGTGTTAACGGTCACGCCGTCGGCGGCCACGAGCTGGGCAAGCGTCTTGAACGCGCCCGACATGCCGGCACGGTGGGCGGTGGACAGCATCAATGTGGGAATCGGCTCGCGGACCGAGCTCGAGGAGACGTTGAGCACCCGCCCGAAGCCGCGCTCGCGCATGGCGGGCAGCACGCGCTCGATCAGGGTGATCGGGGCCAGGACCAGGTCGCGGTGGGCTGCCTCCCACTGTTCCCGGGTGAACGAGAGGGGATCGGCGCCGCCCGGGGGTCCACCGGTGTTGGTCACCAGGATGTCGATGGGGCCAAGGTCGGACTCGACCGCGTTGATCAGCGCGGGCATCGCGTCGAGATCGCTGCTGTCGAGCACGTAGCCGTGGGAGCCTGTGGCGAGGGCGGCGGCGTCGATGCGCTCGCGCGAACGCGACGTGATGGCCACCTGCGCGCCCTCCGCCGCCAGCGCGGCGGCGATCGCGCGGCCGATGCCTTTGGAGGCTGCACCCACCAGCGCGACCCGCCCCTGAATTCCCAGATCCATGGCCCGAATCTAGCCGCGCGATGGGGTGGTTGGACAACAAGCCATCGGATCTGCTTCTATACTGCGCTGATTCTGAATACGCCGAGTTCCCGCTGGCCTGTCCGGCGGGGAACGGGGGAACCACTCGGGAGCGGGCCATAAGAGGTCCAATCCCCGGGGCGAATCGCCGCTCTATGCGGCGTAGCGCACTTTCCAGCGCGAGCCCGTCAGCTCACCCCGTAGGCCCATAGGAAAGAGAGTTGAAGCGCCTTGGGGTTCAATCTGTTCAGCCGTTCGCGCCGTGCCGCGCTACGCACGCTCATGGTGGCCACCGCGGCCGTCGCACTGATGACGGGTCTGTTCGGCACGAGCGCCGCGCTCGCGGACAACCCAAGCGCCGACTCCGGCGCCGTGAGCACCGAGATCGTCCTTAAGAAGGGTGACACCGGCCCGGCCGTCAAGGCCGTCCAGCGCAAGCTCAGCCTGACCGCCGACGGCAAGTTCGGCAGCGGCACCGCGCGGGCCGTCAAGCGCTTTCAGAAGCGCAGCGGCATCACCGCAGACGGCATCGTCGGGCCCGCCACGCGCAACGCCCTCAAGCTGCGGCCGTTCACCAGCCGATCGGTCACACGCAAGAAGACCAAGGTGCCCTCGTCGGGCAACGCGCCCGCGGCGCTCGAGAAGATCGCCCAGTGCGAGTCCGGCGGCGACATCACATCGGTGTCTGCCAACGGCAGGTATTTCGGCAAGTACCAGTTCTCCAAGGCCACATGGAAGGCAAACGGTGGCCAGGGCACCGACCCCTCCAAGGCCAGCGAGGCCGAGCAAGATCGCGTTGCGTTGAAGCTGTACAAAGCCGAAGGCACAGACCCCTGGCCCGTCTGCGGAGGCTGACCGCAGCTTCCGAGGCCATGTGGTGTCCCTTCCTCAGAACATCGCCGAACTCCTACCGGTCGTGCCGGTGGGAAACGGGGGAACCAAGGAGGGCCATGGGGCCCTCGGGGCGAAAGGTCGTCTTTAGTGCGACCGAGTGCACCTTCCGCGCGAGCCCGTCAGCTAACCCCGTAGGCCTGGAAGAAGGGACCGCGAAGCCGTGAGCAAGCGCATCGCCCGAGCTGTCGCCGTGATCTGTGCCGTGGTGGCGGCGCTGGCGGGCGCGGCGCCCGCCCAGGCGGCCCAACCGCGGATCAGCCACGTCGAGTGCATCTCGGCGTGCAGCGGCGGCCAGGCCCGCGGGGGCAGCCTGCTGCTCGTATCCGGCCAGGGCATGGGCAACGTGTTCCGCGCGATCTTCCCCGGCGGCCCCCAAGGCATCCGTAACCTCCGCGGGCGCGCGGCCCAGGCTTCGGGTTCAGCAGTCCGCGTCCGCGTGCCGTGGGAGACGGTCAGCGGGACGTTCGTGCTCGGCACCCGTGACGGGGTGGTGTCCGAGGGCAAGGCCCTCGCCATCGCGCCGGTCCCGGTGGTGTCGAAGTGGTCGTGCGTGGCGTCCTGTGCGCCAGGCAGGGCGATCCGCCCGGGCAGCCTGCTCGCCGTGCGCGGCGTCCGCCTCCAGGCGGTGCGCAACGCGATCGTCTACAACGGCAAGGGCAGCGCCGACGACAAGCGCGCGCGGATCAGCTCCCAGCGCTACGGCAGCTTCCGGATGCGCGTGCCGCCCGGCACCGTGACCGGCGACTTCGCGGCGCGCGAATACCGGCGCAAGGCTCCGCCGCGCAGGCTCTCGGTGGCGGCCGCCGTGCCCGTGGCCGCGCCGGTCCCCGGCGCCGGCAACTTTCCCGTCCAGGGCGTCCACAACTTCGGCCAGGCGGGGGCCCGCTTCGGTGCGGGCCGGGCCGGTCACACCCACCAGGGCCAGGACGTGCTCGCGGCGTGCGGCACCCCGCTCGTGGCCGCCAAGGCCGGCACGGTCCGGTTTGCGGGCTACCAGTCGGCCGCCGGCAACTACATCGTGGTCACCGCGCCCGACCAGGATCAGGTGTATATGCACCTGCAGTCGCCCGCGCGCCTCAAGGAGGGCGCAGTGGTGGCCCAGGGGGCACGGTTAGGCGAGGTCGGCGAGACGGGCCACGCCCAGGGATGCCACCTGCACTTCGAGCTGTGGAGCGCCCCCGGCTGGTACGTGGGCGGCAAGCCGTTCGACCCGCTGCCCCAGCTCCGGGCGTGGGACACCTCCCGCTGAGGTCGTCGGTGCGGTGCTCGGCCGATCGATGACCGGCCTGCGCTCCTCCCGCTAAGCGGCGACGGCTCTGCGCCCGCGCACCGCGACCAACGTGACGCCGCACAGCAGCGCGACGATCGAATAGGGCACGGCGTCGACGGTCAGATCGGCCAGCGCGCCGCCGGCTGCCCCGCCCGTCACCTGACCGGCGGCCCATGCGAGGTTCATCAGGCCGAAGGCGAATCCCTGGTCAAGCCCCGAATGCTCCGAGGCCTCCGACAGCTGCGCAGCGGCGGGGGCCCAGAAGAAGGCGAGGCTGAGCACGGCGCCCATCAGCACCACGCCGAGCAGCGCCACCGAGCCCGGCACGGCAAGCAGCAGCGACGTCCCGGCGCTGCCGACCAGCCCCACGCGAAGCAGTGCCAGTCGCCCGCGCCGATCCGAGATTCGCCCCATGACTGGGTTGAGGGCCGCTTCGACGGCCGCGGCCGCGACGAACAACGCGCCGATCGTCAGGCCGCGGGCGCCGAGGTCGTCGAGGCGGAGCGGGACGAGCACGTCGATCGTCCCGATCGTCAGCGCCGGCAGCAGAAACAGCCAGACGGCCATTTGGAGCCTGCGGCCGCGAAGCGCGCTGCCGAGATCGCCCCATGTGCTCCGCACCCGCGCGTCGGCGCCTGGCGTGGTCAGCGTCCACGCCAGCAAGCCCGCGGCCGTCACCGCCACCAGCGAGAAGATCAGCTCGGGACTCGACTCCGAGGCGGCGCCCCCGATCACGGGACCGAGCAGCACCCCGAACACCGCGGCGCCGAGAACGCCCCCGATGGTCTGGCCGCGACGCTCGGCAGGGGTCACGCCGATCAGCCACGCCAGCCCGCCGGCCCAGGTGCACGCACCGCCGATTCCCTGGATGAAGCGGGCCGCGTCGAGCGCCTCGATCGAGTGACCGAAGCCGAACGCGACGCTTGTCACGCACAGCAACCCCAGCCCGAGCATGCTGGTGCGCTTGCCGCCGATCCGGCCCGCCAGCCATCCCGAGGGCAGCGATGCCAGCAGCGTGCCCGCGGCGTAGGAACCGCTGAGAATCCCGGCGGCGGCCTTTGAGAGGCCGAGGTCGTCCTGGTAGGTGGGCAGCAGCGGCGTGATGGCCGCGAAGAACATGGTGTCGACGAGCACCATCGCCGACACGAGCAGGATTACGCGGCGCACTCCCTCAGCTTCGCGGTTCGACGTCCTCGGTCGCTTCCTCCCGGGTGGTGAACGCCGCGACCCGCGTGATCAAGCCGTCTTCCACGTGATGGGCGAAGTAGTTGTAGTCGGAGTCGCTCGAGCGGGCGGAGCGGATGCGTCGATGGCCGGCCACGATCACCCCGCGGCCGCTCGGCTCGAAGGTGTAGGGGGAGGCAGCGAAGTGGCGCCCCTGCTTCTCGGTGAACTGCGCGAAGAACGCCCGGACTCCGTCGTGGCCGAGCCACACCCGCCCGTCGTCGGGCTGGAACTCGATATCGGGATGGCAGTGCGCAAGGGCTGTTTGCACGCCCCCCTCGCGGTAATCGATCCACATCCGTTTCACGATCTGCAAGCTCTGCTCGTCCACCGGCGCCCACTCTGCCACGTTTGGGAACGCTGGCGTACGAATGTCGGGGGGGCGAACCTGGGGCGCGGCGCACTCTCCTGAGCGTGGGCTCGATCGACGACCTCGCCGAGGCGCTGCGCGGCCAGCTGGTCGAGCGGGCTCGCACGGGCACGCTCGCGGGCGACGATCTTGCGGCCCAGGTGCGTGACCTCGTGAACCGGGAAGCCGCGGTCCTCGCGCCGGCCGAGCGCGACGAGGTGTGCGAACGCGTGCTGCGCCTGGCCGGCGGCCTCGGCCCGCTCGAGCCGTTGCTGGCGGATCCGGCGGTCGACGAGGTGATGGTCAACGGCCCCGACAACGTCTACGTCGAGCGCCGCGGCAAGGTCGCGCGCACGGCGGTCAGGTTCGGCTCCGAATCCGAGCTGTCCCACGCGATCGAGCGGATCCTCGCTCCGCTGGGCCGTAGGGTCGACGAGGCCTCGCCGCTGTGCGACGCACGGCTCCAGGACGGGTCGCGCGTGAACGTCGTGGTGCCGCCCCTGTCCCTCTCGGGCCCGTGCCTCACCATAAGGCGCTTCCGCCGCGATGGCTTCTCGCTCCGCGACCTGGTGGACAACTCGACCTTGTCGCCCGCGGTGGCCGAGCTGCTGGCCGTGGCCGTGGCGGGACGGGCATCGATCCTGGTCAGCGGAGGCACCGGCTCGGGCAAGACGACCACGCTGAACGCGCTGTCGGGTGCGATCCCTGCGGGCGAGCGGGTCGTGACGATCGAGGACGCCGCCGAGCTGTCCCTGCGTCAGGATCACGTGGTGCGGCTGGAGTCGCGGCCGCCGAACCTCGAAGGCAGGGGAGAGGTGACCATCCGCCGCCTGGTGGTCAACGCGCTGCGAATGCGACCGGATCGGATCGTCGTCGGCGAGGTACGGGGGCCCGAGGCGCTCGATCTCCTGCAGGCGCTGAACACCGGCCACGACGGCTCGCTGAGCACGGTGCACGCCAACTCTCCCGGGGACGCCCTGCGGCGGCTCGAGACGCTGGCGCTCATGGCCGGGGTCGGGCTTCCCCACGCCGCGGTGCGCGACCAGGTTCAGAGCGCCCTGGACCTGGTGGTGCACCAGGCGCGGATGCCAGACGGATCGCGCAGGGTCGTGTCGGTCTGCGAGGTGGTCAAGGGCCCGGCCGGGGCGGCCACGCGTGAGCTGATGGTCGGGCCCCAGACGCGCCGGGCGCTTCAGGGCTCGCTCGCCGTCCGGCTCGGGCAAAAGTGATGGCGCCGGCGACGCTGACGGCGTTCGTGGCCGGACTCGCCGGTGCTGCGGCGGTCGCCGACCTGCTTGCCGGCGCGGCGCCGTCGGCGCGGATCGGGCTGCCACGCGCGTTGCGTACCGCGCTCGCGCTCGCCCACGTGTTCACGGCCGCCGGCAGCGAGGGCCGCGATCCAGGCACGCGAGCGCAGACATCTGCTCTGGGCCGGCGGGTTCGGGGCGTTCGCCCTCGGCCTGCTGGTGGCTGGGCCGCTCCCCGGGCTCGCGCTGGGCGCCGGTGGCCCCTGGGTGGCCGGCAGGCTCCTGCGCGGACGCCGTGACCGCTACCGGCGCGCGGTCGACGCCGAGGCGGCCGCCATCGCCACCGCGCTGGCCGGCGCGCTCGGTGGCGGGCATTCGCTGCGCAACGCCGTGACCGAGGCTGCGGCCGCGGTGTCGGGGCCGGCCGGACACGAGCTCGGCCGGGTGGCGGCCGAGCTGGCCGCCGGCGCCCGGACAGACCGCGCGCTGGAGGCGATGCGCGAGCGCGTCAATGCCTCCCGGATCGACGCGCTCGTGGCCGCGTGTCTGGTGCAGCACCGCGCCGGGGGGGACCTCGCGTCGCTGCTGCGCGAGTGCGCCGAGGCATTCGGTGACCAATCGCGGCTCGAGGACGAGGTGCGCTCCGCCACGGCCCAGGCCCGCTTCACGGGCTTGGTGGTGGTCCTGATGCCGGTCGGCGGGGCCGGGTTGGCGGAGCTCGCCCAGCCAGGGTTCCTCGTTGGGCTCTGGAGCTCGTTCCTGACGGCGTGGCTGGTGGGCATCGCGGTGGTCTTGCAGGTAGTGGCAACCGTGGCCATCCGCAGGCTGGGGCGCGTCCGGTGGTGATCGTGGCCCTGCCGGCCTTCGCCGCGGCCGTCCTGGCGGTGCTCGGCGTGGCGTCGTTGCTGCCACGCGGCCGGCGGCATTCTGGGGGAGCCCCGCGCGCGATGCGGGCGCTCGCGACGCTTGGCGCGGGAGCCGCTGCGGGGCGCCACGCGCCCGGCGACCTCGACCGGCGGATCGCGGCGGCGGGCCGGCCAGGCGGCATGGGTGCGCGGGAGCTGTGGGCGGCCAAGCTGACCGCGACGGTGGTGGGCGCGGGGGCGGGTGCGCTGCTCGGCGCCGTCGCACCGGGGAGGCTGGGATTCTTGATCGTCTTGGCCGCGCCGGTCGCCGGCTTCCTCGCCCCGGACCTGTGGCTGCGCAGGCGAGCCGCGCAACGCGCCCGGCGGGTCCGGCGTGAGTTGCCGGCAATGCTCGACCTGCTCAGGGTCACCGTCGCGGCCGGCGCCTCCCTGGCCGCCGCGCTGGCCGATGTGGGTGCGCGCGCGGCGGGGCCCCTGGCGCGGGAGTGGATCGCTGTCGGACGCGAGGTGGCGCTCGGCGTGCCGCTCGGCGGGGCGCTGGCGGGCATGGCGCAGCGGCTGCCCCAAGCCGAGATCGTGGCCCTCTGCGCGGCGCTTGACCGGGCACGGCGCCACGGCACGCCGCTGGCCGACGCTCTGGCCTCGCAATCACGCGATGCGCGGCTGGCGTTGCGCAGGCGCGTGGCCGAGGATGCGGCCAAGGCCGGGCCGAAGATCCAGCTGGTGGTCGCGCTGCTGCTGGTGCCGTCGGTGCTGCTGCTGGTGGCCGCCGCGCTTGTGGCTGCGCTGCTCGGCTCGGGCGGCGCGCCGGGTCTCTAGGCGCCCCACAGCGCCCCACCAGGGCGCAAGAATCCTTGCAGCGGTGGGGCCACGAGTGCAATCGCCCGCCCAACGGCGGCCGGTGCACCGCTCCTCGCAGGATTTCACCGTGACGTCCGATGGGTCCCCACGCACCCCAAGGTCACTGGTAGAGCGGAGAACTGAGCCGGTGGCCTCGTGCACGCGTCCGGCGCGACCGCCTGAGTGGGGCATTGTGTTGCACGGTGGGAGAAGGTGGGGTACTGTGGCGCCAGCTCACGAGGACCGGAGTGGCGGGGCTCCTCCCACTCCGCCACTCCGGTCCGAGTAAGCGCTCCGCGGAAGACCCCTCTTTATGGCACTACGAGGCAACTACGAACACTCGCTCGATGCCAAGCATCGCCTCAGCATTCCCGCGAAGTTCCGCGCTGCCTTCTCCGACGGCCTCGTCCTGGCAAAGGACACCGACTCCTGCATCTCGGTCTGGGCCCCCGAGGTCCACGAGGCCAGCGTGCGCCAGGCGCTCGAGGGCAAGAACCGGCTCAGCTCGGAGTACAAGCGCATTCAGCGCTACTTCCAGGGCAACTCCTTCGAGGTCGAGCTGGACTCGGCCGGCCGCGTGGTGCTTCCCGCGCCGCTCCTCGCGCACGCGGGGATCGAGAAGGAGATCGTGGTGACAGGCGTCGACGACCACGTCGAGCTGTGGTCGAGCCAGGGCTGGGCCGACCAGCAGGCACTGCTGGACCAGGTCATGGGGGAGGTGACGGACTCCCTTGGCCATCCTTCTTGATATGACCCGCTCCCACGTACCCGTCCTGGCCGGCGAGCTGATCGACATGACCGGCCCGGCCGAGGGTGACAAGGTCGTGGACTGCACCTTCGGCGCGGGCGGCCACGCTCGCCTGATGGCCGACCGGATCGGCGCCTCGGGCACGCTGGTCTGCGTCGACCGCGACCCGGCCGCGCAGGAGCGCTTCGACGAGCTGGCCGCCGAGGTCAGCTGCGAGACCCGCTTCCTGCGGATGGACTACGCCGACGCACTCGCCCTGCTGCACGAGGAGGGCTTCCGTGCCGACCTCGTGTACTTCGACCTTGGCGTCTCCTCGATGCAGATCGACGCGCGCGAGCGCGGCTTCTCCTACTCCTACGATGCTCCGCTTGACATGCGGATGGACCCCACCCAGGAGCTCGACGCCCGCCAGGTGGTCAACACCCTGGAGGAGCGCCAGCTGGTCAAGGTGATGTCCGAATACGGCGAGGAGCGCAACGCCCGCGTGATCGCGCGCGAGATCGTACGGCGCCGCCAAAAGGCTCCGATCGAGACCACCGGCGAGCTCGTCGAGGCCGTCGAGGCCGCCCTCCCTGCCGCCGTCCGTCGGCGATTTGGGGGGAGTTCCCCTGCAAAGCGCGTATTTCAAGCCATCCGCATCCTGGTGAACGACGAGCTGGAGGATCTCGACCGTGCCCTGCCGGCGGCGTGGTCGGTGCTCGCCGAGGGCGCCCGCCTCGCCGCGATCTCGTTCCATTCGCTCGAGGACAGGCGCGTGAAGCGCTTCCTGGCCGAACGTGCCGTGGGCTGCATCTGCCCGCCCGATCTGCCGGTCTGCGCCTGCGGGCAGACGCCCGAGGCCGAGCTGCTCAACCGCCGCGCCGTGGGTCCCACCCCCGGCGAGATGGCCGACAATCCGCGATCCAGCTCGGGCCGGCTCCGCGTGGCCCGGCGGAAAAAGACCGGTGAGGAGGTCTGATGGCCGCGGCACCCCTTCGTCGCCGCGCTCCCGCGCCCCAGACCGCTCCCGCCAGGCCCGCGCCGTCGCGCGGCCCGGCTCCGTCGCGCCGTGCCACCGCGCCCGCACGCGGCATTGCCCGCCCCGCGGGCGCCGCGGTACTCGACCGTCTGCTGGCAGGGCGGCTGTGGATCGGCCTCGTGTTCCTGCTGCTGGTGGGGATCGTCTTCTTCAACGTCGACCTGCTCGGCATGAACCGCGACATCGCTCGCGGCGCCCAGCGCTCCGAGAGCATCCAGCGTGAGAACGCCCGCCTGCGCGGCGACATCGCGCGGCTCGGCTCGAGCGAACGGATCCAGAAGGTGGCCGCCGACAGCGGTCTGGTGCTGCCCGCGCCGGGCGAGGTGCGCTACCTGAAGCCCAATCCGGGGGCGGACCCGCGCAACGCGCTCAGCCTCCTGAAGTCCGGGCCTGCCACCGACGGCGTCGCGCAGGTCCCGTCGGCCCAGCCGGGCGGCTCGGTGTCCGCCACCGGGCAGGCGACCGACCCCGCGACCGCGACGCCGGCCCCGGCGGCCACGCCTCAGGCTCCCGTGACGACGCCACAGGCACCCCTGGCCACACACACGCCTGCCACCACGCCGACATCCACCCAGACGCCAGTCACGACGCAGACGCCAACACCCGCCACCACCCAGGCGGGCCAGTAGCCGGTGCGGCTGGTCGACCGCAGAATCGGCCTCCTCTTCGCCGTATTCCTGCTGCTGCTGGGCCTAGCCACGCTGCGGGCCACGTGGCTAGGCACCGTCCAGGCGGGGTCGCTCAGCAAGCGCGCAGCCACCCAGCAGGTCGAGAACCTCAAGGTCCCGGCCACCCGCGGCACGGTCACCGACCGCCACGGGGTGGAACTCGCCGTCTCAGAGGAGGCGACCACGGTTTTCGCCAACCCGATGCTGATCAAAGACCCGACGGCGGTCGCCGCCAAGCTCGCCCCGCTCGTCGGGCGCGACCAGAGCGAGCTGCTCCCGCTGCTCTCCAACCGCAAG
>JAABUK010004574.1_pt1 | contig 22324 bp, 20 predicted proteins | sample 5559141 | NCBI WGS metagenome assembly JAABUK01 (sample SAMN10711869, study PRJNA513367) | rock metagenome | isolation source: Antarctica rocks | place: Antarctica: Victoria Land, Pudding Butte nord | collected 2016-01-03
AGGCTGCCATTTCGCAGCAGGCTCTCACAGCAGGCTGTCACCCCCTTCCCCCCCTTTTCCCCTCCGCAGCATTGGCACCAGCCAAGGCAGAAACCCCTCTTCCCCCCCCCCCCCCCCACACACCCAAGCAGCATCAGCAAAAGCCAAGGCACAATCATATGATGCACACTCTCTTCCCAAATCCGCTGCTAACCAAGTGTCATCATCCAGTCAACATGATAGAAACCATGTTGGGGTGCTTTGCCTTCTATCTGATCAGATCAGGCCAAGTCAGGTCCGATCAGGTCAGGTCAGATCTGTACAGCCAAGCTTGATGTAGACACACCACAGTTGTCAGGAGTCCATCTGTCTGTGCTGCTGACTGTCTCACAATGTGTGTCAACAGGAGAAGAGCGATGTAGAGGCTGCTGCTGCCACACCGTCTGTCTGTGCTGCTGACTGTCCCATCACGTCTGTCAACAGGAGAAGAGCGACGTGGAGGCAGCTGCTGCCACACCGTCTGTCTGTGCTGCTGACTGTCTGTGCTGCTGTCTGTCTGTGCTGCTGACTGTCTCTCAGTGTTTGTCAACAGGAGAAGAGCAATGCGGAGGCAGCTGCTGCCACACCGTCTGTCTGTGCTGCTGACTGTCTCACAATGTCTGTCAACAGGAGAAGAGCGACGTGGAGGCAGCTGCTGCCACAACGTCTGTCTGTGCTGCTGACTGTCTTACCATGTGTGTCAACAGGAGAAGAGCGACGTGGAGGCAGCTGCGGCCACACGTCTGTCTGTGCTGCTGACTGTCTCACAATGTCTGTCAACAGGAGAAGAGCGACGTGGAGGCAGCTGCTGCCACACCGTCTGTCTGTGCTGCTGACTGTCTGTGCTGCTGTCTGTCTGTGCTGCTGACTGTCTCTCGGTGTTTGTCAACAGGAGAAGAGCGACGTGGAGGCAGCTGCTGCCACACCAGCACTGGCTGAAGCCAGGGAGACGGTGATAGCCCTGACTCGGCAGGCAGGCAAAGTGCAGCAGGAGTGTGGGCTGGACATCCTTCCTGATGAATTCGCTCGCGGCGTGCTCAAGTGGGGCTTAATGGAGGTATGGCTCTTCAGTATATGAAAAATGTCACCTTCTTTTCAGAGAAGGGTGCCTTGGACAGTGTAAAGCTCAACTCAATAACGGACAGAGTGAAGCTAAACTCGAACATGCTTGGGGTTTGTAGTCCTTGAATGTTGGCACAGCTTTTTGGTTCGCTCAGGTCAGCCTTGTTGCAGCTGATGCCTTGTATGCTGTTAGTGACTGGGACGCTGTCAGTGACTGACTGCGTCACTGACTGTCAGTGACGCTGTCCAGTGCTGGCATTGTGGCAGCCTTCCACTGCCCACCATGAGATCTGTCTTGCAATCGTCTTGTATGGTATGTACCAGAGTGCCTGTTGTCTCAATTGCTGCCAGGGCGCCCAACCCAGTGGTGTTTGCAATGCTTAGGTGGTGTATGAGTGGGCACGCGGCACACCCTTTGAGGAGATCTGTGAGCTGACGGATGTGATGGAAGGCAGCATTGTGCGCACCATTGTGCGCCTGGATGAAGTGTGCAGAGAGTTCAGGGACGCTGCAAGAGTAATGGGCAACACACAGCTGTTCCAACAAATGGAGCAAGCTTCAGCTGCGATAAAGCGGGATGTCATTTTTGCTGCCAGTCTGTATGTGTCTTGAACAGGATGGGCCTTGTGGGTATTCCATTCTCTCCTAGACATCCTGTTGTTTACGACACTCCCTGCTGCCTAGGCAGTAAGTTACCTGCAGGTGTTACCGTCTGGCGAACATCTGTCAAAGCAATTCTGTCAAAGCCGGTGGTTCACCTCCTTCTTACGCATTGAAGCATCAACTGGCATTGTATCTTTGGATCTGTTAAGCATGCTGCAATGCTGTAGTGAACTGATTCACTGATTGACAACATACGCCCATGTGTTCATGAGTCTGGACGCAACAAAGCTCGAAAGGGGATGTTTTGATTAATATGTGTTGCGCAAAGCTGTGTATCACATTCATCAGAGATAGCTGTGTCCAAACGCAACGTGTACAAATTGTGTGTTTACACAGTCATGCCTGTAACAGCAACTAGTTCATCAGTTGATCCCTACAGTGGCAAGCATCTCACCAATTGTATTGTCCCATAGGACCCCAAAGACAGATCATGTGGCTAGACAGGCCTGGGCATACAAAGTGCTGCTGGACAGGACCCGGTCTTGTGTCCTTCTGCTAGCAGGGGTGCAGTGCATAAACAAATGCCTGATGGTTGCAGCCAGCTAGAGCGCTGTACAGTAACATGTCAGGCAGCTAACATGACGGTGAATGTTTCCAGGTCATGATATGCACACTAGAGCTTGCTGGACCTGTTTGTTAACGTACCCGAAACGTCACACAAGGGCACCGTTGTCATCTGTCAGTACTGTGCAGTTTTTCATAGCAAGCACCTGTCAGTTTCACATCCTAGACAGCAGTCTGTCGTAACGTCAGCTGGTTGCAAATGCCACAGAAGATCCACCTGCCAGACGCCAGAGCATTGTCAATCTGACAGCCGTGAGTGTTGTCAGCCTTCGGTCTTAGCGGGTCAGGTGCATATGCTGCCTGCACTGCCGCCGGCAGATATACGATCACCTGTGCACCTTCTTGTTTAACGTGGCGTACTGAAGAGCTGGTCAGTGAAGACTACCGGTCTCCAGGAGCCTAGCCGGCATTTGTCTACGGTGCACAAAATGATCAAGCGCCACCAGTCGTGTAACGACGTACCAGCCATTTGCTGCTTTGCCTTACCGAGCCGGATTTTGAATTTAGGATTTGTCATTTGAAGTAGCTACTGAAGAAGTCAAACAAAAGTTTGAAGGTGCTTGGCGCTTGTATTGCGGTGCCTAAGGCAGTCATGTCTAGACAACCCTGCGACCATTCACAGAGATGAGTGTCAGTCCACGTCTGAATTTGAGTGACCATCGCATTTGGAGTGCTAAGCGTTTGGGTCTAGAATTTGCTCATATACATAGCATATCTGTAGAGGCATCGTTGTGAGCCAATGCATCATGTGCCCTTGCCACCAACTTGGCTTACACAGCGTTGGTGACATGCATACGAGCTTACATGGCAGGTGATGACACTTGGCCTCTGTTCGAAGCTCTCGTTGTGAGCAACCTTGACACTTTCTCCTAGTCAGCAGCATGACGATAATCCAGCAGTCTTGATTGATTGCAAGCTATTCATACGTGAGCTCGTAGCAGTTGTTGTTCAGTGCACTTTGATCATACGTGACGGTTGCTCACCGGGATGTGCATAGTCCTTCAATCAGCTGGTGCGCAACGGAAGATTATGCTGCCGCGCCGATCCACCATCGACGCTCACGGTGCCATCTGGCAGACAGAACCACTTAAATGAAAATTAGGTGATGTGCAGACGTTCGTGAGAATCCAGAGTAAATAATGAGAATGCGAGGATTGGTTCGGGTCACGGTCATGGGCAGCGCTGTATGGGACAGTACTGCGTAAAGTACTGAAGTCCACAAATGATTGCATGAATGAATGTCGAGAGTCCGATGCTGCTTTTGACGCAAAGTAGCGCTGCTGGGCCTTGAATGCTCCAGTCATGTTACATCAGCAGTAAGCAGGCGTGGCGTCTTTAAGCTTGGTGTCACGACCTGCAAGTTCACCGCAGGATACTGCTCGTGTGCCAATGCATTGACTGGTCATATCGAGCCCAACTGCAGGCAGAAAGCCCCAACAATTGTCAGGTCATTGTGACCAACTTGGTGGTCTATCGTCGACAGGTCCCGAGCAGTCAGCCCACCTCGGATATTGTGCAGCTCAGGATCAGCAAGCTTCACCCCCATCAGACCGTCATCTTGTGGGACCAGCAAGTTGGCGCAATCAAACACGCTTTTCAACTTTGCTCCCCGTTCACCTTCGGGCTTTTACTTGCACAGAGGCTGTGCGCAATCGTCACACACACACATTCACATCCCAAGCGCGATCGCACATATTCTTCTTGCTCGGTCTCAGCGGCTCTGCGTAGCCCGGCACAGACGTTCCAGCATCGGTCAGCAGTCGGTCGGGCAAAGGTAGGAGACTAGGGGTTTGGCGCACTCGTTGTTTGCCAATCTGCGCATACGGCGTTGGAAAGGCACATTTGTCCCCTGGGCTCTCCAATGCGCGCTCTGCTGCCCGCTGCCACTGCCTAACTGCGTCATGCGGGTGTGGGGGGGTCGTATCGCATGTATCGCAACCTTCTCACCGCACCCGTTGTTGCAGTCCCGAGTCAACGAGGTGAATGACACATAAATAACAAAGCCTGGTGGTAAGGGCATCAGGCAAGCTTGCTGACCTTAACTCGTCTTCTCAGCACTTCAAAGTGAGAGAGGGTATTGTAGCTTTTAGTTTGCTCCAAGCACTCAGTGCCAACAGACTTATGGCATTGAGGCCACAACAGCCAAACATGAGCAGCATTCTGCAGCCACATAGCACTTGCCACTTAAGTGCAAACTCCTGTCTGCTGCTGCAGCGCTGCAGATCACTGCGTCCACGCAGCACTGCAGCTTCAGAACTCACACCACACGCCTTCCTACTCCCTTCATGTTCCACTGCAGGTCACTAGCATGCAGCATACATGGCGCAGCCCAAGGTCCCATCACTGGACATCCATTTTCAAGGCTGTGGTCGTCGTGACTGTCCTAGCCAGATGCGCTAACTGCAGTGCAGATGGTGAGATGCATCACCAGCTAACAAGCCACCTAGGCAATTGTTCCTATCATCCTTTCCTCACAACAGCCTGTTGCAGGCATTGCGCTTCTGGAGTTCAGCGGCAACATAACCAACTTTGCTGCTGTCAGCACTCAGAACTCCTTCCAGGGCTGGGTGAATGGCACAGACCCCTGCCTAGGCTGGACAGGCGTCACTTGCAACACTGAGGACTTGGTCACCAGCTTGTGAGTCCCAACACCAGCCTCAACCTGCTTCTTGAGAGTACTCTCCGCAATCAATTGTATTGCCGCAGCTCTTTGGCTTCAGCTACGTCCTTGCTTGTGTCATCTTGTGAAGTGTCCGCATTGTTTCGAAATTGCTTGCGAGTCCCAACACCAGCTTCGTCCTGCTTCTCAAGAGTACTCTCTGCAATGGATTGTATTGCAGTAGCCCTTTGGCTTCAGCTATCCCCCTGCCTGCGCTGTCCTGTCCAGCGTTGGCGGTGTTTGTCTGCAATCGGTTGTATTGCAGTAGCCCTTGACTTCAGCTACGTCCTTGCTTGTGCTGTCCTGTGAACTGTCAGCAGTATTTCCAAATTGCTGGCAGCTGATCACTTTCCAGGCAAAGTGCTTTGGCTCAAGCAGCCTGGATCCCAGCTTCGCCTGTAGGGCTCGGATTCGGCTCTGCACACGCTGCAGTATCAGCATGATGTCATTACCTGCAGTCTTGCATTCAATCATGTCAGCATGATGACCTTGGTTGCTGCTGCAGTGTGCTGCTTGCACCTGTACTGCATGTGAACAGGGTGTATCCTGCAGCTGTGCTGAGGCATCAGCATCAAGTGTCAATGTTGCAGCATTGGCATGCTATTGGGCAGTAAACTACTGTCCACTGCGAAAGTTGACTGTCTCTGTTGGGATTTGTTGCAGGAATCTGAGCAGCTATGGCTTCAAAGGATACCTGGCAGACGGTTTGAATGGCCTCACAGGCTTAGTCAACTTGTGAGTCATCTGCTACACAGCCTGCCTGCAATCATCTGCCTGTTCATAGTGCCTGAATCTCAAGCATGAGCTATGAGTTGCATGCAAGACTACTTGGACACAAAGGCTACTGTATTAGAGGTTGTTCATTGTTACTGGCATGTCCAGCTTTGCGAGGAGGAGGCATGTCGGTTATGTGGGCATTGACGATGCAAAGTGCATTTCTTTAGGATGTCAGAAAACGTTAGCAAACGCTAGCAACTGTCAATAGCACTACAGTCATGGCTGCACACAGTGCGACAATGCACATGCTGCATCAAATGTACTCTGGCGGAGGGCTGCAGCAATTTGCATGGCAAAGGCGTTGAGAGATTGACAATGCGAACTTGATGGACTTTGTCACCCCGCCCTATAATGTCAGGAGTCAAACCGCCCTATAATGTCAGGAGTCAAACAGCCCTATAATGTCAGGATCCAAAATGCCCTATAATGTCAGGAGTCAAATATGCCTATCATGTCAGGAGTCAAACAGCCCTATACTGATGATTGATTGACGCTGCAGAAGTCTATCAAACAACACATGTTTTGCCGTGACACCTGCATACATAATTGAGTACCCTACTAGACAGCCCTATGATGATTGGAGTGACGCTGCAGGAGTCTATCAAACAACAGCTTTGAGGGCAGTTTGCCAAGTGCCTGGGGCTGGACCCCAAAGCTGCAGCTGCTTCAGAACCTGTTCCTGGATCAGAACCCAAATCTGAATGCCACGTTGCCAACAGCATGGGGTAGCCCGGGGGGCTTCTCCTCCCTGCAGGTGATAAACTCTGAAACAAAAATGGCATTTTGCACAGCAAAAGACTTTTGAGAGCCCTTTTCAGAGCCCTTTGATGGCTTTGCATACTTGTTTTCCTGTCAAGAGACTTTCTGCCTTGTTGAGCGCACCTGCTGGTCTGTTTTGTCAGTGTTTGATTCATTGAGATCAGCAGCAGACAGCCCGAGTGTTTCTTTTGCTTAGTTTTTGAGTTTGACATGCTGTGTGGTGTGTCAGGTTCTGAACATCTCCGGCAGCAACATCACCGGGGCACTTCCGCTGACATGGGGAAGCCCTGGTGCCCTGCCTGCCCTTGTGGATTTGGAGCTAGGCCACAACTCTATCACAGGTGCGTCAGTACTCATAATAAAAAATAGTAATAATAATACAATATAATAATATTAACGATTTACAGGCGTTCCAGCTAATCGTTCTTGCCAGGTACCTACTAGGTGTGTCAGCAACCATCTCTCGTCCCATTCAACACAGCACAAATCAGAGATGCATGTTGCGTGTTTGGGACTTTCAAACCACAAACACCTTCCTGACATGAGGGCAGACATGCGCCAGAACTACTTTAGCTTTATTGAGGTCGTGAGTTCTGTGTCTTAAAGCTTGATGTATGCGGCATCCTGACATGGAAACATAGATAAGCAGAGTTGTAGCTGCTACAGAGTGTGTGCTGCTATCTCAGCAGCCAGCAAGGCAAGCACGCGCTGACTGCTGGTCCCTGTCAGATCACAGTATCAGCAAGCCTTGTGCGAATTGGTAGTGTGCATCTTGTGAGAGCAGCCAGCATGTGTGATTCAGACTTCTGTACTGCCAGCAGCTAGCAGCTATCAGCCGTCAATCCCAAGCGACAGGTGGATCAGCTAGCAGCTATCAGCCAGCAATCCCAAGTGACAGGTGGATCAGCTAGGAACAATGAGTAAGTCCATGCATCAGCAGTCTGCGCCTGTTGCTGATCACATAGAGCTACAACCCCCTTCCTGCAAAGAACAGAGATGGTCTACAGCAGGTGTTGTGGAATCTTGTAAGCAAGCAGCAGCATGAGCAATGCCGTTGAATGCTGGATGGACAGCACAGCGGGGGCTATGCCCAACTCAGAGCCAGACAAACAGCATGCTCAGTCAAATCATGAGCTGTTGACAGACAGCATCATCAGTCAAACAGGAGGGATTTCAACAGACAGACAGGCAGTGCAGCAGGCCATGCACTGTTCTTGGACAGACAGAACAGACAGACATGCCATCCTCTGCCAGCTGTTTTCATCTCACAGACCCTCGTGTCACACCATGCAATAAGGACACCATCAGACAGAAGGGCCTCGCAAACACCGCATGGACAGTCAGGCAGCACATATATTGACAGATTGGGAAAGCAGCCAGTCCTGACTGTGAAAGCTGCCAGTCCTGACTGTGAAAGCTGCTGCAAGAAACAGTCGGCAAACACAGTTGAGGGATACGGCCGTACGCAGAGGCTTTACAGGTTTCACTGGCCACCAGGCAGGATCAGTCACACACATGCCACAGACAGAAAGCCAAAAGGGCAAGCTATGATTGACAGGCAGCCTGAAGCCCAGACTGTCCCCTCTATAGTGGACAGGCTACAATGGACAGGCCCAGACTGTCCACTCTGTAGTGACTGACAGCCGAGCAGCACAGGAACAGCTCTGCCATTCACATGACACTCACAAAACAAGATACAAGCTTCTCAGCAGCACTGAAACAGGTCTCAAACAATGCACATCACGCTTTACATTTTTTGCAGTGCTGCTACAAGTGTTGTAGAGCCTCAACAAGTGCAAAGCACCGCAAATCATGCTTTGCACTTGTAGAAGCATTGCAACACTTATAGCAGCACTGCAATAAGTGCAAAGCATGATTTGCGGTGCTTGAGACCTGTTTCAGTGCTGCTAAGAAGCTTGCAAATTGTCATTGGAAGTCTGCTATCCTTCCTGGCTACAGGCTGTCAGTCAGCAACAGGTTGCACACAAGCACTAAATGCAGTCGCCTTTTCCAAAAAGTGCTCTTTATTCCAAGAAATGTATTGAAACAAAAACATACTGGTTTTGTCTTGTGACCAGCCAGGCAACCAGAAGCAGCAGCCAAATTTCTTGGGTAACGGTGTCAGCAGGTTGTGGCCAAATCCCATACCTGTGCTGTCGACAGACTGAGCAGCGTATGCTTTTGAAGTCTGAGATAGCCGTGCTGTTGTGTTTTCCACATGTTGCAGCAGCTATACATTGTATAGCTAGGTTCAGATAGATTCTGTAGTGCCTCAGCGTCAGCATACATTATCCACAGCAGACATTGGCATGCATGGTCAACCAACCATATACCTTCCAGTTGCAAGCGTGCTGTTGAAGTTTCAGACAGACTCCCACTTCTGTTGTAGCCTCTCACACACACAGACTTACAGATACTTCCTCAAATTGACATCCCACATGTATTTCCTGTATTTGTTTTGTGGCCTGAAGACAAGAAATGTAAATTCATAGATTGATTGATTTGTAGGGACATTGCCAACATACTGGTCAACCTCCAACTCCCTGCCACAGCTTCGCACGCTCGGGCTGACAGACAACCTGCTGAATGGGAGCCTGCCGGGGGCGTGGGGCAGCCAGGCACAGGCCTTCCCCAGCCTGGAGGTGCTAAATGTGGCCCTCAATAACCTGACTGGAAGCCTCCCCTCCACCTGGTGTGGCCAGGGCTTCCCGGTGAGTAACCCCTGCAACCCTACTTGTGTCAAGTTGGTAATGCCTGTAACCCTACTGTTGTCAGTGAGTAACCCCTGCAACCCTGTGTAGGATGAACAGTTCTGCAGACACATAGACGTTTTCGATTTGGAAGAGCTGCTCCTTTCCCCTGTCGTTTCCTGCATGCACATTGCCAGCTGACATGTTCTTGTGTGTTTCATGGTGCTGTAGCCAGCAGTCATGGATACCTTCGTGGCTCGCAAGGAACTCACGCAGCCTTGCATGTGTCAGCTGGTTAGGTGAAAGAAACCCTTTGTCTGTCGAGTCCTAGTCGCTCCCCAGGACATTACACATATCGAATTGGGGGGAAAACAAAACAAAGTGACTGAGGCATGTCATGCTTGTGCCGTGCAGTCGCTGACAGAGCTGTACGTGCAAAACAACAATGTGAGTGGCACTTTGCCTTCCACCTGGGGCGCTACAGACTGCTTTGCCAGTTTGGCGACGCTGGCGCTGCACAACAACAGCCTGTCAGGCAGCGTGCCCACCAGCTGGGGCAGCTCTACCTCCTTTGGATCCCTGGCAGACATGTAAGTATGGTTTACTTAGGGTTCGGGGCTTACACTGAACCCCAAGAGCTGTTGTTCTTGCAAACCCTAAAGTTTGCTTGTCTGCATCCCTGGCCTTTGTGTAAGCTTGTCACAGGTTTAGGCCTTATGCTGAACTGTGAAACTCAAGAACTAAGCTCATGGAAAAGCTTGTCTCTTTGCATCCATGGCAGACACGTAAGTTTCTTGTTGGTGCTTTGGAGTGGATTTTGCAAAACGCCGAGCAGTCTGCGTTGCAATGCACATGCACATGCACATGCAGAGAGTGTGGTGTGTGAGACAGTCATGTGTAGGATGCTGTGCCGCACTGTTCTGTTTGTAAACTGCATCAGTCGAAGTGTGACAATTGTTGATGTCATGCAGCTCATGATATGGGTCGAAACACCCCAGGAGTTCGCAAATATTGTAATGGGAGGCCCTTACGCAAGTCCATTGCAAAACTTGCCCACTCCTGTGATGTGTCGACCCATATCATGAGCTGCACGACATCAATGATTGTCACATTTTCACACATTGCCTGATGCACATGCACATGCAGCGCATGCTTGCATGAGCAATGTACTGATGCATGTCAAGTCAACTAATACACATCTGTCTTGCGCAATGTGTAATGTGTAATGTGTAACGTGCCTTGCAGGGTGATTCTGCCTGGCAATCCCGGCATCTGTGGCACTGTCCCCGGGACTCTGGAAGCTGCTCAGCTGACCCCAAATGGCTCCACAGTACTCACAGCCACCAGCTTTGGGGATTGTCCAGAAGTGTCTAATGCTGCTGCTCCCATACCTGCAGAGGCAAAACTGAACAGCTCAGATGATGTGTTGGTTGCCCTTGTACCCAGGTACGGCCCTCTACCCTGTAAGGACAGGGCACAGGTCTGTGAGTGTGTATGCGCAATTGCTGTTATGTGCTGTGGTACATGCTATCTGTGTTGGACTTGCATTGTTGTACCTCAACAGCCTACATATCATCAGTGCACTGTGTGTTTGGGTTTTGTGCTGCATTTTCTCAGTGTTACTGATTCCTCAGAACACATTTGTGCTTTGCGATCGGTTTCCACAGCAGTCCCCACAAATGTTTGTTGAGTGCTGACTACACAAGCGGCTGCAGCTTTTGTGCCCATAAAACAACATGAGGACACATTTTTTTTGGTTGTCTTACAAGCATGGTGTGTATTTATCTGCTTTGTCAAGCTTTGTTTGCACACTTGTTTGCACTAGACAAGCTTGTCACCATCAGTGTGGCACTCAAGAGCCGCACCCTGCCGGTACTTCCCAACACTGCGCTGTCATCCAATTTGGAGCAGAGTAGTATCCCTGGGACGGACTTCTGTCCCAGTGCATGTTGTACTGACCAGCCACCCTTTCAACGGTTGGTTTGTGTGTGTCCCAATGCCTATCGCTGCTCCCTGCTGTGCTGTTCTTCTTTGCAAACCTGGCATGTCTTTGTAATACTCTTTTTGGTGCATGCATCTGCTGAGTCGCACAACTGTCGGTGGTGTGTGTACAGCCTTTGAATAGCACGATGAACCACCTTTGTGCAGCAGAATCGTGTTGTCGTGATTGTGGTGTGTGCAGACTTTTGAGCAGCTTGGTAGCGCCTCTGCACTGTGTCTTTGTCCCTCTGGTGTTCAAGGGTTGAAAGGTGATGCAGGAATCCCCGTCGTGCATCCCCTGATGGTGCTCCAGTCCCTAGTGCTGCTACAGCTACAGCACCTCTGCCTAACACACTATCTGGAGCTTTCACATCTGTGCAAATCACACGCTACACCTCCCCAACACCACCTCTAACCACGGCGCCAATCCCCGCACCACCCCCATCACCATCTCTAACCTCAGCGCCAGTCCCCGCACCACTTTCCGCTCCACCACCATCCCCAACAAACTCCCCACCACCTTCCCCAGCCCTGGTAATCCCCACAAACCCAGCAGCAGCATCCCCAACCTCTGCACCGTCCCCAGCACCCACAATGGTAACCCCTGTAGTTGCTCCATCACCATCCTCTACGTCTTCTTCGTCCAGGAACTCACGGGCACCATCCCCGGCTGCAGCCCTGGGATCAGTCCTTTACCCATCCCTGCCAGCAGCCGCACCAGCCCCTGCTCCAGGGCTGCTGCTCGCTCCAGCCCCAGCACCTTCTCTCTCAGCTCCAGTCCCAGCACCTGGCCTGGCACCTGCTCCTGCTCCTCTTCTTGCCCCTGCTCCTGCGCCTTTGCTTGCACCAGCACCCACTCCTCTTCTTGCTCCAGCACCAGCACCGTCAGCACTGCTAGCAGGATCACTGACAGCACCAGTGCCCGCTCCTCTTCTTGCTCCTGCTCCAGCTCCATTGCTAGCTCCAGCTCCCGCACCTCTTCTTGCTCCTGCACCTGCTCCATTACTAGTGCCAGCACCTGCACCAGCACCTGAGCTGGCACCTGCACCAGCACCTGAGTTAGCACCTGCTCCAGCACCTGAGCTGGCACCTGCTCCGGCACCTGAGCTGGCACCTGTTCCAGCACCTGAGTTGGCACCTGCTCCGGCTCCTGAAGAAGAAGTCTCTGCGACTGCCCCCACCCCCACAGAGATCCTGCTGGCACCCCTGCCACCCACCCCACCATCCAGCCCCAGCGACGTCAACCTCACAGTAAGCACAGACAATATGCTTGGTACTACATGTGTGATATACACAGCAACTGCTTCATCAGTCAAACCTCTTCTCAAGTTTGTTAAGATTGTCTCCGCGAGCGATATCACAATGCTGAGCTGCATATGACTTTCAGTCAGCATTCATGATGACACACTTGACACAAATCCTGACTCAAATTTTGACCCTAGAGTCCCATCACACATTGCACAGCAGCCAAATTTGCGGCTGTCCATGTCCTCTGCATCATCAGAGGGGTAGCAAGTGGCTGTTGCTGTTGCAGGTGGGCTTGAACCTGGCAGGAGGCTCCAGCTTGCTGCCTTACACCAACACAACCAAGCAGATTCTGGTGGCCGCCTTCAGGAAGTCTGTGAATGACAATGGCCAGGTCCAGCTGCTGTCTGTTCAGGTCAGCATTGTCCCCTTCGCAATCTACCTTTTGCTGCAAACAACTATGACAGGACACATCCTGTATGGCCTGTTTGCCTTTCTAACCACTGAGCAGCGTACACTGCTGCTCTGAGACCACTGTGGATGTCATAACTCCTGTCTGTCCGTCCGTATGTCTGTCTGTATGTCGCTATGTACATCCACCCACCTGTCTGTCTGTCTGTCTGTCTGTCTGTCTGTCTGGTGTGTCTGTATGTATACCTCCTGTCTGTCTGTCCATCTGTATGTTTGTCCATACATTTGTCTTTCCGTCTGTTGGTATATACATCTGTCTGTTTGCCGGTCATTGACTGTCGTGTCTGTCTATGTGTGTGTACAGGAGCCAGCAAGTACTGCCACAGGCTCCCCCACAACTGTCTATAATGCCTCCTCTTCTTCGTCAGCCAGAAAGCTGCTCCAGAGCGCCAGCAATGTGACAGCTACCTTCGGCTACACCACATCTCAGGCTGTGGCCTCCACCTTCCAGTCTACCTTCAACACCTCTCAGTTCAACCAGGCCTTGAGCGTTCAAGGTATATAATCAGCACCTGCATGCCTTGTATACGTTCTGCAAGGCAATCTAGAGATAAGATTATAAGCTTCTGAGTTTTCCCTATGACATGGGCGTTTCTCTAAGACTAGCAGTGGTTGTGTAATCACAAGAGCAAGTGCGTGCTGTGATGCAGTTGAGGCACAAGACGTCACCCTCTGTCCCCTTTTGTCTGCCTTATGTGGGCTGTCGTATGTAATGCTACTTGGCAAATGGTCAATGGCAATGTCATGCAAGCACTGATATTGTGAACACTCTGAGTGTTGTGAAGCAGCACAGAAGCTGGCTGGATGCAGCACTGACTGAGCACAGCATGCTGCGAGCTGAGTCATGAACATGCCGTGAGCTGAGTCTTGAGCATGCTGTGAGCTGAGACATGATCATGCTGTGAGCTGAGGCATGAACATGCTGTGAGCTGAGGCATGAACATGGCATGACTTACACATGGCAATGTGTGCAGGGGCGACAGGCATTCAGTCTATACTACAGAGCGTTGATGGCCTGGAAGCGGCCCTTGCTGCGCCTGCAACTGCCCCTGCTGCAGCCCCTGCAGCCACCCCGGTACATACTCACTCACTCACACTCGCACTCACTCTTCCATCAGTCTTTCCACATGCACTGCAGAGATGCTTCACTTGTTTTGTGCAGCGCAGTTGTGAACAATGCGCCACATGCTCTGTGCAGCTCATTCATGACTACTGCCTCACGTGCTCTGTGCCTTGAATGAGTGCTGGCCAATGCAAATTTTGTGTGCCTGCTCTTGATGTGTTGCTTGTCATGACACACCAAGCATCTCAACACATGTTGGAAGCTGCTTGCCTGCTTGCAATGGGCGTCGTATCTTGGCTTGCAGCTGCATGTGGTCTGTATGCTCCTATACAATGCAGGCAACATGGGTTTGAGTACACAAGGGGATGTGATCATGTTCTCAAACCTATGTTACCTGCAGTGTATAAGAGCATGGAGACCATATGCAGCTGCAAGCAAAGATGCAACAGCCCCTTATGTTGTACATGCACTTTGTAGCTGTGCCTATGGACGCGCATCCTAACTGTCAAACCCTAACTGTCAAACCCTAACATCAAACCCTAACTGCAGGCTGCCACGACTGTCCCTGTGCCGGCCCCTGCTTCTAAGAAGGCCCTTGGGGGTGGGGCCATTGCAGGCATTGCCATTGGGGCCGGTGCTGGAATTGCCCTCATTGCAGGTACAGCTCTATCAACCATCACCTCATGATTGTCTGTGCGCAGTTGTTCAAAGTCTTGGTATATCTTGCACATCTTTTACAACATGTGCATCAAGCTGAAGTTGACAGACATGGTGTAATTAGCAGGTAGGTTGGCACAGGCCAATTTTAGATGCCCAGGCCAATTTTAGATGCCCATGCAGATTTTAGATGTGAACACATGTGTCACGTGTCATTTTCATCATCAAAGTTGTTGCTGAACCATGTTGTTCACAAATGAAATGCATGCATTGCGCCCAGTATATGCGCCCTAAACCCTAAATGCGCCCAGTATCTCCAAACGACTGCATTGGCCCAGGCGTCTTCACTCTTCTTCTGTTTGATCTATCTCCATCTCATGATCGGCTGCAGTCCAGCAAAGGTGGTGTGTAGGCACTCTGCACTGCTCACCGTGGTTAAGCCTACAGTTACAGGCGGTGAAGGCATGTTTGTGCCATCTTGGCTGCCATGCCTTCACTGCTTGTCTGCAGGTTGTGCCATGCTGGGGTACTGGGTTGCAACTGCTTGCCCATCACACACACACAGAGATTGGCTTCATGTACATCACTGCTTGTGTGCTGCTTGTGTTCTGCATTGGTGGCAAGGGCTGAACGTCCATGATTGCTTGGCTTAGTCATATTATGAGCTGGAAAGCGTGTTAATTATTAATATTGTTGTTGTTAAAGTTATTATTAGTATTATGGGCTAGGGAGTCGAACTGTTATACGATCATGGCTTTTGCCACTCAGCTGGCATCTCTGTGAACACTTCATTGTCCTCAAATCTTCTTCAGTGGTTCAAGTTTTATATATTTAGTATAGTGAAATAATTCATCATCTTTTACTAAATAAACATATTATACATCATTTGTATCCACCCTTCAGCTGGGTCCTGCTGCATGCATGGTGTGCCCATGTGCCTGCATGCTGGCCTCTGTGCTGCAATGTAGCATGCATCCTTTTAAACCCTATACCCTAGCCGTCAGCGTTCATCTATGTTTGCATTTGCAGGAGTTCTTCTGTGGTTCTGTTGTCGGCGTCGTCGTCAGCAGAAGCGACCAACTGCCAAGTGGCAATTACCTAAGGAGGAAGCTGCCTCAGGACCTTCCTGGGGCGCTGCCACACGGGGCTTCCTGGGCCGGCCCTTCAGAAAAAGCCCCCCTACTAATCTGATAGCTTCCAAGGCAGTTGACCTGACTCCTGCACTGGAAGACCCAGAACGGCCCTCCTTCGACAGCTTCAGCACCAAGGGGCTGCACCCAGCAGCCCCACAGCCCTCCTCTGTAGATTACTACATGCAGCAGCTGCCCACTGACAACCAGTCACCCATCCCCCCCTTAGTCAAGCAGGATCTGGCCGGGGCTATTGCGGCTGGGGCAGTTGTGGTGGGGCACAATGAGGCCTTGCATGACAAATCAGGAATGGCTCACAGTGACAGCACTGTGTCATTGCCACATAGCAATGCCAGCTCTGTCCAAGCTCCAGGCACTCCTGTCGCTCCAGCTGTTGCAAACACAGGTACAGTCATGCACAAGTGCTGATCTCCTGAGCTGTTGCTGGTTGCCTTTATCAGTGTTGCACAACTGCACATCACTTGAGCCTTTGCTGTTACAAGCTGTTACAAGCGTTGCAAACACAGACACAATTTTGCATAAGTGCTGCTCATCTGAGCTATTACAAGCGTTGCAAGTTTAGCACCAGCGCTCATCATCTGAGCTGCTGTTGAACTGTTCCTAAAGGTTTAGTCATCCAGATGCGCTGATTGATTGAGCTGTTGCTGAAGTGTCCAAGTGTCATGTCACCACTGCATGCAGTATGATCTCAAGCAACAATCTCAGGCTTAGGTGTGGCAAGATCACATGCATCTTTTAGTCATCAGTTATTCACAATCAACAGACGCAGCATAGGAGCAAAGACTGTGGACATATGTACTATCATTTATCTCGGGGTGATGACCTTACCGGTGTGCTGGTGGACACCAACAACATACCGGTTAAGTCAACACCCTGAGACAAATGATAGTACATATGCACACAGTGTCGGATCCTGTGGTAAGTTTCTTGTTTGTACACTATGTTCTTGACTGACAGGCAACTGCATGGTGCATGTGCTCATAGCTTGGTCGACCGGTGACTAACAACACTCACTGTGCTGTGCATGCGTGCGTGCATGGCTGTGCATTGCCATGTAGTTTAACAAGTTGCGACTCACGGCGCAGCAACAAATGTAGTCTTCTCCACCTCCAGACCACATCAATATGATGTGGCGTCCTGAGTGTTGACAACTTGCTGTCTGTTGCAGTGAGGGACAACGGCAGCAGCAGTGAAAGCAAGAGCGAATCTGGAACTAGCGCCAGCTCATCAGCGCGCCCCACAAACCCCCAGCGTACCCCCCAGGCGGACCCCGGCATGGCCTATGTGGGCCCTGTGCCTGGGCGCCGACCAGAGAAGCAAGTCATGATGAAACCTGCCTCTCACTCAGTGAGTCATGCTCTCTCGCAGAATCAAACCAGCAGAAGTCTGCTGTTAGTCATGTTGATGTGATCTCAGCATGAAATATCTGTCAGGTTGTTGCTCTGCAATGCTTGCAAGCGACAGCAGGGCATGGTTGGGGGCACAACAAACAGAGTCCCAGATGATGTATCTGCTGGAGTTGATTGACTGCCCCTTGTGTAGATTCCAGTTGCTCAAGGTTCTGCCTGTGGAGCAGACTCCTGAGTAGCTGGTATCTTGTACAAGGGCCAGTCAATGAATTCTTGCACAGGTGTCATTTGAAAATCTGTTTTGTCATGCCCCCAAGCACGCACTGCTGTTGCTCGCAAGCAATGCAGAGGGACAACCTTAAGATACGATTACATCAACAAACTTGACTAACAGCAGACTCAAATATGTGCTGCTGTATCTGACAAGCAGCCCCAACTGTTCTGGCTGTTATATGTCACCCATTATAGGTTTAGGCCAGACCCTAAACCGTCCTGAGCTGTTGGCCGCTGCATGCTGGCATCATGATGCTTCAACTTTGAGCAACCCTAAGCAACCATTAGTGTCGGACGCTGAATCATAGCTGTTGCTGGCGAACGAGGCCCTTCGCCAGCCTCCATGGGTGTGCCCTCCATGGGCTGCCTTTCAACATCTGACAGGTTGCCTTGCAACATCTTACATGTTGCCTTTCAGCATCTGACAGGTTGCCTTTCAGCATCTAACAGGCTGCCTTTCTGTGTCAGGCGTACCAAGCTAGCAGCGGCAGAGACGCCCGACCAGGGCTGCCAAGGCAGGGCAGTAGCCCTGCTCGACACAGGTCAGGCAGCAGCAACCTAGCCACCTTGCAGCGCCAACCTAGCACCCCTGGCGTGCAGCGTCAACCGAGTTCATCAGGCATGCAACGGCACCCCAGTTCGTCTGGACTGCAACGCCAGCCCAGTTCCTCTTCTGGCCTGAATAGGCAAGCTAGCCTGACTGCCCTTCTCAGGCAGGGCAGTAGCCCTGCGCTGCAAAGGCGCAGCGAGCAGAGCCCTGGGTTGCAGAGACCACAGAGGCCTGGTGGCAGCAGCCCTGCCCTGCAGAGACCAGGCACCGCTTCTTCTTCTGCCACACAGCGGCAGGGCAGTGGCACAGGTCTGTCAGGGCCGAACGGCATTCTCAGACAGGGCGCTTTAGCTGCACTACTGAGGCAAGCCAGCAGCCCTGGCATGCAAAGGCCTGAAGGCTCTTCTGGTGGTTTGCATCGGCAAGGCCTCAGGCCAGGCAGCAGCCCTGCTGTGCAGAGGCCAGAACCTGCGGCGGCCGTTATGCAGCGCCAGGGAGGGAGCTCTAGCATGCTGAGGCAGAGCAAGAGCCCTGATCTGCAAAGGCCAGAGAGCTCAGGTGCTGCTGCTGGTCGCCCTCAGGGGCAGGGCAGTAGGGCTAGGGGCAGCAGCCCTGCCCAGCAGCGGCAGGGCTCTCTACCAGCGCCAGTGGTTGCAGCTGACTTTGCCAGAAAAGGATCAAGTGGGTTGGCGGCTTACCCATCTGGTGATTTGGCTGGACGCAGTGAACGGGTGAGAAGGGTGGCTCACCTGCTTTGCATCATGACCGTGTGCTGCACTGTAACCTTGTGTTTGCACACCATCTTTTGCTGTGAGATTTCTGCATGTGTGTGTGTGAGTGTGCACCATGTGGTAGGGCTTGGCCAAATGCCAGCAATCAAGCTTCAGGTCAATCGCATCATCAATAGCTAAGAAGCATGCTCAAGTGCAAAACCAGCTTGCTGACAGCAGGCTGTTGGGCAAGCAAAGCTTCCTGGATTGATATGACAACAGCAGCCATGTGCACTCTGCTCCTGTCGGCTTGTTGCTGCATGATTGTTCCATCATAGGTGCCCTAAAACACCTCCACAATGTAGACACGCGTTTTGAATGTCCCCAGACGTTTCTGAGTCTATATTTTCAGTGTAGGAATGGCGTTTCTGAATTAAATCAGATATTTTGGGATTGAGAAGAGCTGTATATTTTGTCACAAATGCTGACTGTGCTTGCATAACTATGTGCAGGAGCGCCTGCTGGCTCTTTCCAGAAGAGCGCGTCGTGCCTTGGAGCGCGAGCTGCATGCAAGCCATCAGCAGCGCACCAACAACAGTGGCTCAGCTCCCAACAGAAGCAGCAGCGTGCAGCCTGCAGGGCAGGGCGCTTCCAGCCGGCCCCAGGAGGGGCAGGGCGCTTCCCGGGACGCCAACCGGCCTCAGGAAGGGCCCAGGCCTGCTGACAGGAGGGCTGGTGGCCGCAGTGGCCCTCAAGCCAGGCAGAAGGAGCTGTCTGACCGTGCTCTTAAGATTCTGGAGGAGTTGACTTCTTTGGGCCGCCAGGTGTGACTCGATTGAATTTTCTGTAGGGTCCCAAGCACAGGAGAGTCCACTTTTCTAGTGTGGTTTTAAGCTAAGCAATGGGGCTGATGAAACACACTTCTACATTGGGGACATGTCTTGACACACTGTAACGTCCAGTCATTGTCACATCCAGGCATCCTCCACAACAGTTGCACTTCATACCATCCAGATTGTTGGAGTGGCACGCATCTGTGTCGATTATGCCAATGTATAGGGCACATGGGTGGCAGCTGTCAGACAGCGTTAGTCAGGATGATGTCAATACATGCAATTCTGTCCTCTCAGGGCCTCTCAGAACTGGCACGATTGTTGCAATGTGTGCTGACACTTACCACAATCTGTGCGTATAGGGGTCTGTGCCACCAGGACAACAGATGAGCCGTGATCAGGCTGCTGGCATCAGTAATGGTCGAGCAGGCAGAGAGACCCCACAGCGATTGATGAGGCAGCACAGCGAGCTGCCCTTTCACTCTTCAGGCAGGACAAACCCCAATCCCAATCCCGAGCGCAGACCCCAACCCCAAACCCCACACCCCATCCCTGAGCGTAGTAGGCCGGACAGCAGACCCAAGCAGAAAGCCTCAGCTGACCCACAGGCTGCTTCTGGTAGCACCAGTGAGGCTAGAGGCTTAGATAAACAGCACAGTTCCGGACAGAGTGTGAGCAGATATGGCAGCAGCACTTCTGATGCAAGGCTGGAGCAGCGCTCCAGCAGCAGGCAACACAGTAGACAGAAATCAAGACCCTCCTCCTCAGCCCGACCCTAAGCAGGCACATGCCAAACCCTTAGTAGACACATGACAAACCCTTAGCAGACACATGACTGATCAGCCCCACATTAGATTTCCCTCAATAGGCAAATTTTGCTTCGTGCTGAATACACGCCCTGATGACGCTTACTTTTATCGTGCATGTTGACTGTCTGGAAATAGGTGAGGGATTGTTTAGGGCAACCTTAGCAGTGTTGATTCGTGCAGGTGTACATGTGTAGTAGCTGCCACAAAATCTTGCACTGCTCTGTCTGTGTCTTAAGGTATTCAGATATTGTGATGAAATGTGTTACTCGGTGCTTCCTTGAGGATCGCTTCACAAAATAGCTATCCTAGCAAGGAACGTGATGATGCTTGTGTGCAATGTTCAGTCGTAGTTTGCAGAATGTGAGGATCTTGGATTGTCATGGACGTTAGATCTGCTTGAAATGCAGCATGCTGTACAAAGGTCAAGTCTGGATAGTCCGGTTAGGAGCAGTATTTTTTTGATTTGTGCCTCTGTACATGCAAATAAAACAGGCAATAAATATTTGGATCGGAAGTGACATGTTGGAGTGGATTGCTGCAAAAAGGCGGGGAAGGCATCAGTGCGCTTCACCACTGAGCGTTGTGTGCGGTTTGCTGTAGTTGCTGAGGCAAGAAGCGCATCAAACGAAGCAAGCAGGTTGTGCCTGCTCAAATGACAGCTGACATGCTGTAGCAGATTCACCTAATATTCAAGCCCAAAGGCTTCGAACTTGTTGAGCCACGAGGGAGCAACGAAGTCAATCATGTCAAGACACGCCTATATTACAGTTGCAAGCATATGATCATTTCCGCATGCCTACTCCAGCTCGCATAACCTCATCTACAAGTAGAAGCTGTGAGGCAATGACCGGCGCAGACTGAATGACCTGCTTCTTGACAAGGTAATTATCAAATATGCCGGCCATCTGAGGATCAAGAGGTTCACCCGTCGAAATGTCTAGGCCAACTTTGCTGCCTCTCTCGTACTCCTCCTGCATGAAGCACACAAGATCAGCAAGCATGCACCACAATCCTGGGTACAATTGGCTGACAAATAGTATGTTGCTAGGCAGTAATGCATGAGTGGGTACTGTTGCAGCCCCAAGGGAGGAAATGGAGCGCACACGATGCTTCATTGTTGGTACAACTGTTTTCGTGCCAGAATTTGGTCATCAGGCTGGGTGCCTGAACGATTGAGTGAGCGCTGAAAGCTTAAGGTCACAATGATGAAGGCCCGTGAGGGTCATGCAGGAGCTATCATCTATTTGCCTCGTTTGCATCTGATCTATGAGTGTCTCAGGTTGGCATAATCGCATGGAGACAGCTGTTTGTGGGCTATAAGGGTCCAAACTGGTACAGAAAACACAATCGCAAAAAAAAACATGCACTCAGATGGCTATGCAGCAGCAGCAGCACACATGGTGTATGACTGACGCACAATGACATTGATTAATGACTGCATGGAAGGTGAGTCACAGCTGTCACCTGTAGCTTGATGATGGTCTCTTGCGCATCATAGCCACTGTTTTCTGCCAGAATCTTGGGGATCCCCAGCAAAGCCTGGGCAAAAGCCTCTATGCCTAACTTTGCACGCCCTTCAACAGTCTTCCTTGTGTTCTCCATTAGGTTGTGCGCGGCTGCAACCTGGTTGCCACATAATGACAACCTTAATAATGATAACAACAGCAATAATAATCGCCATGAAAACACTTTTCACATGCACAAGTCCTTCAGCAGAGCTGCCTGGCCAAGCCCTCAACGTAACGAATGTGATGTCACAAGAAAGAAAAGAAAGGAAACATTGCGCTTCTCAGCAATCATAATGGGAGCCTCCTGAGGCGGCAGCCCTGAGCTCATGTGTCATGTCACAGACAAGTCTTCGCGACAAGCACAACCATCAAGAGCTTTTGGGCAAAGTCATTGTTCACGCCATGCAAAATCGTAGGCACACACACACACACACACACACACACACACACACACACACACACACACACACACAAAAACACAAACACACAAAAAAAAACACACAAAAAAAAAAAGACACAAAAAAAAACACACA
>JAABUK010004575.1_pt1 | contig 22323 bp, 19 predicted proteins | sample 5559141 | NCBI WGS metagenome assembly JAABUK01 (sample SAMN10711869, study PRJNA513367) | rock metagenome | isolation source: Antarctica rocks | place: Antarctica: Victoria Land, Pudding Butte nord | collected 2016-01-03
GGGCGGTACAAGACGACTGAAGCCAATCTGCACAACTGGCTCAAGAAGCACGGGCTAAAGCCCGCCACAGCGCGCTCCAGCCTTTAATTCCTATGAAACAAAAGTGACTCTTGTTGGGAAATACCCAGGAATTGGGCGATGTGATTAATGATCGTTGATTTGTTTGCGATAAGCGTTGCGGCAATAAGCTGCCGGAGCGAAGAATTGAATAAGACTCTTGTTCAATTCTTCGCTGGGCTACACTTCTATGCGGTAGTGTTTAATCTTGGAGTTGAGCGTTGTTGCATTCAGGCCCAGTAGCTTTGCGGCAGCTCGCTGATTGCCTTGCATTCGTATTAATGCCTGCTTAATAAGATTAATCTCAAAGTGTTCGACCTCTTTGTAAAAATCTATTTTTTGGGGTGCGTTCAAATTGAGCACCTCACGCAAACCTGCGGCTTCGAGTCTTAAGGCAAAAGCGATACTTTTGAGTATTTCGCTTTTCACTAATTGAATGACACGCACATCAGCCTCTAGAGACTGTTCTTGCACGGTACTCGCTTCTTCTTCAAGGACTTCCATAATTCACAACCTCAGTGAATTGATTTATAGAGCAATAGCGGCTTTATGCAAATAGCCATTATTGACCAATAGGGCTAGACCAATTTGCGCATCTATCCTCGTCAAATCACCCTAGGATTTCAGCTAATAACGTTGCTAAAGAAAATTGCGAGCGTTGCGGACGATGCGGCGTGATAGCAAAGCTTATTCCCGAAATTATGTAGAAGCCTGTGTAATTGAGGGACGGAATGTCTATCGTAAGTGCGGCGGTTAATAAACTCTGCGTCCGCCATGTGAAGTAAAGGATCGTCCTAATGGAATAGCTCAAAAGTATGGAAGCATGAGGTTAAAATTAGGGCGAGTGCTGCATCACCGGTAATGAGTGGAGTAGCACCCGCCCTAAAATGTTTACACGTCGGGAAGTCAAACTTCAGAACTCAAACCTACCGGCAACCTGAATTATCCGGTTGAGGCCACTGTTGCCGACAGTAAAACTGTTGGTGATCTGCCCGAAGGTCGAGCTGTTGATGTTGAAGATCGAGTTGCCGACGCCGGAATTGGGGTCTAGCACGCCGGTTGCAAAGTTAGTGTGGTTCAACACGTTGAATGCGTCGGCACGAACTTGGAACCGCACGTTTTCCTTAATTCTGATGTTCTTTGTCAGCGACATGTCGAGTTGGGTAAACAGCGGCCCGTTGATCGTACTGCGAGCCAAATTTCCCGACTGACCGGGGCCATTGTTGGAGAACACTTGTCCGGCGAAAGGGGTTGTGCCGAACCCGCTTGCCGCCCGACCTGTGCAAGTCGCCGTGTTCAAGTTAATTACGGACGGGTTGATATAGAAGACACCGCACGGCGTCTGAAAAACGCCGATCAAGTTGCTGATCTGATCGTTCGTCAGATTCGTTAATGCCGTCTGATTAGCCGACCTCCCGGCACGATTCAACGTCCCGCGCGGATCAACGATAGTCAGCGGCGTGCCTGTGTTGATGCGTAGAATCCCGCCTAATTGAAAGCCGCCGATTAGACGATCAAGCACTCCGCTGCTCGTGTTAAAGAAACGCTTGCCTTTACCGAACGGAAGATCATAGACGGAGTTAACGTTAATGATATGAGTTTGATCGTAGTCGGCGCGACCATAATCGAGTTGCGGGTTTTGGTTGTCGAGGTAAGCACCGATGCGCGTTTGGCTGTCGGCGGCGACGCCGGGGTTACCCGGGCTAATATCGGTTAGAGTCTTCTGAAAGGTATAGTTGGCTTGCAGGAAGAACCCTTGAGAAAAGCGTCGTCGCAGTTCAACCTGTAAGGCATTGTAATTCGAGCGCCCTAGATTGCCGAGCAGGTCAAGAATACCGATGCTTGGATTGGGCAGAATCCGAACACTGCCCGTTTCCCTACGTGTAACATACCGGCGTGCCAAATCCGCCGCCGCGCCGCTACGCAGCAAATTAATCACGGCATTGCTGCTGACCGAGCCGCCGTTTCTCAGATTCGGGAAGACCGTGAGCGGCTGGCAGCCCGCCGTAGTGCAAGCCGCATTGCCTGTAAGCAAGAGGTTTGCACGCGCGCGATTAAAGTCAGCGAGGAATCCGTTATTGCGTATGTCCACCTGATTGTAGTCGAGGACTCGAACCAGCTCATGGCTGCGGTTGCCGACATAACGGACTTCGACAACTGACTTTAAGCCGATCTCACGCTGGATGCCGAAGTTGTATTCGTCAATGCGAGGTAGTTGCAACTTCGGATCAATCAGGAAGGCGACGTTCAAGCCCGGAGCTTGTGAACCGATGCTGGCGAATGTCAGCGGCGGTGCAGTAAATGACGGTGTTGCGACCGGCGGCGGATTATTAATGAATGATGTGAGCGACGAATTGACGGGAGTAATCGTCAGCCCTTGATTCTGCAAAGCGTTATCCGCCGAACGAAGGTATTCATCGTTGATGAAGCTGGAACGGTAGCCGCCGCGAATGACTGTCTTGCCTTCGCCCGGGAAAACCCGTCGCATGATCCCTTTCTTAAAATTCGGGGAGTAAGCAACACTTATGTCCGGCGCGAAATTATTCTTGTCGGTTTTGAAGAACTGCCCTGTCCGGCCGGCGTTGCCGCCGACAAAGTCGAATGTTCCGTTCGGATTGAGCAACGCTTGCTGCGGGCTGACGCCTGCGGGAGCGACGGCCTCGAGGCGTAACCCGCTAGGATCTTTGATGCCCGTGAATAGTTCGTAACGCACGCCTAAGTTAAGCGTAAGATTCGGCCTAACGCGCCACTGATCCGACACGTAACCGGACAAGTTATCGTAGTTAAATCTGTTGATCTGCGGCGCTCCGGCAACGAAGCCCGATGTCCGGCTCGTCACATTGAAAGTGTTTTGAGACGCGCCGACAAGACCGGCGAGTTGAGACTGTAGAGCATTTGCAACGGCAACCTGATTGGGGTCGCTGAGTCTGGGAATGATGAATTGAGACGGCACACCCGGAGTGTCAGCGGCAACGAATCCGAAATTGGGAAAGTTGCTGTTATCGAGCGTGTAGGTCGGGAGCGACGCACCACCGAACGAGGTAATACGATAGAAATTACCCTGACCGCCGAAGCGCAATGAATGCTGACCGATTGTGTACACAGCGTTATCTTGTAAATTGTAGTACTTGGTCGTGCGCCCCTGCGGTAGAAAACCGTTCTCCGGGCTGTCGGTGAGCGGCAGATTGATAAAAAAGTCGGACGGCAGACCGCCCGTGCGGAAGAACGGATTGCTTTTCTGATAGCCGCCGCGAATCTCATTGTTCAACTGACTACTGATTACCCAGTTGTAAGCTCCGACGAACGTGTTCGTCAGCGAATCTTGGAAGCCGAAGGGTTGGGTGTTGAAACCGCCCGTGTCGGCATCCGGGCGCAGAAAATTGTCGCCGGTGCGCTTCCAGACAAAGTTCACCGAGTTACTTTGATTGACGTCATAGTCAAGGCGCGTCGTCGAACCGTTGAGCTTTACGTCCGCGCGCTGGTTAAACGTATAACCCGTCGTATTAAGTTGATCGCCGACCTGATTGTTATTACCGACAGTGGGCGTCCCCGACAAAATTCTGGTGGCGATGGTCGGGTTAATGGCCAAACCTTGACTGGTCAGGACGTTAAATTGCCGGGCCGCTCCGTTATCATCTACATAGGTGAAAATACCCTGACGCGCTGAAGGCGTAAGGATCGTGCGCGTTACGGAAACCGTCTGGGGCAAACGGAATCCTTCGTATTCATAGAAGAAGAAAGCCTTCTTCTCGTGGGAAAGTGCCGGGCCGCCTTCGCCGAAGCGCGGCAGGAAAATCGGCCCGCTGACTTTGCCGCCATACTGATTCTGATTATAAGGCGGCTTCTCGATACCGTTGCGGTTATTAAAGAAGCCGTTCGAGGCTAAAGCCGCGTTTTGGTTGTACTCGAATAGCGCGCCGTGAAAAGAAGTGCCGCCCCGTGGGGTGACGTATTGCACCTGCGATGAGCCGCCGCTGCCGACGGAAGCATTCGCGTTCTGAGTGGCGACCGTAAATTCTGCGACGTCGTCGATTCGGGGACGATCAACGTTGAAATCGCCTGTGCGAATGAAGTTGTCCTGTACGTTGAGACCGTCGCGCGTAATGTTTTGCGCCGAAGTCCGTAAGCCGTTGATCTGTCCGCCTTGCGTGACGCCAGGCTGCAATTGAATTAAGGATGAAGGATCACGCCCGTTGATCGGCAAGCCGAGAAGCTGAGTCTCAGTGATCGTGCTGCTCAACTCCGCGTTGGTTGAATTTATTACTTCATTTTCAGCCGTAACCGTGACGGTCTCTTGCACGCCTCCGACTTCGAGCGCTGGGTTCAGGTCATACTCTTTACCGACATCAATCTTTACATTGTTCGCTGTAAAGGTTTTGAAGCCTGAAGCGGTAATGGTGACTGTATAAGTTCCAACATTAAGCGAGGGCAAAGAAAATGCGCCTTCGCCGTTTGAATTGACTGTACGCGCCTGTTTTGTTTGATCGTCCGTCACGACGACGGTTGCATTCGGGATGACGCCGTCCGGGCCGGAGACGGTGCCGATGAGACGCCCGGTCGCCGATTGGGCAAAGACTGATGATGCGATCATAAGCGACAACATGATCGTAGATAATATCCGCCTCATAATATAGAACTCCTTAGATTTAGAACTTAAGACGCTGCAACGAACGTCACGCTCAAAAGACTTATCTTCTGCCATTTACCACGCTCTCGCTTACTCGTAGCCTTCATGCGCAATTTCGTACAAACGCCGGAACAAAAGGAGGCAGCGGATGTCCGCCGCCTCCCAAAATGACGATATGTTCGTTCACATATCATCGGCAATTAAAAGTCGAACCGGAGCGCAAGTTGAATTGCGCGCGGGTGACTAGTGAAGATCGAGTTAGGTCGGTTGAACGAAGACGGGCTAAGACCAATCTGCGTTAAACCTTGAATGACTGACGAACTAGTGTTGGTGAGTTCCCCACCGTTGACAGACCCCGGCGTGTATTGCGGGTGGTTGAAGGCGTTGTAGAAGTCGGCACGCAATTGGATTCTCTTCGTCTCGCTGAAATTGAAGTTCTTGAAGACGGAGAAATCCAAATTGTTAATGCCGGGCAGTTGCAGCGTATTGCGTCCGGCATTAGCGAGAGCGCCGCGTCCGGTTTGGATATATTGTGCGTTCGGATTGTTGGCAAGATACGCAACGATTGATCCGGCACTGTTGCGAAGCGCTGTCACAGTGCTCGCCGTATTAGGAACGCCACTTACATTTACAATCGCACGGTCGCCAGCATTGTCGCTGTTCAGGTTAGCATCAACGCCGCTGCGAATCGTCGCCTTCTCGCCTGACTCGAACGATTGCGTACCGGCGAAGCTGAGGTTGCCGAGCAGTGTGCGGGCGAGGAAGTTACTGCTCTTCGAGAAGAAGGGCAGGGTATAGAAACTTGAGAAGACGAATCGATGGCGATGGTCGAGCGCTGAATCCGCACGCTCCGCGCGTAAGTTTTGGAAGTCTTGCACACGACGCGGGCTGAGCAGCGTGCTGAATAATTCAGCGGTTGAATCATCAATCAAGTGGCTGAGTGTATAAGCTCCCGTAAGTTGAAAACCGTTGGAGAGGCGGCGCTGGACTTGAATTGATCCGCCGTCATAAGTCGAGTTGCCGTTCGACAAAAAGGCAACTATATTGGATTGATTAAACCCAGCCGCTGCAAATTTCGGCACAAAACTAGAGCGCGCGTTGATCTGATCCAGAGTGACCGGAAGGGCGTCTAGTTGGGACTGCGCCGGTGCTGACAAATAGGTTGGAAGATACCCGCCCGGCGCGTCGAAGACTTTCGATTGACGGTTGAGGCGATTCTGCGTCAGCAAATGAACGCCGCGTGTGTGTAAGTATCGCACCTCGACTTGGTAGTCTTTAGCAAACTGCCGCTGAACGCTGCCCGTGAATGTAATGGCGTAGGGAACCTGCTGATCGGGGATGTATGTTCCGGTTGCGGCGCGGGTTGCCGCGGCATCAGTGCCGGTCGGTTGCACGACGTTTGGGATACCACCGTTAGCGAGGAAATTCTGTACGCCCGGATCAACGTCAATCGTCTGCTGGAATTGCGGCGGAGATGACAGGCTGTAAAGGTTGTCGAAGATCACGTCATACGCCATCGAAAAACCGGCGCGGATCGAGGTCTTGCCGCTGTTACCCAGAAGGCGTCCTAACACTCCGCTGTCATAGTTCGGCGAATAAGCGAAGCCGACTCTTGGCCCAAAATTTTTCTTCTGCGCGCGCGGGCGGCGGAACTCGATCAATCCGGGAACCGAAGAGATGGCATTCAAGTCCTGCTGTTTTGCTCCGAACGGCACTTCCTGATAGGCGTAGTTGAGTCCTAGATTAAGCGTGAAGTTCGGACGCACGCGCCAATCGTCCTGAGCAAACGCGAAGAACAATCGCTGATCGCCGTAGTAAGTGTTCGCGCCGACGTTGCGTTCGGAAAAGCCGGGACTGATGTCGCGCAGGAATGTCTCGGTATCATCATACGAATATTCGCCGCGCTGGCGCTGCACGAAAACCTGCGGCGAGATGAGCTTGCGAAAGTCGCCGCCGAACTTCGTGGAATGCTTACCGAAAAGATACGTCAGGTTATTGACGATCTGGTAGTTGTTTTCAATCCTGCCTTGCGGCGCGCTCGTGTCGGGTCCAATACTGATGCCGATGTCGTTCAGATCAATATTCGGAAACTGATCCAGACCCGGATACGGAATGTTCGGAGCCGGTGTAGAAGTCACAAGACGGCGGTACGCGAGGCGCGTCTCATTCGTCAGATTCGGCGTGAACGTGTGCAGCAAGGTGTAGGAGAAAAGGCGCCCGTCGGCTGGCGATGCGATGAAGAACTGGGGCAGCGTCGCCCCATTATCAAGCGCACGGAGTCTGTCGTAGATGAAGCGCCCGCGATGCTGCGTCGTGGTGGACTGGTTGTAGTCCACGTTGAGCACGAAGTTGCGATTGTTATTGAAGAACGGTGCCGGAATCGCCACGTCGCCGACCGGAATATCCACTCCGCCGACGGTAATTTTGCCTTCATTGTTAAGCAGAGCGACCGGAATGTACTGGTTGAAAACCGCCAGGTTGGTTCTAGACAATCCCGGCAGTGAGTTAAGTGTGGCAAAGCCTGCCGCCGTCGGTCCGAGCACACCGCCGGGAGGTGTTGATTGGCCGGTCTGATAGTTCTCGTACTGCGTAAAGAAGAAAAGCTTATCTTTGCCGCTGGTGTAAGGTTTACCGCCTTCACCGAAACGCGGTAAATGGAGCGGGCCGCTGAAATTGCCGCCGAAGCGGTCGAAGTCGTAGCGCGGCATTGTTCCGCGCGTGATGCCCTGATTCTTTTGCAGCGTATCGAGCGCATTTAGTTTCCGGTTCTGAAAAAAGCCGAAGGCCGAGCCGTGATATTGTTCGCCGCCAGTCTTGGTGACGAGGTTGAACTGCCCGCCGGTTGAGCGTGCAAACTCCGCAGAGTATTGATTAGTGAGCAATGAAAATTCGGCGACTGATTCGGGCGAAATGTAAATCTGCGGCCCCGTCACAGCCTTATCGTTATTGTCGATGCCATCAACGACGAAGTTGTTATTGCGGGCGCGCTGGCCGCCGACGGAGCCGCCGGAGCCGACACCGACGCCGCCGGAACTCGAAACGTTCGGCGAAATCAAAGCCAAGTTGTAAACGCCCAATCCGTTGGCGCTTGATGATTGCGCCAATTCGACAACTTGCCTTTCGTTAAACTGCTTGGAAAGATTAGTCGTCGTGGTGTCAACTAATTCCGCGCCACCAGCCGATATGTTGACAGTTTCAGTTGCGCCGCCGACGGTGAGTTGTGTTGCCGGAATATCCGTCGTTTTGTTCAACTCGACGCGCACCTCGTTGACCGTCACAGTTTTGAAGTTTGGCGCTTCGACAGTCATCGTGTAAGCGCCGACCAGCAAGTTGTTGAGTTGATACTCACCGGCGTTGGTTGTTTGTGTGTTCTGAGAAGCGCCGGTTGCGGCACTGGTGATTGTGATCTGCGCATTAGGAAGCGCAGCCCCATTCTGGTCTTGAATGATGCCGCGCACGTTTCCGGTCGTGACCTGCGCGTGCGCTGAAGGCAAGCAAGCGAGAAACGTCACGATCAAACACGTAATCGCTAGAACTTGACGCATATATTTCATAAGTAACACTCCATTCTTCGAGTTGTTGCCTGATTCAAATCAGAATCAGTTAATGACCCTCACAATGCGCGCATTGGTCTCAACGAAGCGCATGTACGAGAATTCGGATACATCGCCGCAAGCAACTATTCCCTCACTCTGTTAGCAAAAAGCTGCTGCGGCCTGTTGAAGCGTTTAAGGCAAAGCACAAGCCATGAACAGCCTATCCCTATCATTGAGAGGCATCATCCAAGCGTAAAACTTTTATGAGCAGAGTGTTGTGCTCGTGTGGAGTAACCAATGAAGGCGAAGGTTAAAATGTGACGCCGTGAAGCTATGCGAAACTCTAAATGAAGAAATCCATTTATGTAAAGATTAGTAAATCCGATTGAAATTCCCGCTTCAAGCCCGGCGTCCGAATTTATAATCAAACATTCAAAATTCCGTATAACGGCTTGCGGAAATTACAGACAATGCAACTGTGCTTCGTCAGAGAGTGATTGATGACAAATGCACTGCGCTGGTAACAAATCTATTGGCGTGAGCTGTCTAAACAGACTCACGGATTACAAGTTTTTGAGCTAGGTGCTACGCATAACGGGTTAGTGATACATTTGCGCAAGAATCCAAACACTCCTTAGCGCCATCTGCCAGCGTATGTACAAAACGGCAGTCAAAGTAGTCTTGTTAAGTGTAAAGCGGTCTACTTAAAACCATCAAAAATGGTACTTGTTCCTAATCCGCTTTATTGCTACAACTCCCCTTACTAATTCAAGAGTAGCTACTGGGACATCGCGGACGCGATAACAACAATTTAGTCTGACGAAGAAGCAATAAGGCCTTGTGATGAAGTCCTTCTGCAAATGATTTACTTAAACTCATAAACTCTCTCCATAGTTAAAAATGGTGTGGCAGCTGCAATGATTCAAGGGTTGATTTATGACGAAGATTGACCTTAAGAAAAACTGAAATATTTTTACAGATGACGACAGGGTTCAGAGTTTCTTTCCCTCGCTTTATTTGAACATGGGACATTCTTACGAGACGTTAGGCAATCAAGCCGAAGCACGAAGGCATTACGAGATGGCGATGGACAAGCTGAAGGATGCGCCTGATGGAGCGTACAAAGACGTAGTGCGGAATGGAATCGCAGGCGTATACAAGCGAACAAAATCCGCTGAATAAAAATCAATGCCGCGCATAATAGGCCATTGCAGCAGAGGCGCAGGAGCGTGCGTTTCATGTTCTTTCTTTACGGTCAGGTTGCCTGTCACCCCACACTGCTGAGTCCGGCGTCATGCTGCTTTGCTAATCGGAGATTTTAGTTTCATGTATAAAACTATGTATTGCACTTAAAACAACATTGTGATATAAGCTGCCGTCATGAGGTAACGCCTCATGATTGAAAAATCTAGGCTGATAGGGAGAATATTTATGACAAGCAAAGTGAAACCGATACCCGATGGCTTCAGCGGAGCTATACCGTATATGTGCGTTAAAGACGCTGGCAGTGCCATCGAATTCTACAAGAGGGCATTTGGCGCAACGGAGTCAATGCGCATAGCAGATGCCAATGGAAAGGTCGGACATGCCGAGATCAAAATCGGCGCGGCGACAATTATGCTTACTGACGAGTGGCCTGAAATGGGTTTTCGCGGTCCGCAGTCACTCGGCGGCTCACCGGTGAGAGTCCATCTTTACGTTGAGGACGTGGACTCGATTGCGAGACAGGCTATCGCTGCTGGCGCGAAGGAATTAAGACCTGTGGAAGATCAATTCTACGGCGACAGAAGCGGCATATTGGAAGACCCTTTTGGACACGTTTGGAGCATCGGGACACACACGGAAGACGTGTCGCCAGAGGAAATCCAGAAGCGCGCTACTTGCTTATTCGGCTGATACTACGAATGGTGCGGGACGTGGTGTTCAACCGCGCGGCATAACAAGTCATAGTAGATGACGGCGGGATAGAATGCTTCTCAAGTTGCGCCATTCGTCGTTGCTTGAGTGGCACTCGCCCGCCGCATCTCAATGCTAGACTTCGGCGGCTTCAGTGACCGTGTATTTACAACGGTCAACCCGATCCTTTCCAGACCGGTATATAACAAGAGAACGTTACGCTTATCATCCACGGCCATGACTCTGAACAATGGGCAACACTCAAGCACGCTCCTGAGTTTTACAGTTAATCGAACAATTCGGAATTTCCCAACTAACTACTGTCCTTGGAAGTAGGCAAGAGTGGTAACTGTATTTGATTAAATAATAGATTGGTCTTGGAAGCAGTTAAAAATTGGCACTTGTTTAAGTTCAAATCTTTTTAGAATGTTTGCTTGACTAAAAGCAATCAGAGAAGATGAACAAGAAGCAATTGGAAAATATGAGCAAGTTAAAAATTCTAAAATTATTACCGATAACCTTTTTTATCGTCTTACTTTTAATTAACGCGAACATTCTTTTCGCGCAAATTCCGACTGTTTTTGCTCCGGGCGTTATTTCCGGTCCGGCGCACGATTCGGCTCCGGCGTTTACCCCTGACGGGAAAACGGTTTATTTCAGCCGCAGTAATGCTTCCGGAGGCACAATTCTGGTTTCGCAGCTCAAGGGCGGCAAATGGTCGAATCCAGAAATCGCACCTTTTTCAGGCATATGGGACGATTTAGAGCCAGCAATGTCGCCGGACGGTTCATTTCTAATTTTTATTTCAAGCCGCCCGGCTGACGGAAAAGGCAAATCGCTCGACGGTTTTTATAACGGTCAAGCGCAACCCGGACACGGCGGAAATTTATGGCGAGTTGATTTCGCTGGCTCAAAGTTGAGCGAACCCGTGCGGTTGCCGGATAAAGTTAATCGGAGCAGCACCGTTTATGCGCCGAGCGTGGTGCGGGACGGGAGCGTTTATTTTATGGAGGCAAGCGGCGAGAAGCACAAGTTCAGGATTTTCCGCTCGCAGCTTGCAGGTGGCATATACCAATCGCCTGAGCCGATTTCGTTCAGCACCGGAGAGGAAACTGATGTTGACCCGGCGGTTTCGCCTGATGAAACATTCGCCGTTTTCGGGTCTTCCCGTCCGCCGGCTCAAAGCATTGACCTTTTTATTGTTTTTCGTAGAAACGGCGTCTGGGGTCAACCCATTCATATGGGAACTAATATTAATAGTCCCGGCTCTGATGCCGAACCGAGATTAAGCCCGGACGGAAAAACAGTTTATTTCAGCAGCACGCGCACGATGCCAATCGTTTTTCCGAGAACAATCGTTTCTGCAAAGCGTGATTTAGAACGAATACAAGAATGGGACAACGGCAATTACAACATCTGGCAATTTCCGCTTGCTGATTGGCTGGAAAAACATAAAAGCATTGGATAAATCATTTAAAATCTGAAATTACGCAGCGACGCTAAAGGCATCTAACTGCAAGAGATGTTCTGGAATGGGCAGACGAAATAACTCGCGCTTGATGAAATGAAGCAGGCAGGCAACCGAAACGATCATTCGGCAACAATCGTAGGGTCAACGCGGACGGTAAAGTTCATCGAGTTGGCGATGAAGCATAGATGATGCGCCTGCTCGTGCAACTCTTTCGCTAAAGCTGGATCGCCGTCCTTGGTAATCTTTACCGATGGCTTGAGCGTCACATTGGTAAAGCGTCCGTTGCCATCTTCTGTTTCGATCATTGTGCCGGACGGTTCATCAACATAATCAGTGACGACCACATGAGCGTTAGCGCATAAGTGTAAGTACCAAAGCATGTGACAGGCTGAAAGCGAAGCGACTAACAACTCTTCGGGGTTGTACCGTGATTTGTCCCCGCGAAAAACCGGATCGGATGAACACGCGATGACAGGCTTACCTTCGGCGGAGATTTCGTGTGATCGTTCATAAGACGTGTAGTTGGTTGTTCCTTTCCCGTTACTGCCAGTCCATGTGACATCTACCTTGTAGAAATGTGTTTTATGAATAGCTTGCGACATGATATTCCTTTCTAACTTTTAGATACCTTCTGATTTACGCTACAAGTAAATGCGTAAATCATTTTTCGCAGCGGCTCTGTTACGGCTCGGCACGCATTTCCACATCGAAGACTTTTTACCGTTCGATCTTCAGCGCGCTCGCAGCAATGTAATAAATATCGCCCAGGCCGTTCTGCGGGCTATGGAATCGTTTTAGTATTTCCACATAGGCGAGTTTTTTGGCCGATGGTTTATCAATGGCGCTGCGTGTGCTTGACCAGAAAAAAGACTTTCCGTCAGGCGAGAATTTCGGCGAAAATTCGTCCGCCGAAGAATTGAACGGCGCGCCCAAGTTCTGCGCTTTCGTCCATCCTCCGTTCCGGTTGTAGCTGATGTACAAGTCATATCCACCGAGCGAGTCTGGACGACCGCCCGCCATAAAAATCATAAAACTTTCGTCGGGAGCAATGTACGGCTCGAACTCGTCGAACTTAGTGTTGATCGCGTCGCCTAAATTTTCCGGCTCTTGATATTTGCCGTTCACAAGGCGCGAACGGTAAATGTCCACGCTTCCAAAGCCTTTCTTGCGCCGCGAACCGAAGTAAAGTGTCCCATTGGCGGCGGCAGTCGGATAGTATTCGTTTCCCTCGCTGTTGACGGGCGCGCCCAAATTCAATGGCGCGCTCCAACCACCGTCGGCGAGCTTGTTCATCACCCAAATATCGGTGTCGTGCGGTTTGTCATCAAATTTCTCGTTCGACGGCGGACGCCTTGAGATGAAGAAAAATTGTTTTCCGTCAGCCGTGATGAACGGGTCGGCGTCCGAATACTGACCGGAAAACGATGCGACTGTCGGGTCGCTCCAATGTTCGTTGGCAAAGCGCGAGACAACGATTGTCCAGAAATTAAAGTCCGGTGTAATTTTGAGAAAGTAAAGCGTCTTGCCGTCGGGTGTAAATGCCGGATGCGAATCGTAATCGCCCGTCGAAATTTCATTCGGCGCAAACAAAGTCGGCTCAAGCATCGGAGTTGTCGCTGCCAATTGCGCTTCGGCGATCTTTAGCCCGCACGCGAAAAACAGTGTGGCGACGATGAAGAATGCGTGTAGATTTTTGCACATAGATTCGTTAATTCTCATCCACATTTGTAATTTGAAACATGCTGCGGAACTGCAACGCCGGGTTTTAATTTTGCATCTTCAATTGGCTCGCCAGCCGCTAAACGCAAAGGGATCACGCCCGCCCATACATCCGACTCGTAATCCGCTTCGTCATCGACGGGCGCGCCCGCGCGGGTTTTCGCCGATGACTCACTTAAAGAAAGCGATAACACGAGCGTCGCCTTCAATTCGTTTTTACTGGGTGGGCGAACATCTTGCCAGCGACCGGGAACAACGTGTTCGGTAAACGCGCGTAGCGCTTCGAGTTTTTCTTGCTCGCCGCTGACAACTTTCGCCTTGCCGAAAATCACCACTGAGCGATAATTCATCGAATGATGAAATGCCGAACGCGCCAACACCAGACCGTCAACGAGCGTCACGGTCACGCATACATCTGCTTCCCACGCCAATGCCCGCAGCATCCTGCTTGCTGCTGAACCATGAATCAGCAAATTGTCGCCGACGCGCGCATATCCGGTTGGAATGACAAAAGGTTTTTCGTCAACTGTAAAGCCGACGTGACACACAAATGCTTCGTCAAGAATTCGGTAAATCATCGCGCGCTCAAACGATCCGTGCTTGGGTAAGCGATGCAGTTTTGTTCTCTTAGTTCGGTTTACAACTTCGGTCATAGATTTATTTAGCTGCTTTGAATTTTTTCCATAAGAAATACGATATACACATTACGGCAAGAGCCATTAGCGGTTGAATCAATACACCGATAGCATCGCCTACAAAAGCGTGCGAGGCAGCCGCGCCGGTAAAGTTAATGGTGAAACCGGCGTAGGCCCATTCTTTGATTGTGCGGAATTTAGATTGTAATATGGCGATGGAGCCTAAGATTTTTGCAGCGCCGAAGATTGTCAGGGCATACACGGGATAGCCTAGATGCGCCAACGCTTCCTTTCCGGCCTCAACTCGCATGACTCCGACAATTCCATCCGACAACATCGCTGTCGCGAAAAGACCTGTGACAATCCAGTAAAGGATTTTGATTGTTTTTGGATTCATATTTAACAGAGCGATCCGGTGGTAATACTTATATTGTCTATCAGACCTGTAAGTAGTTCGGGAAGGAAACCATTGTCATTTTCTTCATCCATGATGATCGCATTCAATTTTCTGTTCTAATCTGTTAAGAAGGCATCAAGCGATACAGGCATTAGTAAAATCATTTTTCTAATTTGTTGCATTCTTTAGCTAGATATTGTCGTGTAGTCGCGGATTGTGAACACTTCGTCTCATCACCTACTATCAAGCAGCGGGTAATACTTTTCTTCGATAATATTCAGATGATGAGACTGGTGGCCGATGATGGTAAAACCCATCGCCAAAACCGACATTTCGTATTTCCAATTCGTGCCTTGGTTGAGCAGCATTTCATCATCGAAACTGTCGAACATCTCTTTGGTGGAAGCGCGAGCAATTTTCAATTCACAAAGCAAACCGTCTATGGTGCGCCGCTCGGCGTTCATATTATCGGCGAGCAAAGTTTCGTCAATGTTAGGCGGGGTCATGTTTATTTTTCGCGCAAATAATAAGGCTCTCTGGGGCAAGATTCTTTCCCAATCAATAATGTGCTGAAGGATACCTTTAACAGTCCACTTACCGTGCGCATACCTTTTTCCGTCGAGCCTTGTTAAAAGCTCTGTGTCCAATGTTTCAAGCACGCGGATGCTATTAGCAAAAGCCTCCGACAACTCCACATCACCAACATGGTTAATGTACTTTTCAAAATACTCCGGCATCGGATTGATGCTTGATTTCTTCATTCTTTTGATTTCCACCCTTATCGAATCAGTCACCCATTTCAAGCCTTCGGTGGTTAAACCTTCGCGGCGCTTATACTTATTGCGAATGACCGATTCTTTCTTCTTCAAATAAATTTTACGGATAATCGGAATATTCACAAGAGCCGTTTTTCGACAAAACGCCTAGACCAATTTATAATCATAGAATATGCCGTATCCACCGTTCATCATGCTCGACGAAAAATCTGCTTTGCCGCTCTACCGCCAAATTTACGAAGCGATCCGCCATGCGATTTTAAGCGGCAAGGTTCATCCGACGACACTGCTTCCGGCGACCCGACAGCTAGCCCAACAACTGGGAGTTTCACGGATGACTGTCATCAACGCTTACGATCAATTGTTCGCCGAAGGTTATCTCGAAGCCAAGACCGGCGCGGGAACTTTCGTCGCTGCGCATATACCCGAAGAGTTTTTGCAAACTTCGAGTTTCGAGCGTCGGACACATCAGGAAAATCCTTTGCCGCGCAAGATAAAATTTACAGATTACGGAAGGATTTTGGCGCAACATAGTAACTGTATTTTGCGGCGTCACGGCGCAACTGCGCTTTTGCCGTTTCAGCAGGGCGTCGCCGCGATTGAGGAATTTCCGTTCGACGTATGGGCGAAAATCGCCCAGAAATGGCAAAAGAAACCGCCCGTCTCAATTCTCAGTTACGGGAATCCGGTCGGTTATCAACCGTTGTGCGAAGCTATTGCCGCGCATCTCGCGTCGGCGCGCGGCGTGCTTTGCAAGACCGAGCAAATCATTATCACAAACGGCACGCAACAAGCACTTGATTTAATCGGCAGAATCTTTCTGACGAAAGGAAACGATGTTTGTATTGAAGACCCCGGCTACCTCGGGGCGCGTGATATTTTTGCGGCGACGGGCGCGCGCCTCGTTCCCGTGCCGATTGACGAAGAGGGTTTCGATTTGAAAGCGGCGCGAAAGCGAAGCAGAAAAGCGCGGCTCGTTTACGTCACGCCGTCGCACCAGTATCCGCTCGGCGTGACGATGAGTTTGACGCGTCGTTTGAACTTGCTTGAATGGGCGCGCGAAAAGGACGCTTTCGTTATCGAGGACGATTACAATAGCGAATATCGTTATGCCGGACGACCACTCGCTTCCCTGCAAGGTCTCGACCGCGACGGGCGTGTGATCTATCTCGGCACATTCAGTAAAACGCTTTTCCCTGCTCTCAGACTCGGCTACATGGTTGTGCCGACGGATTTGGTTGAGGTTTTCGCGGCCGCCCGCGCCCTCACCGATTTACATTCGCCTTCGATTAGTCAGGCCGTTCTCGCCGAATTTATCGCCGAAAGACACTTCGCCAGACATATCCGCAGAATGCGCGCTATGTACGAAGATCGGCAGCAAATTTTGGTTGAAGAAGCGCGAAAAAATCTCGATGGAATGTTGGAAGTAGCGCCCGCCGAAGCCGGAATGCACTTGATCGGCTGGCTTCCCCGTGGCATTGATGATCGAGAAGTTTCTCGTCGCGCGGCGGAAGCGAATCTGAAAATCGCGCGTGTTTCAGCCTATTGTATCAAACAAGAATTGCGTGGCGGATTGCTACTCGGCTACACGGCTTTTAATGAAAGGCAGATCAAGCTAGGCGTGAAGAAATTAGCGCGAGTGCTAAATGAAATTATTTAGGTGTTTAGTCCCACAGTGTGCTGGTGTAATCTGCCCATCATTATTCGCTAAGGAGGCAACTGTGGGACAACTTCTACACGGCAGCGCCCGCACGACTGCGGCGCTACGTCGAACAATACAAAATAGTCAAGAAAGCTTAGCGCGCATGGCTTCACGCTATGGCATCAACGCCAAGACGGTGGCTAAATGGCGCAAGCGCACAACTGTTGAAGATGCTCCGATGGGGCTGCGCCAACCACATTCGACAGCTCTTACGCTGGAACAAGAAGCCGTGATTGTCGCCTTTCGTAAACATACGTTGTTGCCGCTCGACGACTGTTTGTATGCGCTCCAAGGGAGCATTCCTAATATCACTCGCTCCAACTTGCATCGCTGTTTACAGCGTCACGGCATCAGCCGCTTGCCGCAGATCGGTGAAAAGCCCGCCAAGAAGAAGTTCGCGCACTACCCAATCGGCTACTTTCACATAGACATTGCCGAGGTCTGCACCGAGCAAGGACGGCTTTATCTCTTCGTCGCTATTGATCGCACTTCCAAGTTCGTGTATGCCGAATTACATCTTAACCAGACCCGTGACACTGCCTGTCAATATTCTAAAACAGTTGATTGCAGCAGTGCCGTATCTCATTCACACTATTCTGACTGACAACGGCATTCAGTTTACCAATCGGCAGAAGGATAAATGGGCTTTCAAACATTTATTCGACCGCATTTGTGAACAGCACAAGATCGAACACCGGCTCACGAAAATCAATCATCCATGGACAAACGGACAAGTCGAGCGAATGAACTGAACGATCAAGGGCGCGACCGTGAAACGCTACTACTACGAAACCCATGGGCAGTTAAAAGAACATCTCTCGCAATTTCTGATGGCATATAATTTTGCGAGGCGTTTGAAAACTCTTCAGGGCTTAACGCCCTATGAACACATAAGCCTTTGCTGGCAAAAAGAACCGGAACGCTTTAAGCTGAATCCACACCATCACAACTTGGGACTAAACACCTACATCGTTGAAAGTTACGAAGATAAAGCTGAGGGAATACTGGGAAAAGACGAGGAAGGAAAACTGGCAATGACCAAAGTTACTTTGAAACCTGAAGTCAATTTTGGCGGAAACGCTATTCCTTCACGAGAACAAGTAGAAGAACTTCACCATTTAGCTCACGAGAAGTGTTTTATTGCAAATTCTGTCAAAACAAAAATAAATATTGTCCAAGTATAAAAAGGAAGGAAATCAAAAATGCGAGATTTAACTATACGTTTAGAAAATCGTCCGGGAGCGATAGCCGAAATGGGAGAGGCTCTTGGGAGCGCGGGAGTCAGCGTCGAAGGCGGCGGCGCGTTTGTATTTGACGGTAAAGGAATAGCACATTTTCTATTTGAAGACGGCGTTGCCGCCCGAAAAGCTCTCGAAGAGAAAGGAATCGAAGTTCTCGAAGACCGAGAAGTTCTGGTTCAAAAGCTCAATCAAGAGCAACCCGGACAACTTGGGAAGATTTCCCGTCTGATGGCAGAAGCTGGCGTAAATATAGAGGTTATTTATAGCGACCATCAAAACCAACTTATCCTTGTGGTTGATGATGTAGAAAAAGGACGTGCTGTTTCTGAGGCTTGGAAAAAAAGTGCGAGCAGATAATCAGCATTGAAATTAAAAATAATGACGCGGCTAACAAATCATTGGACGTGAGGGCGAAACAGCGACTTTCATTTGGCGTTGTCCGTTAAACCTAAAGTTGCGTGTAATTGGTTTCGCCCCACGTCAACTCCGCCGTTGGATTGCTTTCTGTAGAGATTAAGATCGATGACGAAAAAGGGTTATATGGAAATTATTGCCGACAAATATGTAAACGAACCCATCCGCTTCACCGCGCTTGAGGTGATTGATTTAGCAGCGGAAGGAGCGGCGGTGACTGAGCCATACCGCAATATGGTTATAAGCAAAGTGAATGATAGTTGCTTACGACTTGCAGTTTTTAGCGAAGAATATCTATGGCACTACCATCCAACATCGGATGAATTATTTATTGTAATTGAGGGATGTCTGGTTATAGACCTTGAAGATGGGCGAATCTTAAGACTAGCGCCGTGGCAGAGCGTTACGATTCCGGCAGGGACGCTTCATCGTACACGCGCTGAGGGGCGAACGGTGAATCTTTGTTTTGAGGAATTAGCAGCCAAAACTATCTTTGTTGAAGCTCCTCAAAAACCAATGTAAAGAGACATTGATACTTCCCTCCAAGAAAAGGCAAATCCGCCCGGTAATCCCAAGCCGCAATCCAACAAGTCCTTGCAGCGGACTCTTTGCCCGCGAGGTTGTCATCATTTGAAGTTGCATGGGGCAAAGAGCCGCTGAATTCCGGCGATATATTGCTTCGCTTTAATTCAAGACAAAGTAAATGGCAAGGCACGTTGAAAATCAGAAGACAAAACAGCGGCTCGTTCCATCAGCGTGCAATATATCAAGTCATTCGAGCCGACCGGAATAACGTTGCCTTTCATCGTGAACTTGAATGCTTGCTTTGTTGTGCTCCGGCGGCTCAATTCCGGCGTTCGGCGTCACTTGTTCAGAATTTATAGGCAAGGAATGATTACGTCGTGAGCCGTGCGGCATGGCTTCATCTTGTGCGGTTAGGTCGAAGATGAGCCGCGCTTCTCGTTCAAGACTTGCGGCTCGTTTCCATTACATCAGATCGCTCACATTGAAGGATGACGATGAAGGTTGCCGCCGAACAAGTCATTGGACACGGACGCTCGGTTGACAGCCTCTCATCATTCTTTGCTACGGATTAGTTGAATGGTTTATGCTCGCGCCGGTCAATTCCAGCGTTAGGCATCTTCTTCTATACGAGAATAAGGTTTTCTACAATTACAGATGATGAGCGTTGGCGCACAACGCAGTGTTTGCTAAGATTGACGAGTGAACTTAAGGTACTGTATGAAAATAAGTATTGGTCTCATAATTTTATTCATTTTTATCGGGGGCTTGATGGTTTCTGAAACGCGTTCTTCTTTGCCGTCAATTAAAGACAACGACAATTTTGCGACGGCGTTGGTAGCGAATAACCCTGCACCCGAACTCGGCGAGGCGGCGGGCATTTATGCGTGGTTGATTGGTAGTTGGGACGTTCGGACGGTTGATTATCAGTCCGACGGTAAACGGCGTGAAAGCACTGGTGAGTGGCATTTCAGTTGGGTGTTGGAGGGACGCGCCGTGCAAGATGTTTGGATTTCTCCGCCTCGCGCACAGCGAAACGCTTCTCTTTCTAAAACGGGCAATCGTTATGGAACTACGCTGCGCGTGTACGATTCTAAAATCGGCGCGTGGCGAGTAACGTGGCTTAACTCCGTGAGCGGTGCCCACGATGAGTTGGTTGGCAAGCGCAAAGGTAGCGACATTGTCCAAGAAGGACGTGATTCTGACGGAAATCAGATGCGCTGGGTGTTCACCGATATAAAGCCAGACTCGTTTCGCTGGTACGGCGAACGTTCATACGATAGCGGCAAAACATGGCAACTTGAAGCGGAATTTTTTGGCAAGCGCAGGCAATGAATCCATGTTAGACGAAACAACGACAGGACAATCTATTATTTGGCGAAGATTAGACAGACCGGGGCATGAATTTGCCAAGCTGTTTTTCAGCGATTCTTGTTGGAATTTGGATGGAACGGCTGTCTTTATGCACGACAAACAGTATTGTTGTCTTGATTATTGGCTGAAATGTAATTCTCAGTGGCAAACCTTGTCAGGAAGAATTACAGGTTGGGTTGGAGAGAAAGTAATTGAAATTGAAATCGCCGTTAAGTCCAATCGCCATTGGACGCTAAACGGGCAAGCGCGTCCTGAAGTGAAGGGCTGTATTGACATTGACTTAAACTTTAGCCCTGTCACCAATCTGCTTCCCATTCGGCGCTTAAACCTTGGTCTTGGGGAAAAGGGGGAAGTACGTGCTGCATGGTTGAGATTTCCAAGTTTTGAGCTTGAACCGCTCGAACAGAGCTATCGCCGAGTTAATGGAACAACCTATCGATATGAGAGCAGGGGCGGACGGTTTGTAACTGAATTGCAAGTTAATGAATCGGGGCTTGTCACTCTTTACCCAAATTTTTGGCAAATCGAAGGCGATGCCTAACAAGTCATTCGACCGGACGGGGGGATAGCGTGCCTCTCATGGTGCTTTGTTCCTCGTTGCTTATGTGCTTCCGCCCGCCGCCCGTCAATTCCAGCATTGGGCTGCTTCGCTAATTGGCTTTGACAATGTTGGTTGAATGAATGTGACGACGCTTCGCGTTGCGGCGACATTGCGCGCACCTGACGTTGAATAACTCACGTTGAATGATTCCTGCGACATAAGGAAATCACGTTCGCGGTTACATCGAAGCGGCAGCCCAACAAGTCATTCGACACGGACGCTCGACTGCGTGCCTCTCAAATTCCTTTGCTCCGGTTAGCTTGAATGCTTTATGCTCGCAGCCGATCAATTCCGGCGTTAGACGCTTCGTAATAAGTGCATTATATCGTCTCGTATAAATAGCTGAGATTACGCAGGAGCTAGAAGGAGATTTAGAATGTTGGTGTTATGGTCAACACTCTGCTCCAACTAACTCCCGCGATGCAAGCATATCTTGTGGGCTTGATCTATCGCAATACGCGCACCAGTTGTTTATCGCTCTCAGCCGTGTGCGCCCACATCTCGCATGATCGCTTGCAGAGAATGCTCTATGAAAAGTTCGCATGGTCACGACGGCTATGGGACTCGTTTGCCGCAAGCATGGTGCGCGAGGGCGGCTACCTCATCATTGATGATACGGCGTGGGCGAGATGGGCGGTGCGAAGTGAAGCGGTTTCATGGGTCTGGTCGTCTACTCATGCCAGAGTGCTGCGGGGCCATCAGGTCGTGTTGTTGATCTGGACGGATGGGCGAGTCAGAGTGCCGCTCGGAATAAGGCTCTGGAAGAAGGGCGGCTTCTCTAAAGTCGAGTTGGCCGCGCAACTGTTGCGTGAGGCTGAAAGGCGCGGAATGCGGCCTGAATACGTGCTCTTTGATAGCTGGTACACGGCAGCGAGCTTGCTTCATCTGCTGGAGAGCTTAGGCTGGAAGTATGTGGCGAGATTGAAATCGAATCGCTTGTTTGAGGGAGAGGCCGTGCGTGAAAGATGGCCGCATCGCTTCGGGCGAGCTGTCGGTCGGTTACGCAAAGTCAGTCACGAAGTCTGTGTTGTCAAAGACGGGCGACGTTACTTTGTGACTAACGATACCGGGCTGTCGTCCGTTGAGTTAAAGCGTCACTATCGCCGGAGGCAGCAGATCGAAGAGGTCTTTCGCTTACTCAAGCAGGAGTTCGGCTGGGGAGGGGCCAGCGCGCAGAAGGCGAGGGCGCAGGTGGCACATCTGCATCTGGGACTCTATGCGTTGTGCATAACCGAAGAGGCAGCAATAAAGGATGGGCAGACGATCTACGCTTTCAAGCGCGAGTTATTTCGTTTGCCCATTCCAGAACATCTTCCGCAGTTAGAGAACTTATCTCTCGCTGCGTAATTTCAGTA
>JAABUK010004576.1_pt1 | contig 22321 bp, 13 predicted proteins | sample 5559141 | NCBI WGS metagenome assembly JAABUK01 (sample SAMN10711869, study PRJNA513367) | rock metagenome | isolation source: Antarctica rocks | place: Antarctica: Victoria Land, Pudding Butte nord | collected 2016-01-03
ATACTTCACAAACAAGCTGAAGAAGGGGATTCACTCAATATTCCATTGACCAGACCAACCAAGGCAATGATGCACAGAATATTCGAAATGATCATGCCAGAAATCTTCAGCCCAAGCCAAGCACCATTGGCAAAGGCATGCAATGCATTAGCAGCACGATGTTCATCGTCATCGGGCACGACAACACGTCCGGCGGTGAGGGTCTCTTCAGTCTCGGGATATCTGAGTTTGCTAACGGCCAATGACGCTGGGATTGACATGACACAGCTGGAAACCAGCGCTTGTGGATTCAAGCCAAGTCCAATGTAAGCAACCAGGACTGAGCCAGCAATTGTCGCAAAACCACTTGTCATGATCTGATGAATCTCGGCCATGGTTAGGTGCGGCACAAAGGGACGAATTAACATTGCAGATTCTCCCTGACCCTGTGTATCTGTTAGAGTTGTTCACAACGATGGAGAATGAGACTGACGATAAAAGGTGAAGCAGCTGCTACCACAGCTTCAGCTCCCGAAACTCGCAGGGTCCAGAAGAAGAACACGGCGAATTTGCCGACTGCCCATTGCAGAGTACCAAAATAGTAGAGCAGTTGAACAAGAGCGACGAAGAAAATGATAGGTGGAATAACACCGATCAGAAACCAGGGCAGATTAGGCACTGTCTTGTCTGTCAAGAAGATGGTTCCCTTCTGCGCGAAGCCAAGCAAGCTGCGAGCCAGGCTGGAGATGAAGGCAAAGATGTCATATCCAGCCTTGGTCCGAAGTACGAATACAGCGATAATGAATTGCGTGAGCATGCCTCCAATAACGGTGTGCCATGGGATCTACGCAGAGAAATGTGATTAGCTCGGGAACATGCCTGCTCGCGAATGTGATTCTGATCTTACCTTGCTCCTATTTCGTGAAGTAGCGTATAATACGGCAATCATCACAACTAATCCAAACAGACTAACAGCACGATTGGCGCGCGTATTGTCCGCTGATTCTGCCGAAACGAATGCCCCAATGAGAATCACGATAACTGTGCCGGCTGCTGCTAGAGGCTTTCTGAATTTGGCGGGGATCAGGTCGTGAACTCGCACTGCAGTGTGCTTCCAGATCATCTTAACGGGCCTCATGATAAGAGAGATTGGGACGTAGAGGGTGATGATGCGCAGGGTGATGAACAGCCATAAAAGGAAGGGTACAACCCATCCACGATCGCTTCTATGGAGGATAAGACCTGCTATCCACCATCTGCGACAGGGTCTGGTTAGACTCCGAGAACATATTCACGTGCGCACAGGATGTCATACCCAGTCATCAGGGCGAGCAATGCAGCATGGAAGAAAATCTTCCATTTGCTATAGAAACCGGAGACTTTGTGCGATCGTGGGTCATCCTCCTCTTGCGACAGCGATGCGGGGCTGACAAGACCTTTCTCTGCATCTGCTTGGACAATTCCAGACTTGGCTGTGGTCTTCTCCGCAGTATAGTGGGCGTGATGGTGGCTGTCCTGGGTGTTCTGGTTAGGAACATTGGACTTTTCAACATCATGGCCATGCGAGTAAACGACTTCATCGTCTCGGCCCTGAAGAGATCGTTTGTCATGATGCAAGTGCTGGTGTTGATGCTCGTGTGAGTAATGCAGCGCAAGATCTGGGTTTGAGGAGACATCTTGTTGGGAAGAAGCATTGTGTCCGTGAGCAGGGAGGTGCAAGCCGGTTGCCTGAGGCGCGGTGAGATCTTGGTGGAGGGGCTTCTGATGCTCCGCAGCGGAGATTTTGGTTTCCGGATCCATCTTATCCTGAGATACTAGCCCTGAGGGCACGCAGGTTAGAGGCACGTTTGATGAAGCCTGACTGACTTGGTCTCCTCCCGAATGGAGAGGTGGATGATGGCAATGAGAATTGAAGAACGGCAGCGCGAAGGCCGAAGCGATCCTACCAAGGGAGGTCTTGGTGGTATCCTGCTCTCACTGCTTGGCAGCTTTTCTGACCATCCCAAAGAACGGTTGCTGATCTGTCAGATTATCACGATTGTGGTACTGGTAGAATTGTGGTCGGTGATCGCCGTATCATGCGAGGCATATCAATTGTAGAGCTCCATTGCCACCAGAATCCAGCCGAGGGACAAGGGCAATGGGCCTATCGGCTGATAAAGCGTGACACGAGCCTTGCTCTTAGACAGGATCACCACCTGGATGGACGCTTAGCAGAGGAAAGATAAGGCTCCGAAGGGGCAACGGGCCACGGGCTGAAGGAGGGAAGGTCGAGAAGGTGGCGGAACCAATTGCTAGCTGAGCAACCATCTCGAGCCATCCGGTTGTGTGGGATCAGTCAAACACCATCCCCGCGACTCTTCGCAGGAGAAGGACGTCAAGTTACGCTAATCTATGCTGCAGTAGCACTGATTACAACCATGCACCAGATGCCCAGTAACCAGTAAGCCAAGCATAGGCCTGCCGGTGCGCTTCAATTCTACTCGCACAGATAAGCGGTGGGACTGACCGGACATTCATCCTCGTTCGTCTAGCTTCCATCCTGTTCGGAGGAAGTTCGGGGAGTAGATCGCATATACTCCGAGAAACTCAGCATATACTGAGCCTGGACCACTTTTTTTGGTCACATTTCTTATTGCTCTGGGTATATGCTGAGCTTTTTTTATAGCGCACTAATCTATCATTATGTATTAAAATAAGAGATATCACGCACTACTATAGTTATATAAAGAGAAATGTCTTTAGAATGGATTAGATGTTATATTCTATTTATAGTAATGCATCTAAAATACATGTTAAGATCTTTATAGACAGACCTAAAATTAGAGCTAGAGCTTATGTGAAAATCACATTTGAAATACATTTGAAATGCATTTTAAATACAGTGCTGATATATTTCTCTATACTGCATCTTTATTTTGAACTTACGTCATGACTAATCAGCAGATCAATCCAGCTTTCACTGCAGTAGATTTCGTGAGTAGAGGCATATAAAATGCATTCTAAGTGCATTTACTGCAGTGGTGCGTGATATCTCTTATTTTAATGCGTGGTAAAAGACTAGTGCGCCATAAAAAAAGCTCGGCATATACCTGGAGCAATAAGAAATGTGACTGAAAAAAGTAGTCCAAGCTCAGTATATGCCGAGTTTCTCGGAGTATATGCCGATGTGTACACCCGAAGTTGGCTCTTCGGAAGAATGAGGACAATCAGAGCAAGGCCAGAACACGTGAGCTCATTCAGAGCACGAATCTGAACCGCCGTTTATACGGAGGCATCGACCGTGCTCAATGGCACATACAGCCCTCTGTCTTGATCTCTTTTCCTCTTGAAGACGCTCAATCCAGAACTCCGCGCTTTCCTTACCCAACCAGATGCTCCTCGTGATTTGTCTTTTCTTAGACCTGCCCCTCTCTTCTCGATCTCCTGCTCCAGTAATCCAAAATCTAGCCAGGCCGGTCGGTGCCACCATTTCAGTAACAGGGAGGAGGATACAACAGAGACGCTCGAGAGCGCCATGGCAGCCCCAGCTCCCATGGGTGGGAGCATGATTCCTCCCAATGGTAGGAACAGGCCCATTGCGAAAGGAAGGCCGAAGACATTGTAGACGACTGCCCATGCTAGGTTCAGCTTGATGCGGTTGAAGATCGTGCGAGACAGGCACAAGGCGGCAGGTATATTGAGCAAGTCGTCCGCTCTCATAAGCACGATGTCTGCAGCATCCATGGCGATATCGGTTCCTGAGCTGAGAGCGATTCCGATATCTGCACTGGCCAAGGCTGGAGAGTCGTTGATGCCGTCCCCAACCATAGCCACGGTTTCACCGTGTAATTGTAGTTCCGCCACAATTTCCTTTTTCTGTGCTGGTGATACAGACGCTCTGATCTGGTCTCTAGCGATGCCGACAAGCTCAGCAATGCTCTGAGCAGAACCGAACGTGTCTCCTGTCACAAGCGAGGTTGTGATTCCCATTCTGTGAAGAGCCATGACCGCTGCGGGAGCTGTAGGCTTCATCGTATCCGAGAGTGATAACGTACCGGCGTACTGTGCGGATATTGCAACATGTATGCGAGTCGCTCCTGTAGGTAATGAGGATTTCGAAGGTGATACAGCGGCCGCAGCGATCTCCGTAGCTTCTACCATCGCCATTGGAACTGTGATTCCATTCAACTGTAAGAAAGACGTGTTTCCGATCATAACCTCGTATCTGGCTCGTTCTGCAGTAGAGGTAGGCTCAACTGTCGCAATGATGCCTTTTCCGACAAAAACCTCGAATTTGCCAATGGCGCCATTCAGGTCTTCGTCCGAGTTTAGACCTAGTTGCTCCTTGGAGGCGTCAAAGATCGCTTTCGCAATAGGATGCTCACTACTCATTTCTGCAAGACCGACAATAGACCACCAAAGGCGACGTCGCCAGTCGTTAGTCGACCAGGTGGGCTCCAGATCGGCTTTTGCAATGTTCATCTTGCCCTCTGTCAAAGTGCCTGTTTTGTCGAGAACAACATGAGTGATTCTTGTCGCCGTTTCGAGGGCAGCACCTCCTTTGACCAAGATTCCGTTTTCGGCACCAACTCCAGTTCCGACCATGACTGCGGTTGGAGTCGCCAGGCCCAGCGCACAAGGGCAGGCGAAGACGATGACCGATATGCAGAGCTTGAGGCACACCATAAACTTGCCTCCGCTTTGATTGTCGTTGAAAATCTTCGGGGGACGTGGCAGAAGATGACTCAGCACCATCCATCCCACAAATGTGGTCAAGCCTAGCAGCAGGATGATGGGCACAAAATACCCGGCAACACGATCAGCCATTCGTTGTATGGGTGCTCTACTGGTTTGTGCTTCTTGGACAAGATTCACAATCTGACTGAGTTGTGTGTCTTTGCCTGCACGAGAGACACGAAAGTCTACTCTTCCAGCACCATTGACGGTTCCAGCAATGAGCAAACTACCACGCTTTTTCAGAATTGGCATTGCTTCGCCAGTGATCATACTCTCGTCAATGTAGCTCTCCCCTCGGGCGACCGTGCCATCAGCAGGAACTTTATCGCCAGGTCGAAGAATAACAGTATCACCAACTTCGATCAACTCGGTTGGAATGACTTTCTGGCCAGGGGTGTTTCCCTTTTTCGCCTTGTCTTCAGCAAGGTCGCCGTGCTTCTCGACAGCAGGGGAAAACGGCAAGTCCCAGCTTTCAGCTGCCTTTTCCGCTGCAATCGGATCGTCGTATATTGTGGCCATGGAGGGAGCTAGCGACATTAGCCGTGACAGCGCTTTTGAGGTTTGGCCTTTGGCTCTGTTCTCAAGCCATCTTCCCAGGGTTATAAAAGTGATGAGCATAGTGCTGGTATCGAAAACAGTCCCCGGTCGGTTGTGAGGTGGAATGAGAAAGGCCACGATCATGGCGAAAATGCTAAAGAAAAAGGCAGCAGAAGTGCCAAGAACAACGAGCACATCCATTGTAGGAGATCGGTGCTTGAGCGACTTGAACGCAGAAATGTAAAAACGCTTGCCAATGCCGAATTGTACAGGAATCGTCAGGAACAAGCAAACGACGTCGCCGAGATATATCCCAGGAAGTAGACCCGAAGAACCAAAATCAAAGACCGGTAGGAACATGGGTATCAACATGCTAATGCAAAAGACCGGGATTGCAAACGAAAGTGAAAAAAGAAACGCCCGACGCCATTGGTAAATCTCCCGCGTTTTGGCCAGTGACTCGAGTTGAGCGTTGTTATCATCAGAATCTGCTACCAGGGCATTGTAGCCTGCCGTCTCAACTGCGTCAACAAGGGCTCTTAGGCCTATCAACGAAGGATTGTATGTGACAGTCGCCCGTGATGTTGAAAGGGTGATGACAACCCCAGTGATGCCGGATTTTTGGCGGAGGCGATCTTCAAGTGCAGTAGCCGCGACACCATCGGCAAGTCCGTAGATCTTTAACTGGATCGAGGTGAAGGCCAGTGCGCATTGATTTCCATCTGCTTGTGAAGACACCAATTTGGCGTCGAATCCAGCATCCTCGATGGTCTCAATGATCTTTTCGACAGAGAGTTGGTTTGGCTGATGTGATATGACGGCTCGTTCGGCCATAAGACTGATATTGAAATGGATAAGCCCGGGCATGTCTGCAAAAGCACCTTCGACAGCAGCAGTACAAGCACCACAGGTCATCCCTTCAATTGCAACAGTAGTGGTTGCTGTATTAGCTTTAACCAATCCACTGTCGAGGATTGTAGCACCCATCTCTTGTGAGTCGTTCTGTATCTTGGTGTCCAATACAGTGGCTCCAAAACCCCTGCCCTCGATAATCTCGGCCAATTGTTCCGGGGAGATTACAGTAGCGTCGTGCTCGACAACTGCGCGCTCGGACAGCAACGACACACTCATGCTTTTGACACCAGCGACGTCCTTGAATCCCGCTTCAACCGAGGACGTGCATGCGCCGCAGGTCATGCCCTCAACCGCGAACGTAGTCGCCGAGATCTTTGGGCCTGATTGTCCCGCTTGACTCTCAACGGCTGCTTGTGCGTTCGAATAGGTGCTTAGTGCCGGTAAGTTTGTCGACAAGATCTCTGTGTCGAAGCCTCGATCTTCAATTATCTCTGCCGCCTGCTCTGCTGACAGTCTCTCTGGATCATGATGGACAACTGCCCTACCCATGACCAGGCTGACAGAGACAGCGCCTGTCCCAGGTACGTCCTTGAATCCGGCCTCCACAGCAGAAGTGCATGCTCCACAAGTCATGCCATCTACCTTTATCGTTGTGGTTGCCATGTGCGCAGTTTCGCTGCGTCGTAGAGGTTCGTCATCGTCTCGCGATAGTGATTGGTATATCGCCATACTGCGTAAGATCTCGCTCGGGTAGGTAAGGGAACAGAGGAATGAAGAAGACCCAAAATTGCCTCAAGAGCTTGATAGGAATCGGGGTTCGTGCAGGAGTCGTAAAGTTGTACGACGTAAAGTTGTAGGCGCTAAGGGAATGGGAAGACGTGGTACAGGCCGCAGGAAACGGGGGCAGCAGAAGTCCAGCTCCTGGGGCAAGTGGTATGATACTGAAGGGTAAAGGATATGGGCAAAAGAGAGCGGTTCAAAGGACTTCTTGCGAAGTGTGTCCTTTGTCAAAACTGAGGACAATCCGACTCAGCCGCAGGGAAGGCCTTAGGTGAGACGAGGAGAGTCCGTGAGTCCGATTGTCAATCAGCCGAAAGGTCCGTGACAGGCGCCAAGAGTCCAACGGGGCAACGGACAAGGAAATGCCAAGAATAGGAAATAAAGTCGATTTCAATGGACTCGCCTCATGGTTCAGACTCGGGCACAACGCTGATGCTGAGACTGACAGAAGAGGAAGATGTGCAATTGGGACAATGTAATACATGGTCGAGATGCACGGGTTGGCGAGATGCGACCAGGGGGGGTTTCATGCTAATTAGTCAGCGAGTCCTGAAACTTGACCGACCCGGAAGAGATTTCCACATACCGGTAGCACGAGTTGGGTCAGTGAATCCTTGGCAGTGGAAGACAGTGAGACGCTATTTGTGAGAAGATATTTGATTGTCTCAATCAACCGGTTTCTAAGCTATAGCGACGACACTGCACCGCGAACTTTGGTGGGTCGGATTATGTCAGCAGAATTTGCCCGCTGGGGAGGCCGCCAAGATATCATCCACGGAGATCTCCGCCACCGCCAGCTTTATCAATGCACTTCCGCCAGCGGGATCCAAATACGTGTGTTCAGAAGCTGTTCTGCAAGAAGTGCGCTCGCTACTAGTTCTTATTGAACGCTTCGGTGGCCTGCGTTGAAGCCATCGGTGCTCCATCAACCAAAGGAGGTTGGACTGCCGTCCTCGGGATAGAGCCGCAGCTATGGACCAGGCTCACAACCGAGCTGTAGCAGCTCTGCAACCATTTCTTCATCTCGCTCTGACCACTAGATCACCTTCTCCCCGCATGCTTGCAGACCTCATCACACGTGCAACCTCCGCTCCAGGAACCTACATATTTGCCGAACTTCTCCAGACGCCAGCAATCCAGTCTTTGCGCTCTCCGGACACTGCCCAAGAACCTCGAAGCTACTCCACAGCTTTGGAGATCTTCAAGAATGGAACGCTTGCAGACTACCAGAGTACGTTGGCTTTGTTTCAGGTCTCTGCGTCCTGAATCAGCTAACAATCAGTTTCACTAGATACACCAAACCTGCCACCCTTGACTCCACCACAACACCACAAACTCACCCTGTTGACCCTCCTCTCCCTAGCCTCCGAACCTCATCCCCTCACCTACGACTATCTGGCTTCAACCCTCTCCCTTCCCTCAATATCCGCTCTCGAAACTCTCGTCACAGAAGCAATCTACAGTGGTCTCATCACCGCCCGTCTATCCCCAACCTCCACACCGCCAACCGTGCACATCACCTCCGTCGCTCCTCTGCGAGACCTCCGACCGAACAGCTTGCCCGAGATACTTAAAGTGCTACAAGTCTGGGAGAGCAGGTGCTGCAGCGTTGTGGGGGACATTGAGGCGCAGATCGCGGGAATCAGGAGCGACGCTGCGAAACGGAGGGTGCGGGAGATGAGGAGGCAGGAGGTGGTTGATAATGCGGTGCTAAACAATGATGCGTCTGGAGACGGTAACGCAGGTGGTGGAGGGGGCGTGGGTGGTGGGAGGACGACGAGATCCGGTGTTACGCGTGGTGGTTCAGGGGATGAGAACAGGAAGGGAAAGGGGACGGGGAGTAAGCGGGATTTGGATGAGCAGCAGGAGGATGAGGAAGTGAGTCAGTGGGGAAGGCATGGAGGCGAAGAGGATGGGGGTGTCGGAGTGGGTCTGGCAAAGATGGAAGTTGACGAGAGAGCTACTATCAGTAGTTTATTAGGGAAAAGTGGTGATGGGGGAAGGACAGCCAAAAGAGTGTTGGGCAAGAAGGGATTGTGAACCAAGCTGGAGGACGAACCCAACGGCGAGTGACACGAGTTCCGGAGATGATCGACGAGAGACGACAGAGTTCAGCCAGCATCAAGCATAGTAGTAGCCTGCTCGTGAGGGAAGAAAAGCTCTTTCTATCTCCAATCATTAAGATGCGCATGATTTGCTCTGCCAGCACAGCTCGTGTAGGTATGAGGAAGAAATTAGGACGAGAATTCGACCCTCCACCAATCCTCCTTGCAGTCCAGAACTCGAAAGAGAACCAAGGAAAGGAAGTCAAATCGTTCATTCAGCCATTACGTCTGCCCCTTCTTGCTGCATTCATCAGGCGCGTCCCTTGACATCTCGACTATCGATCAGAAATTCGTCCCTGGCACAAAGATGAACAGAACTAATAGCACGATGGCGACTAAAAGGAACATGACCAAAGCCATCACCGCCCTCTTGATCAATAGTTTCCGCACGTACGGTTCCCTGATTCGCGACCAGTTCATGAATGTGTATTCGCTGAACCCGAGGAAGGCCATGAAGCAGTCAAGCTTGTACTGGTAAGTTGTGAGGAGGTAGGAGCCGATGAGGAAGGGGATAATCAGCTAAGTTAGAGGTTAGCGTCATCGTGGTGATGAGTCGTTAAGTGAATTCTTACCCAGCACCGAACGGCTCTCGACCTGTTCGTCAGGATCACGTAGAAACCGCCCCAGAACCCTGCCATAAGACATGCTAAGCCAAAGCCAAGCCTCAAGAGGACACTCAATGGGACCAAGTTCCCAAGAGCCTTCGCTTGCAGGAAGCCAGGGAATGCGTCTCGCTCCATGGCTTGGAAGACGTATTCCTTTGCGTCGTTGAAGACCTCCGGATCGTCACGTCCGTCTTCTTCAATGGCATGGATGATGTGGTTGAGTATCTGCTCGGGAAGCACGATCTCTCGTTCTGATCCTGGTAGGACGAATGTGTAGAGGATCTTCTCCGCACTAGCGCGGATATCGGCTCGCGCAACTGTGTGGCCCGGCGAATTTGAATCTGTTCGATGATCATCGGAATGCATGAAACTCGGACGAGGTGGTCTTTCGGCCGATGATCGTTTGAAGTCAGAATGTCGTGATGTTAGGCTGTCGTGTGGTGAATGAGCGACATGGTTGTTATAGCCGCCCTTCCCATTCTTGCCGTTGCCGCCTTGTGATCTCAGGTAATCGGATACGACTTGGTCATGGCCCATCATTTCACTATGCTGCGGTGACTCTCCATCCATCGTAAAGTTGTCCAATACTTGCGACGACCGCTTGCTTCCTGCTTTCTCCAGCTCAGGGGTTTCGACAAGCATCGACCTTCTTAATTCTCTGACATAGTGCCGGCAAAGCGACATATGTTGTGAAACATCAAGCCTGCTATTGATTAGATGAAATCTCGCCGCGATCAGGGCATGACTTGCCAGAAGTCGAGGTAGTCAACAGATCGCTGCTGGTCTCTCATATAGATGTAGAAGGAGAAGAGGTCAACCGGAGCGAGAGTCCTTCTTCCCAAGACCTCAAGCAAGGTCGGGAGTCTGTTCCGCTGCTCTAACTCCTCCGATGCAGTGACTGAGGGTGAGGACATTCTCCAATCCCGGACTTTGTGTATTCCTTTCCTTCACCCTTCAGTGAACCCCGGTGGCCGTTTTGCAATTTCGGGTCGGCCGTTCTAGCGAGTCCACTTCGATGAACAGGTTGCAAGAGTGAGAAGAGCGATTGACGTCTCAAGACAGTGAATAGTTCGCCAATGTTTTCTGGTGAGGTAAAGAGGGGTCAGGTTTAACTTCCGCCCAATCGAGAAATTTTGTCGTTCTGTGTACTCTCTGTACTCGTCCGGAGATTGCGCCAGCGCTCAGCTTCGGGCTTATCACGTCAGATTTTCTGCTTGCGACTGAGTATTGTTAACGGGTTGAGCTGACCGGAATCACGTTGCTGCGAAACGCGAAATTGAGGTTCGGATGCTAGCGCACCAATTATGATCTAGCGTTAAACTGCTGTGTATCATCGACGAACCTATCAAACGTACATCAGCTCCATCTGCATACAACAGTTTCCGCAGACTCTGGAGCCCTTCCCTACAGCCAAACAAGCATCTTGTCGAGTCCATACCTGAGCGGGAGGAGTTTGTGGCTCGATAGGCATGTGCTAGCAAAACTCACCGCGGTCTACACCATGCCGGACGAGCAGACACCTCTCCTAACTGTGATTCGCATTGAACCACGAAGACCACGATACAGGCATTCGATAGTTCGCCGATTGTGTACGATTGTCCTGTCTGGCGCTCTAGCTGTCATACTCGTCTGCTTTCTTCTCCCTGTCGCATTTCTCCCAGACATTGATGGCCCAAACTCATCCTATCTGCCCTGGGCTAAAGCATTACCCAACAAGGCATGGCCAGGAAGCGATGGCATGATATATGAAGAGCTGCAGATGATACTACTGAAGACCCCCAACGAGGTTCAGGCCAAGAAATGGAGCGAATATTACACTGCCGGACCGCATCTTGCAGGTAAGAACTTGAGCCAGGCAATCTGGACCAGGGAAAGATGGGCGGACTTCGGGATCAAGTCATCCATTGTGGCTTATGACATATACATAAATTACCCAGTCCATCATCGGCTTGCCCTCCTTGAGTTCAATACCACTGGCGACGTTGGTTTCCTAGACAGAAAACACAAGATAGAGTACGAATGCAGCCTGGAAGAGGACGTACTCGACGGAGATGATACCTCCGGTTTGAAAGACAGGATACCCACTTTCCACGGTTACTCTGCCAGTGGCAATGTTACAGCACCTTATGTGTATGTCAATTTCGGAACGTGGCAAGATTTTGAAGATCTGATTGCTGCGAACGTCTCCCTCGAAGGCAAGATAGCTATTGCGAAGTATGGACATATCTTTCGAGGATTGAAGGTCAAACGAGCACAAGAGCTTGGGATGATTGGTATGGTCATATATACTGATCCACAAGAAGATGGTGAAATGACGATAGCCAATGGTCACAAGGCATATCCTGAAGGTCCCGCTCGAAATCCCAGCAGTGTACAAAGAGGCAGTGCGCAATTTATTAGTGCGCAATCTCACACTCCAATCCTCTAATGAAGCTGATGGGTGTTACAGGCGTTCTGCCTGGAGACCCCACTACTCCAGGAATACCCTCAAAACCAGGCGCACCACGTGTTGGCCCCTATAAATCAATACCATCTATCCCTTCGCTGCCCATTTCGTACCGTGACGCCCTCCCACTCTTAAAAGCATTGAACGGCCATGGGCCAAATGTCTCCAAATTCAATAAATATTGGCAAGGGGGCGGACTGACGCACGAGGGCATAGATTACAATATTGGTCCAACCTCCGACTCACTCGTTCTGAATTTGATGAACGATCAAGAATATGTAACTACGCCCATTTGGAATGTCATTGGTGTTATCAATGGCAGCATTCCAGATGAGGTGATTATTCTCGGCAACCACCGAGATGCTTGGATCGCTGGCGGTGCTGGTGACCCCAACTCGGGCTCGGCAGCCTTCAATGAAGTGATTCGCGCCTTTGGCATTGCAATGGAGGCCGGTTGGAGACCTCTCCGCACCATTGTCTTCGCTAGCTGGGATGGGGAGGAGTATGGACTTCTCGGCTCAACAGAGTGGGTGGAAGAGTATCTCCCATGGCTTTCCGAAGCCAGCATCGCTTACTGCAACGTTGACGTCGGATCTGTTGGCCCCAACTTCAACGCTGCTGCATCCCCTTTGCTCAACAAAGCAATCCTCGATGCTGTTGGAATTGTCCCTTCTCCCAACCAGACGATCAAAGGACAAACTGTACTCGACACATGGGACAAGAAGATCAAGACCATGGGATCTGGAAGTGATTTTACTGCCTTCCAGGACTTCGCGGGGATTCCATCACTGGACCTGGGCTTCAAGGCAGGGGCGGACACCCCAGTCTATCATTACCATTCAAATTACGACAGTTTCCATTGGATGGATACTTTTGGTGATCCTGACTTCAAGTATCACGTCACTATCGCGAGAATATGGGCTCTGATTGCGGCAAGTCTCTGTGAAACTCCAGTCCTGGGACTGAACGCTTCGGACTATGCGATAGGTCTGGGAGCTTACCTGCAAAGTGTCAAGGACAAGGTTCAGAGCTCGTCGGTTCGTAAAAAGGGTTCATTCTCTTTCAAATCCTTGGATCTTGCTACCACCAAATTGCAAGACGTTGCGGCCAAATTTGACGTTTACACGACGAATCTGACGAACAGACTGTCAGAGGACGTGCCTTGGTGGAAGTGGTGGAAAAAGGTACAACTCTTCTACGAGGTTCGGAAAGCGAATTCAAAGTACAAACTGCTGGAAAGACAGTTTCTTTATCCGAGTGGACTGGATGACAGGCCCTGGTTCAAGCATGTGGTTTTTGCACCAGGTAGGTGGACAGGTTATGCTGGAGCGACATATCCAGGTCTTGTGGAGAGCTTTGAGGACGGCAACATCACCAATGCTGAGAAATGGAGTAGCATCATCGTCGAAAGGTTACATGCTGCTGCGCGATTGCTGGAATGATTGCTAAACGAGCATCTGACGCTCATAGTTTGTGTTGGAAATGTCCGTATCTACAACCCACGGATTTCGATGTATTCATATACATAGAAGCATCCTCTACGGAGCTTACTGCCGGACCGCAGCGGCATAGAGACACTCGCTTCCAGTTGCTTGGTCTTTATTGCATAGCATTCTCAAGTCGTCAAAGGCATAGAGCTTCCCCTAACACCCAGGCTTAGCGCAACTCACCTGTGCGAGAGCAAGATCTGTTCCATGCATTTCCACGGAGGACCAGCAGATTCCAAATTCACTATCACCATCATCAAGATAAACGCTCGTAGCGTAGTGGGATGATGTCAGACAAATAGGCCTAAATAGCGCAGAATGTCTGTAGAATTGATCGAATTGACTGTCTAAATCTATGCAGAATTGCGCTTCAAATGAGTGTTATATACTCAAGGGAATCGCTCAGAATAGCCTGTTGGACAGGCCGATGGACGCCCTGAGGCGTAGGTTGGTTGACAGATGAGCTCGAGGTAGTCAGCCATTATCCCTATGCACTTCACAGGCGCAGAATCTTTCCACTCGTAGGAGAGCATCTTAGTGATGCATCTCTAGCGCCAAAGGGCAATATCCAACGTCCATTGAACGAGCACCAATAGGGATTGCACCTCTTTTATCTGTATCGTATCGTACAACAAAAGGAATCACGCTCCAACTCTGCTGAGAAATCCCTCAAGCCTCGGACTCATTATGTAGCCCTAAGCTGTCTAGCTACGTGCTGCTGTTGCCAGTGGGAACGTGTGATATGGATATTTGTGTCAGCCTTGCTCCTTGATTACAACATTCAATTATTCTTTCAGTGGCCACGCAATCTTTGCAACCTACGTACAAGAGCTCCGTGAAAGGTGGGCAACGGGTTTGGGATCGATTGGCATCAGTCGCAAGGCACTCGTCAAATGATTCCCATCATATGCATCTAGGATGTTAGGCAGCACGCCGGACCAGCCAAGTAGCTCCGTCAGGTCCTCGAAATTTCCAGATGTATCACAACCTTGGGAACCTATAGACGCTCGCTCAGGATCAAAGTCTTCCAGAGACCCTCACTTGGACAATCGAAAGAGAAAGGTGCAGTGTGACAAAAGGCCAGCAGGATGCCTGAGCTGTGCAAAGGCTCGAATAGAGTGTATATATCCTGCTACTGGTCGATCACTGCGGAAGACCCGGAAGCCTTCGGATATAGAATTATTAGCAAGACTAAAAAGACCAGAAGGAGTTGTGCAGAGTCTGGGCACTTAGGTGGATGATGGAAGCAGACTTCTTTCTGTATCGCAACATTCTCAAAGCGATATTGATATTACCGCAGATCCAAAGCCGTTGTCCCCTGTGGATATAAATCAGGGAGTGGGGAAGTTGGTCATTAATAAAGGGAAGAGTCGATACGTTTTCAATCCTTCCTAATCTTGATTGAGTGACGAAGTGAGCCATCCCTTTTTCTTCTAATATATACTGATCTGACCATTTTCGAAGATTGCCGAAATGCGAGATGTCCTCGATGCATCCTCGTCCGAAGAAGTGGACTATCCGTCTCCAGATAAGTCTGGCTTATGTCTGGCAAACCCCGGTCCCAATCATCAAGAGTTTTTTTTGGCTACTGCTCAACAATAAACAGTCTTCAAGCTCTCCACCCATCTCCCCCTCAGACATTCATGCTTTGGGAGGTCTTTAAGGAGAACGTCGACCCGGTTCTCAAGATGTTCCACCGGCCAACTGTTAGTAAGATGCTTTTAGATGTCTCTAATGATCGTGCAAGCATCTTAAAACCTGGACAGGCCTTGTTCTTCGCCGTCTACTATGATGTAGTAGTCAGTCTTTCTTCATAGAATTGCAAGACTCTGCTCGGAGAAACCAAATGCATTACGCTGAGCCGATATCGATTTGCCGTCGAGCAAGCCGTCACACGCGCAAACTTTCTCAGCACATCCAGCCTGATGACACTTCAAGCCTTTGTCTTCTTCCTCGTGTGCGTCCGTCTTCAAGACTATTCCCGCCTCGTCTGGTCCCTCTCGGGTCTTGCAATTCATCTTGCTTAAGCTCTTATCCATCGCGACGGCACTATGTTCGGGCTCACCCCTTTTGAAATCGAGATGCAAAGACGGCTATGGTGGCACATCTCTATCCTAGACACTCGCGCCGCTGAAGATCACAGCACTGACCCTTCCTTCGCAGAGCAGTTTTATAACAAGAAACTGCCATTAAACATCAACGACGATGACATCTCCCCTGCTTCCAAAGAAGCCCCTGAAGGACGCCTTGACACCATAGAAATGATCTTTTGCCTCATTCGGTACGAGCTTTCCGTCACCACACGAAAATCAAATTTTGTTCCCCCAGGTGGCACGCCTTGCCGCATAGAAGCAGCTATGCGAACACTCGAGGAGAAGCACGAAATCATCGAGGCGTGTCATCAGTGTGTGGAAGCGAGTCATCTTCAGCACTGCGAGGAAGAGCCTCGTAACCGTGGCGCAAATCCAGCCCATAGGTAAACTTGTATCGCAAAGATATGGCTGATGACACACCATCCATCTCGGAGCAACAATCCATCACCACAGCAGGCCGGACTGCAATCGAACGATCTCCGCGAACGATCTTACATGACCAGCCTTGAGATGGTTGAATTTAGCCATCTCCTCATTACAGACGAGAACACAGCAAAATGGGGCTGGCTCTTTCGAACTGTCAAACAGCCTGCGCCTCAGGGCGTCCATCGGCCTGGCTTCGGCTAGCCTGCGCCCTGTCCAACACGCCATTTTGAGCGATTCTCTTGATAGATAAGCTCCATCTTCAAGAGCAATTCTACATAGATTCTAGGCAGCTGATTCTGATCAGTTACAGTTAATTCATTTAATTCTACATAGATTCTAGGCAGCTGATTCTGTTCAGTTACAGTTAATTCATTTAATTCTACACGCATTTTGAGCTATTCTAGCCATTTTGTGTGACACCAACATACATGCAATGGCGACCGGTCGCCTTCATTCTAGCAGAACTATGTGTCAGGCCTCCTGGGCCAGACTATGAGCGCGGTGGAGAGCGGTGGAGATGGTATGGAATCAACACAACGTTCAAGCCATTCAGAAGGGTCTGCTCTGGCTGCGGCTTAAGCAGCTCTTTGAAAGAGCCAGATCTATACGGGAGAAGCACATACGTGAGTCTCAAGAAGCAGCGACAATCGGAGAGCAATTATGTCAGACAAATTCGGCTAGAAAGCTAGTAGAATGTCTGTTGAATTGATGGAATTGACTGTCTAAATCTATGTAGAATTGCGCATTGAATGAGTGTTATATACTCAAGAAATACGCTCAAAATAGCCTTGTTGGACAGGGCGTTGGACAGGGCGCAGGCTAGCTGAAACCCTGACCAATGGACGCCCTGAGGCCTAGGCTGTTTGACACACCCCCTCAGCTTCTATTTCGGGCGAAATTGAAGCTGGATATGGGCCGAAATAACGCGAAATAACGTCAAATCAGTAGATCAGGCCTTGAAGGACCGAGAAACACGTAGAAATGCTTAAAAAACAGGTCTTTTTTTGCTGTAAAATCAACACTGAGACTACCACACTCCTCTCTCTCCTCCCAAGCTCTCCCAGCTTGATGATGAAGAAGAAGAGAAAGAAAATCAGAGAAAAAATAGGTCATTTATATTATCATTGTGAATAATATTAATGATGATGTAGATGATAATGTCATAAAAACAGATTATTTATGAATTATTCACTATTCTCATTGTTTATCTTCTTAATGCAGATTAGTCTGTTTAATATATTAATCAGATTTAGCTGTTAGATGAATATAGCGTGTTTTTAAGTGAGTAGAGTCTTGATGAGATTGTCAGCGAATATTTTAGCTGTTAGAACTTATTTAATAGCTATTTAATTAGCTGGAATCTTCTGTTGAAGTCAGTGCTAATGTATATTAATATGATATAACTTAATATTCAGCTTAAAAGTCTCTTTTTTAATAATTCAGATAATCTATTGATTATCACAATTAATAATAATCTGTTGCTCAGTATTAAATTATATAGCTCAAAAAAAGCGTTCTTATCACAGTAATTCTTAAGAGATTAGAAATAATGATAGAAATTCGATCTTAATATTTAATATAATCACTGTTTTTTGTCTTACAGCTCTCTAATTAATGATCTTCTAGTATAACTTAAAGAGATATTTATCTAAGCTGTGATAAGTAATTAAATTATTTATAAAGGCAGTATCACTTAAGTATTTAAATAGCTTACTAGTGTTATATTCTAAGTATTTAATAACTAGATTTTGAGAGATATAGAGATAGGAAATAATGTGATTTAAGATAGCTAAATAAGCTGCAGATGAATTAGTAAGAAATTAAGATAATTTAGAGATAGAAAACGCTATATTAGATTAAGAGATAATAGCTGCGAAATTCAGAGAGCTCAGATGTTATTAATAGACTAGAATTTATTATAGAGTGATCTGCGCATTACTATTTTAAAGAAAAATGTTAATAAAGAAGATAGAGCTTTTTAAAGATTGTGAGATATTAATAAGACTGAATTTTAAGGCAATTTTAGTTATATATAAGTCTTGATATAATCATATTTTCTAAGTGTCTTAATTTCACTTAATTTAAATATCTAGAAATTATTTTAGTTCATTTAAAGATCTTATTTCAAATTTACATGAAAGAGTTATCTTAAAGATCTGAAAACATTTAAAATTCTTTTTATTATAAAGAATAATAATATTATTAATATAGAAAAAGATTAGAAGATGATTATCAATATATAAATAATTAATATTTAATATTAAATATAAATTTAGCTCTTTAAGAGCTGTGTTAAGATAATTATATTATAAAAGTAAAGATTACTTAATATTATGAGTTGCTACAGCTATGAATGACAGTTATACACAAGAGATGATTGCAGACTGAATTGTAGAAATCTAACTATTTTATTATACATGCGATATGATAAAATGTCTGAGACTTAACACGCGAGCTTAATATGTTAGAACTACATCTTTTAATTAAGTCTTAAAGCTGAGAACTGTATTAAGATTAGCGGTCGCAGTATATATTTAATACTTCTACAGCTTCTCTATAAGCTAGATTAGTTTCTACAACTTAAATATTTATTTCTATAAACTATTAAGTCTATTTAACTTAAGCTGTTATAATATACTTAAGTTTATTCTCTTTATTATTCAGATAAATATAAAATAGTTACTCTTTAATCAATTTAAATTTTAAATAAATTAAATTATTTTTATTAAATCTTCTTTAAATTATTCTTAGACTCTTTAATAATAAAATAGATTTTATAAATAAGCTTAATATATTAAGTTTAATTATCTATCTTTAAAAAGAGAGATTAGAGACATCTTTAAAAAAGTAAGATTATCTAAGAATTGAATAAGTAGATTTAAAATCTATTAATTAATAATTAGATTTCACGAATAAAAGAATCTTAAGAGTATTTAAAATAGTATGATTAAAAATAAAGTCTAAAATTCGATTTCTAAATTAATTAAATATTAATATAACTCGATCTAATTAAGAAAGATTAGATAAAGATTCTGTGTTATATTTTAATCTTATAAATTAATAAAGATCTTCTTTATTAAATAAGAATTCTGAGAAAGATAGAGAAGTTCTTTATATTATAACTTTAAGATAACTAATAAAAGAAAGAAAAATAACTAAGTTTATTAAGAGAATACAGAGTAATGCGGACAATATAATATTAGTATTTAAGAAACTTTATAATTTATATAATAAAGCGATCACGACTTATAATAAAGAAGTTAAGAAAGTGAATAAGATTTATTAGATTAATGAGAATTTAAAGAAGGAAATTTAAGAATATTTGCAAGAATAGAAAGAAGAAAGAGATATCTAAATAATTAAGTGGAAACAGTTAATTTAGAAGAATCAGATTTTAATAGAAATGCTGAGAGATAAGAAGATATTAATAAAGAATCTATTAGCTAGATTAATAATATTTACAGCTTGTCTATTATATTAGAATAGTGCGAAGAGTGTTTGAGAAATATCAGAAATAGTCTTTAATGCGCAGATAAGTAATCAATATAATAAGAGTGAGAAGCTATTAGATTTAAATATATTTAAGATGAGAACTTTATAATAGTTCGCGATATGATTATTAATATTAAAGTTAAAGTTGCTTATAAATAAAGATCGATATTTTATAGAAATAAATCGCATAATTTACATAAGATTAAGAATTAAGAGAGAGACTAATAATATATTAGAGCTATATTTAGAGATATCACAAATAATTATAATTAAAGAGTTAATATAGATATTATTAAATCGCTTTAAAGATTTCTTTTAATGAGATACTGCGCGAGATAATTATTACTATCTATATTAATTAAATAAGAACTTATTTAGCTTTCTTAAAGAATTCTTTTAATACGCAATAAAAGTAAGTATTGCGGAGAAGAATTAGATTAGAGATATTAAATTAAAAATATTTAATAATTTAAAGTTGATTATAACTTTAAAGAGATATATAATTATTAAAGAGATTATAAACAATCTATAATTTCTTAAGTTAAATTTGCGGAAAGTAGATTAATACGCGAAAGATTCTTAATCTATTCAGATAGATTTAGAATCTCGAAAAAGAAGATTGACTGAAAAGCTAAAGAATAGAGCTCAGTCGGTGAAGATAATATTTATCTATATATTAAAGATTAATTATAAAAAGTTTAAATATTATAAATATTAATAATTAGAATATATAATTAGAAACTGCTTAAGCTTAACAGCTATTAAGAAAGATGATTCTAATATCTTAAAGAAATTAAAAAAAGAGTAGTTTATTACAAAGATATTATAAATAGATCTGCGAGTGCAGAAATAATTATGAAGAAGTTTAAATAGAAGTGTTAATTATAAACGCTATTTATAGTCATCTCTACAGTAATAAGAGACTAAATAAAGTCGTCATTTCTAATAAATACTTTATTAAGTAAAGAAAAGACGAGTTCTCTAAATATATTTATATTAATGAATATTAATTATTAACTTACAGCAGTAATAAACTATTAACTGATTAAGAATTTATATAAGAGACTGCAAATCAATCTAGTAAATCTAGTTAAGAAGATTTCATTAACAGATTTTATAGAAAGAAAGTATTTTATTATAATATAGATAATTTATATACTTATAATGATTATAAGACATTAATAGATATTACAGATCTTTTATATAACTTAGATAATATACTCTATTATTTTAAAAAAGAAATAAATAAGATTGTATAATTATATATTTAATCTCATTATTAATAATATGAGTTTTAAGTCGAAATATTATCAGCACGATAATAGAAATCTAACTATTTTATCATACGTGCGATATAACGAAATATCGAAAAATGAGAGAAAATTAAATAAGAATATATTTAATTATATTCGAATAGAAAAGAATATATTTAAATATAATTAAATATATGAGAACAATTTTAAGTAGATATACTCAGATATAAATAAATCTGAATAGAAGATGAAATAATTATCTATTAACATTCTAAAGTGTGAAGAAGTGAAGATTAATTAGAGATTAATCTCATCTCAGAATATATCTTTTATAAAGAAGAAGAAGTCTTTAAAATCTCGAAAATGAAGAGATAATATAAGTTCGAATATAAGCTCAATCTCTTCTAAATTAGAGAATATTAAGATAATGAGTTTAGCAGCTTTTAAGAAGTTAGCTAAGAAATTTAAAGTAAAGATCATTATAATCATCTTTAAGAATATTAAAAAATAGAAGAAGAATAATAAGAAGATTAAAGAGAATTTATAAAAGATAATTCCGTCTGAATTTCGCGAATATATTTATATCTTTTCAAAAAAGATGTTAAACACTCTTTCTCCGCATTAAGATCGATATAATTATTAAATAGAACTGTAAAATAACGCCGAACTATTTAAATAATAGTTCTATTAACGCATAAATTCTATAGAACTTAATATAATTAAGAGATATATCGAGAAGAATCTTAAGAAGAGATTCATTAAATTAAATAATATCTTATTTAAATCTTCAATTCTATTAATTTAAAAGTCGAACAAAGAACTTTAATTCTATATGAATTATCGAGATTTGAACATCTTTACAAAGAAGAACGAATATTTAATATTTAGAATTGATAAGATATTAAAACAGTTAATAGAAGCGAAGTTTCTAACAAAGATAAATATTTATTAAGTGTTTCATTATATCAGAATAATTATAATCAGAGATAATGACTTAATAATATTTAGTATAGTATATAAAAACTATCGCTATTTAGTAATGCTCTTTAGATTGAGCTTAACACTCTCAATTAATCAGAAATATATAAATAATATGTTTCTAAATATATTAAAACAATTTATGATATTATATCAGAATAACATTCTAATATTTAATAATATGCGAGAAGAATATAAATAATATATTAAGAAAGTATTAAAGATTCTAAAGAAAATAGAACTTTAAGTAGATATTAAGAAATGCGACTTCTATATTATAAAGATTAAATTCTTAGATTTATTAATAAATATAAATAAAATGTGATTGAATTCAGTTTAAATCAAGACAATTCAGAAATAGAAGATGTCTAAATTAGAAGACGTACAAATAATATAATGATTTCTTGGATTCATCAACTATTATTAATGATTTTGCAAGAGTTTTGATTAAATAGTGAGATTATTAAATAATCTATTGAGAAAAGAGATCTCTTTAATATAAGATGAATTCTGCACCGAGATATTTAAGAAGTTGAAGAAGCTGATAATATTTAATTCAGTTCTTC
>JAABUK010004577.1_pt1 | contig 22320 bp, 20 predicted proteins | sample 5559141 | NCBI WGS metagenome assembly JAABUK01 (sample SAMN10711869, study PRJNA513367) | rock metagenome | isolation source: Antarctica rocks | place: Antarctica: Victoria Land, Pudding Butte nord | collected 2016-01-03
CTAACCCTAACCCTAACCCTAACCCTAACCCTAACCCTAACCCTAACCCTAACCCTAACCCTAACCCTAACCCTAACCCTAACCCTAACCCTAACCCTAACCCTAATTTAAATTAAATTCAGAGTTATTGCAATAAACTACTAGAAATAAGTCTGTCATTGCACTTCTTAATACTTTCACTTGATGCTTGCAAGTTTTTCAACTTTCACTGCTTTTTAATTTTAATTATTTAATAAATCTTTTAAAATTCTGTTAAAATAATAACTTGATCAATTCATTTGTTATCATATTTTGACTAGAAATGAAATTCATTGAAATTTAATTCTTCTTATGCAGATTTTGAATGTGATGATAAGTAATGTCAATGTACTTTAATCTTTCGTAAATATGAACATTCTTAATCAGCATAAAAGATGCTTGATTATTTTTCTTGAGCTGTGTGAGTGAGACAGATTGATAAGTAATCTTCTCAAGAATATCAACATGATTATGATTAATGCTCAGATACTTTGTCAGATTCATGTTTTTAAACACTTGATTGATTCATAAATCTTTCTTAATGCAGATTGATAAAATCATATACTTTGTTTCAATGATCAATGTAATAACAAACTTTTGCTTTCAACTCATTCAGAAGATTAATTCTTCATTAAGTATGTAAATATAAATGAGAATTAACTTGTGATTTAGTTTGTTTAAAACGTAGTTTGAGTCAGAGTATTTTACTAACTTCATGCTTTCACTGACTTCATACATGATGTTTAGATCAATGATGAAACAAACATATCACATTAACTTTTTCAAAGTGTATTCATGATGTTTTGTAAAATCACTGAAATATTAACTTAGTTGATTGAAAGCAAAAATGATGTCAAGATGAGTATGAATTGCAGCATACATGAGATTTTCAATGACTTGTTAATATTCATGCTGATTGATTCTCATGTTTTTGAGTTCAACTGAACAAAAAGCATCATATTTATTCATTGAAAGATTTGTTGCTTTGTGCTTGTTTTATCTCATATTAAGTCTTTCAAGAACATCATGAGAATAGTGAGTTTAATTCATTCATAAGATTCATGTTTTTCTATTGCAAGTAATTTGAATGTTAAGAATTTTCTTCATTTTTCTTAAATTCTTGATTTTGAAAATACATTGAAACTCATGCTTAAATCATTTAATGTTACTTAATGATTTGAAACAATGACTATGTTATCAACATATAGTAGCAACATAATTTCTTTTAACTCATGAATTAAAAAACATAAGTTTGCAGTACATTGAGTGAAGTTGAGTTCAAACAATGCTGTTACACAATGATTATGTCAATTTCATGCAACTTACTTAAAATTATAAAGATTTTAAAGAACTTTCAAAGCACAATTGAGTCTGACTTTCACTTCTGACAAAGAAAACATGTAAATGATTTTTTTGAAAAATAATTCAATAAACACATTGTTTACATTGACTTGATGAAGTTCAAGATTCTTCATTGTTGCAATGATTAAAAAGATTTACAAAGTGTTAAACTTAATGATTAACGCGAAAGTATTCTTATAGTCAACTTCATGAATTTGAAAGAAATCTTTGACTATCAGTCTTGTTTTCAATTTATCAAGAAAATCATTGATGTGCATCTTTGACTTGAAAACTCATTTGCTTGTCATGATGTTGATTTTTTTGAGCAACACTTCTTCTTGTCAAATTTTATTAATAACTAGCATCATAAGTTTTGCATTGATTACTTCTTTTCAAAGTTTTCTTTAAACTAAGTTTTGCATTGCATCTTTGTAAATGTTCAATGTGAAGATTTTTATTGCTTTAAAAAAGTCAAATTCATTAACATTAAATAATGTTTATGACATGCTTGCATCAAAATCACTTTCATCATCATTAACTTTCTTTGTGATGAATCAAATCATCATAGCTTGCAAGATTTTGAATGCACATTCTTTCAGTTGTTGATCTTCGCTGTCTCTTTTTCTTTTTAAAATGATTACATGCAAAAATGTTTAAACTGCTGACTTAAACATGCTTGATGTAAAGACTTTTTGAGTGATTTGAACATTTATGTGAACTTCATGTTCATTTGATGTATGTGACATGATCTTAAAATTGAGTGCATTTAAGTTGATTGCAATAATCTTTAATGCATCAATTGATTCAAATAAAAAATCAATCATGAAAGCATCAGATTTTGAAACATTAGTTGAAATGTTATTCTTTGATGATCTTTTTACAGATCTTTGCTCTGAAAAAACGTTGAATGTCTGTTTACAAAGTTGCAAGTTCATATTTTCATTCTTTTCATCTTCAATGAACTTAACAGCATGATTCTTGATGACTTGATTAAAATCTGAAACTCAGAAATGATATTGCTTGTCAATATTTTTCACATATTTCATGAAAATATCAAGTTTATCTTTGTTCATGAATTTGTCTCATCTGTCTTCAATTGACAATGACTTGAAATCAATGTATGAGTAACATTTACATTCTCATACTCATACATGATCAATTGAAAGCTTGATCTCGATGAATGTCTTTTTCAAGATCATGAGAACTTCGTTGATTAAAAGTTTCATGATGATTCAATTTTGCAAATAAATATCTGTTTTTGCAACTTTTGCTCAGAACTCAATGAAAAGTTCAACATTCTTGATCATGACTTGCATTAAGTTTTTTGTGATGTATATGACTCTTTTGACTACTTTATTTTGAATCAACATGTGTGAAACAATATATTGAGAAACAATGTCAATTAATGAGCATCAATCATTCAAAATGACTTTAAATTTCATGATGTTATCATTGCATACTGAAAGAAGTTTGACATTGCTGTAAAGCTTTACATTGAGTTTTTATTTTTGCAAAGCATTTGATGCATTGAATCATTGCTTTAAAGAAATGCATCAAGTTTTTTGAAGTGATTGTCAACTATTTTTAGAAAGTACAACTCGCTATCAAGAAATGATAATAGTGATTCATAAATATTTATGAAAATGAAAGTCAAGATACTTGTTTTTCAATTGCTGACATTATGTTCTCATTTGTTAATGAACTTGATGAATACACATATTTTACATACATTTTTATGATTATCATTGATGAAAATAGATTTTTTCAGAATGATGATTTTATGAAGTTGATGAAGCTTTGCTGATTCAAAATGAGTGAAACAATGATGTCATAACTTGTACAACTTGAAGCTTTTGTCATTTGTGAAACTAAGTTGATTGTGATCAACTTCAATCTCGTTCTCATGATGAATCATATCAATGTAAAATGCAAAGTGATTTAAATTCATTAAATCATTGAGATTCATTAAACTGTGCATTGCTGAAAATGCTGATAAAACATCACGCTGCATAATTGATAGTAATGCAAATTCATCAAGATTGTTTGCAATTCTCTTTACTATGTAAACATCTTTGCATTTTAAAGTTTCAATCATTTACTTTTCTCGCTTGTTATGCATGTATAAATCTTTATTATTAAAACTTTCTTGCAGATCTTTCTTATACATTCTTCTTTTAAAAAAAAGATTCATCTCAAGCTTAGAAACATGAAGAACAGAAGACAGTTTAACTGAGTTTTCATGATGATCTTGCATGACTGCTGTGTCACAGTAATTGACATACAATTTTTCTTCTTCAACTTTGATGATGCATTTTTTAATGCAAACTAAAGAATCATTAAAAAGTTGAAGTTAATCAATTATATGTGAAAAAACATCAGAATCTACAACTCAGTTGAATTCAAAAATCTTACTGACAATGTTCTTTGACAAAGTTGCAATATTTTTACTTTTCTTGTTCTCATCTTTCTTATTGTTATCAAAGATTTCAAAGTTGTTACTTTTCATGTTGTAAACTTTGTGTTTCTTGTGCTTGCTTTTCAAAAGCTCAGTGAAAGTTTGAAAATCATCAACATTTTTATGCTTTATTTTGTTTTTATCTTTATGTTTCTTCACAAGCTTTTGAGCTGCAAACAGATGAAAGCAATCAACTAAATGATGTTCATCTTTACAGAGAAAACATTTTAAAGATCGTTGCAACTGATGATAACATGATTGATTGCTGTCAAAGTTTGAAAGACTTTTGTGACAATGACTGATTTTGTATTTATTTTGCTTATGATTAATGCACTTACATTTATTCTTTCACTTGACTCATAACACAGTCTTTATTATTTTCAATTATGCTTTTTTCTCTTGTAGCTTTTGAAGTCTTTTCTTGATGTTTAACTTATTTTGCACATCAATGATGTTTCAAATGACTGTGTATTCATCTGATAGTAATTGAAGTAAAACTTGAAAGTGACGTTTTGACTTAAATAAATCACTTATGTCTTTCTATATTGCAATAATCTTTCAAGTTAACTTGATGAAATGTATTCATGTCTTTTCAATGAAGATATTTATCAACATTTTATAATCAATGAAATTCATCAAATATTGTTTTTCAGTGATTTGTAACTTCTTTTTGTATTTATAACTCAGAGCATTTTAAATCTCTTTTGCTGATGTTTTGTTTACAATATGTTTTTAATCATTGATGATGATGCAAATGATCAGTTAGTAATGAGTTTTTGCATTGATCTTTTGACTTTCAAAGTTGAAAGATTGAATTTTGCTGATAATGCTGATGATGCTGTCAAGTGTGTTCAAGTCAGACTTGTTTTTAATAATGAATCACAAGTCTTTTTCAATGAATCATCTTTTCATGAAAGAAAATTATTGATTGCAGTTCTTGCAAGTGAGAATGAAAACAGATCATCATTTAACAAAGAAGTCATTGAAGTTCATGACATGCAATGTAGACTCAGCTTGTTGTTAGAATCAAAGAAAAAAAAAAGATATTAAATAAATTGATGAGTGAAGTGAAAAAAATTTAATCTTGTCAATGATGATGAAGATTTATGCGTTCTTCAATGCAATCAAATGTGTTTATTTGTTTGCTTTCTTAAAAACTTGTAGTAAACTGTTAACTTGATGTGAATGCTTATTTATCTTCTTGTGAAATGCGTAGTAAGTTGTTGAATTTCACTGAACTTCTTTAAGTCAATGTACTTATTTATCTTCTTGTGAAATGTGTAATAAGTGATCATTGATTACTCATTTGAATAAATCTTGTATCGAGTTATCAAGCATCAAATGCTTAGAGTGTTTCAATTTAATTACGTTGAAAGCTTCTTACTAATTGAACTCATAATTTATTAAAAGAATAAAGTGAACAGTATTACATATGATGAAATCTCTCTAAATTGTGAAGAGAAGTTACAAACTGCTTTATTTATATATTGTCATACATGACAAAGTTGTAATATGCAACTTTACTTCTGATGCTAGTTTAAAGAAAGTTGTTAGAAACAAGTTTGACTGAATTTAAACTGAATTCAAAGTTATTGTAATAAGTTGTTAGAAACAAGTTTATCATTGTACTTCTTAATAAATATTATTAATATAAAAGACTGATAATAATAATAATAATAAATTCATACACTCTTGTGACATTGATTAGATCGACTCATGAGAAACTTTATGCTATCTGTATCGAGTGAACAAAACTCTCTGAGATAGAAAATCACTTGCAGTTTACATGATTGCTTCACGCAGTTGAAACAGTGAGTTTTAAGACTATGTATCAAATTTGTTTGCGTTGATTGTATGTTAAAGAATGAGTGTTTTAGTCACTTTAAATTGCTTCAAGAGCTTCGTTTTCATCATCATCTTCGCTACTGCTTTGAGACTCTTCATGATGATGATGATTATTCAATAGTTTGAGAAGTCAGCATTTTGTAGCATTCTTGATCGCAGATGCAATCAGTTCGAGCAATGCATGAGTACATGCTTCGTCATCTGATGACTTTATTTGCAGTTGCATTGTAAGCTATTCATGTCTGAAATGTTTTTAAAGTGCAGATAAATGTTCAGATCTATGCGTTTGATTCTGATGTGCATTGCAAGAGTGCTTTCTGCTTTCTGAAAATCATCATGCATCTTTATCATCTTATTGCTCAGATGCAATCTTTGTGCTGAGATTGCATTGATGTTTGCAACGCATTCTCTGTACTTTTCTCATCGTTGATTTCATTGATCTTTGTGATACTGCGTTATTGCAATGCTATTGCTTGTTGAAATCATTGTGAAGAAGAGAGTGCATTGTCTGCATCTTAACTGTATCTTCACATCTTCTTGAATGAAGACATTCAGAAGTACTATTTTCTTGATGACGAGTAAGTGAGAAATGACGCGATTAACTCTCGTCAAACGAATGCGTATTAGTTTGCATGCTTATCTGATCTCTTGCGTTCAATTGTTGACTTGACTGTGTAGCGTGATCTTGTTCTGTAGCATGTTCAGATGAACATGTAGCGAACTCATGTATGTTTCTGTCTTTAAAGTTTCAATGTTTACTCTTTTGAATGCTTCTGCTACGTGACGCAGAGTCTGATTCTGAAATGTTTCTAGTCTGCGTTCTTTGCTCAACAGTTCATCTTTCTTGTTGCGCTGATGTCAGACTGATGCTTCAAATGCGATTTCTGATCTCACTACTGCTGAGTATACTTGTCTCGCTTTTGTGAAGATAGCTTCTCATGTGAAAACTTCAAGATGACTAAGTGTCAACATTCTTATGACGTGATTCATCTTTATTTGTTGAAGATGTGCATCTCATTGCAGTTTCATGTTCAGTTGCATCTCTAGAATTCATACGTCTGATTTCAATTTGATAACTGAGCTTTCTATTTGTATGCTAGTCATCATGTTGAATTTCTTCGATTTTCTAGTGAAATGCGTAAGTTCATACTTTTCTGATGCAAATGTTGCGTCATGAGTGCAAACTCATTTCGTGCAGACGTTGTGTGCTTTGCTCAATGTTCTGCAAATTTCTTCAGTGAATCTGTTGTAAATTAGAATGTTAATATCATTTACAAAGTCAAGCACTTCGATTTTAATTCTCAGTGCTTTGCATTTTTTGATTAAACTTGCGTTGAAGAATAGAAAGAGAATCGATGAAATGAAAGATCTTTGCAATATGTCTGCGTTTATCTCGCGCATGTCGCTCATTTGTTCATTGAATATTAGTGATGTCTCTCGATTCTTTAGAAAGCTGCATGTTCATTCGATTATGTAGCTTAACGTTCTTTTCATTTTCAGCGTATGCAGAAGTCTGACGTGTGAGACTTGATTGAACGCTTTGACGACGTCTAAGCTTAGCATGAAGATCACATATTTGATTTCACAGTCTCACACTGTGTGAACTTGATCTATTAGTAGATTTAACGTTGAGATCACGAATTGCTTGCGTCTCGCTTTCATTTGAGCATTTGATAGCATGTGATGAGTCTCGACTATGTCACTCAGTCTTTTGATCATGATCGACTTCAGCGCTTTGCTCATGATATCGAGCAAAGCAATGAGTCGATACATCTTTGAATCAATATAGTCACTTTTCTTTGATTTGCATAGTACTATTGTCTGAGTCTTTTTGAACTGCTTTGAATGATACTTGTGTGTTACACATGCGTTGAATAAACTCGTCAGTACTGAAGTCAGTTTTGCAAGACTCGCTTGAAGCACTTTGTTTAAAATATCTGAAGTGCTCGACACTTTGTCTGCTTTTACTCGTCTGATTGTTTACTTCACTTCATCTTCTGTGATGCGTGAATTGAATGAGACTGTCAGAGATATGAATGATTCTGCAATGTCGTTGACAATTGCTTGAGAAGATGAGAGAAAGAACTTTTTTCGCAGTATCTTGATTTTTTTCTTGAACGTCGTTGTCATATGATTGATATCGCTTCGCTTCAGTGATGAAAACTGAGAAAGCTTTTTAGATAGCTGACTTTCAATTCTAGTTCATTTTGCAAAGCATCATATCAATTTGAGTGCTTTGCTCAGCTCATGCATTTGTGTTCTGAAGTGTGTGCATTTCGTTTGTCGAATGATCTTGTTTTTATGATCGTTGTGCTTCAGATATTCATTTCACGCTTCTAATGTGTCTTGCGTTTTTCATATGATTCGCAGTCATCTTGATTTCATTACTACTTCAAAGCAGCTTTGATTTCAAAAGTCTCTTGCTTGATTTGATGACTTTGTCAAGAAGATAAATTTCTCGATGATCTTCTGTAGCACTCTGATAATTTTGCACACTCTGACATTCATCATAGTCTTGTCGTCTAGAAAGTGTTTCAAAGATAGATGTATTTGCAGATAAGCACTCAATGCTTCTGTATTCATTTTCTTTCAAAGTCATCAAGTCAAGAGTTGCACTGAGATTGTTTGTAAACATAGCTCTGTGATGATCGAAAGATGATTTAATCTCTGATGCAGATCAATTCATATCTTGCACTTGCGTGTCATGAACTGTATTTTCTCGCTGCTAAAGACTAAATCAATCATCATAAATTGATTGTGAGCTTTGCGAGTAATAATGTCTGATTTCAGTAATAATTTCAACCTTGTGTTTATAATGACGTTTAGTAAAGTATCAATCATCGTATGACGAGTGAAGCATCTTCGCTTCTCTCAGTGAGAATGATGTAGATTGAAATCTTCTACAATCAGTTGTTCACAGTCATTCTTGAGTAGTTCGTTCAAACGAAAAATGATTGAAGATTTCTCTGTGAATGTAGTAGACAGTGAGCATGAGTTGTAGACGTTTAGAAGTCTTAGCGTTTGCATTTTGTCATCTGTGTTGCAAGTTAATATTCTGATTGAGCAAATATCTGACTCAGCTGTTTCTACTATTCATTGATTGAGTCTTAAATGTTTGTTAACATATATGCATGTTCTTGATTGAGATGACGAGTTTTTCACTAGGTGAAAGAAGTTGTGTGCTGAGCTAAATGATTATGAGTCATTGTTGTTGTGATCTTGCTTCTGTATAGCTACTATGTTGAATTCGCGAACTTCTCTGTCAATTAAAAATGATTCTTGAATTTTTAATAATTTTCTGATGTTGTACTGTAGAATTTGTAGAAAAGACTGTTTTATCATAAAGTTATTTGTAGCTGTTGTTGACTCTGCAATGAAAAGACTCTTTGTATGCTTTCGATCATCAATGATCTTTCTCACTTTCTGATTGAACGTTTCTGAATCTGCTCAGATGTCGTCTCGTCTGAATCACTATTCATGCAAGAGAAAAGATCAACTCGTCTCTTCTTGATCTCTACTATCTGTCAAGCTGATTCATCAGCGATTCAACTGCGTGTTTTCAGCATGACTGTTGCTGAGCTTGAGAGATTCATTGAATCGAAAGAATTCATTGAATCTGAAGAGTTCATTGAATCTAAAAAGTTCAGAAACAGCAAGAAGAGTGTGCAATTGTATTTAAACATTTCAGAGTATTTGAACAATCTGTTTCTATAGATTTTGAACGCTTGTTTCATTTGCTGTTGTCACTTAAGACAGATGCATCTTCAAAGTTATAAAAGACTGATATTATTATTACTTTGATAGAATTTAAATACAAAACAATACATTAAATAATATACAAGATAAAAGATAAAGAATGAAAGAAAAGAATGAGAATTCAACTTTTATATACATGAATTAAGCAAAATTAAGACTAAACAATAGTTTTATTGATTTAAGATTGCAAAAGTTCATGCATATGATTAAAATGATTGAAACAAAATTATTGAAATTAAATTAAAATGATGATGATTAAATTAATGACTTGATTTATTGAATTGCAAAACAAATTCAATGAATCAAGATTATTTAAAATATCAATAATTTACATTTTAAATTGAGTTAATGATCTGACATCATAATAAATATTTAGTAACAAAGTAACTCATTTACTATCTTGTAAAATTATACAACTATTTAAAACATTTTATCACTTTCATATAATTCATTATTCAATTGTACAGTTAAATATTCAGTGACAAAGTAGTTCATTTACTATTTCATAAAATCATTTAATCATTTTTACATCTTGTTGTTTTCATATATCTTGTTACTCTCAATTTATCATTGATTTAATGACTATTATCTCATTTGATCAAAGCTTGCTTTAATCATTATGTAATGAACTCATTAACATTCATTGTATAATAATTAAAGTTAAATCTTGATGATTTTATTTATTTTCATCATGTTCAAAGCTTTGCTTTAAAAATTATTATTTTTTAACTATTGATTTACTAATTAATCATGTTCAAAACTTTATTCTTGCATCAGAAAATATTGCTTTCTAACTATTGATTTACTAGTTAGTCATGTTCAAAACTTTATCTTTGCATCAAAAAATATCATTTTCTAACTATCAATTTACTGACTAGTCATATATTTTGTTTTCATTCTTAAATACTTCATCATTTAGCTATCATTTTACTAGCTATTCAACATATTCACTTCTTGTAACTTCATTTAAATTACATTTATAACTTCAATCTTTGTCATTCACTTTTCACTTTCATCTCACTAGTATTATAAAAGAATCACATTAATGCTTAAGAAATGAGCATTAAATAAGTGAAAAAAGAATATCATAAAATGAAGTTTTACTTCTTGATAATTCATGAAACAGCATTGATTCAATTGCATTTAAAGTTCATGAATATATTAATTACTATTGATAGAAATTTCTTGAGCATGACTCAGTTGCATCTTCAAAATTCATGAGAATATAAACTATTATTAATAAAGATTTCTTAAGCATGACTCAGTTGCATCTTCAAAGTTCATGAAAATATTGACTATCATTTATAAGAATTTCTCAAGCAAAGTTTTCTTCTTCATTTTTTTACTCGTCTTTTCATCTTTTTTCTAGATGAAAACATTTACATAAAGATATATTTATTTATTTATCTATTTATTTAATCATTTGTATTTAGTTTATTTTCTAAATCTATTTATTTACTAGATTGATCATTGCATATATTTGTGCTCACTTTGTTGATTTCAAAGCTTTCTATATTGCATCTGAACTTTATTTCTCAATAATGTTTCTTTGCATTCATGATGCTCATGATTGTAATGCAGAAACTGTGTTCTTTTGCTCAATGATTATTATTCATTGAGCAAAGAAATGTGTGATGAAAGAAAGATATGCATGATGAGAAGATAGAATGTGATTGTATTAAATAATTCTTTTCTTCTTTTAATTTAACTTATGTCATGTAAATGTTGAATAAATTGTTAGTATAAATGTGCAATTGCAATTATTTGATGCTTAATTAATTAATAGTAAAGATGCATTCTGATCATTCTCATGCACTTTCAATTTTTCATGTAGATAGATGTATAACTTAACATCAAGTAAAGAAGATGAGTTTAAACTCTTTTAATATATTAACATGATTGATGAGTCATTACTTCTTTGAACACATATAATCATAAACTTGAAACTCATCATCTGATTTATTTATTCTATCTAATATCTTTTCATTAATTATTTGATGATGTTGTTGATGTGATGAAGATGTTTCAATATTAATATAGTTAATGAGTTGCAAATTCTTTAATCACTTGTAATTGCAACTTTCAGACTCTTCATCTGAATTAATTATTTTACTAGTAGTATCTTTTCATTTCTTACTGATATCAACATGTCATTAATTTTCTTCATAAATTGACTGTGATTGTTAAAAGAAATGTTGTCATGTAAATGAAAATTCTGCATAATAATTTTTATAATCATGTAACATTTTAACATCATTTAAACTGCATTGAATTAAAATTTCTTAACTTTTCTGACTTTTATTCAAACACAGAATAGAATTAAAAGATTCATAGTTAACATCATGTATAAATAAATCTTGTTGTCAATCATAACATTGTTAATGATACTATTACTTTTACATATGATTAAATGTAAAAGTTATTACTTTTATCAAGAACTTTAAATTTTTTTCTTGAATATAAAAAATCAACAATAAGATTTATTTATATATGATGTCAGTTATGAATTTTTTGATTTTATTCTATGTTTGAATAAAAGTTAAAAAAGTCAAGAAATCTTAATTTGATGCAGTTTAAATTAAACTGATCACGTTGAGTTGAGTCATCAAGATCAAGTCAAGTTTTCAACTCATCAAGACTTGATTTAAGTCAGAATTCTTGACTTAAGTATTTAAGTCAAGTCAAGATGTTTAACTTAAGTATTCAAGTTGAGTCAGAGAGTTGAAATCAAGTATTGACTTGAAATTTTTGATTTGACTCATCAAGACATGAAAATAAATAAATAAATATTTTATTATGACTTTCTATTATGACTTTCTATTATGACTTTCTATCAAATAGTCTTCATGTTTCTCTATCATAGCTCTTTTTCATGACTTTTCTTCATGACTTTTCTTCATGACTCTTCTTCATGTTTCTCTTCATGTTTTTCTTCATGTTTTTCTTCATGTTTCTCTTCATATTTCTCTTCATGTTTTTCTTTATGACTTTCTATCAAAAAGATAATGCAAAAAGATAATGCAAAGGCGAAAAATTGAAAAAATTTCTATATTTAACTTTCTTGATGTCATTTTCAATTTCTTGATGAGTTAAGTTGAAAACTCAAATTAAGTATTGATTCAAGATCAATATCAGATCAAGTCAAAATGTTGAAACTGAGTATTTAAGTCAAGTCAAAAGATTAATATCAAGTACTTGAGTTGAATGAGAAGATTGATATTGAAATTTGACTTGATGATCAGTTTAGTTCAAATGATGTTAAAATGTTGCATGATCATGAAAGCTGTCATACAAAATTTTTATTTACGTGATAACATTCTTTTTAACAGTCACAACTAATTTATGAAGAAGATTAATGACATGTTAAAATCAATAAAAGATGAAAAGATATTACTAGTAAAAAAGTCAATTCAAATGATGAGTTTGAAATTATGATTATAAGTGATCAAAGAATTGATGATTCATCAACTGCATTGATATATTGAAACATCTTCATCACATTAATAATGTTGTTGAGTAATTGATGAAAAGATATCAAATAGAATAATTGATTCAGATGATAAATTTTAAGTTCATACTACATGTGATCAAAGAAGTAATAACTCATCAATTACATTGATATATTAAAAAGACTTGAGTTTATCTTCTTTACTTAATATTAAGTCATGCATTTATATATGTAAAAAATTAAAAGCACATGAGAATGATCAGAATGCATTCTTTACTATTGATCAAAGTTAAGCATTAAATGATTGCAATTGCACATTTATATTAATAATTCATTCAACGTTTATGTGATATAAATTAATTCAAGAGCAGAATAAAATCATTTAATACAATTGCATTTTATTTTCTCATTATATACATTTTTCTTTCATCACATATTTCTTTGCTCAATGAATGATAATCATTAAGCAAGAGAACACAGTCTTTATGTTATAATCATGAACATCACAAGTGCAAAGAAAACATTTTTCATCTTTGAATTAAGAATTAAATTGAAACATTATTGTATAAAATATTATCAATGAAAAGCAGAATAAAGATGATGTGTTACAATAAACAATACAAACACTCATTAAGAATTTACTCAAGCATCACATGTTGAATGAAAGCTATAAATTTATTATTTGATACATTGTTTTAAATTCATTGTTTCAATGACATAAAGTCATCATGTAATTGATGAGTGATTTTCTCTTTCAGAGAGTTTTGTTCATTTAATATACATAACATAGTTTTTCTCATGAATTGAACTTAAATCAATATCACAAAAGTGTATGAATTCAAATTAAATTAAATTAAATTAAAATCAAATCTTAAATATAAAGTTGATTCATTAAATTAAATACATTAATTTTAGAAATTGAATTTAAGTTACTAACTTAACTTAATTTCAAATTGAGTTCAAATTGAGAAAGATCAACATAATTTTTGTTATGATTCTAGCTACGCATCTATGTTGATAGCTATGTTGATGACTATGTTGATGATTATCGTCGATCGCTCGTTGCTAGACTCTAAGATTGTTTCAAGATCAACTCTATTCAGAGTTAGCTTATGTTCTTCTGAGTCATATAAATAGTTGACTCTTTTCTTCTAGATACTTTTCTTTCTTAGCATTTATATACTCGTTACATTACACTCATATGACTCGCTCTATGCTGATCTTTAACAATTTTAGTTTAAACTTAAGATTAAATTTAGTTAATTTTTCTTAACTTAACTTAATTCTGACTTGATAACAGATTTAATTGAGCTTATTAAGTGTCAATTAATTTAATTACGCTAAAATTTAAGCTTTTTGCTAAATGCAGATTGCATATTTATTGATGTAAATTTAAGAAAAATCTGCAAAAAATTTGAGGAAAGAGATTTTGAAGAAATGAGTTTGAAAATTATTTAAGAAATATGCTTTAAAGTTTAAACAATTAATTCATACATTTGTAACTTGCTTTGAAAATGTTTAGATGCAAAGAGATGCAATGTTCAACTCTGCTTTAAGCATGTCTATCTTGCCTTGAGTTTTATCTCACATATTGCTGATTAAAGTTCTACTAAACCTAATGCATCGAGACTACGCTTGAAGAGAAAGTCTAGAGGTAATCGACAAGAGAAAAGCGAAGTCACATCTTGGTGTGTAGAAGTGTCATAGTCAAGAATAACGCATTAGATTCCCACATATAACTCAGGCACCCTGCTTCAACCTTTTTCTGAGTCTCGTTCCATCAGCCTACCGCGTTCACAAGCCATTCACCGCAAAAACAGCAAAGGTGAGCGACAAGGACAAGGCAGATACTCAACTCGTGGGACTTTTTGGTACCTTCAGCATTGATAGATCTATAATGCATCACAGCTAAGGTAGTGCTGGTGAGAAGCGTTGGAGTGGTAGCGCGGTCCAAAGGTATAGCGCTCGGCATTTCGTTCAACCCTGTGGCAGTGGGAACAAGCAATAGAGGCTTCCCTGTAGCGTGGGTAGTCTTGGGGGCCGCATCTTGGGCCGGGACACTTGCGACTGGTTCCCCTGAAGATGAGTTGATGAGACTGACACGTAAAGAATCTTCAGGATTCTGGTGGTGAGCGTCAGGTCTAAAGGCTTTTGGTAACAATTCGAGAGGAGTTGAGCTGTGGAAAGCAACAGGTTCAGGAGTGACGCCATCAGAACCATCTTTCGCTGGCGAAGCAGTTGAGTGTGGATTGAAGAGATAGGACTGTTTTGGCTTTGGTGCGCTCGCAAGTGAGGTCCAAGTTCGTGATGTAACGGTGCTCGAAGATTCAATAGCCGCCGGTGCAGCAGAAGTATTTGGATTTGAAGCCCGTGAGGTCTGAGTTGATTGCGTTGTTGTCCTCATTACTGTTCGTGAATTGAAGGAAGACGTGGGTTCAGCTGTGAAGGATGGTACGATAGGGTCCATTGTCGATGTCTCAGGCGTGAGAGCACTCGCAGGAGCCAGAGCACGTGGCGGATCGTGCGAGCCAAAGAGATATATGACACAGTTTTTCCAAGCGGGATCGAGTTGGGCGATTTCCTTTGGAACCGACAAGATGGGGTTATATTGGTTTAGATCACATACACACGGATCCCATGGCAAGCAACGCCAAGCATTTTCGAGCTGGGCCATAAAGACACTGTATGGAGCAGGTTTGTTTAGATTAGCATAATTGAACGACCGTGGAGTATACATGCTCCGAAGAAGTACACTGGATCCAAGTATGAAGTCTCCAATGAGGCCTTGATCTTCCAAACTAGAAAGGGCGCTGGGATTTAGATTTAATAGCGCACCAGAATAGCTTTTGCCAGTGTTGTTACAGGACTCTCGGGTGGTTGAGACTTTGAGGTATGACAGGTAAATACTTGGGGAAGTGAAAGTAGTGCCGTTTATCACAGTCGTGACAATATCTGTAGGTGTGGGTGTGGTTGTAGCGTCTGTAATACTATTTGTAGGTATAGGTGTAATTTTACTGTTGTTGGTAGCAGTGGAAGTGCTCTCCGGCCAGTAGATAAGCTGGACTGATTCAGCAACAACAGTACATTTTCCGCATGTAGAGTCTCCATTCAATGAGGTTGTAGGCGTAGTGTCGATTGAGCCTTGGATTGAGTTCACGGTATACACGTCTGTGGTCGTAACAATCGGAGAAATACCGACTAAGTCGCCCGGAGAATCTAAGGATTTAGATCCCCAAAGCGTTCGCAACCCCCCTGTCACCTCTAGTCTCGAGAGGTTTCCTTGGAATGACAGGTTTTGCACGTAAGATACTGTTTTACCCTGATTCCGAGGGGTACAGTTCTTGTTGTGTTTGGTTACCATTCCAGATGTGGCTTTACGGTCTGCGGTCGGAGCGGAGTATTTGGTGATTGAGTGAAAGCCTAGGGGAAAACTCAAAGTCAGCGACAGGACATAAAAAAGTCCACATCAGATGATGTATTCTGTGTCATACTTGGATTGAACTCACAGGAAATTTCCCTAGCAAATGCAAAACAAACAAGAATACCCCAAACCAGGACCTGCTTTAACATGGTTGACAACAAAGAGATTTGTGGAACACAGCTTATAGAGAAGTTCGATTTTCCGGAACGAGTGACAGGTGTGCTTGTAGCCGAAAAGTCTCTGCTGTACAGTAAATCGGAAATCGTAATCAGTTGAGGTAGAATTAATATTAGTAGACATCCGATGAATATCGGCGAGACGGAGATTAGAGAGGCTCATGCCTAGTATCAAAATTATTCAAGACTTCAATGTCTCGAAATAAATGAGGGGTCATGACTCCTATTGCAGGAAAACGTGGCATTGAGTGGCACAGACGAAGAGCCATGAAACGATCAAGAAGTAGAGATCGCGGGATGAAGACTTCCTTGCAGATTCTAACCTGCGCATATAATAGCGGTGGGGTTTTGGTAGGCACAATGGAATGCCCAACGCTGGCAATTTTTGAAGAGTAGAAAATCATTTCTCATGTAGGCTCAAGGAACACATTCTGGTCCTGGGATCTTAGCCAGCATGAAAACCCTGTCGTACCGACCATGGCAGTGCATGTTCGAGGGCCAGACTGGAGGCACGAAGCCCAATTAAGTTTTGGGAAGTTGAGCCAAATTTTCCAGACATCCCATTTATCTTGTAGAAGTGATTCGATCGGATCGGATGATGATATTTGGTGATGCATACAGAACGGCACATGAAACATGGGGAGAACGGCCGAGTGGGGCCCTGCAAGAGCCGCACAGCAACATCAAATTGTTGATAGACTGATCATCCTTGCATACCATAAATAGAATCAAGCTCTGCATGTATGAAATTTGTACGAGCTGAGTCTATATTGAGACACGCCACCTTAACGAAGGGTCAGGCTTTACCCCCCCTTGTGCCACCGTTGTTAGAGAAGTGATATTTCTGTTCTCGATATTTCTGGGTCACGGAAAGAATCAGGAGGTGTTCTCAAGTGTCTCGGTTTCCATCTTTCAACCGGCGGTAACTCAAATATCCTATTATCTTGGACTGAGTGTGCTTGAACTAGGCTATCTGAGAAAAGGCATTGTTGATTTTGTTGGAATACGAGGTCATATGGGGCATTTTGGTATATGGGGTTGCTATCGGGCATCGACTCCGTTTGAACCAATATATATTATACGTGTTTGGGCAAACCCGACAGCCCCTGGCGGTCTCTAGGACTAATTTTGCCCCGGAAGCCGCCCTGAGGTGTCAAGCACTCCCTCTGTCTAAGCGACTGAGTCTATGGAGTGGGTGGGTGGGGCGAAAGCGCGTTTCTGGCTGAATCTTAAGGGATGGAGAAACAGGAAGAGATGAAGGGGGAAACAGTAGGGAGGACGGCCTATTTATTCCCTTTTTCCCCGCTTTATCCCCTTGTTCCCTAGCGGCCGAGCTGTTAGCCGAGGTAGCAACCACCTTCGCTTGCCGATAGCCTCCAGTCAAGCTGGCCCTTAAGCTGTAGGAGTCTATCTAGGAGCGAGCAGGTGAAAACTCTACTAGCGGGCCCCAGCCCTACCAGCCCTATGAGGCGGAGGTTACAAACTCCCCTATTTCCAACAAGGTGAACGCCCGGGGCAGACGTTGTGCGGCGCATCTGTTGGTGCCAAGTATAGCCCCAGAACCGGCGAATACTATATGCGTTCTTGAAGCTACCAAAATTGGGAGGCCAAGCATCCACCTCCCGCCAGAACCTGGGTCCGACCTTCAAACCCACACAGATTATAGCCAGTGGCAGCATTAACAGCGCGAAGTGGCTATATATTGTTATAGCCCAACCCAGGACAATGAAAGGGTACAAGAAGAATGCATTTTCTGTTAACGAGATGAGTGACTCTCGTAATTGCGAATTCCGGATCGAATTGGAAGAATCGAGGACACTGGAGCATGAGACACCCATGAGGTAGAGACCCGCGTACATTGCTACATATTTGACCACACAAGACCTCAGGAACTGTGCCCGCGATAGTTGCTTAGGCTGTGCAGGAATACTAGTAACACGCCAATTCCAACCGATACCTCGGGTCATCGTAAGAATTTCGAATGTTCACAAAAACTTCTGAATTCCGGAAAGCTTGTTCACATCCTCTTCACCTTACTGGCTTGCCGCGGTCCTCCTAATCAATCGAACGGGGCCCCAACCAGAAGACGGATATTTCAACCGCGAGACAGTCTGCTCTGGGGAGTGAAGGTATAAGCGGTCGACATACCGCGCAAGAAGATTGGCACCCAAGACACCAGCAGTGTAGATGACAGCGGTATTGGAGACGTCAGAGGGCGGTGGAGCGAAGAAAACATAAATTGCAGCCGAGACCTGAAGGACAAGAAGGCCTTGACGGAGAGCAGACCCCGCGGGCAGACATGGTACCAAGCAGGCTGAAATGAAAGCTACGGCGGTGTAATGAGTATTGTCAAGTGCTCTGAATAGAGTCGAACTCTTGATGTCGATAGTAGGAGAAGAGAAGTTCATGTTCAATGAGGGTTGAAGCAGAGAGTGGAACCTGATACCTTACAATCGATGCAAGAAAGGCTATCATTACCCAAAGTATTCTCGAATAAACCCCCGCAGCAGACGCGCTTAGTGGTCGTGTACTTGCATATGAAGTAAAGTAGGGTGCCGGCCGAAAGAACAGTGACCCGCCTATAATGAGCAAGTATCGCTTGGGGCTGTAGGAAGCTGTGTCAATATGTGCGATGGATTGTGATATAGCTTGGACGTACCAAAAGTTCTCTCATACGTAAGACTGTTCAATTTCGATCCTCCAAGAGTTTCCGTCATGTCTCTCCATTTACAGAAGCTGTATAGCCAGCTCTCTATATGGCATGCATTGTTGCTATTACGCGCATTTGCCTCGTACCACCTTGTTCGAGCCATTTATCTCATTTATTTCAGTCCACTGTCGATTTTCCCAGGTTCAAAATGGGCGGCACTGGGAGAATACTGGGAAGCCTACTGGAACATTGGCGTCAAGCCGGGCCACAAGGGTCAGACCCTCTTCAAGCTAGAACAGATGCACAAAGAATTAGGAGGAGCACTACGTATGAGACCGAACGAGGTCCACATATACGATCCAAGGTTCTATCACGAACTTTACCGCCTTGGTAGCAAGTACTACAAAGATCCGGAAATGCACAAGGTCCTTGGAGCTCCTTCTAGTACCCTTGCCGAAAGCGATCCTGTTAGGCACAAACAACGGCGCGCTCCTCTCGAGCCTCTATTTGCAAAGAAGAACATCCTGAAACTTGAGCCTATGCTTATGAAGCATGTCGATTACTGTTGCAAGCGATTTGACAAGTACTGCGCTGCGGGGAAGCATTTGTCAATGGAGTGGGCTTTGAAATCTCTCGCTATGGGTGGATTGACGTTTGTGATGGCTTCTGTCCCACAAGCTAATCTGTACTTGCAGACATGATATCACAGTTTGCCTTTGGCAAGTCTGTGAATGCTCTGGCAGATTCAGCCTTCAAGTCAATGTCAGTCCGTGTCTTTCAGCAATACCTTTCAAGCCTGCACGTTATCAAGGCCTTTCCGTTTGTCAGGTGGCTGGACAGTCTTCCTCTATGGGTCGTAAAGCGGATATCGCATACAGTAGAGATGGGTCATGAGCTCAAGCAGGTCTCCAGTGATGTTCTCAACGACTGGATGATGGATGCTAACTGTGTGTAGTTCGCCTCTCGCAGAATTGACGAGTATATCGATGATGCTGCTCATGACAAGGGGCCTCCATTTCCGACCATCATGGAGCGTCTACTGATTCCGATACCAGAAAAGGGCTACCAAGTGCCCTTCAAACAAGGCCTACGGGATGAAATTTTGACAATAGTATCGGCTGGCGATGATACCACTGGAATAGCCAACATGGTCACGATCTTCAATATTTTCAAAAACCCTGTAATCCACCATCGTCTCCTGGCAGAACTGAAAACGATCATGCCGAATCCAGGTTCACATGCGCCGTACCAAGAATTAGAGCAATTATCATATCTGGTTCGTCAATCCAAACACCAAGCCCTACTGGCTTGTAGATACTGATCCGTAATGAACAGTCCGCTGTCATCAAGGAAGGCCTCCGATATTCCTCGCCCGCTGCCTCTCGTACGCCTCGTCTCGTGCCCCCTGGCGGAGTTACTCTCCCAGACGGCCGACCCATCCCTGCCGGCACACGTGTCGGGATGTCCATCTATCACATCCACTATAACGAGACCATCTTCGAGGATCCACGGCTTTTCGACCCCAATCGCTGGATAAAACCGGCAAACGAGATAGAGAAACAGCTGAAATTCATGGTCGCGTTCTCACGCGGTAGCCGGGTCGTGTTTGGGAATCAAGTACGTCTCCTGGTCTCGGAATATCTTGAGTCCCTTTTCAGTGTAACGGCTGATTATTGACGCCTTTACTAGTCTGGCTTACATGGAAATGTACATGGCTATCGCGTACATCATTCGCCGATTTAATCTCGGGCTTGTCGATACCACCGACAAGGATATGGTCTGGGATGACATGGTGGTTCCGCAGTTCCACGGCGAGTTCAAGGTCATGACCGAGCGCCGCAAGGACTGACCGACGAAGCGGTGTTGGTTGTTGACGAAAGTGCAACCAGTCTTTCGGTATGAAGCCAGGTAAGCCCTAAGCGGTAAGAAGATGAGTAAGATACTTCGCGGTGTGCAGCGTTCCGTCATCGTGTTAGGTTCGGCCGAATGAAAAAATAGATCGAGATCGCTAATTATTGAGAAACGGGAAGCCTAAGTTGACGGCCTTCGTTCAGCCGCAACTGAATGCCTGACGCATGGCAGCTAGGATGACAAAACAAGTGATCGTCTGGTACCTTGCAGAAGAAACAAATCGCAGCATGAAGAAAGGTTTATGGTTCGCTCTACATCCTGACTGAAGATATTTCCTTCAACAGCCGATCCACCATCGCACCTTTTCTTCATCCTCCCGCCCTCCACACACTACATCCTTGCCTCCCCCCATCTCTCCACCACCCTTCCCCACAACCATGCGCCCCCTCCCCCTCTCCCCCCTCCTCACCACCCTCACCCACCTCCTCCTCCTCCTCCCCCCCGCCACCTCCGCCCCCCCGCCACCTCCGCCCCCACACCAACCCCCTCCCCAGCATCTACGCCAACGCCGGCACCGGCACCGCCAACGGCACCCTCCTCATCCTCCCCATCTCCCTCGCCACCGCCCGCCTTATCATCCCCCCCCAATACCCCATCCTCACCACCGCCCTCCGCGCCGTCCTCCCCGACTTGCCCAAAGACCAATATCCCATGTACGCCGCCCTCTTCCGCGACCACGATCTCCGCTTCGACAACGTCACCGCCGCCCCGGATTTCTCGCGCGCCTCGCTGGTGTTTCCGTTTGTCGATCGCTTGGGCAACGGTCACTCGAGCTTTCGGTACGGGAGCACGATTCTCGTGTCGGTGAACCCCGTGGTCGAGGCGAATGAGCCGAAGCTTCAGAAGACGGTGGTCGGGAGTTTCGAGCCGGCTTGCGAGGCGTATGCTGCTGATGAGGAAGGGGAAGGGGGGACGTATGTGAAGGCGTGGACGGGGGCGGAGAGGGGGGCGTTGGGGTTTGACATAAGGGTGAGGGCTGGGGAGGGCGGGGGGTATTCTGTGGATGCGTGAGTGGTGTTTTTTTGCGGAGTCCGAATATCGCCATCTTATGTGGATCTCGCATTCAACGTGATCACATTCGCTCACTGCCTCCTGACAGAATCGTGAATATCACCAACCAGCCCCTCTTCGGCTCCGGGACCGATCCGACCATCTGCGATGATTATATTGGGTTGTTCAATACGAGGTACGTTGTCGCCCCGGAGATTTTTCTTCTGTTTTCTTGTTCTCCAATCCATCATCCCCCCATGTCCTCTCCATACCCCAATATCCCAACATCCCCTCTCAGCCCCCCCCACC